>JACXTT010015008.1_pt1 | contig 10078 bp, 7 predicted proteins | sample 9270951 | NCBI WGS metagenome assembly JACXTT01 (sample SAMN15532306, study PRJNA645909) | rock metagenome | isolation source: weathered quartz diorite | place: Puerto Rico | collected 2017-06-21
GCCGCGCGCAGATGTCGATGCTGCCGCGGCTCAAGCCGCGCGACTATTACGACCTGGTCATCGAGGTGTCGATCGTGCGGCCGGGTCCGATCACCGGCGGCATGGTGCACCCGTATCTGCGACGGAGAAACGGCGAAGAGCCGGTCGAATATCCGCACCCGTGCCTGAAGCCGGTGCTCGAGCGTACGCTCGGCGTGCCGCTGTTTCAGGAGCAGGTGATGCGGCTGGCGGTGGTGGCGGCCGACTACACGCCCGGCGAGGCCGATCAGTTGCGGCGCGACATGGCGGCCTGGCGGCGCACCGGGCGCATCGAGCAACACAAAGAGCGGCTGATCTCGCGCATGCAGGCCAAAGGGATCGCGCCCGAGTTCGCCGAGCGTGTGTTCAAACAGATCTGCGGCTTCGGCGAATATGGTTTTCCCGAGAGCCACGCGGCCAGCTTCGCGCTGGTCAGCTACGCGGGCTCGTATCTCAAGCATCATTTTCCCGTCGAGTTCACCGCCTCTCTGCTCAATGCGCAGCCGATGGGCTTCTATGCGCCGGCCACCATCGTCGAAGATGCCAAGCGACATCGGGTGGAGATTCGTCCGGTATGCGTACAGCAGAGCCGCTGGGACTGCACGCTCGAGCCGAGCGCCGGCGAGCACGGCTTCGCGCTGCGCATGGGGCTGCGCTACATCAAAGGATTGGGCGAGCGCGAGGGCGCCAAGATCGACGCCGCGCGTCCGTTTACGTCGTTCGAAGATTTGGTGCGCCGCACCGAGCTCGACGAGAAAGTGCTGGTGGCGCTGGCCGAGGCCGGAGCCACCGAGTGCTTCGGCGCCGAGCGCCGCGGCGCTTTGTGGGAAGCGCAAGGTCTGGCGCGCGCGCGGCCGACTCCGCTGCACGTCGATGCCGAGCCCGATGCCGAGTTCGTGCCGCTCTCTTTGTTCGAGAGCATCAACTGGGACTACCGGCGCACCGGGCACAGCGCCCGCGGCCATCCACTGGGACCTTTGCGCGAGGCATTGGCCGCGCAGAAGTTGCCCGATGCGCACACGGTCTCGCGTCTGCCGCACGGCCGGCGCACGCGCTTCGCCGGATTGGTGATCTGCCGCCAGCGGCCGGGCACCGCCTCGGGCGTGACCTTCATGACGCTCGAGGACGAGACCGGTTTCGTCAACGTGGTGGTGTGGCGCCAGGTGTTCGAAGACTACGCGGTGCTGGCGCGCACCCAGTCGTTCCGGGGAGTCACCGGCAAGCTGCAGGTACAAGACGGCGTAGTACACCTGGTCGCCGAGGAATTGTGGGTCCCGAAAATAACGTTGCAACCCGAGAGTACCGGCAGCCGCGACTTCCACTAAACTCAGGTCATGGCCGAAGAGTTGCCGCCGGATCTGCTCGATCGCCGCCCCGAGGAGGCGGTGCGGCTAATCGCGCTGTGGCGCCTGGCCGAGGTCAATCAGGCGCGGCAGTGCCTGGACGATCCTGATAACGGTGAGGCGCTGCACGATCTGCGCGTGGCGCTGCGGCGTCTGCGCAGCTCCCTGCGTTCGTATCGCGAGCTACTGCGCGGCAGCGTGCGCAAGCCGCTGTTGCGGCAGCTCAAGGACGTCGCCGGTACCAGCGGTCCGGCGCGCGACGCCGAGGTGCAGCTCGAGTGGCTGAAGTCACAGCACTCTTCGCTCGCCGAGGCCGATCGCCCTGGCCTAAAGTGGCTCGAGCAGCACTTGACGTCGTGCCGCGACCGCGGCAACCGCCGCCTACAGCGAGCGCTCGCGCGGCGCTTCCCTCGCATCGAGGCCAAGCTCGACATGAAGCTGCGCATTTTTCGCGCCGCGATCGACGCGGAACGGCCGCCCGCGTTTCGCGCCGCGGCCGGCACGCTGGTACGTGCGCATCTGCAACACTTCCTGGCCGCGCTGAGCACCGCGCTGCAGCGCGACAACGATGCGGTCGCCAACCACGACGCGCGCATCGAGGCCAAGCGGCTGCGCTACCTGGTCGAGCCGCTGGTCGAGCTCTTGCGATCGTGGAAGCCGATCGTCGATACGCTCAAGTCGCTGCAAGACATTCTCGGCGAGCTGCACGATGCGCAGGTGATGGAGGAGCAGCTCGACCAGTTGCCCAGCCAGGCGCCGCCCGAGGCGCAGCACGGCCTGCGCACGCTCTACGATCGCTCGGTCAAGCGCAGCCAGCGCCTGTTCGCGCAGCTCAAAGATTCACAGGCGCCCAAGGAGCTGTCCGACCTGGTCGCCCGCATGGGCGAGGATCTCGAACCGGTGCCGGCCTCGCTCCACTAGTTACGATCACCGGTTGGCAGCCTGCACCTGCGCGGTGTCTTCGAAGTGCCGCAGCGCGGCGACCTTGCCGCCGGCATCGAAGGTCCACCAATGGATCTGTTGCATCGCCACCCGCTTGCCGGTCTGCTTGATGGTGTAGGCGATCTGAATCCGCACCGCGACCTGATCGCCGGCCGACAGGAAGCGCACCGGCTCGAAGCACTCGAGCGCCACGTTCTGTGCGAACGCGGCGAAGAACCCGGGGAGCTGAGCCTTGCCGCGAATCGGCGCGTGCCACGGGATCTCGCTCGCGCCCACGTTGTAGTCCCAGTCCACCGCGTTCGACACCCGCTCCAGGATGGCCTGGACATCGCCCCGCCCGAACGCGGCATACATCTCCTTCACGGTGCTCTCGTGGTTGCTCATGGTCGTCACCTCCGTCTGATCCAGAGATACGCGCCAGTCGGCTCCGCGCGAAGGCTGTATTTCCGCAACCGATCGATGCAATAATACGACCCATGATCGACTGGGACGACTTGCGCTACCTGGTGGCGGTGCAGCGCTCGGGCTCGCTGGCCTCGGCCGCGCGGGCGCTGGGCGCCGACAAGGGGACGGTCAGCCGCCGCATCGCCGCGCTCGAACGCTCGCTCAGGGTGCGGCTGTTCGACCGCCGCCCGCGCGGCTACACGCTGACCGGGTACGGCCGGCGGGTGGTCGAGGCCGCGGGGCAGGTCGACCATACGGTGTCGGGCCTGCTGGCCGATCTGCAGGCGCAGAGCGGAGAAGAGCGGGGCACCGTGCTGCTCACCGTGCCTCAGTGGTTCGCCAACGAGCTGCTGGTGCCCGAGCTGCCGGCGTTTCGCGCGCGACACCCGCACATCGCGCTGGTGCTCAATGCCTCGAGCAAGGTGCTCAACATCGCCCAGCGCGAGGCCGAAGTCGGACTGCGCAACACCCGGCCACGCCATCTCAGCGTCACCACGCGCAAGGCCGGCCGCCTCGCCTCGGCGCTCTATGGCGCGCGCGGCTACCTGGCCGATCGCGGCACGCCGCGCACGCGCGAGGATTTGGCGCTGCACGATCTGATCGGTTACGAGAACACGCTGTCGTTCCTGCCCGACTTCGCCTGGCTCGAGTCCGTAGGCGCGCCGAAAGTGCGCGGCAATGACGCGGCGTCGCTGTGCGCCTGCGCGCGCGCCGGGCTGGGCCTGGCGGTGCTCCCCTGCGTGCTGGGCGACGCCTACGCGGAGCTCGCGCGCGTCTCGGCCTTCGGTGTGGCCGGCGAGGACATTTGGGTGGTGGCGCCCGGTGAGCTGCGGCCGAGCCCGCGGGTGCGCGCGGTGGTCGAGCTGCTGCTCGCGGTGTTCAAGAAGCGAGCGCCGCAGCTCGCCGGGGTGATACGCTCGAGGCGGTGATGCTGGCGGCGCTCGCGGCGCGCAACATGGGGCGGCACCCTCTGCGCACCGCGCTCACGGTCGCCGAGGTGGCGGTGGCGGTGCTGGCGTTCTTGTTGCTGCGCACCGCGGTCGATGCCTGGCACGCGGGCTCGGATCTGGCGGCGCACGATCGCCTGGGCATCCGCAACCGCGTGTCGTTCACGCTGGTGCTGCCGCGCAGCTATGCCGATCGCCTGCGGCAGGTCGATGGAGTCAAGGCCGCGACCTTCGCCAGCTGGTTCAATGGACGCGATCCGCGCCAGCGGCGCACCGTGTTCACCACTCTGGCGGTGGACCCGCCGAGCTATCTCGAGGTGTTCGACGAGATCGAGCTCAACGACGCCGAGCGACAGGCTTGGCTGGCCGATCGTCAAGGCGCGGTGCTCGGCGACGTGCTGGCCCGACAGCTCGGCGTGCAGGCCGGCGACACCCTGACTCTTGCGGGCACGGTGTATCCCGGCGACTGGCGCTTTCGCATCGACGGCATCTATCACACCAAGCGCGACAGCTCGATCCGCAGCCAGCTGTTGTTTCATTGGGACTACTTGAATCAGACAGTGCCCGAATGGCGGCGCGAGCGCATCGGCTACCTGGTGGCGCGGGTCACCGATCCCGCGCGCGCCGCGGAGGTCGGGCGCGCCATCGACACCGTGTTCGAGAGCCGCGATGTGCGCACGCTGACCATGAGCGAGCGCGCGGTCTACACCTCGTTCCTCGGCATGCTCTCGTCGCTGCTCGGCGCGCTCGACGCGGTGTCGCTGGTGATTCTGGCAGTGATGATGCTGGTGGTCGGTAACACCATCGCCATGAGCGTGCGCGAGCGCACCAGCGAGCACGCGGTCTTGCGCGCGCTCGGTTTCCGCCCGCGACACCTGGCCGCGCTGGTGGTAGGCGAAGCCGCGTTGCTCGCGGTGCTCGGCGGCGCGCTCGGCCTGGCCATCACCTATCCACTCGTCGGCCTCGGTCTCGGCCGCTGGTTCGAGTCGCACATGAGCGGCTTCTTCCCCTATTTCCGCGTCGGCACCGGCACCGCCGCGATAGCAATGGTACTGGCGTTGTCACTCGGCTTCGTCGCGTCGCTGGCGCCGGCGTGGCGCGTCTACCGCCTGTCGATCGCCGCATCGCTGCGACGGGAGGGCGATTGATCCCTTTCGCCTACAACTTGCGCAGCCTGGCGGTGCGCCGCGCTACCACCATCGCCACCGCGCTCGGCATCGCTCTGGTGGTCTTCGTCTTCGCCTGCACGCTCATGCTGCTCGCGGGCCTACGCCGCACGCTCTCATCCGCCGGCCACGCTGAGGTGATGGTCATCCTGCGCGACGGCAGCGAAGCCGAGCTCACCAGCCAATTCGAGCGCGAGCTCGCCGATCGCGTCTCCGCTTCCTCCGAAGTCCAACTCGCAGTCTCCGAAGTGGTCGTCACCATGAGCATGGAACGCCTGCAAGGCGGCGGCATCTCCAACCTGGTGTTGCGTGGAATCACGACAGGATCCGCGGCACTGCGCCCCGAGCTCCGCATCATCGCCGGCCGCGACGCACGGCCTGGCACTGACGAAGCAATCATCGGCCGCGCCATCCGCGCTCGCTTCCGTTCCGCAGATCTGGGGGGGCGATTAGATCTGGGACCCCAACGCTCGGTTCAAGTGGTCGGCATCTTCGAATCTTCCGGATCTGCTCTGGAATCCGAAGTCTGGGCCGATCGCGACATCGTCTCCCGAGCAGTCGGCCGTGAAGGCCTGATCTCGTCGGTGCGCGTACGCATGGATCCCAAGCAAGCGGACTTGTTCATCACCCGCGTCGCCAACGAGCGCACCCTCGGCCTCGCCGCCGAACGCGAAGTCGATTACTTCGATCGCCAAAACGATCGGATGTCCGGCTTCATCCTCGGCATCGGTCTCATGCTCTCGCTCTGCTTCGCCCTCGGCGGCATGATCGGCGCAGCCATCACCATGCACGCCTCGATCGCCCGCCGCCAACGCGAAATCGGCACGCTCCGCGCCCTCGGCTTCTCCCGCACCAACGTGCTGATAGCCTTCCTCCTCGAAGCGCTTCTCCTGGCGCTCGGCGGCGGCCTGGTCGGCGTAGCCGCGGCGCTTGCGATGTCGCGCATCGAATTCTCCCTGGTCAACGTCGCCAACTGGTCCGAAATAGTCTTCGCCTTCCGCCCCACCGTCGGAGTACTCGCCGTCGCCCTGGGCTTCGCCGCCCTCATGGGCCTCCTCGGCGGCCTGGGCCCCGCTCTTCGTGCCGCGCGCGTCCCCCCAGTGCGCGCCATGCGAGGTTAGAGGCCGAGGCGCCCGGGGTGTTGGCAGAGCAGGCGGAGGTAGTGGGCGGCGGTGAAGAGGTCGTGGCCGTCGATGAGGTAGTGATCGCCGGCGAACATCAGGGAAATGATTTTGCGGGAGACGACCTGGCCGTCGAAGACTGTCGGTTGGTCGCCGACTGAGAAGGGGAAGAAGGCGGAGCAGACGTTGGCGACGATGTGGCCGCTGCGGCCGAGGACGTGCTCTTTGACGACGCCTTCGTCTTCGATGATCAGGGGGGAGAGGCCGTAGGTGCCGAAGTATTTGCGGTAGAACTTGTGATCGCTTCTGCATTTGTAGCTGAACCACTTCATGATGAGACGCGGCAGCTTTTTCATGCGCTCGATCGCCTGCACTTGCGGGAGCTCGGCGAGCGGCGCGCGTTGGTTGTGCAGGATGATTGCTTGAATTTCTTCGATGGTCAGCTCGTGGGAGCGGTCGATCAGGATCGGTAAGAGGATCTTTTCGCCGTCGGGGCCGTCGCGCAGCATGATGAGCTGACAGCAGATCTCTTCGAAGTCCACCTGGTACTTGCCGAACAGGCCGTGGAACAAGTGATAGTTGAGGCGCGGCTGGCGCTTGAGCGTCAGGCTGGTGGCCTTGACCAGCGCGGCGATGAAACCGACCTGGCGGCCGGCGGCGCGCGCGCGATCGAGCGCGGCCATCAGGTCGGTGACGTCGATGTCGAGGTTGGTGGAGAGCGTGCAGTGAAAGCGCTTGGCGCGGCTGAGCAGATCGTAGATGGCCTCGCGGTTCTTGGTGTAGGGGATGATCTTGCTCATCGCTTAGAGCTCGCCGCTGTCGGGAGCCTGGCTCAGCTCGCGGAAGATGTTGAGTAGCTGCAGCTCGCTGGTGCCCTCGTAGATGGTGGTGACGCGCGCGTCGCGCAGCCGCTTGTGGATGCCGTACTGGTTGTCGATGCCGCGCCAGCCGTACATCTGCAACAGCGTGTTGGTGGCGGCGACCGCGAGCCGCGACGCCGATAGCTTGGCCATCGAGGTCTCGAGCGAGCAGCGCGCGCCCTGGTCGAGCAGATCGGCCGCGCGCCACATGAGGTGCCGCACCGAGCGGATGCCGGTGTAGATCTCGGCCAGCTCGAGCTGCACGTGGCTCTTGGTGATCAGCGGCTCGCCCAGGCCGACGCGCCGATCGCTCAGCCAGGGCAGCGCCTCGCGCAGCGCGCCGACCACGATGCCCAGGATCACCGCCGAGCCGCCGAAGCGGATGTAGTCGAGCGTGCGCAACAAGATCTTCTCGGCGCCGCCGATCTCGCCGATGCGATCGTCGTCGGGCACTTCGACTTCCTCGAAGCTGACGGTCGGCGTGGTGACGCAGCGGAAGCCGAGCTTGTCGGTGTTGGGGCCGACCTGCACGCGTGGCCCGCGGGGCACCGCGAAGAAAGTCAGGCCGTGGCCCACCGCGTCGGCGAGCACCACGAACAAGTCGGCGTCGCAGCCGTTGCCGACCATCACCTTGGAGCCCGAGAGCAGCCAGCCCGAGCCGTTTCGCGTGGCGCGGCAGTGCAGGCCCATCAAGTTCGAGCCGCTGGTGGCGGCCTCGGTGAGACAGATCGCCGCATTGCCGCGGCGGAAGATCAGATCGCGCACCAGGCGTTGCTTCTGATCGTCGGTGCCGGCGTGCAAGATCGGCTGCAGCGCGCCATGGTTGAAGCCCATGGCGAACGCGGTTGGCGAGCATACGGCGGCCAGCTCTTCGCCGCCTACCACCATCGAGCGGTGGCTCAAGCCGCGGCCGCCGAGCGCGCGCGCGAAGCCGACGTTCATCAACCCCGCGTCATGCGCACTGTCGACGATGGTGCGCGGGAAGCAGTTGTCGCGGTCGTAGCGGCGGAACTCGGGCTCGATGACCTCGGCGGCGAAAGTGCGACAGGTCTGCTTCCACTGTCGCTCCTCCGGGGTCAGCAGGTCCCACATGACCGCATCATAGTACCAGCACGACCTTGCCGATATTTTTGCGCTCGCGCAAAAGCTCGTGCGCGCGCGGCGCCTCGGCGAATGGCACGCGCGTGCCGATCACCGGCACCAGCACACGCTCGGCCGAGAGCGCGCTGAGGCGCTGAAGGTGCCGCCGCAGCAGCGACGGTGCGAGCTGGGCCACGTTGCAGGCCACGAACGATTGGTTGGCCAGGAACAGAGCGCGTGGATCGACCGGAGGCACGTCGATCACCCCGGCCGCGCCGATCTCGAGGAAACGGCCGCCGCTGCGTAGCAACGCGAGGCCGCGGGTGATCGCGTCGCCCGAGAGCGAATCGACGATCACATCCACTCCTTCGCCCGCGGTCAGCTCGCGCACCGAGTCGGCAAAGTCCCGTTTCTTGTAGTCAATCGGATGGTGCACGCCGAGCTTGGTAAGGTGCGCCAGCTTGTCGGGATGGCTGGCGGTGCCATAGATCTCCGCGCCCAGGTGCCGCGCGAGCTGCACGCACGTGGTGCCGGTGGCACCCGCGGCGGCCTGGATCAGGATGCGCTCGCCCGGCTGCAGGCGGGCATGGTGCTCCAGGCAGGCAATGGCGGTGAGCCCCGAGATCACCAGCGCCGCACCTGCTTCGAAGTCGAGCCCCTCGGGCAGCGCCACCGTCGAGGCGGCGGGAGTGATCACACTGCGTGCGTAGCCGCCCTGGCGCACGATGGCCATCACTCGGTCGCCGGCGGCACGATCGGTGACCGCCGCGCCCACGCGGGTGATCACGCCCGCGACCTCGTGGCCGGGCACGAAACGACGCGCGCCGAGCAGCGGATGCAGGCCGCGCGCGGCCAACAGATCGATGAAGTTGACTCCGGCCGCGTGCACCTCGATCTCGACATCGTGCTCGCCGAGCACATCGTCGGCGGCCCGCGCCAGGGTCAGCGGCAGGTCGCCGGCCAGCCAGGCTTCGTGGCTCGGCCCGTCAGGCACCGCGATCGGCGCCGGCGCGGCCGACCGCGGCCCACCCAGGCGCTCGACATGAGCGGCCACCTCGTCGATGGTCTTGAGCTCGAACAACAGCGTCGGGTGCAGCTTTTTCCCATAGCGGTGCTCGAGCTTGCGCACCAGCTCGACCGCCAGCAGAGAGTCGACGCCCAACGATACGAAGCTCGCGCGCGGATCGAGCCGCGGCCGGCGCAGGCGCGTGGCCAGGGTCTGTCTCAAGAATTCGCGCACCGGCTGCCCGTCGTCGGGCTCACTGTCGACGCTGGGCGCGCTGGCGAGTTGGTTGAAGGAAGCGCGCAGCTCGCTTTCGCGCGCGGGCTCGATACCGGTGATGGCGATCTGCCGCTCGCTCGCGGCGAGCGCGGTCAAAAATGCGCGCGCGGCCGCCGAAGGCTCGAGCGCATGCAGCCCGAGCTCGGCGAAGCGCCGTTGATACTCGGGCGCGGCCACCATGCCCACGTCGCGCCACGGCCCCCAATCGATCGACAGGATGCGTGTCCCCGGCCGCTCGACGCCGTGTGCCAGGCTGTCGAGCTGCGCATTGGCAGCCGCATAGTCGCACTGTCCGGCGCCGCCGAACAACGAAGCCAGCGACGAGCAGAATACCAGGAAGTCGAGCGGCTGCCCGTTGGTGAGCTGAAGCAGCACACGCGCGCCGCCCACCTTGGGATCGACCACACGCCGCGTGCGCTCCGCAGTGCGCGCGCCGATCAGCGCATCGTCGAGCACCCCGGCAGCATGGATCACGCCATGGAGCGCGCCGAATTTCGCCCGCACGAGCTCGAGCGCGCGCCCCATCGCCACCACATCCGCCGCGTCCGCCTGCATATACAGCGCCTCGCCGCCGAGGCGAGCGATCTGCTCGAGCGCCGCCTGATCCGCGCGCTCGCGGCGGCCGGTCAGCACCAGGCGCGCTTGCACCCGACGCGCCAGCATGCGCGCCAGCGCCAGCCCGATGCCGCCCATGCCGCCGCTGATCAGATACGTCCCCCGCTCACGCAGCGTCGTGCCCACGCCCTCCGGAGCGAGCACCGTCGCGGGGCGGGTCGAGGCGCCGGGCTCACGGAGCGTCCCGCCTGCGGCGGACGAATCGATCGCTGTCGCGCGCGCGCCCGGCGGAGCGAGCGCGGCCGCGGGACGCGTGGAGC
>JACXTT010015009.1_pt1 | contig 10078 bp, 10 predicted proteins | sample 9270951 | NCBI WGS metagenome assembly JACXTT01 (sample SAMN15532306, study PRJNA645909) | rock metagenome | isolation source: weathered quartz diorite | place: Puerto Rico | collected 2017-06-21
GGCTGGGAGAGGAGACTCCGGATGCGCGGTACGCCGTTGGCGGCGGGCTTGGGGCCGACCAGGTCCAGCGCCTGCACCCCGTTGGTGCCTCCGTAGATCAAGGTGATGCGCGCATCGCGCAGATACTGGGAGGCGGGGAAGTGCTCGGTATAACCCGAGCCCCCGTGCACCTGCATGGCCTGGGACGCGACGTGGAAGCCGCGGTCGGTCAGGTAGGCCTTAAGGATCGGGGTCAACAGGCCCATGTAGTCCTGGGCCTTGGTCCTGGCCGCCTCGTCTTCGGAGCGCTGCAGGTCGGCGTGGAGCGCGGTCCACAGCACAAACGCCCGGCCGCCTTCGACGTGGGCCTTGGACTCCATCAGCATGCGCCTGACGTCCGGGTGGACGATGATCGGGTCGGCGGGGCCGTCGGGGTTCTTCGGGCCGGTGAGCGAGCGGCCCTGCAGCCGCTCCTTGGCGAACTCGACCGCCGCCTGATAGGCCGCCGTGCCGATGGACAGGCCCTGCAGGCCGGTGCCGAGGCGAGCCTCGTTCATCATCACGAACATGGCCTTCAGGCCTTCGTTCTCCTTGCCGACCAGCCAGCCCTTGGCGTCGTCGTAGGCCATCACGGCGGTGGCGTTGCCGTGGATGCCCATCTTGTGCTCCAGCCCGGCGCACTTGGCGTTGTTGCGCTCTCCCAGGCTGCCGTCGTCATTGACCAGCACCTTGGGCACGATGAACAGGCTGATGCCCTTCACCCCCGCGGGCGCGCCCTCGATGCGGGCCAGGACCAGGTGGATGATGTTGTCGGTGAAGTCGTGCTCGCCCGAGCTGATCCAGATCTTCTGGCCGGTGATGCGGTAGGTCCCGTCGGCTTGCGGCACGGCCTTGGTGCGGATCATGCCGAGATCGGTGCCGCACTGGGGCTCGGTCAGGTTCATGGTCCCGCCCCATTCGCCGCTGACCAGCTTGGGCAGGTACTTCGCCTTCTGCTCGTCGGAGCCGTTGGCGTGGATGGCGGAATAGACCCCGTGGGTCAGGCCCGGGTACATGGAAAAGGCCGCGCTGGCCGCCGCGGTCATCTGGCCGAAGCTCATCGACACCACCGCCGGCATGCCCTGGCCGCCGTAGGCCGGGTCCGAGCTCAGCGCCGGCCAGCCGGCCTCGACCATCTGGTGGTAGGCCTCTTTCCAGCCCTTGGGCGTGGTCACCGTATTGTCCGGGTTCCAGACGCAGCCCTGCTGGTCGCCGGTGCGGTTGATCGGGGCGATCACGCCCTCGGCGAAGCGGGCGCCTTCCTCCAGAATCTGCTGCACCAGCTCGAAGGACGCGTCGGAAAAGCCCGGCACGTTGGAGTAGCGGTCGATGTCGATCACGTCCTTGAGCAGGAAGGTCAAGTCACGCAGCGGCGCCTGATAGGCCATGTCAGCTCCTGGGGCGGGCGAGTTTGTGGGTGGGGGCGGGGTGGTGGTCCTGGTCCAGCTGGGCGGACAGGATCGAATGATAGTCCTCGGCCTGGGGCAGCAGGTCCGGGCGGAATTCGGTCAGCCGCTTCTCGATCCAGGCGCAGCCGGTGGTGAGCGTTTCGATGGCGGCATCGACCGCCTCGCGCTGCTGCTTCAGCGCCTCGACCTGGCCGCGGAACTTCTTGAGCGACACCGCCAGCTGCTGGGCGTTGCCGTCCTTGCGGTCGTACAGGTCCAGCATCTCGCGAATCTCGATGAGCGAGAATCCGACGTTCTTGCCCTGCACGATCAGCTTCAGCCGTGCGCGGTCGCGGGCGGAGAACACCCGGGTCTGACCCTTGCGGGCGGGGGCCAGCAGGCCCTTGTCCTCATAGAAGCGCAGTGCACGCGCGGTGACGCCGAACTCGCGGCACAGCTGGCGGATCGAATAGGTCCGGACGGGATCGGCGGGGGCCATGGAGCGGCCTTGTAACTTGACGCGCGCGTAAAGGGAAGCCTTTCGCGGAGGGCCTGTGCTAGATTGCGCTTCGATGGCTGACGAACGCCCCGAACTCTGGACCTGCCCCGCCTGCGCGCGGACCTTCGCCAACCGCAACCAGACCCACACCTGCGGCGGCGCGGACCTCGACCATCACTTTTCAGGCAAACCGCCGGAAATCCGCGCCCTCTTCGACGCCTTCCTCGCGCGGATCGAGGCGCTGGGCCCGGTCACGGTCCTGCCCCAGAAGACCCGCATCGCCTTCCATGTGCGCATGTCCTTTGCCCAGCTGACCCCGAAGCAGGGCTGGATCGACGGGCATCTGGTGCTGGCGGAGAAGCGGGAGCATCCGCTGATCCACCGCTACAGGCGCTTCTCGCCCCGCAACCACCTGCACGAGTTCCGGCTGCGGACGCAGGCCGAGCTGACGCCCGATTTCGAAGCCCTGATCGCCGAGGCCTATGCGGTGGGGGAGCAGAAGCATCTGGGGCGCTGACGCCTCCCGCTCTCCCACTCTTCGCTGGAAAGGGGTGGACAGGAATCGCCTCCCTCCGAGCCCGATCCCCCGCTAGCTTGCCGCACCCCACCGATTCGAGGTCCGCGCCCCATGTTCGATGCCGTCATCTTCGATTGCGACGGGGTGCTGGTGGATTCCGAGATCCTGCATCTCGAGGCCGAGATCGCGACCCTGCAGGAATTCGGCCTCGCCTACGACCTGGACGCCTACAAGGCCCGCTTCATGGGCATGCATCACGGGGCCTTCTTCCCGGCGCTCGACGACGACGCCCGCGAACAGATGGGCGCGCCCCTCCCGGCGCGGTTCCGCGATGCCCTGTACGAGCGCTACGACGCCATGGAGCCGTCGATGGGCGCGATCGCCGGCGCCGCTGAGGCGGCTGCGCTGCTGACCTGCGCCCGCGCCGTGGCCAGTTCCAGTACGGAGCCCGCGCTCATGCGCAAGATGGCCGGCGCCGGCCTGCTTCCCCTGTTCGATCCCCGCAGCTATTCCGCCGACCGGGTCGCTCACGGGAAGCCGGCTCCGGACATCTTCCTCCATGCGGCGCAGCGGCTGGGCGTGGCGCCGCAGCGCTGCCTGGTCATCGAGGACAGCGTCAACGGCGTGCGCGCGGGCCTGGCCGCCGGGATGACGGTCTGGGGCTTCGCCGGCGGCGGTCACATGGACGAACGCGCCGGCGCCCGGCTGAGCGAGGCCGGAGCCGAGCGGCTGCTGGCGGATTGGGCTGAGGCGGCCCGGCTGTGGCGGGCTCCGTCCTGGGCAGGGCCTGGCGGGCGGGCCTGATTTCCCCCCTTGCCCGCGCGGTGTTACCGTCGCCGCACCACGGGTCATCGGGGGGCTTCGGCCAATGACGACGATCACGAAACTGGCGGTGTCCGCCCTGGTGGGCGCCGCCCTGCTCGCGGCGACCGGCGCCGAGGCGAAGACGGTCAAACAGGCCTGCACCAAGAACCTGGCCACCGGCAAGATCAGCTACGACGTGTCGAAGTTCTCATCCGACTACATCATCGGGCGCGTGAGCTTCCACGAGACCTCGCGCAAGGGCGGCACGGCCTACGGGACCTGCACCATCCAGCTGAAGTTCCAGCCGCCGGACTGAGGCCCCTACTCGAACACCACCCGCGGGAAGTAGAACGATACCACCCAGTTGGGCTGGTCGACGATCTCGCTGATGCGCAGGTCGCCGCAGACCGAGCACAGCATGTAGGCGTCCACCGGGTTCATGCCGTGACGCGCGGCCAGCAGGTCGACCATGCGCTCCACCGCCTCGCGCGCGCCGCTCATCAGGTCGGGGCCGATGCCGGTGGTGACCTCGTAGCCCCTGGCGTCGAGGTGGCGGGTCACCGGTCCGGGGGTGGTGAAGCGAGGCCCCGAGAGCCCGGCGCCCTTGACCAGGTCCAGGGTCAGGCTGACCGCCATGGGGCTCTCGATCGCGGTGCCGCAAATCTCGCCGTCGCCCTGGGCCGCGTGGGTGTCGCCGATGGAGAACAGGCCGCCGGAGACCTCCACCGGCAGGTACAGGACGGCGCCCGCCGCCAGGTCGCGGATGTCCAGGTTGCCGCCCACGCGGCGGGGCGGCACCACCGAATGCAGGCCGGGCTCGGCCAGGGCCAGGCCGATGGTCCCGGCGAAGGGCTTCAGCGGCACGCGGGCGATGGACGAGAAGGCCGCCGGGGTCAGGGCGGCCCTTTCGTAGGACCACAGGTGCAGGGCCGGGTCGGGGAACTGGTCGGTGAGCAGGCCGAAGCCCGGGAACACCGCCGTCCAGCCGAAACCGGAAGGGGTGAAGTCGCCGATGGTGATCTTGACGGCGTCGCCGGATTCGGCGCCGTCGATGAACACGGGGCCGGTGACCGGATTGCAGCGGGCGAAGTCGAAGGCGTTCACGTCGGCGAGGGTGCTTGCGGGCGTAAGCTGGCCGCCCGAGGCGTCCATGCAGTCGAAGGCGATGGTCTCGCCGGGCGCCACGGTCAGGACCGGCGGGGTGGCGTTGTCCCAGCCGAAATGGTGGCAGTGGCCGTGGATGGTGTGGCTGGCGGACATCGGCGCGCACTCCGGTGGAGAGATCTCAGCCTACCCAGCGGCTCCCGATCTGTCGCGGGCCGCGCCTCCAGAAACCTTCTCCCCTTGTGGGAGAAGGTCACCGTGGGAATTCGCACGCATTGACCCCACCGCCCCCGCCCCTTAAGCCCCGGCCCATGTTTCAAGGTCTCTCCCACCTCGCCCGCGACGGCCGCGCCTGGCCGTTTGAACAGTCCCGCAACCTGCTGGCGCGGCTGCTCAAACAGCGGCTGGATTCGGACGCCGAGCGCGACCTGGCCTCAGCCCTGTTCACCCAGGGCAAGGGCGACGAGGCTGTGGCGACCTTCCCGGCGCTGGGGCGCCCGGTGGTGTTCGAGACCGGCTACGGTCCCTCGGGCCTGCCGCACATGGGCACCTTCGGCGAGGTGGCGCGCACCACCATGGTGCGCAACGCGTTTCGCGCCCTGACAGACGACCACCTGCCTACGCGCCTGATCTGTTTCTCCGACGACATGGATGGCCTCAGGAAGGCGCCCGGCAACGTGCCCAACGCGGAGATGCTGACCGAGGATCTCGGCAAGCCCCTGACCGTCGTGCGCGATCCGTTCGGCACGCACTCGAGCTTCGGCGCCCACAACAACGCCCGGCTGATGGCGTTCCTGGACAGCTTCGGGTTCGAGTACGAGTTCGTCTCGTCCACCGACTGCTACCGTTCGGGACGTTTCGACGAGACCCTGCTGAAGGCGCTCGAGCGTTTCGAGAAGATTCAGGACGTCATGCTGCCGACGCTGGGACCCGACCGGCGCGCCACCTATTCCTGCTTCCTGCCGATCAGCCCCACCACCGGGCGCGTGCTGCAGGTCCCGACCCTGGAGCGCCACGTCGATCGCGGGACCATCGTGTTCGAGGACGAGGACGGCTCGAGGGTCGAGACCCCCGTCACCGGCGGGCGGGTCAAGATGCAGTGGAAGCCCGACTGGGCCATGCGCTGGACCGCGCTCGGCGTCGACTACGAGATGGCCGGCAAGGACCTGATCGACTCGGTCAAGGTGTCCTCGCGCATCTGCCGGGTTCTGGGCGGCGAGCCGCCGGAGGGCTTCAACTACGAACTGTTCCTGGACGAGCAGGGCGCCAAGATCTCCAAGACCAAGGGCAACGGCCTGACCATGGAAGAGTGGCTGCGCTACGGCGCGCCCGAGAGCCTGGCCTACTACAATTTCCAGTCCCCCAAGTCGGCCAAGAAGCTCTATTTCGACGTCATTCCGCGGGCGACCGACGAGTACCTGCAACAGCTCGACGCCTACGCCGGCCAGGAGCCGTCGAAGCAGATCGAGAACCCGGCCTGGCACGTCCACTTCGGCCGCCCCCCAGCCAAGGGCTCGCCGGTTTCCTTCGGCCTGATGCTGAACCTGGTTTCGGTCGCCAACGCCTCGTCCAAGGACATCCTGTGGGGTTTCCTGTCGCGATATCTGCCCGGCGCGACGCCCGAGAGCGAGCCGCTGCTCGACCGGCTGGCGGACTATGCGATCAATTACTACGAGGATTTTGTCCGCCCGAACAAACGCTTCCGCGCGCCGAGCGAGCAGGAGCGGGCGGCTATGGCCGAGCTGGCGGACAAGTTCCGGGCCCTGCCCAGGGACTGCATCGACGGCGAACTGATCCAGAACGAGGTCTATGAGGTGGGCAAGACCCACGGCTTTGAACCGCTGAGGGCCTGGTTCCAGGCGCTGTACGAGGTGCTGCTGGGCCAGAGCCAGGGGCCGCGCTTCGGCTCGTTCACGGCGGTGTTCGGGATCGAGCGGACCATCGCGCTGATCGACCAGGCGCTGGCGGGGGAGCTGGTCGAGGCCTAGATCTTGAAGTTGGGGCCCAGGCCCGCGATCGGTTTCAGCGCCTCGCGCTCGCGCCAGGCCAGCCAGGTGCCGATTGCGAGCGACAGGATCACGCCCTTCGAGGCGATCCAGGTCGCGGCGAAATAGGCCCAGGCCCCGATCTTCAGGTCCATGGCGAAGGCGATGTGGGTGGTGGCCTGGATCGCCTGGAAGGCCGTGGCCCAGATCGGCCAGCTGTGGGTCGATTTCCAGCCCAGGAACCCCAGGACCAGCACCGCGACCACATCGACGGCGAACACGGTGAATACCGGGTGGGTCAGGCCGAGCCGCGTCCAGACCGAGAGCGACACGAGCCAGGCGATGAGCAGGAAGGCTCCGGCCAGACGCTCCGTCTGGTCGCCCTTCCACAGAGCGAACAGGCAGACCGCGACCCAAAGTCCCGCGCTGAGCTGACCAAGCAGCGTGTGTGGCAAAAAATCGCCCCCAGTTTACACCGGGGGCGACTTTGTCTGAGTCGCTTGCCCTAGGACAAGTGACGAATAATTCAGTTGTTTAGCCGGCGACCCGCAACCGGGCGGCGGTGTCGAGCTGAGCGCTCTGCGGGGGCTTGTCGCCCGCATCGCCCACAGCGGTCTGCGGGATGTTCATCGACTTGCGCACGTCTTCCAGAGCGGCGTGAGCGGCCATGACCGCCCGGCGCGATTCCGAGAGGGCGCCGATCGCTTCCGCCACGCGGGCCTGGGCGACTTCGCCGACCGGTCCAGCGTAGTTCAGTTCCCGGCGGGCGACGATCATCGCTTCCAGGAGCTGCGAGGCCTGGACCATCGCATCGTCGACGGCGCGTTCTGTGCCGATCAGTTTCGAAGCGACGTTCTTGGCGACTTCGTTCTTGCTCATAGTTTTCTGCCCCATCACTGCAGCGTTCACGATGCTTGTAGCATAAACCATTTGTTAACGGTACTGACCCACGAATTTTTAATGTTCGTTAACGGGAACAGGTTTCGACGCCAGTCGGGGTTGTAGTTCGAGACTAGGTTCACAACCTCGCAATCCGCCACAATTCTCTTGGTAAGTGAAAAGCTTAGCTTGGATTTCGCGCGGCGCGCCACGCGGGACTCGAAGCGCAGTCCCGGTTGTGGCGGCGGGACGTTATGACGCAACTACAAGACACATGGGGTGGCGCCTGAACGGCTTCCGCGAACCGGATTTTCGGCCGCGGGCGGACCTTTTCGACGCTTTCCGCGAGCTTTGACGCGAGGCGTCTGCCCCGGCGGCGCGCCCCGCGTTATGCATCGATGATGAACCCGAAGGCCCCCCGCCGGTGATCCGGCCCGAGAAGATCCTCTGCCCGCGTCCGGCGGGCCTCTACTGCGCGCCTGGCGACTTCTACATCGACCCGGTGCGCCCGGTGGACCGGGCGGTGATCACCCACGGCCACGCCGACCACGCCCGCGCGGGTCACGGCACGGTGCTCGCCACCCGCGCGACCCTGGCCATCATGGCCGAGCGCTACGGCGCGGATTTCGCCGGTCGGATCGAGGCGGCGGACTATGGCGCCCCCGTACGCCGCGACGGGGCGGAGGTGACCCTGGTCCCGGCCGGCCACGTGCTGGGCTCCGCCCAGGTGGTCGTGCGCGCCTGCGGTCTGACCATGGTGGTCTCCGGCGATTACAAGCGCCGGCGCGACCCGACCTGCGCGCCCTTCGAGCCGGTCGCCTGCGACGTCTTCATCACCGAGGCGACTTTCGGCCTGCCGGTGTTCCGCCACCCTCCCGACCATGAGGAAGTCGCGCGCCTGCTGCGCTCGGCCGCCCAGTTCCCGGAACGCACTCACCTGGTCGGCGCCTATGCGCTCGGCAAGGCGCAGCGGCTGATCTGCCTGCTGCGCGAGGGCGGCTGGGACCGCACCCTCTACGTCCATGGCGCCATGGAGCGGCTGAACGCGCTCTATCAGCGCTTCGGGGTCGAGCTCGGTCCCCTGGCCCCGGCCACGGTCGAGGGCAAGGACAGCCTGCCCGGCGAGATCGTCATCGCCCCGCCCTCGGCCATCGAGGACCGCTGGTCGCGGCGCTTCGCCGACCCGGTCACCGCCTTCGCCTCCGGCTGGATGGGGGTGCGCGCCCGCGCGCGCCAGCGCGGGGTCGAGCTGCCGCTGGTTATCTCCGACCACGCCGACTGGGACGAGCTGACCCAGACCATCGCCGAGATCCGCCCGGGGGAGCTGTGGATCACCCACGGCCGCGAGGAGGCGCTGGCCCACTGGGCCGGGACGATCGGCGTCCAGGCGCGGGCGCTCGCCCTGGTCGGCTATGAGGACGAGGACAACGACTGACCTGCGCTCAGGCCTCTGCTAAGGTGAGGGCAGGGGGATTGCATGCGCCGGCACATCGGGCTCCAGGCCGACAAGGTCATCGAGACGATCGGACTGCTGCGCGCGCGCATCTCCGAGCGCTTTCCCGACTCGGGCCTGGCCCGTACCGCCGAGGGGCTGGTGGAGACCGCCCGCACCATTGAGGTGCGCGCCCGCCGCGTGGCCCGGCCCTACCTGTTCCTGCGGCTGGTGGTCTTCCTGGTCATCGCCGCCGCGGTGGGCGTCCAGGCCTGGGTGCTGTTCCAGGTGCCGTGGGCCAAGCTGCAGTTCAACGCCGACCCCACCAACCTGACCCAGGCCCTCGGCGCCGCGGTCAACCTGCTGATCCTGGCCGGGGCCGCGACCCTGTTCCTGGTGCGGCTGGAGGAGCGCATCAAGCGCGGGCGGGCGCTGAAGGACCTGCACGAACTGCGCTCGCTCGCCCACGTGGTCGACATGCACCAGCTGACCAAGGACCCGACCGTGATCCTGTCGAAGGGCCCGCGCACGGTCACCTCGCCGACGCGCGAGATGACCCAGTTCCAGCTGACCCGCTATCTGGAGTACTGCGCCGAGATGCTGGCCCTGCTGGGCAAGCTGGCCGCCCTCTATTCCGAATACAGCCGCGACACCCAGGTGATCGAGGCGGTCAACGACATCGAGACCCTCTGCGCGGACCTGGGCCGCAAGATCTGGCAGAAGATCACCATTCTGAGCGCGCTGGACGAGGCCCAGGCGGCGCCGACGGCGGCGAACAGTCCGTGATTTGAGATGCCGGCGCCGCACCCCGACCGACGGGGTCCGCGCTGGGAGCCCGGACGCGCCTAGCGCCAGCGATGCTGGCGGATCCAGTTCACCAGTACGCGCTTCGTCCCGGATTCCACCGGCAAGCCCGCGTGGCGCGTACGCATGTCGATCACGCGATCGAGGATGGTGTCCTTGAACATCAGAACGCCGCCCTTGCTGCCCTTCACCTTTAAGCCGAGCTCCGGGAACGAGGTCTCGCCTCCGATATAGTCATCATTGAGATAGGCGATAATCGAGACAATGCGCTGGCCGCCCTGGACTACGGCGCTGCCGGATTCGAGAGACTTCACCGTGAAATAATCGTGGTGATAGCCGAACTTTTGCGACGGAGCATAGTCAACACTCTGCTCTGACGCCAGTCGTTCAAACTCATAACCAAGTTGAGCCACGATTTTTCGCATTATCACCTGAACGGCGATGTCGTGGTTTGAGATGCTCAACATATATACGTTGGCGTCTCTATGGTTCACGTCGAGCTTGTTTCCAACTTCATCATTGTAGACAAAAGCTGGGCCTTTTTTATCCTGACCAATGCTGGCGATGTAATCGCACAGGGCATCAGGGATGAGGCTGGGAAGATAGACGACCTGCGGGTCCCCGACGGACCAGAGTCGGGCTGTTTCC
>JACXTT010015010.1_pt1 | contig 10078 bp, 8 predicted proteins | sample 9270951 | NCBI WGS metagenome assembly JACXTT01 (sample SAMN15532306, study PRJNA645909) | rock metagenome | isolation source: weathered quartz diorite | place: Puerto Rico | collected 2017-06-21
GTGGTAGGACTGTGGCCCTCGTATCAGGATTTCCGTTCTCTGCTGTTGGCGGAAGGCAGGCTTATCACCGACCAAGACGAGCAGGAAGCGCGCCGGGTCATTATTTTGGGCGACTCCGCCAACAAGCAGCTCTTTCCGGGGCAACCGGCGGTCGGAGCAACCCTGTTAATCAGGAGCGTGCCCTACACCGTTATCGGCGTGCTGCAAAAGAAAAATCAGAACTCCAACTACAATGGGCCGGACAATGACTATCTGTACGCGCCCTATTCGGCGGTGGCCCGCGATTTTCCTCCCGTGCAAAAGCCCGGCATGGTGCGCGGCTATCTCGACGACATTGTCTTTGAAGTCGCCAGCGCGGAAGAACATGATGCAGCGGTACAACAGGTACGGCGCGCTCTCGGGCAAGTGCATCACTTCGATCCCGTCGACAAAGACGCGCTCTTTATCTGGGACACCATGGAAGGGGCCAAGCTGGTGGAGAACATTTTTAGTGTGATCACTGTCTTCTTTGGTTGCGTCGCCATTGTTACTCTGTGCCTTGGGGGAATTGGCGTGATGAACATTATGCTGGTTTCGGTGACCGAGCGCACCCGCGAAATCGGCGTGCGTAAGGCGATAGGGGCAACTCGCCACGACATTCTGAAGCAATTCTTTGCGGAGTCGGCGATTCTCACCATCGTGAGCGGAGGACTCGGACTCTTCTTCGGGGTGGGAATTTGCGTAGCGTTGACCATGCTTCCGCTGCCCGACTTTGTTCCTCATCCCATTGTTTCCATGGTCTCAGTTATTCTCTCGATCTTGACCCTGTCGTTGATCACGCTCACGGCTGGGATGTATCCAGCGCAACGGGCCGCCGAAATGGCGCCCATTGAATCACTACGCTACGAGTAAGGAGAAACCAATGAAACTTCACAAATTTAGTTTGGCAATTTGCGGCCTCGCCCTGATGGGTCTGCCGGCCGCGACGGCGTCCGCCAGCGCGGAAGGCTCATTTCAACGCACCTTGAAAGTCACCGGCGCGGTGGACCTGGCTGTTGAAACCGGTTCGGGCAATATCGAAATACGGACTGGGTCCTCGGACCAGGTGCAAATCACCGCCCATATTCGCGCTACGAACTGGTTTGGGGGGAGCGACGCCGCCGAAAAGGTAAAACGCATCGAGACCAACCCGCCGATCCAGCAAAGCGGGAACGACATCCGGATTGGGCACATTGACGATCCGTCGCTGAAGCGAAATATCTCGATCAGCTACGAATTGGTGGTGCCAGCGGACACGCGAGTGCGGTCGCGTACCGGCTCTGGAAATCAAAGTGCCGCGGGGCTTCGCGGCTCGATTGATCTGCAAACCGGGTCGGGAAATGTGGTTTTCTCGGATATCGGGAACACCGTCCGCGCCGAGTCCGGCTCGGGAAGCATCGAGGCCAATCACGTCAATGGCAATGTTCGCGCGAAGTCCGGCAGTGGAGATATCCGCATCAGCGATTTGTCCGGCGGACTGGAAGCCGAATCGGGCAGCGGCAATATCACCATGGCCCAGGCTTCCGCAGGATCGGTGCGCGCGCAGACCGGCTCCGGCAATGTAGACCTGCATGGGGTGCACGGATCGCTGGAGGCGAGCACGGGCAGCGGGACGGTGCGTGCGGAAGGCGACCCCAAAGGAGCATGGCGCTTACATACCGGCTCCGGTTCAGTCCGTGTGCGCTTCCCTTCGCAGGCTGCTTACGATCTCTATGCGCATACCGGGTCCGGTGGGATTACGGTAGGACCGCCGGTCACCGTTCAAGGGACCGTGAACAAACATGAAATGCGCGGGAAAGTTGGCGGTGGCGGTGTTCCGGTCGAACTGGAGACAGGATCGGGAGAAATCGAAATCCAATAATAAAACGTCGTGCGTCGTTGGTGTTTGGCCAACGGCAGGCGACCAGCGACCATGTTTCTCAAGGAACTCATCTCGCAAAGCTGGCAGGCACTGATGCGCAACCGCCTGCGCTCGGCGCTTACCATGCTGGGGATTGTGTGGGGTCTGGCTTCCGTGGTCATTCTGCTGGCTTACGGCCAGGGGCTGGGCGGCAGCGTTCTGCACGCCTTTATGAACATGGGCAACAACGTAATTGTCATGTGGCCGGGACAAACCAGTCTGCAGGCCGGCGGCCAACGCGCCGGCAAGCCTGTCAATTATGAATACGAAGATGTCGAGGCCATTCGGGAAGAAGTACCGATCGTGCGCGCCGTCAGCGCGGAAGCGGATCGGGACTTCGGCTTCAAAGTTGGTACACGGGTAGTTTCTCTGGGTGTGCGCGGGGTCGAACTGCCTTACGGGCAAATGCGCAATCTTGCCGTTGAGGATGGACGCTACTTCAATGAATCCGATTTCATCGATCACCGGCGGGTGGTCATTCTGGGATACAACGCCAACAAGAAAGTCTTCCAGGGCGCTCCTGCGGTCGGGCAAAGCGTGACCGTCGGAGGTTTGAGCTTTGAAGTGATCGGGGTTCTTCGCAACAAAATTCAGGATTCGATGTACAACGGCCCTGACAACGAGAATGCGTTTATTCCCTTTGGGTGCTTTCGTGATCTGAAAGACATTCGCGATCCCGATGAGATCATCTTTCAGCCGGCGGCAGCGGAGTTGAATACCAAAGCTCTTGCGGCTGTCCGCGAGGTGCTGGCGCGTCGTCACCACTTCGATCCCAAAGACGAAAAGGCCGCTGTGGCTTGGGACACGATTGAAAACCGCCAGACAATCAATGCGTTTTCACTGGGACTGCAAGCTGTATTGGGACTGATCGGCGCGGTCACCCTGTGCGTGGGCGGCGTGGGTGTGATGAACATCATGCTGGTGTCGGTAACCGAACGTACACGGGAGATCGGCCTGCGCAAGGCCCTTGGCGCCCGGCGTAGGCAGGTGCTGGTGCAGTTCCTGCTGGAGGCGCTGGTGCTGACATTTACTGGCGGGGTGATCGGCATGGCGGTAGCTGTGTTTCTCACCTGGGTGATTCCCCCCATGCCCCTCTATAGCGGCCTGTACAAGACCGCCAATCACGAGGGCGATATTTTTCTACAGGCTTCGACTGCGGTCATGATCGTTTCTTTCACCATCCTTTCGATGGTTGGCATCGTTTCCGGCTTCTTCCCTGCACTGAAAGCCTCGCGCATGGACCCGGTAGAAGCCCTGCGGTACGAATAAGCCCCGAGGGTGCCACGGTCCTTGTCCCTCCGTTTTTGGAGGGACAAGGCGGGGCAGCCTGCATTACCTCGGTGCCTTGACCCTTTCCCATCTAACTTGTTACTTTCGATTTTTCCCCTGGGGATTCGGAACCTGAAGCGAGGACACATTGCCACGTCAGCCCATCATCACCTTGACCACTGACTTCGGATTGAACGACCATTTTGTGGGGACAGTGAAAGGCGTCATTCTGGACATTGTTCCGGAAGCGACCATCGTCGATATTTCCCACGCTGTCCAGGCCTTCGACATCCTGGATGGGGCCCTGGCCCTGGCCCAGTCGTACAGTTATTTCCCCGCCGGGACGGTACACATGGTGGTTGTCGATCCTGGGGTAGGCTCGGCGCGGCGTCCGATCATTGCCAGTTCCGATCGGCACCACTTTGTGGCCCCGGACAATGGCGTACTTTCGCTCATTTATGCGCGGGAAGAGCGCATGCACGTGCGCGAGATTTCCTCCGACCATTATTACTTGCAGCCGATCTGCAATACGTTCCACGCTCGCGATATTTTCGCCCCGGTGGCGGCGTATCTGGCCAAGGGCGTCGACTCGCAGAAGTTCGGCGACGAGGTCGAGGATTATGTCCGCTTCAACGCGCCGCGCCCCAAGCCAACCAACGGAAATTCCTTCCGCGGCGTGGTGTTGAAAGTGGACCGCTTCGGAAACTTGATTACCAACTTCACCGCCCAGGATGTGCCGGCGCTGTTCGAAGGGCAGGCGCCACCGTTTAAAATTGTTGTAGGCAAGAGCGAAGTCGCCGCCATGAAGAACTCCTACTCGGAAGGCTCCCCGGGAGAGATCTTTGCCATCCAGGGAAGCATGGGCTATTTAGAGATTTCCACCAATCGTGGGTCGGCGGCACAACTCACCGGCGTGGGAAAAGGCGGGGAAGTGAATCTGACGCTTGCGGGGTCAGTGGCCGCGGCCAACGGTTAACTACTTTTAACCTTGGGGTGGGCGTAGCGGTCCATCTCTGAAGTCCACTTCAGGAAGTGCCACAGATTCCTGCGTTCGTGCCACATAAACTCCCAAAACTCCAGAAAACCGATTTGGGTCATCTTTACGCCGCAGTAGGTCTCAATCCGCCATAGCAAATAAGGGCTGCGCCACGGGGTCAGACGATGACCGCGGGTTGCGTTCCATAAGAAACGAAGGATGTAGCGCATGTCTGGTCCATGATACCGGCAAACCGCGTGAGCTTACAGCGGGAAGCGATCCAGCTACATCACTTTAGTGGTTGTCCCCAGCGCAATGCTAGAATCCAGTTTCTGCTCGAGGATTCTCCATCCATGACCGGCGAAAACAAGCGCCAGCAGGCTGAAGATCACTACTATGCCGCGCTGGACCTGGTTTCTGAGGGAGAGCGGGACCGTGCGCTCGCGGAGTACGAGCAATCTCTTGCCGCGGACCCAACCTTTACTGAAGCCATGCATGGCATGGCGCGCTGCCTCCAGGATTTGGAACGGCTCGATGAGGCCATCTCGGTGGCCCAGCAAATTGCGGAACTTGATCCGGATGACATTCTGGCCCATACCAGCTTGTCTGTGCTCTATCAGAAGAAGGGCATGATTCCAGAGGCTGAAGCTGAGGGAAATAAGGCCAGGATTTTGGGCTGGAAACAACAGTTGAAGAAAAAAACTTAGCCACGGATTTTACGGATAAATCCGCGTCAATCCGTGTTTATCTGTGGCTGAATTTTTATAAATCGTACTTCTTCATCAAATGGCGGAAGGAGCGGTAGGATATCTTCAGCAGGTCGGCAGCGCGGGTTTGCACGCCGTTTGATTGTGTCAAAGCCGATTGCAGGAGAGTGCGTTCGATATCGGCGACGTATTTCTCCATGTCCACACCGTCGGGCAAAACAGATCCGGCGGAGATTGGACCGCCGACGCCGGCCGCGGCAGCGCGGGCCTTGGATTTTTCCGCCGGCAATTCAACCCGCAACTCTTCGCCAGTTTCGAGCGCAACTGCTCGCTCGACCGTATTTTCTAGTTGGCGAACGTTGCCCGGCCATTCGTAGCCGCAAAGCGACTCCAGAGAGGCAGGACTCACGCGTGTGATCTTTCTTCCCGCCGCGGTCGCGTATTTTTTCAAGAAATGATTCACCAGCAGAGGAATGTCTTCCCGGCGGTCGCGCAGCGGCGGCACGGTGACGGGAATCACGTTCAAGCGATAGTAAAGATCTTCCCGGAAAGTATTGTCCGCGACGGATTTATCCAGGTCCCGATGGGTGGCGGCGATTACGCGCACGTCAATGGCAATCTCATCGGTCCCGCCCACCGGCCGCACACAACGCTCCTGTAAGACCCGCAGAAGTTTGACCTGCATGGTCAGGCTCATCTCGCTGATTTCGTCGAGGAAGATTGTGCCTTCATGAGCGACCTCGAACAAACCACGCTTATTCTGGTTGGCCCCGGTGAAAGCGCCTTTTACGTAACCGAACAGCTCGCTCTCCAGCAAGGTTTCCGGAAATGCTCCGCAGTTGATGGAAACAAACGGCTCGGTTGCTCGCGGCGAGCACACGTGAACGGCGCGGGCCACTAATTCCTTACCCGTGCCGCTTTCCCCATAAACCAAGATGGTGCTTTGCGTGGAAGCCACGGTCCGGATGGTCTGCTTCAGCTTCTCCATCGCAGCGCTGGCGCCCACGATGTTATCGAGGGAATTTCGGGTGGCGGCGTCACGCTTGAAAGCAAAGTTCTGGCGGCTGAGGGAAAGCTTGTCCAGCGCCCGCTTGATGGCCAGCCGGATCTCATCCACCAGGGCCGGAGACTTGCGGATGTAGTCAGCCGCGCCACCTGCTTTGACAGCCTGCACCGCGGCCTCGTAGTCATCCACCGCGGTCATCAGGATCACGGCCGTCTCCGGCGACATCTGATGCGCATAGCGCAGGACCTCGATGCCGTCGGTCTTTGGCATCTTGATGTCGGTGACAATCACGTCAAAGATCGCGCCCTCAAGCTTCTTCTTTGCCGCATCTCCCCCGTTGACGGTCTCAATCTTGTAGCCATCGCGGCGCAGCGCGATTTCCAGCATTTCGCAGATGGAGCGTTCATCGTCGCAAACCAGGATGTTACCCACGCGCTCCTCCTGTCGCCGCGGCTGCGCTCTCTGCCGGCTCTTGGCTGTTCTGCCTGGAATCGATTTCCTCGGCCCCGGCGCGGCGCAAGCGCAGCACAAACTCGCTCCCCTGCCCCAGTTTCGACCTCGCCCATACCTTGCCGTCATGGGCCTGCACGATCTGGTACACGATGGCCAGCCCAAGCCCGGTCCCGCCCTCGAATTGCGATTGGAAGGGCTCGAAGATCTTGTCCACGATCTGTGGACTAATACCCGGCCCGGTGTCGGCGAAGCTGATGTTCCAATCGAGGCCGGCCTGATTGACTGCGATGGTAAGCACGCCCCCTTCTTTCATGGCGCGCACCGCGTTTTCGCAGAAGTTCCAGAACACTTGCTTGATCTTGTCCCCATCGGCCAGGGCCCGGGCTTCGGCGACGGCGAATTTTCGCTCCATGCGAATGCCGGTATTCTCAGCCAATAACCGATGTTCCAGCAGGGTGAGGGTGTCTTCGAGGAGCGGCAATAAATCCACTTCCGCGATTTTGTATTGCCGATTGCGCGAGTAGGCCAGGAAGTCTGTAATGATGCCGTTCAGTCGTTCGGACTCGCGCAGCACAATTTGCAGAAGCTGACGATGTTCGTCATTGAGGTTGGGCATGCTGACCAACATGCTGGCCGATCCTGCAATCGAGGTCAGCGGATTGCGGATTTCATGGGCGATGGCGGCCGCCAGGCGGCCCACCGCCGCCAGACGGTCCTGCATGCGTACTTCGCGCTCCAGGCGGCGGATTTCAGTCAGATCATCCAGCGCATACACGTAGCCGAGTGGGCCACGCTGCTGGACCGACAACACCGAAACCCGGACCCGAAATGTTTTCTTGAAGCCGTTCTGTAAGATATACCGTACTTCCCCGTGGGCCCGGTCCGAGTCCACCTGCGGCAAGGGATCGATAAACAAATCGTGGACCGGCTTACCCCAGAGCCCCCTTTCAGAGAGCTCCAGCGCGGCCTGGGCTGCGGCGTTGGCCAGAGTAATGTGTCCATCCAGACCGGTGGTAATTAGGCCGCCGCTGATCGACTGGACGATATTTTCATGCAGGGCCTGGAGATCTTCCAGCGCGCCGCTGGTGTGCTTCAGCCTTACGTTCGCCTGCCGCAGCTTAGCTGCCAACAATCCTGCCAGATAGGCCACGGCCAGGAATGCACAGAGATTCATCAGCATGATGGCCTGGAGCGCGGAAGGGGCGGGATGGGTGGTGGAGTAAGCCGGGATCGACTCGTAATAGACCAGTTCTAGTACCACGCCGTACAGGACCGAAGCAAGCCCTGCCGCGATGTAGGTCCACGTCCGTGAAAGTAAAACGCTGGCGACGATGATGACCAGCGGGTAGAGAAAATTCAGGGAGCTATCTACCCCGCCCGTCACATACACAACCAGCGTCACCAGGACCAGGTCCGTGAATACCTGGAGCAACGATTGAATGCGGTGTTCTTCCCAGAAAGACAGCAGAAGCAGATAAAAGCCGGAAAGCGTATACCACAGCAGTATGATGCCGACGAACAGTCCCACCGGGAGCGTGGTGGTGGTAAGCCGGGCGAGGCTTAGCTCAATCCCCAGCAACAGAGTCAGGATTATGATGCGGACTTTGACAAGCCACGCCAGCCAGTTCCGCTCATCCAATGGAGATTGCATGCCTGATTTGTGCTCCCGCCAGTTCTGCTCCATCCTTGGGAACGTCGTACCCGGAGCAACTTGCGATCAGAAGGAAAACCTGCTGGACGGAGGCCGCAAGACCCCCGTCCAGGAAAGTTCGCTATCCGGCCAATTTCGCGATCATCGAGAACAGTGGCATGTAGAGCGAAATCACGATCCCTCCGACGCAAAAACCGAGTACGCCGATGATGAGTGGCTCCAACATAGCCATCATGTCTTTGGTGGCGCCATCGACTTCGTCCTCGTAGAAGTCGGCGATCTTTTGCAGCATGGAATCCATAGCGCCGGTCGCTTCGCCGACGCCGATCATCTGCGTCACCATATTGGGAAACACGCCGCAGTCCTTGAGGGGGTCCACAATCGTACGGCCTTCTTCAATGGCCTTGCGCACCTTCATCAAGGCCTCTTCCAGAACGGCATTGCCGGAGGTGCGGGCGGTGATGGCCAGGCCCTCCAGAATCGGCACGCCGGAAGTGATCAAGGTACCCAGCGTCCGGGTGAAACGGGCCACCGCGATTTTGCGCAGGAGCATGCCGAGGACAGGCAATTTCAGCATGACCAGATCGAAGTAGTAGCGGCCCTTCGGGTCCTTGCGCACCCATTTCAGCCCGAACACGATGCCGCCAAGGGCCACGAAGAAGAACCACCAGAATTGTCCAACAAATGCACTCAACCCCATGACAATCCGGGTAGGAAGTGGAAGGGTCACGCCGAGACCGTTGAACAAATTGGCAAAGATCGGCACAACCCACTTCAGCAGCGCGCCTACGATCAAACCCGCCAAAGTCACCACCGATACCGGATAGATCAAAGCTGACTTGACGGCAGCCCGCAACTTCACGGCTTTCTCGACGTAAATCGCCAGGCGCTGCAAAATAATATCGAGGATACCGCCGGTCTCGCCGGCCTCAATCATGTTGGTGGTCAGGTCGTCGAATACGTTGGGATACTGGCGCATGGCATTGGCCAGGGTCGCGCCTCCTTCCACCGTGGTCCGGACTCCCGTCAGGGTCTTCTGGAAAGCGGGGTTTTCCTGGTTCGCGGCCAGAATTTCCAGACACTGCACCAAGGGCAGCCCGGCGTCGATCATGACCGAGAACTGGCGGAAGAATATGGCGATGTCCTTGGTCGAGACTTTTCCCGAGCCGAAGGTCGGCATGGAAAATTCTTTGCCCTTCTGCCGGACTGGTCCGGGCGTAATCCGCTCGCGACGCAATTGGGCAACTAAGGCTTGTTTGCTGGCCGCCGTGCGCTCTCCGCTGACTTTTTCACCGGTCGCGCTCTTCCCTGAAAATGTAAACACTGGCATGGTTCGCCTCTCCTTACTGCTCTACTTTCTTCCCCGGATACGCCGTTGAATTCAGCTTCCGGCCTTGCACTGTAAAACCCCTTACCGTTTTGCCGGCGCCGCGCCCTTTGCCATCACCGTCTGGTTCCGGTTCAAAAGACTGGCCCCGCGATTGATCATTTCCTGCAACTCGTCTACGTTGCTCGAACGTGCCAACGCAGTTTCCAACGTCACCTGCTTCTGCATATAGGCAGTAGCCAAAGCCTGGTTGAAGGTCTGCATTCCGAATTTTTCCTGGCCGGACTGCATGGCCGAATAAATCTGGTGGATCTTGTCTTCGCGGATCAGGTTGCGGACCGCGGCGTTGGGCACCAAAATTTCCATGATCATGGCGCGGCCTTTGTTGTCCGATTTGGGGATCAGGCTTTGGCACATGATGCCTTCCAGCACCATGGAAAGCTGGGCGCGAATCTGCGGCTGCTGGTGGGCCGGGAACACGTCAATGATTCGGTTGATGGTGGACGACGCTGAGTTGGTGTGCAGCGTGCCAAACGTCAAGTGTCCGGTTTCCGCGATGCGCAGCGCGGATTCGATGGTTTCCAGGTCGCGCATTTCGCCGATCAGCACCACGTCCGGGTCTTCGCGCAACGCGGCGCGCAGCGCGTTGGAAAACGACTGCGTGTCTGAGTGCACTTCGCGCTGATTTACCAGGCAGCTCTTGTTCTGGTGCACGAATTCGATTGGATCTTCGATGGTAATAATGTGGTCGTGGCGCTCGGTATTGATTTT
>JACXTT010015011.1_pt1 | contig 10077 bp, 5 predicted proteins | sample 9270951 | NCBI WGS metagenome assembly JACXTT01 (sample SAMN15532306, study PRJNA645909) | rock metagenome | isolation source: weathered quartz diorite | place: Puerto Rico | collected 2017-06-21
TTCACCAGCTGGGGCGGCGACGCGGCGGTGTTCCAGTCGTCGCAGGCCACGCAGATCGTGCTGCTGGTGGCGGCCATCGCGGTGATCTACACGCTGCTGGGCGTGCTGTATGAAAGCTATATCCACCCGCTGACCATCCTGGCGGGCTTGCCCTCGGCGGCGGTGGGCGCGTTGCTGACCTTGTTTGTCTTCAACATGGAGCTGTCGCTGATCGCGGTGATCGGCGTGCTGATGCTGATCGGCATCGTCAAGAAGAACGCCATCATGATGATCGACTTCGCGCTGGCCGCGCAGCGTGAACAGGGCATGCCGCCGGCCAAGGCGATCCGGCAGGCGTGCCTGCTGCGCTTCCGGCCGATCATGATGACGACCTTCGCCGCGGTGATGGGCGCGCTGCCGCTGGCGCTGGGCCTTGGCGCGGGTGCCGAGTTGCGCCAGCCGCTGGGCCTGGCCGTGGTTGGCGGCCTGCTGTTCTCGCAGGTGATCACGCTGTTCATCACGCCGGTGATCTACCTGGCGCTGGACCGGTTCTCCGGGACGGGGCCGTTGCAGATCGACGCTGAAGGCAACAAGCTGCCGGACAAGGCGCCGGGCGAGACGGTGCACCAGCGCTGAGGCACCGGCAGACAAGAAGAGGCCGCAGCATTGCTGCGGCCTCTTTGCTTTTGAGGCGCCGGCCAGGGTCAGACATTAGCGACATGTGGCGCCGTCGCCACATGACATGTCCACTCGGCATAAGTGCTTTACGAACCAGATTTAAATGATAATAATTCTCGTTAACTAAAACGGCGTCACCCGCGACACGACATTTTCGCGGGCAGCGCCTTCACGCAAGCCAGCCATCCCGTTCAGGTTTTTGCCAGCCAGCGCGTCCGTTTTCTTCTGGGGAGAATCCATGAAACGTCGCTGCCTGGTGCGCCTGCGCGCCACTATCCGGGTCACGCCTGTCGCTGCCGTCTGCGCAGCGTTAGGTTCGCCAGCCATTGCCGACGAGGGCGATAGCAAGCGCACCACCCTCGCCGCCCTCAATGAAGTGGTGGTCACGGCCACCCGCACCGCGGAACGCGCCGACTCGGTCGCCTCCACCATCACCACCCGCGATGCGCGCCAGATCGAACGCGCCCACCTTGTCGACGAGACCGGCCTGTTCGCCGACGAGCCCGATATCGACGTGCCGCGCGACCGCCGCCGCTTTGGCGCGGGCAGCATCAATATCCGCGGCATCGAAGACAACCGCGTGCTGCAGATGGTCGACGGGGTGCGGTTGCCTGACTTCTTCAATGGCGGCGGGCCGTCGAATATCTCCAGCGCCACGCGCGATGCGCCTGAGTTCTCGTTCCTCAAGCGCGTGGAAGTGCTACGCGGTCCGGCCTCCAGCCTGTACGGCTCGGACGCCATCGGCGGCGTAGTCGCGTATGCCACCAAGGACCCGTCCGACCTGATGCAGGGCCGCAAGGTTGGCGGTGAAATCGGCCTGAACTGGAACGGCATCGACAATGGCTTTGGCCAGACCGCCGGCGTGGCGGGCGGCAACGACACCATCCAGGGCCTGTTCATGTACGCGAACCGCAACGCGCATGAAATGAAGAACATGGGCAGCGACGACTCCAATTCGGTGAACCGCACCAGGCCCAACCCGCAGGATGTGCGCACCCAGGCCTGGCTGGGCAAGTTCCTGCTGAACGCCAGCCCCGAGCACAAGTTCAAGTTCACCTACGAGCACCGCGACGGCAATACCGATACCGACATCCTGCGCCTGTCGACCGCACTGCCGCGCGTGACTTCAGCCAATGGCACCGAAGACCTGAAGCGCGCCCGCGTCAGCCTGGACTACGCGTGGAAGCCGGCCGGCGGTGTGCTCGACCAGCTGACCGCGCAGGTCTACTACCAGAAAGCGGATATCAGGACCATCACCAACCAGGTGCGCAGCAACACCAGCACCGGCTGCTCGGCGTCCACGCGCGGCACCAGCCTGTGCAATGTCGAACTCGGCTTTGCCTTCCGCCAGGAACAGACCGGCTTCAACCTGCAGGCCGACAAGTCCTTTGCCACCGGCAGTGTCGCGCACCGGCTGATCGGCGGCGTCGATTTCATGCGCACGCGCACCACTGAATCGCGCGACGGCATCGTGCGCAACCTGACCACCGGCACCACCAGCAAGTCTCTGGCCGGCGACAACTTCCCGATGCACGACTTCCCCACCGGTGAGACGCGGCAGACGGGCTTGTTCGTGCAGGATGAGCTGCGCTTCCTCGATGGCCGCTTCACGCTGACGCCGGGCCTGCGCTATGACCACTACTCGCTTTCGCCCGATGGCGACGACGCGGTCTACAACAAGGCCGCGGGCGGCCCCGCCGTCAGCAAGAGCGATTCGCACGTGTCGCCCAAGCTGTCGGCACTGTGGCAGGCGACGGACCGCGTCAACCTGTGGGCGCAATACGTCTTCGGCTATCGCGCGCCCAACTACCAGGAGGTCAACGGCAGCTTCCGCAACACCATCCAGAGCTATGGCGCGGCGCCAAATGCCGACCTGAACCCGGAGAAGAGCCGCTCGTTCGAGATCGGCGCGCGCTATACCGACGACAACGTGCAGACCAGCGTGGCCGTGTTCGACAACCGCTACCGCGATTTCATCGAACAAGTGCAGCTCACCTGCCCGTCCGACCCGGCCTGCCTGCCCGGCCTGCGCGCGACCTACCAGTACCGCAACCAGACCAGCGTGCGCATCTATGGCGCCGAGTGGCGCGGCTCGTGGCGCTTCCTGCCGCAATGGCGCGTCGACGGCGCGGTGGCCTATGCGCACGGCAACAACGAGCAGACCGGGCAACCGCTGAACAGCGTCTCGCCGCTGCGCGCCAGTGCCGGCCTGAGCTGGGAGCGCACGCCGGGCCAGGGCGCGGGCATTCGCTGGCGCGGGGCGCGCCCGGTCACGCGCACCGACGATACGTCATTCACCTACTTCAAGCCCGCCGGCTACGGCGTGGTCGACCTGCAGGCGTGGTGGCGCTTCAACCGCTATGTCAGCCTGGCGCTGTCGGTGAACAACCTGTTCGACAAGAAGTACTGGCTGTGGGGCGATGTGCGCCAGACCGGCGTGGCCGCCACCGAGCCCGGCGTGGACTTCTACACGCAGTCGGGCCGCACCTTCGCCGCCAGCCTGAAGCTGTCGTTCTGAGCGCGGGAGTCTTGCCATGTCCCTGCAAAACATAATGAGAAGCCGCTTCGTGTGGGCGCTGCTGTGGCTGCTGACGCTGGCCGGCGCAGCGCATGCAGGCGCGGTGCCACGCATCGCCATCCTGACCAGTTCGCCGGTCCCCGCCGGCAAGTTCGCGCCATTGCGCGAGATGGCGCAGGCGCAAGGCATGGCGCTGGAGGCGCGCTATCTCGAACGCATGCCGGCGCAGGAGATCACGCCCTTTATCAACGATGCCGACCTGTTGATCGTCGATGCGCCGCGCGATCATATCGTCACCGCGATGCTGCAGAAGCTGGGCCCACTGTGGACGCAGGCACGCGTGCCGCGCGTGCTGGTGGCGACCGACCGCTACGAGGCCCACGGCGTTGACGACAAGCTTGCCGCGCAGCTGCATGCGTACTACGTCAACGGCGGCCGTGCCAACTTCAGCGCGATGATGCGCACGCTTGCCGCGCAGCAGTTCCGCCTGCGCGCCGATGGCAGTATCCCGGCACCGGTCGCCTTCCCCAAGGCGGCGTACTACCATCCGAAGCTGGTCAACATCATTACCACCTCACCCGACGACGCGCTTGCCGCGTCGGGCAGCAGCGGCCCGGTGATCGGCATCGCCATCCACCAGGCTTATGTCTCGGGGCTGGACAGCGCCTTTATCGACGACCTGATCCGCCGCCTGGAAGCCCGCCATGCGCGCGTGCTCACCTTCTACGGCCCGGTGATGGATGCCGACGGCATCCTGCGCATGGCCATGCCTGAAGGCAGGCGCCTGGTCGACGTGCTGATCAACGGCCAGATCATGCTGAACCCGCAGGGACGCAAGGCCGAGTTCGAAAAGCTCGACGTGCCCGTAATGCAGGTCATGCCCTACCGCAAGGGCGATGCGCAGGCGTGGCAGGACGATCCGCATGGCATCAGCCTGACCGATACGCCGTTCTACCTGGTGCAGCCCGAGCTGGCCGGCGTGATCGATCCCATCGTCGCGGCCGCTACCGCGAAAGGCGACGGCACCATCGCCAGCCTGCCGGCGCAGCTCGATGCCGTGGCCGACAAGGCGCTGGCACTGGCGCGGCTGCGGCACCTGCCCAATGCCGACAAGCGCGTGGCGATCCTCTACTACAACTACCCGGCCGGCGAGAAGAACCTGTCGGCTTCGTTCCTGAACCTGCCCAAGAGCCTGGCCAGCACGCTGGCCGCACTGCGCGCCGCTGGCTATACGACCGAGGCGGCCGACGAAGCACGGCTGCAACGCGACCTGGGCGCGCTGCTGGCACCGTTCTACCGCAGCGGCAAGCTCGAACCATTGCTCGATGCGGGACTGGCGGTGTGGATGCCGATGTCGCAATACCGGCGCTGGTACGACGCGCAGCCCGCCGCATTCCGCGCCTCGGTGGCACAGCGCTGGGGTAACCCCGAGCAATCGGCGATGGCCACCACGCGCAACGGCGAGGCCGGCTTTGTGATCCCGCGCCTGCAGCTCGGCAACGTGGCGCTGATGCCGGTGCCGCCGCGCGGCGAGCGCAATGAATCGGACGAGAAGGCGCTGTACCACTCCACCACCACGCCGCTGAACCACTTCTACATGGCCGCCTACCTGTGGGCACGCGAAGGGCGCGAGGCGTTGGTGCACTATGGCACGCACGGCACGCAGGAATGGACGCCGGGCAAGGAGCGCGGGCTGTCCGTTACCGACCAGCCCTACCTGGTGCTGGGCAGCGTGCCGGTGATCTACCCGTATATCGTCGACGATGTGGGCGAGGCCATCCAGGCCAAGCGCCGCGGCCGCGCGGTGATCGTCAGCCACCAGACGCCGCCGTTCCGCCCGGCGGGCCTGCATACCGAACTGGTGTCGCTGCACGACCAGTTGCACCAGTTCCTGCAGCAGGATGAAGGCGCGGTGAAGGACACGATCAGGCAGCAGATCCTGGCGCGCAGCGCCTCGGTGCACCTGTTCGAGGACATGGGCTGGACCGCGGCGCGCGCGCGCACCGATTTCACCGGCTTTCTCGATGCGCTGCATATCCACCTGCATGAACTCGGCGGCACGCTGCAGCCCTATGGCCTGCATACCTTCGGCCAGTCACAGGACGACAGGCTGCGGCTCTACACGACCATGGCGATGCTCGGCAAGGACTGGCTCAAGCGCGTGTTCCCGGAAGAGCCGGAGGAGCTGTTCGCGGTCGACTATGCACAGCTTGCGCAAACCGCTCCCTACGCGATGGTGCGCCGCTACGTCGCCGAAGGTGCATCACTGGACGAACTGCGCGATGCGCGCCAGCGCGAAGACATGCAGCGCGCGCGGCAGCTTTACGCCAGCCTCGACGCCGCGCCGGAGAACGCGGGATTGCTGACAGCGCTGGCAGGCCGGCACCTGTTGCCAGGCACCGGCGGCGATCCGGTGCGCAACCCCGATACGCTGCCGACCGGACGCAACCTGTATGGCTTCGACCCGTCCAAGGTGCCCAGCCGCGAAGCCTGGAACGCCGGCCAGGCCTCGGCCGAGGCCATGATCGCCGAATGGCACAAGCGCCATGGCCGGTACCCCGACAAGCTGGCGTTCTCGCTGTGGAGCGTGGAGACCATGCGCCACCAGGGCATGCTGGAAGCGCAGGCCATGGCGGTGCTGGGCGTGCGGCCCAAGTGGGACGATGGCGGCCGCGTCATCGGCGTGGAAGCGATTGCCGCGGCGCAACTCGGGCGCCCGCGCGTGGACGTGGTGCTGTCGGCCACGGGCCTGTATCGCGATCACTTCCCCAACCTGATGAAGTGGCTGGCCGAGGCGGTGAAGCTGGCCGCCGCGCAGCCGGAGGCCGACAACGTCGTCGCCGCCAACACGCGCGCGGTGCGCGAACGGCTGGCGAAGCTCAACGTCCCCGCCGACCGGCTCGACTCGCTGGCCGTGACCCGCATCTTCGCCAGCGAATCGGGCAACTACGGCACCGGGCTGAACGATGCCGCGATGGCCACCGACACCTTCGGCAGCGGCCGCGAGGCCGACGCCAAGCTGGCCAGGCTGTACCTGTTCCGGCAGTAGTAGCGACTAAGGGCCGAACGGGAGGACCTGGGGCGGGGCGTTGCCGCAGGTCAACCGGTATGCCGGGAACCTGAAGGGCGTGGATGGCGCGCTGCTGGCGCGCAGCTCCAACCTGTACGGCATGCTGACTACCGACGATCCGTTCCAGTACCTGGGCGGCATCGGCCTGGCGGTGCGGCACCTGACCGGCAAGGCGCCCGAGCTGCTGATCTCGAACCTGCGCGATGCCAGCAATGCGCGCACCGAGACCGCGGCGGGCTTCCTGGCCAGCGAGCTTCGCACGCGCTACTTCCATCCGGGCTGGATCGAGGGCATGAAGGCCGAGGGCTACAGCGGCGCACTGAACGTGCTCGACACCGTCAACAATTTCTGGGGCTGGACCGCGGTCTCGCCCGAGATCGTGCGCGACGACCAGTGGACCGAGTTCGCCGAGGTCTATGTCAACGACAAGCACAAGCTGGGGCTGAACGAGTGGTTCGAGAAGAACGCGCCACAGGCCCAGGCGCAGGTGATCGAGCGCATGCTGGAAGCCGCGCGCAAGGGCTACTGGAAGGCCGACAGCAAGTTGCTGGAGACGCTGGCGCAGCGCTACGAGGATCTCGCGCAGCGCCATGACATCGTCAGCAACAACCGCGCGTTCAACCAGTACCGCAAGCAGCAGGTACAGGCCGCGGCCGAAGGCTTCGGCATGCAGGCGCCGGCAGCGGCCCGCGCTGCCAAACCTGCAGCGCCTGCAAAGCCCGCTGCGGCCGAATCCGCACCGGTGCCGCCGCCAGCGCCGAGCCAGTCCCAACCCCAGCCCGTGCAAGGCATGCAACTGGTCGAGCGCCAGCCGCTAGCGGCCGCCATTGTGCCGGTGCTGTCGTGGCTGGCCGGCGGCATCGCGCTGGCCGCGGCCATCGTCGGCGGAGCCGTCAGCGCGCGGCGCCGCCAGGCGGCTGCCGGCGGCAGCTGGATACCGGGACCGCGCTGAGCCCCTGGCAGAAGCATCCATCGAATTCCTCAAAACGAGACACCATGACCCCTACCCTGCTTGAAACCCTGATGTACGACGTCGGCCAGCTGTTCCTGATCCCGACGCTGGCGCTGATCGCGCTGCTGTTCCTGTATGCCTTCTGGGCGCTGGGCGAGTTCGCCATGCAGGCCTGGCTGCGCGCGCGCCATCCGATCGAAAGCGGGCGCGGCTATGTGCTGGTGATGTGGGCGCGCCGGCACAAGGTGGCCAATGCCGACGCGCTCGACGTCGCCGCGCACCGCCTGCTGGAACGCCCGCGCATCGCCACCCGCGTGGCGCCGATGCTGGGGCTGGTGGCCACCATGATCCCGATGGGCCCGGCGCTCAAGGGCCTGTCCGGTGGCAACCTGGCCAATGTGGGCGAGAATCTCACCATTGCCTTCTCCGCGGTGATCCTGGCGCTGATCGCGGCCAGCATCACCTTCTGGGTGGTCAATGTGCGCCGGCGCTGGCTGGCCGAAGAGCTGGTGTGGCTGGGCCAGTCGCGGCCGCAATTGGAGGCCGGGGAATGAAGTTCCTGGAAGAGAGCGAAGCCGACGACCCGATCCTGTCGGTGGTCAACCTGATCGACGTGTTCCTGGTGGTGATCGCCGCCCTGCTGGTGGCGATCGCGCAGAATCCGGCCAACCCGTTCACGCATGACGACGTGACCATCATCACCAACCCGGGCAAGCCCAATATGGAGATCGTGTCGCGCCAGGGCGAGAAGGTGGTGCGCTACCAGGCCAGCGGGCAGGTGGGCTCGGGCGACGGCATCAAGGCTGGCGTAGCCTATCGGATGAAGGACGGGTCGATGGTGTATGTGCCGGAGCAGCAGGCCGGGCAACAAGCGGGAGCGCAGGCCGCCAACCCCGCCACCACAACGAGATAAGGAAAGGAACTGCGTGATGCCATTCCGTTTGCGCATTGCAGGCATGCTGGCCGCCGCTGTCGCTGTGCTCGCCACCGGCTGCGCGGCCACGCGCCCCGCGCCCGAGGCGGTCAGCGCCGCCTTCGCCGGCAAGTCCTACGTGCTGCTGGGCGAGGTTCACGACAACGCCGCCGCGCAGCAGCAGCGCCTGGCCGCGCTGACGCGCGCCGTCGAGCAAGGCTGGCGCCCGGCCATCGCCATGGAGCAGTTCGACCGCGAGCGCCAGGCGGATATCGAGCGCGCCCGCCGCGAGCGCCCGCGCGATGCCGACTACCTGATCGCCCAGGCCGGCGGCGGTGCCTGGCAATGGCCGCTGTACCGGCCGGTGGTGGCGCTGGCGCTGCGGTACGACCTGCCGCTGGTGGCGGCCAACCTGTCGCGCGCCGACGCCGGCAAGATCGTGCGCGGCGGACTGGACAGCCTGTTCCCGGCCGGCGAGCGCCAGCAGCTGGGCCTGTCCGGTGCGCTGCCCGACGACCTCGTGGCCGCGCAGACGGCGGTGCTCGACCTGGGCCACTGCGGCAATTTCCCCAAGGCCATGCTGCCCGGGATGCTGGCGGCGCAGGCCGCGCGCGATGCGGTGATGGCGCAGACGCTGCGCCCCTACGCGCAGCGCGGCGCGGTGCTGATCGCCGGCAACGGCCACGTGCGGCGCGACATCGGCGTGCCGCGCTGGCTGGGGGCCGGAGCGGGCCAGATCGTCAGCGTGGGCTATGTGGAAAACCAGCCCGCCGACGGCGAGTTCGATATGGCGGTGGTGGTGCCGGCGGTGGGGCGCAAGGACCCGTGCCTGCAGGCGAAGCCAGCGGGGTGAGGTGGTCTTGAGAGCCGGAGCTTCCACGAAGTACCGCTTGCGGGCATGCCACTCCCGTCCTCATGCTTCCTCCATGTCCCGCCATCCACGTAAACCCCGACCCTTTCTCCGCCCAATTGACAGCCTTTTGACAGTTTCCGCCGCCTAGAATCCGCCCCATGACCGGTAATTCCGGTCTGACGTTCACCAAAAGTCCAAGAACAGTCCCGGCCACGCCCCGCCGCGCCGGACAGGAGACAAGCACCGGCACTGCGCCTTTCGCGCAGTCCCCCCGGCTATCTTCCCGTCCCCGCAACGCAGTGGCAGCCGGAACGCCCGGGTCGGATCGCGGCTGCCAGCATGCTGGCATGGCGCATCCCCGGTACAACCAGGAGACCGCTATGCGCCGTACCTATTCCCGCCTGGCCCATGCCGTGATGGCATCGGCCGCCGTTGCCGCCACCTTCGCCGCCGCGCCGGCCTTTGCGCTGGACAGCGTCAAGGTGATGATCGGCGCCAACCCGGGCGGCGGCTTTGACCAGACCGGCCGCTCGCTGGGCGCCGCGATGATTTCCGCGGGCCAGGCCAAGACCGCCTCGTATGACAACAAGGGCGGCGCCGGCGGCACCATCGCGCTGACCCAGTTCGTCAATACCGACAAGGGCAACCCCAATGCGCTGATGGTGGTGGGCGCGGTGATGGTGGGCGCGATCGAGACCAACAAGCCGCCGGTCACGCTGAAGAACGCCACCCCGATCGCGCGCCTGTTCGCCGACACCATGGTCATCACCGTGCCGGCCAGCTCGCCGATCAAGTCGGTCAAGGACCTGACCACGCAGCTCAAGGCCAACCCGGGCAGCGTCAGCTGGGGCGGCGGCTCCAAGGGTTCGATCGACCACATCCTGGCCGGCCTGATCGCCAAGGAATCGGGCGTCGATCCCAAGAAGATCAACTACGTGCCCTTCCAGGGCGGCGGCGAAGCCTCGGCCTCGATCATGGGCGGCCACGTGACGGTGGGCATTGCCGGCGTGTCGGAGTTCCTGCCCTTCATCAAGAGCGGCAAGATGCGCGCGCTGGCGGTGACCTCCAAGGACCGCACCGCCGATATCCCGACGCTCAAGGAGCAAGGCGTGAA
>JACXTT010015012.1_pt1 | contig 10076 bp, 8 predicted proteins | sample 9270951 | NCBI WGS metagenome assembly JACXTT01 (sample SAMN15532306, study PRJNA645909) | rock metagenome | isolation source: weathered quartz diorite | place: Puerto Rico | collected 2017-06-21
TTTTGTGCTGACGGCGTAAGCGCCGGTCTCGGGTAGGGGGGGCGGTGTGGAGTACCCCGCGCGGTTCGAGGCGGGCGCGAGCGGCAGGGCAATTGACTTCGTGCTGACGGTCATCGTCGGCGTCACCACGCTCTGCCCGTGCTCGACGGCGATTTCCAAATACGGCGCGCACAACCAGCGTGGCAACGTCACCGTGTCCATCCGCTCGGACAAGGTCGTGTGGATCGAGGATCTCATCGCGCTCGTCGAGGCCAGTGCCAGCAGCGAGCTGTATTCACTGCTGAAACGGCAGGACGAGAAGGCCGTCACCGAGCGCGCCTACGAAAACCCGGTCTTCGTCGAGGACCTCGTCCGCAACGTCGCCCTCAAGCTCAACGCCCACGCCGACGTGACGTGGTATCGGGTGGAGGCCGAGAACTACGAAAGCATTCACAACCACAATGCCTACGCCTGCATTGAGAAGGGTTGAGGGCGTCCGGCCCTAGTTTGCGCTTGAATCCGGCGGTCAATCCCGTAATAAACCCCGCCATTCAGCCACCCTGTCCGTGGCTGCTTTGAAGTGACAACCACTCCCAGCCGCGTGCGGCCCGTTTGTGCATCAGTGCCCGCCCCTGCGGGGTTGGTTGCATCCACCATCGAGGTTCTTGCCCGCCCGTTCCGCGCCTTGCGCTGGCTCGCGCTGCTGGCCGGCGGCTTGATGACGGTATCGACCTTCGCCGAAATGCCGGCGTTTCGCTGGGCGTCGCGCGCCGGCGGCACCGGGCATGACTACGGCACGGGCATCGCCGTGGACAGCGAGGGCAGCACTTATATTTGCGGCTATTTCCGGGGCCAGGCGCGCTTCGAGGATTACGCGCTGGCCGGCAAGGGCGAGGCCGACATCTTCATCGCCAAATACGACCGCGTCGGAAAGCTGGTCTGGGTGCGGCAGGCCGGCGGCAGCGCGGATGACTACGCGCGCGCGGTGGCGATTGACGCCGAGGGCAACTGCTACATCACCGGCTCGTTCCAGTCGCCGACCGTGGATTTCGGCGGCGAGTCCGTGAAGCGCAACTCCGACTCGGAAATCTATGTCGCCAAGTTCGACGCCAACGGCAAGGTGCTTTGGGTCCGGCAGGCTGGCGGCGGTTCGGGCGGGGGCGGGAGTGGCAACGGCATCGCGGTCGGGGCCGACGGCTACGTGTATGTCTGCGGCTACTTCAACGGCGACATCGACTTTGGCGATCTGACGCTCAAGAACTCGGGCTTCAGCGACATTTTCGTGGCCCGCTACGACGCCAGCGGCGAACTGGATTGGGTCCGACAAATCGGCGGGCCGGGCGACGACGTGGCCAGCGCCATCACGGCGGACGCGCAGGGCAACTGCTACGTCGTGGGCGGCTTCGAGGACGGCATCCGCTTCTCGCGCAACATCACCCTCGGCAGTGCCGGGCTGGTGGACAGCTTCATCGCCAAGCTCGACAACACCGGGCGCACCGTCTGGGCGCAGCGCGCCGGCGGACCGAACACCGACATCGCCTATGGCGTCGGCCTGGATCCGCAAGGCAACGTGATCGTCTCCGGCGGCTTCAACGGCACGGAGTCCTACGCCTCCGAGATGCGCCTGCACGCCGCCTTCCGCTCCCGCAAGGGCACGCACACCGGCACGTTCAACGGCAAAGGGCTGAGGAGCGTCGGCGGCTCCGACGTGTTCGTCTCCAAGTATGACCAGCGCGGCAAGCTGACCTGGGTGCGCACGTTCGGCGGCAACAAGATCGGCTGTCCGGAAGCCGGCTACGGCCTGGCGGTGGACGGCAGCGGCCACGCGCACATCACCGGCACGTTCGCGGGCAGGGTGGATTTCGGCAACAACACCCTCTTCAGCATGGGCATCGGCGATGTCTTCGTCACGGAACTTGACCGCGAAGGCCGCGTCATCTGGGCGCGGCAGGCCGGCGCGCAGTTCTCCGAACCCATCGCCGGGCACGGGCTGGCGGTGGACCGCGGCGGCAACACCTACATCATCGGCTACTTCCGCGGCAACGTGACCTTCGGCGACTACGTGCTCAAGAGCCTGGGCGAGACGGACATCTTCGTGGCGAAGATCACCGCGCAGTTCGCGCCCCGCCGGTGAGACGGTCGGTGGGGCGAGTTCTCGACGGGCCGAAGCCAGTTTCTCTTTCCCATTGCCCGGCCCCGCCTTTCCCGCTTTAACCACACGCCATGATTGTCTATCTCAACGGCCAGTTCCTCCCGAAGGATCAGGCGCGCATCTCGCCGGACGACCGCGCGTTCCTCTTCGCCGACGGCGCTTATGAAGTCGTCCGCGCCTATCGCGGCCACCTGTTCCGTGCGCGCGAGCATTGGGAGCGCTTCGACCACAGCCTCAAGGCGCTGCGCATTCCCGCGCCCGCCAACACCGACTTCTCCGCCATCGCCGGCGAGCTGCTGAAGCGCAACAACCTGGCTGACGCCGAGGCCACCGTTTATCTCCAAGTCTCGCGGGGCGCCGCGCCGCGCAAGCACGCCTTCCCGGCGGACATGACGCCGACCGTCTATGGCTTCGCCGCGCCGTTTGCGAACCCGGCGGAAAAATGGGAGAAGGGCGTGAAAGTCATCACGCTGCCCGATCAGCGCTGGGCGAGGTGCGACATCAAGTCCGTCTCACTGCTGCCCAACGTCCTGGCCAACCAGCAGGCGCAGGAGGCCGGCGCGCACGAGGCCGTGCTCATTCGCGACGGCTTTGCGATGGAAGGTTCGTTGTCGAACTTCGCCGCCGTGCTCGATGGCGTGCTGCACACCGCGCCGCGCACGAACTACATTCTCCCCGGCATCTCGCGCCTCGTCGCGCTGGGCCTGTGCTCCGCGCTGGATATTCCGGTGAAGGAGTTTCCGGTCGCCGAGGCCGACTTGAAATGCGCCACCGAAGCCATGCTCTTCGGCACGACCAACGAGGTGATGCCCGTCGTGCAGATCAACGACCGCAAGGTCGGCGACGGCCAGCCCGGCCCGCTCACACGCCAGCTTCAACAAGCCTTCCGCAACTACGTGGAAGAGTGCCAACGGCGCGGCTGAAGAAGTTTCTGCTCCGTAGTCGCAACCTTCAGGTTGCGAATTCCTCACGCGCAGCCTGAAGGCTGCGACTACAGGAAATCAGTTCGCGCGCAGCGCCCCGTCCAACAGCTCCACCACGCGCGGCGCTCGCGACGCGACGCGGCTGTCGTGCGTCGCAATGAGCAGGGTGACGTTGCGTTCAGCGCGCAGTTCACAAAGGAGGTTCAGGATTTCCTCGCCGGTCTGGGAGTCGAGGTTGCCCGTCGGCTCGTCGGCGAGTATGAGCGCGGGCTGGTTCACCAGCGCGCGAGCGATGGCCACGCGCTGCTGCTCGCCGCCGGAGAGTTCCGCCGACCGGTGCTCCAGCCGGTGCTCCAATCCGACACGTCGCAGCAGTTCGCGCGCACGGTGCTCGGCCTCGACAGCGTCCATCCGTGCGACTCGGGCGGGGAGGGCGACATTCTCCAGCGCGTCGAGTTCCGGCAGGAGATGATAGGCCTGAAAAACGTGGCCGACGTGTGCGACGCGCAGTTTCGCAAGCTCACCCTCGGTGAGCGCGGCGAGGCTCTGAGTGCGGAAATGGATTTCGCCGTGGTTGGGCCGGTCGAGTCCGCCGAGCAGATGCAGCAGCGTGCTCTTGCCCGCGCCGGACGCGCCACGCAACGCGATGAACTCGCCGGCTTCCACGGTCAGGTCCACGCTGCGCAGCACTTCCACTAGGCGGGAGCCGAGGCGGTAGGTTTTGCGCAAGCCGGTGGCGCGGAGCAGCGGTTCACTCATTGCGGAGCGCCTCCACGGGTTGCAGCCGCCCGGCGTTCAGGGCCGGCAGCAGCCCGGCCAGCAGACAGATGAAGAGCGAACCGCCGCAGATGATCGCGATGTCGCTGGGCACGATGAGCGCGGGCAGGCGGTCGAAGGCGTAGATCGTGCGCGGGAACAGCTCGAAGCCCGTCACGCGGTTCATGAAGTCGAGGAAGTCGTTCCGATAGTGCAGCGCCAGCAGGCCGAGGCCGAAGCCCGCGAGCACACCCAGCACGCCGACGATGAGGCTCTGGCTGAGGAACAGCCAGCGCACCTGCCCGTTGGTCGCACCGAGGGCCTTGAGCACGCCGATCTCGCGCGTCTTCTGCACGACGAACGTGATCTGCGCGCTGGTGATGCCGAACGCCGCGACGATCATGATGAAGAACAGCAGGTAGAACATGACGTTCTTTTCGTCCAGCAGCGCGTTGAGGATGCCGGAGTTGTCGTCCTTCCAGGTGCGGACGAGGTAGTTGAGGCCGAGCGCCCCCTGCAGCTCGGCCTGCGCGGCGTCCGCCTGGCTCGAGTCGTGTAACGTGATTTGCAGGCCGTGGACGTTGTCCTCCAGCTCGTAGAGGTCCTGCGCGTTGGCGAGCGAGGTGACGACGACGTTCGCGTTGAACTCGTAGTAGCCCACGTCGAAGATGCCCTTCACCGTGTATTCGTCGGGACGCTGAACTTCGGTCAGCTCCTTGCCCTCGGAGCGCTTCATCGCGTCGCGCATCTTCTTGGCGATGGCCGGGGAAGTGATTTCCACGCGGTCGCCGACGCGCAGGCCGAGGTTGCTCGCCAGCTCGCGGCCCACGACGAGGCCGTTGCCGCGCAGGTTGAACTCGCCTTCCTTGATGCTCTTGGGCAGGTCGCTCACGCCACCCTCGCGCTGCGGGTCCACGCCGCGCACGATGGGCGCGTCCACCAGCGAGCCGCCAGCGGCGGGCCGCGTCTCCATCATCACCTTGCCCTTAACGAAGGGCGCGACGCCCTTGACGCGCGGGTTGGCCATGATGCGGGCCATGATTTCCTCGCGGTTGGCGAGCAGCTCGCCGGGCTGGATGACGCGAAGGTGGGCGTTGAAGCCGAGGAGCTTCTCGCGGAGCTGCCGGTCGAAGCCGCTCATCACGCTGATGACGATGATGAGCACGGCCACGCCGAGCATCACGCCGATGACGGAGATGAGCGTGATGACGGAGACGAACGTGCGCTTGGGCCGCAGGTAACGCAGCGCCAGCAGCAGCTCGAAGGGCAGTCGCGACACGCGCGGACGCTAGCCGACGCATGGGCGGGCGGGCAAGTTTGCGCTTCCCTCGCTCCGCTGGAACCGAAAAGCTCCCGGCGTGAAACCCGCAGTCCTCCTGTTCCTCGCCGTGCTGGCCCTCGCCGGCTGCGGACATCGCGAGACGCGGGTGGAAATCGGCAATCGCGAGCAAATCTTCCACCTCGGCAATGGTGCGGAGCCGCAGGACCTCGACCCGCAGCTCGTCACCGGCGTCACGGAGCATCACCTCATCATGTCCATGATCGAGGGGCTGGTGATCGAGGATCCGGTGGACCTGCACCCGATTCCCGGCGTGGCCAAAAGCTGGGACATCTCACCGGACGGGCTGGCTTACACCTTTCACCTGCGCAAGAACGCAAAGTGGTCGAACGGCGAGCCGGTCACCGCGCGCGACTTCCTCCGTTCTTACCAGCGCATCCTCACGCCGGCGCTCGCGTCGCAATACGCCTACATGCACCATGTGGTGAAAAACGCCGAGGCTTACAACGAGGGCAAGCTGAAGGACTTTTCGCAGGTCGGCTACAAGGCCCCCGACGACCACACGTTCGTGGTCACGCTGGAATCACCCACGCCCTACCTGCTGTCGCTGATGAACCACACGTCGTGGTTCCCGGTCCATGTGCCGACCATTGAGAAGCACGGCTCGGCCTACGCGCGCGGGAACCGCTGGACGCGCCCGGGCAACTTCGTGGGCAACGGCCCGTTCCAGCTCGACAAATGGCGCTACAACTACTCGGTCGAGGTGAAGAAGAGCCAGTCCTACTGGGACGCGGCCAGCGTGCGGCTCAATGCGATTCACTTCCACGCCATCGAGAGTCAGGAGACCGAGGAGCGCGCGTTCCGCGCCGGTTTGCTTCACGCCACGCAGCCGCCGCCGGTGTCGAAGATTGATGTTTACAAGGAACAGTCGCCCGACCGCATCCAAATCAGCCCGTATCTCGGCGTGTATTTCTATCGCATCAACGTCACCAAGCCGCCGCTCAACGACAAACGCGTGCGCCGCGCGCTCTGCATGGCCGTGGACCGCGAGGCGATGGTGAAGAACGTCACGCGCGGCGGCCAGCTTCCTGCGAACCACTTCACGCCGCCGGGCACGGCGGGCTTCACCGCGCGCGCGCGCATCCCGACGGACTTCGAGCAGGCCCGCCGCCTGCTGGCCGAGGCCGGTTATCCCGGCGGCAAAGGCCTGCCGCCCATCGAGATTCTTTACAACACGCAGGAGACGCACCGGCTCATCGCGGAGGCCATCCAGCAGATGTGGAAGAAGAACCTGGGCATTGACGCGCGGCTCGTGAACCAGGAGTGGAAGGTCTATCTCGACTCGCAGAAGACGCTGAACTATCAGGTCTGCCGCGCCGGGTGGATTGGCGACTACGTGGACCCGAACAGCTTCCTCGACATGTGGCTCACCGACGGCGGCCAGAACGAGACGGGCTGGAGCAATAAAGAATACGACCGCCTCATCAAAGAAGCAGGCCGGACAATTGACCAGGCAAAGCGCCTCGAACTCTTCCAGCGCGCCGAGGAAATCCTCCTCGATGAGTCGCCGGTGCTGCCGATTTATTTCTACACCCGCGTCGCACTCATCCACCCCGCGCTCAAAGGCTGGCACCCGACGATTCTGGACAACCATCCTTACAAGTTCGTGTATCTGGACCCGAGCGATGCGCTTGGAAAACGCGCCTCCAACTAAGCCAAGGAATGAACACAGGCGGGAAAATCTATGAGGAGAGCAGGAAGGCAGGAGAAATTCGTGCGCAGCACCTTCGCCTTCTCTCCTGCCCGCCTGCCTTCCTTATAAACTCTCGTCGTTGACCCTCATGCTCCGCTTCATCGCCATCCGCCTGCTCCAGACCCTCCCGGTGCTGTTCATCGTGGCGACGGTGACGTTCTTCATGGTGCGCCTCGCGCCTGGCGGCCCGTTCTCAGCGGAGAAGAAGGTGCCGGAGGAAATTCTCAAGCAGCTCGAAGCTTACTACGGCCTCAACAAGCCGCTCGGCGAGCAATACCTCGACTACATGGCCCGCCTCGTGCGCGGCGACCTCGGCCCGTCCTTCAAATACGAGAACCGCACCGTCAACGAGGTCATCGCCAGCGCGTTCCCCGTATCGCTGGAACTGGGCTGCTGGTCGTTGCTCGTCGCGCTTGCGCTCGGCATCCCGGCCGGCGTCATTGCTGCGCGCCATCCGAACACCGCGACCGACCATGTGCCGATGGGCCTGGCGATGGCCGGCATCTGCCTGCCGACGTTCGTGCTTGGGCCGCTGCTCATCCTCGGCTTCGCGCTGGGCACCGGCTGGTTCAACCCGATGGGCTGGGACACGCCGCGCGACCGCGTGCTGCCCGCGCTCGTGCTGGGCGCGCACTACGCCGCCTACGTCGCGCGGCTCACGCGCAGCGGGATGCTGGAGATTCTGAACCAGGACTTCATCCGCACCGCGCGCGCGAAGGGCGCAGACTCCGCGCGCATCCTGTTCCACCACGCGCTGCGCGGCGGCCTGCTGCCGACCGTCTCCTTCCTCGGCCCCGCCACGGCTGGCCTGCTCACCGGCTCGTTCGTCATCGAGACGATTTTCCAAATCCCCGGTTTGGGCCGCTACTTCGTGATGGCCGCCTTCAACCGTGACTACACGCTCGTGCTGGGCACCGTGCTTTTCTACGCCACGCTCATCATCCTGCTGAACCTCGTCGTGGACGTGGTGCAGGTGTGGCTGAACCCGAAGCTGAGGTTTGAATGAGGGCAAAACTTCCAACATTCAACGTCCAACGCCCAACGTCCAAAGCGGCTCCGAACGGGCGCTTGTTGAACGCTCGGGAGCGTCTCAATCGCTTGCAGCCCAGGTTGGACACGCCAGCGCATCGCAGAGCGATGCCAGCCATTAGCCGGGGGTTGAGGAGCAAAGCGACGACACCCCCGGCCAACGTCAACCGCAGGAAGGCACCGCGACTGCGGTGCCAGCTTGCGAGCAGACCAAGACGGCTGGCATCGCTGCGCGATGCTCCCGCTGGACGGACGCCTAGCGGGGGTGTCGCTGCGCTCAACCCCCGGCTAATCGCTGGCAAGCCTTCGGCTTGCGGGAGCACTTTTACCAGCGCGTGCAAAACACCAGCGCAAGCTCTGAAAGTTGAGCGTTGGACGTTGGACGTTGGACGTTTTCCCTTCTTGGCTCACCCGCAATGACCGCCGCAACCTCCATCGCTCCCCCCGAACCCATCGAGGCCGGCACGTCGCTCTGGCAGGACGCGTGGCATCGGCTGCAAAAGAACCGCGCGGCGGTCGCGAGCTTCGTGCTGCTGGTGGGCATGACGCTCGCGTGCCTCGTCGGCCCGTGGCTCACGGCCTATTCCTACGAGGCGCAAGACCTCGCCCTCGGCGCGACGCCGCCCGGCGCGCAGCACTGGCTCGGCACCGACGCGCTGGGCCGTGACCAGCTCACCCGCTTGTTCTACGGCGGACGCGTCTCGCTCATGGTCGGCCTCGCGGCCACTGCCGTGTCGCTCACCATCGGCGTGCTCTACGGCGCGATTTCCGGCTACCTCGGCGGCAAGGCGGACGCCGTGATGATGCGGCTGGTGGACATCCTCTATTCGCTGCCGTTCACCATCTTCGTCATCCTGCTCACCGTCTTCTTCGGGCGGAACATCATCCTGCTCTTCATCGCCATCGGTGCGGTCGAATGGCTCACGATGGCGCGCATCGTGCGCGGGCAGGTGGCGTCGCTGAAGCGCATGGAGTTTGTCGAGGCCGCGCACGCGCTGGGCCTGCGGAAGCGCCACATCATCCTGCGCCACATGATTCCCAACGTGCTCGGGCCGGTCATCGTTTACACCACGCTCACGGTGCCGGCGGTGATGCTGCTGGAGGCGTTCCTGAGCTTCCTCGGCCTCGGCGTGCAGCCGCCGATGAGCTCGTGGGGTTCGATGATCAAGGACGGCGCGGAGAAGATGGAGGAGTTCCCGTGGCTCCTGCTCGCCCCCGGCACCGCGCTGGCCACGACGCTCTTCTGCCTGAACTTCCTCGGCGACGGCCTCCGCGACGCGCTCGACGTGCGGGCGAGCAAGGACTGATTTCTAGCCACAGATGAAACACAGATTGAACACGGACAGGGAAGGCAGAAGGACAGGAGGGGTGCGGGCAAAGCTCCTTCTCCTGCCTTTGTGCCCCCCTTTTCCAATCTGTGCGAATCTGTGTTTATCTGTGGCCAAACCTCCCCATGTCCTTGCTTGAGGTCGCCAATCTCCGCACCGCGTTCCACACGCGCAACGGCGTCGTGCGCGCGGTGGATGGCGTGTCGTTCAGCGTCGAGCGCGGCGAGACGCTGGGCATCGTGGGCGAGAGCGGTTCGGGCAAGTCCGTGACGTGCTACTCGCTCATGGGCCTCATTCCCAAGCCGCCGGGACGCATCGAGAGCGGCACGGCGCGGTTCGACGGGGCGGACTTGCTCGCGATGGGCGAGGCGGAGCTGAACAAGATTCGCGGCAAGCGCATCGCGATGATTTTCCAGGACCCGATGACCTCGCTGAACCCGTATCTGCGCATCGAGGAACAGCTCATCGAGCCGCTGCTCATCCATGAGAAAGTGCCGCGCGCCGAGGCGGTGAAGCGCGCCATCCGCGCGCTGGAGGAAGTCGGCGTGCCGGACGCCGCACGGCGCATCCGCAGCCACCCGCACGAGTTCAGCGGCGGGATGCGGCAGCGCGTGATGATTGCGATGGCGCTCATCACGCAGCCGGACCTGCTCATCGCCGACGAGCCGACCACCGCGCTGGACGTGACCGTGCAGGCGCAAATCCTCGACCTCATCGCAAGGCTCCAGCGCGAGCGCGGCATGGCGGTCATCTGGATTTCGCACGACCTCGGCGTGGTGGCAGGATTTTGCCGGCGCGTGCTGGTGATGTATGCGGGCCGTGTGGTCGAGTCGGGCCAGGTGGAGGACATCTTCGCGCATCCGCTGCACCCCTACAA
>JACXTT010015013.1_pt1 | contig 10076 bp, 7 predicted proteins | sample 9270951 | NCBI WGS metagenome assembly JACXTT01 (sample SAMN15532306, study PRJNA645909) | rock metagenome | isolation source: weathered quartz diorite | place: Puerto Rico | collected 2017-06-21
GAGATCGCCCAGATCGGCGCGCCCGCGGAGGCGACGCTGGCCCCGTGCGATCCGCGCGCGCCGCTCTGTCCCGGCGGCAGCTTCGACCTCGCCGACATCGGCGCGCATCCGACGCGCGTCGTGCACACCCGCGTCACCGTCGCGCCGCTCGCCGAGTGACCGCAAAAAAACCCGCGGCCCGGCGTTCTCCTCTCGACGTGTGCGTTCACTGCCGTCGGAGCCTTCATGCTTGTTCGACTCTCGTCCGTGCTCGTGCTCTCGCTAGCCTGCGCCGCTTGCGCCACGCCGCTGCGCCGCTTCGGCGACGAAGCCCACTTCTCGCCGGCCTTTCGCGGCTACGTGCTCGCGCCGAAGAACGGCAGCGACGATCCCGCGGTCGGCGAGGCGGTGCTGCTCCTCCGCGACCCGCTCAGCGGAAACAAGCTGCGCTGCCGCGAAGAGGTGCTCGCCTGGCGCGAGCTCTACGAGGACCTCGCCGTCGACGCCGTGCGCGACGAGAACGCCGCCGTCGCCGCCGGCACCACCGCGGGGTTCTTGTTCGCGCCGCTGGTGGTGCTGCAGCCGCTCGGCGCGCTCGGCATGACCGAGGCGCTGTGGGCCGGCTCGGCCATGTACGACGACCTCCGCTCGGACGACGGCCGCCAGCTCCTGCGCAAGGGCCGCACGCTGTACGAGCGCACCCGCTACCCGCAGGCCGCCGACTACCTGGAGCACGCCCTGGCCAAGGACTACGGCGTGGGCCTCGGCGACGAGGCGTTCTTCTACCTCGGCATGGCGTACTCGAAACAGGGCCTGCGCGAGCGCGCGCGCGACGCGCTGGTGCAGTTCGTCGATCGCTCCGGCGCGCGCGACGTCGACGCCTACCGCGCCGCCGAGCTCACCCTCTCCACGCTCGGCGTCGAGCACGTGCCGTGCGAGTCCACCGATCCGGTGCCGCTCCACTGGTAGCCGTCGACTCGGCATGCGAGCGATCGCCCTATTCCTCCCGAGCGGGGCGTCTGCGAAAATCGAGGGATGACACGTGAGCTTTGGTTCGCCGCCCTGCTCCTCGCGGGCTGCGGCAGCAACGTCGACGCCCCGGCTCCGAGCGCCCCGAGCTGCGGAACGGCCAGCGGCGAGGGCGTGGTCGTCACCGATCAAGGAGCCGTGCGCGGCATGAGCACGGGCGGCATCTGGTCGTTCCTCGGCGTGCCCTATGCCGCGCCGCCGAAGGGCGGGCTGCGCTTCGCCGCGCCGGCGCCGTACGGCTGCTTCGACGGGGTGCGCCCGGCGCAGCAGTTCGGCGCGGAGTGCCCGCAGAGCACCGTCGACAAGGACGGCAAGCCGAACGGCGTGACCGGCGACGAGGACTGCCTCACCCTCAACGTCTGGACCCCGGCCGCGGACGGCGCGGCGCGGCCGGTGATGGTGTTCATCCACGGCGGCGGCAACGTGCAGGGCTCGAGCTCGGTCAAGGCCGCCGACGGCAGCTACCTCTACGACGGCGCGGTGCTGAGCCGCGAGCAGCACGCGGTGGTGGTGACGCTCAACTACCGCGTGGGGCTGCTCGGCTGGCTGGTGCACGACGCGCTCGCGGCCGAGTCGGGCCACGCGGCGAGCGGCAACTACGGCCTCGCCGATCAGCTGTTCGCGCTCGGCTGGGTCAAGCGCAACATCGCCGCGTTCGGCGGCGATCCGGCGCGCGTGCTCGTGTTCGGCGAATCGGCCGGGGCGGTGAACACCTGCAACCTGGTGGCCTCGCCGCTCGCCGCCGGGCTCTTCCGCGCGGCCATCGCCGAGAGCGGCGTGTGCGCGGCCAAGACCAAGGATCAGCTCGCCGGCGTGACCGGCGATCTGCTCAAGGCCAGCAAGTGCGACGGCGCCGATCCGATCGGCTGCCTGCGCAAGATCCCCGCCGGCGATCTCGTCGCCGCCCTGCCCTTCTCGGCCGACATCGCGGGAATCGGCAAGATCGCCCCTGGGCCGGTCGTCGACGGCTACGCGCTGCCCGACCAGCCGATCGCCCTCCTCGCCAAGGCGCACAACCACGTGCCGATGGTGTTCGGCGTCAACTCGGAGGAGACCGGCCGCGTCACGCCGGCGATCCCCGACGAGAAGACCTTCGACGCCGCGCTGCTCGACTACCTCAGCGGCAACGCCAAGCTCGCCGCGACGGTGAAGGCGGCCTACCCCGTGAGCGACTACAACGGCAGCTACCGCCAGGCGTTCGTGGCGCTCACCAGCGACGCGAAGTTCGTGTGCAGCTCGCGCCGCGGCGCGCGCGCGCTCGACGCCGGCCAAGACGAGCCGGTGTACCGCTACTTCTTCACCCACCACCTCGACAACGCCCCGGTGGTGGCGGCGTTCGGCGCGTTTCACGGGCTCGAGCTGACGTTCGTGTTCCACCACCTCAACGTGAGCGGTTACAAGCCGAGCGCGGCGGAGGATGCGCTGGCGCAGTCGATCGGCGGCTACTGGTCGCGCATGGCGGCGGCGGGCGACCCGAACGGCGGCAGCGCGGTGAAGTGGCCGGTGCTCGACGCCGCCGACAGCTACCTCGGGCTCGACGACACCATCGCCGCCGGCAAGGGCCTCCGCACCAAGCAGTGCGACTTCTGGGACCCGCTGTCCGGGCCGTGATCACTCCGCGGCCAGGATTGGAAAAAATCGTCGTGGATCACGGCGCGCAGCGGGTGATCGTCACGGTCTTCATGTGCAGATCCGTGAGCGGCTTGTCCTTGGCGTCGCGCGGCACGTGGGTGAGCGAGGTGACCACCGACACCGGGTCGCACTGGCCGAAGATGGTGTACTTGGGGTCGAGCTGCGGCTGCGCCTTCTCGCAGATGTAGAACTGGCTGCCGTTGGTGTTGGCGCCGGAGTTGGCGTAGGCGAGCGTGCCCGGCAGGTGGGTGAGGCCGGCGATCTCGTCGGCGAACTTGTAGCCCGGGCCGCCGAAGCCGGTGCCGAGCGGATCGCCGCCCTGGGCCACGAAGTCGGGGATGACGCGATGGAACAACAGGCCGTCGTAGAAGCGGCGCCGGACCCATTTGTTGAGCTTCGGATCTTTCCAGGGCCGGCGGCCGCGCGCCAAGCCGACGAAGTTCGCCACGCCGTTCGGCGCCTTGTCGGGGCGGAGCGCGCAGCTGAGCGCGCCGAGATCGGTGTCGATGACCGCCCGCAGCGGCCCGGGCCCGTCGGGCAGCTCGGCGAGGGCCTGGTCGAGCGTGAACGTGCCCATCGCCGGATCGGTCGCGTCGGGCAGCACCTCGTCGGGCGCCGCCACGTCGGGACCGCACGCGCCGCCGGCGCCGGTCGTGGCGGTGGTCGCCGTCGCTCCCCCCGTTCCGCTGGTCGTGGTGGAGCTCGTTCCCCCGCTGCCGCTCGCGCTGGAGCTGCCCGACCCGCCCGAGGTGGAGTGGACCGCTCCGCCGCACGCCGCGGCGAGCACGGCGAACGAAACCGCGTACCCGCTGTTCATGCCGTCACGGTACACGATCGGCGCTCAGCCGTGATCGTCGCGGATGCCGAGGGTGTACTCGCGGGCGGAGAGGCACGCCTCGCTGCCGATGACGAAGTCGCGGCAGTTCTCGGGGCGGAGCTCGTAGATGGCGCAGGTGTTGCGCTCGGCGCCGAGGTGACGGCAGGCGTCCTCGGCGAAGCGCAGGTGCACCGTGCCGTCGGGATCGCGGCGGAGGTAGCGCTCGGCGCACAGATCCTCGCGGCCGGCGGCGCGCCAGCGATCGAAGTCCTCCTGATACAACACCACCACCGCGGCGCGGCAGCAGGCGCCGCACGCCCGGCAATCGAGCGCGATGGCCCGCGTCGGGCCGGGATGCGCCGCGTCGCGGTCGCACCAATCGAGCACCGAATCGCGAAACTCCTCGCGAATCGCCGCGCGCGCCAGCCCATCGCCGGCCCGCTCCCACTCGCGATGATCGATCGACAAAAGCGCCCATTCCGCGAGCTCGACGAGCTTGCCGCGCGCGTCGAGCCCGAGCAGCACCTCGAGCCGATCCTCGTGCTCCACCGCCGCGAGCCCGCCCGCGCGCACGTGCTCCGCCGCGCGCTCGGCAAAGCGAGGCGCGAACCGCCGCCACACCGGCCGCTGCAACGTCACTCGAGGTAGGTGTAGGAGGAGAGACCCTCTCGATACCGCTGCATGAGCTGGCGCGATTCGTCGAGGGTCATCTTGCCGGCGCGCACGGCCGTTTCGACGTTGTTGCGCACGCGCTTGACCAGCTCCTCGGGGTGGTAGTCGACGTAGCGCAGCACCTCGGTGACGGTGTCGCCCGGGACGACTTCGTCGACCTCGTAGTAGTTCTGCCCGGAGATCACCACGTGAACCATGTTCGTGTTGCCGAACAGGTTGTGCATGTCGCCGAGGATCTCCTGGTAGGCGCCGGTCAACATGATGCCGATGTAGTACGGCTCGCCGTTCAGCGGGTGCAGCTCGAGGGTCGACTTGACGTCGCGCAAGTCGATGAACTTGTCGATCGAGCCGTCGGAGTCGCAGGTGATGTCGGCGAGGATGCCGCGGCGCGTCGGCGGCTCGTTGAGCCGGTGGATGGGGATGATCGGGAACAGCTGGTCGACCGCCCAAGCGTCGGGCAGCGACTGGAACATCGAGAAGTTGCAGAAATACGTGTCGCTCAGCATCTTCTCGAGCGGCTGCAGGTCCTCCGGCATGTTCGACAGCGTCGCGCCGACCTGGGCGATGCGGTGGCAGGTCGCCCAGAACAGCCGCTCCGCGCGGGCGCGTTCTTCGAGGGATAGGTGGCCGAGGTTGAACAGCTGCAGCGCCTCGTCCTTGTACTCGAGCGCGTCGTGGTAGCACTCGCGCACGTTCTTGCGGCTGACCGTGGAGTAGACCTCCCACAGCTTGAGCAGGAGCTCGTTGTCGTCGTCGCCGGGCTTCTGCGGCGTCTCGCCGGCCATCGACGCGGCCACGCCGATGACGTTGACGATCAGCACCGAGTGGTGCGCCACCACCGCGCGCCCCGACTCGCTCACCAGGTTCGGGTGCGGCAGATCGAGGTTGTCGCACGCCTCCTGGATCGCCGACACGACGTCGTTGGCGTACTCCTGGACGGTGTAGTTCATCGACGAGTCGAAGTTGGTCTGCGAGCCGTCGTAGTCCACCGCCAGGCCGCCGCCGACGTCGAACAGGTCGAGGTTCTTGCAGCCGAGCCGCGCCAGCTCCGAGAACATCCGCGAGGTCTCGCGCAGCGCGTCCTTGATGGCGCGGATCGAGGTGATCTGCGAGCCGAGATGAAAGTGGAGCAGCCGCACGCAATCGAGCATGTCCCACGCGCGCAGCTTCTCGATCGCGTCGATGATCTCCGAGGCGGACAGGCCGAACTTGGCGTGGTCGCCGCCCGACTCGCTCCACTTGCCGGCGCCGCGGGTCGACAAGCGCATGCGGATGCCGATCGACGGCCGCACGCCGAGCCGCTCCGACACGCGCCTGATGAGGTCGATCTCGCTCGGCTTCTCCACCACGATGAGCACCGTGCGATCGAGCTTCGAGGTGAGGAGCGCGGTCTCGATGTAGAGGTCGTCCTTGTAGCCGTTGCAGATGATGAGCGCCTCGGGGTCGTCGAGCATCGCCATCACCGCCAGGAGCTCGGGCTTGCTGCCGGCTTCGAGCCCGTAGTGGAAGCGCCGGCCGAAGCGCATGATCTCCTCGACCACCTTGCGGCTCTGGTTGACCTTGATCGGATAGACGCCGCGGTACTGGCCCCGGTAGCCGTACTCCTGGATCGCCTTGTGGAAGGCCTCGTTCAGCTGGACGATGCGCGACTCGAGCAGGTCCGAGAAGCGGATCAGCAGCGGCGGCTCGATGCCGCGGCGCGTGAGGTCGTCGACCAGCGTCTTGAGATCGATCGATCCGCGCTCGTGCGACACGGTGACGTTGCCGGCCTCGTTCACCGAGAAATAGTCGCGCCCCCACTCCTGGACGTTGTACGTCTCGATCGCGTCCTTGATGGTCCAGCGGTGAAGCGGATCGACGGCGGGATTGGCGTGCACGCTTCTCGACATGGCGGTGTCATTTGCACGTTGCATGCCCGAGCGACTTCTCGCAAGTGGGAAATGCCTGTGCGTTCGCGAATCGCGGGCGCTGAGGTAGAGTCGGACGATGGCGCGACGCGGGGGCCTCGGGCGGTGGGCGAAACGAAGCGCGCAGAACGCGCTCGAGATGGTCCGCCTCGGGCGCCTCACGCCGGCCGACGCGCTGCCGTTCGACGTCGTCGACCAGAACCGGATGTGCCGGCTGCGGCGATACGCTCCGTTCGCCGCCGACTCTTCGCCTGACGGCTCATCGTCCCGGACCTCTTCCCCGCTGGTGCTCATCCCGCCGCTGATGCTCACCGCGGAGATCTACGACGTGGCGCCCGACACCAGCGCGGTGCGGCTCCTGTCGGCGGCGGGCGTCGACGCGTGGGTGATCGACTTCGGCGCGCCCGAGCGCGAGGAGGGCGGGATGGCGCGGACGCTCGACGATCACGTGCGCGCGGTCGCCTGGGCGGCCGGGCGCGTGCGCGAGCTCACCGGCCGCGACGTGCACCTCGCCGGCTACTCGCAAGGCGGGATGTTCGCCTACCAGACGACCGCCTACCGCCGCTCGGCGGGGATCGCCTCGATCGTGACCTTCGGCAGCCCGGTGGACATCCACAAGAACCTGCCCAACGTCGCGAGCGACGTGGCCGGGCGCTTCATCCGCGCGCTGAGCCCGATGGTGGAGCTCACGCTCGATCGCGTCGAGGGCATCCCGGGGGCGCTCAACAGCTTCGGTTTCAAGCTGCTCTCGCCCAAGAAGGAGATCGAGCAGCTGTTCGATTTCGTGCGCAAGCTCCACGATCGCCAGGCGCTGGCGCGGCGCGAGAGCCGGCGGCGCTTCCTCGGCGGCGAGGGGTTCGTGGCCTGGCCGGGGCCGGCCCTGCGGCGCTTCTTCGACGACTTCGTGGTGCACAACCGCCTCGTGTCGGGCGGGATGGTCATCGACGGCCGCGCCGTGACGCTCGCCGACATCCGCGTGCCGATCCTCTCGTTCGTGGGCGACCGCGACGAGTTCGCCCGGCCGGCTTCGGTGCGGGCGATCGCCTCGGCCGCGCCGGAGGCGGAGGTGTTCGAGATCGAGCTCGCGGCCGGTCATTTCGGGCTGGTCGTGGGAACGGTGGCGAACCGGGTGACCTGGCCGGCGGTGATCGACTGGCTGCGCTGGCGCGAAGGGCGCGGCGACAAACCGCGGGCGCTCGCCCAGCCGCGGCGCGAGCGCGCCAACGACGAGCCCGAGGAGTACTTCGAGCCGGACATCGACTTCGATCTGGTGACCGGCGAGGCGGCGGAGGCGGTGCGGCGCGCGTGGAGCCGCGCCGCCGACGTGGTGCGCGACGCAGGCGAGACGGTCGATCAGCTGCGCTGGCAGGTGCCGCGGCTGCGCCGGCTCGAGGGCATGAGCGGATCGACGCGGATCAGCGCCAGCCGCGTGCTCGCCGAGCAGGCGGCGGAGATCGGCGAGCGCACCTTCTTCCTGTGGCGCGGGCGGGCCTTCTCCTACGCCGAGGCGAACCTGCGCGTCGACAACGTGGTGCGCGGCCTGTGCGCCGCGGGCATCCAGGCGGGCGATCGCGTGGCGCTGTTGATGGAGACGCGGCCGAGCTATCTGTCGGCGGTGACCGCGCTCAACCGCCTCGGCGCGGTGGCGGTGCTGCTCGGGCCGGAGGTGGATGACGCGGCGCTCGGCGAGGCGCTCGCCGAGCTCACCGCCGTGGCGCTGTTGTGCGATCCGGACACGCTCGCGCGCGCCTCGCGCCTCGCCGCCGGGCGGAAGCTCCTGGTGCTCGGCGGCATCGGCGCGGCGGGCGAGCGCGCGTTCGGCGGCGCCGTCGACCTGGAGGCGATCGATCCGGCGAAGGTCGAGCTCCCGGCCTGGTACCGGCCCGACGCCGGCCGGGCGCGGACCGTCGCCATGGTGCTGGTGCAGCCGGCGGGCGAGAAGGGCGCGCGCATCTCGCGCATCTCCAACGGGCGCTGGGCCTTCTCCGCGCTCGGCTTCGCCGCGGCGGCGACGCTGCGGCCGAGCGACACGGTGTACTGCTGCCTGCCGCTCCACCACCCGACCGGCCTGCTCGTGTCGGTCGGCGGCGCGCTGGTCGGCGGCTCGCGTCTAGCGCTGTCGCGCGGCTTCGACGCAGCCGCGTTCTGGGGCGAGGTGCGGCGCTACGGCGCGACGGTGGTGTCGTACGCCGGCGAGATGGCGCGGGCGCTGTGCGAAGCCCCGCCCGTGCGCGGCGAGAAGAACCACCCGGTGCGGCTGTTCGCCGGCAGCGGCATGCGCCGCGACGTGTGGCAGCGGCTGCGCGAGCGCTTCGGCGCCGGCGTGCTCGAGCTCTACGCCTCGACCGAGCGCAACCTGGTGCTGGCGAACGCCTCGGGCGAGAAGGTCGGGGCGATCGGCCGGCCGCTGCCGGGATCGAGCGAGATCGTGCTCGTCGCGGTGGAGACCAAGGGCGGCGTGCTGGCGCCGGCGGAGCCGCTGCGGCGGGCCGATTCGGCGCACGCGCCGTCGTCGACGCTCCTACCCTTGGGCGGGCTGGCGCTCGTGCGCGTGGGCGAACACGTCACCGGACCGCAGGTGAAGAGCGACGTGTTCGTGCCGGGCGACCGCTGGTACCTGAGCGACGACGTGCTCTCGCGCGATCGCGACGGCGACTACTGGTTCGTCGACAAGCTCCACAACTTGATCGTCACCGACCGCGGCGTCGTGGCCACGCCGCGCGTCGAGGACGCGCTCTACCGCGCCCCCGGGATCCGCCTCGCGGCGGTCTATCGCGGCGAGCTCGACGGCCGCACGGTCCCGCTCGCGGCGGTGCGCGCCGACGCCCTCGACCCGGCTCGGATCAGCGATGTTCTCCGCGGCGAGCTCGCGCCGCACGAGCGCCCCGCGCTGATCTTCCGCGTCGACGCGATCGCCATGAACACCGGCTTCCGCCCGCTCAAGGCGGCCCTGCGCGCCCCCGGCACAGCGCTCGCCGCGCGCGAGACGCTCCGCTACGACCCCGCGAGCGAGAGCTACCTCCCCGCTTAACCGCCCCAGAAGCCGACGCGGCCGGTGGCGGTGGCGCGCACGGCGTCGCCGAAGGCGCGGACCTCCTCGGCGCGTTCGGGCGCGAGCGGGCCTTCGCCCACGCCGCGGAGGTTGGCCTCGAGCTCGTTCCAGTCGCGCGCGCCGCACAGCACGGTGTCGACCGCGGGGTGGCCGAGGGCGAAACGGTAGCACTCGGGCGCGGTCATCGGCCCGAGCCCGCCGGTCGGCGACAACAGCTTGCCCCAGCGCGTGGCGGTGTAGGCGATGACGCCGGGCCGCTCCGCCGGCAGCGAGGCGAAGATCTCCTTCTCGGCGCCGCGGTGCGCGGCGTTGTAGCGGATCATCAGCGCGTCGAGCCGGCACTCGTCCACCAGCTCGCGCGCCATCGGCCGATCGTGGCAGGAGATGCCGAGCGCGCGCGCCTTGCCCTCGTCCTTGAGCCGCTGCATCGCCGGCCAGGTCTTGCCGGTGACGTACCAGCGCGCCTGCACCCAGGCGAGCAGCCACACGTCGATCGCCTCCACGCCGAGGGCGCGCGCGGTCGACTCCCACGCGCGCCGCACGAAGAAGCCGGTCGGGACCGACGCCACGCTGCACAGGGTGAGCTCGTCGCGATGCCCGGCGGCGACCAGACGGCGGATCCCCTGGCACAGGCCCTTCATCCTGGGCGTGACGAAGTAAGTGCTCACGCCTTGCTCGTGGAACGCGCGCTCGACCGCGGCGGCGTCGATGCCGAACGAGCCGGCGATCGCCAGCGGCGAGACGGCGAGGTCGGTGTTGCCGAAGGGGCGGCGCGCGAGCACGGCTCATGGTACCGCGGGCGCGCCGAAGTGGTACGTTGGATCGCCGGTGAGCTCCAACGTCATTCCCTTCCCGGCGCACCGGGTGGCGCGCCCGCGGCGCGAGGTCCGCTGGCTCGGCGACATCACCTGCGCCGGGCTCGGCGACGGCCTGGTGCGGCGGGCCAAGCGCGCGGGCACCGACTGGGCCGGGCTGTGGGAGCGCACGC
>JACXTT010015014.1_pt1 | contig 10075 bp, 8 predicted proteins | sample 9270951 | NCBI WGS metagenome assembly JACXTT01 (sample SAMN15532306, study PRJNA645909) | rock metagenome | isolation source: weathered quartz diorite | place: Puerto Rico | collected 2017-06-21
GCGTGCGTCGGTGGCGGTGGTAACGCGGAAATAGGCGTGCGTGAAACTGGCCTGGCAGTCCACCGCCGCCTCGGGATCACGCGCCGCCTCGGCAACGGCCGTCGGCATACCGCGCGCGACCTCGCTAGCGAAGCTCGGGCCCGAAAGAGCGCAGAGGCGCGCATGATGCTCTTCCGGCAACACGTCCTCGAGGACGCCGAGCATGGTCATCGAAGTCTCGTCTTCGATTCCCTTCGAAGCGCTGACGATCAGCGGAGTACCGTCGATCGCCGTCTTCGCCTCGCTCATCACCACCCGCACGACGTGCGAAGGGACGGCGACCAGGATCAGGCCCTTGCCGCGGACCGCCTCCGCGAGGCGGTCCGTGGTCATCAAGTTGTACGGAAGCGCGACGTTCGGCAGATAATCCGCGTTGACCCGCGATTCGGAGATCGCTTGCGCGCGCGCCGGATCGTGCACCCACAACGAGACGGGACATCCCTTCTCCGCGAGCAGCTTCGCGAGCGCGGTGCCCCAACTTCCGCCGCCGATCACGCCGACTCGATCGTGCACGATACCGTCCCGCCGTCGTCTCCAGATTAGTCCCGGAAGGTCGGCCGTGCCAGCGCGTCCCTTCGAGGCGACAAGAACGCCGGCCGAAGCGTCAGCACGACGGCGGGCAAGACCGTCAGCGACGCCAAGCTCGAGACCATCATCGCGAGCGACACCAGGCTGCCGAGGCGCACGTGGTATCCGAACCCGGAGAAGCAGAGCGTGAGGTAACCGGCGGAGATCGCCGACGAGACGAAGAGGATGGCCTTCCCCGAGGTTGCCAGCGTCACGTCGATCGCGTCCTCGAGCGTGCGTCCTTCCCGAAGCTCCTCGCGCAAACGCGACAGGAAGTAGACCGCGTAATCCGCACCGATGCCGACCGCCATCGCGGAGATCGTCGCGGTGCCGATGTCGAGCGGAATGCCGAGCATTCCCATCGCGCCGAAGTTCGTCAGCACCGACAGTGCGAGCGGCAGCGTCACGAGCAAGCCCGCGACGAACGATCCGAGGGCGAGACCGCCCACGACGAGCACGATCGCCGTGACCTGGACGATGTTCTTCACCTTGCCATCGACCATCACCTCGTTCATCGCCGTGCTCGAAGCCAGCGAGCCGGTGATCTCGACACGAACGTCCTGCGGCACGTCCGCGGCGATTTGCTCACGCAGACGCGCGATCATCTGGTTCGCGAAGCGCGTGCTGTCGCGCTTCAGATAGACCCGCACGGCGCAGACGCGGTGGGGCGGATCGATCAAGCCGTCGAAGTCTTCCACGCTCGAGGTCATCGAGTAGAGCACGAGATACTGGCTCACCAGGTTTCGGCTCTCCGGCACCGAGTAGCTGCCCGGCGCGTCCCCGTTCATCGCCGAGTTCATGCGCTTGACGAAATCCACGTACGACAGCGTCTTCCCTACCTCCGGCTGCTGCCCGAGCCACGCTTGCAGCCGCTCGATCGCACGCAGCACGCGCGGCTCGTCGACGAGCCCATCGCGCTCGCCGCCGATCAGCAGCACGAGCGTGCTGGTACCGCCGAACGCGCGGTTCAACGCGGCGTCGTCCTTCCGTACCGTGGCACCGGGAGCAAATTGGGCTCCGAAGCTCGAGTCGATCACCACCCGCGATCCGGTGATCGCGGAGATCGCGCAGACGAGCGCCGCGACGAGCAGGATCCGCCTCGCGCCGCCGGCACGAAACGCCGCTCGGATCGTTCGGATCAACGGGTCGAACACGGCGTGACTTCGCTGCCTCTCGTGCTCCCGAGCGGTGGGCGGCGGGAGCATCGAGCGCATTGCCGGGATGAGCGTCATCTCGACGACGAGGGTGGAGAGGATGCCGAGGGCCGTGAACAATCCGAAGTTGCGAATCGCCGTGGTGCGGAACGTCAGCAGCGAGAGGAACGAGAGCGCCGCGATGACCGTCGCCGCGACGATCACGGGACCGAGCCGTTCCACCGTGCGCTGCACCGCGATCCGCGAATCGGGCACGACGGAAGCTTCCTCGTAGAATCGCTTCAGCATCTGCACGGCATGCCCCGCGGCGATCGCGAGGATCAGGATCGGCGTGGTCACATTGAACGGATCGAGCGAGACGCCGAGCCAACTCAACAGACCGAGGCTCCAGGCCATCGCCAGCATCGCCGTGAGCAGCGGCAACACCATCGCCTGGACCGTGCGGAACGCTTCGTAGTGCACCAGCGCGATGACGACGAGCGCGAGCGGGAAGAAGTAGAACATGCGCTCCGAGTAGCGCGACAGCCAGGCGACGTAGATCGCGGGCCCGCTCAGGTGTGCCCGGAAGCTTCCGTCGTTCTCCTCGTCGACCACGCGGTTGATGGTGTCGAGGATCTCGGGATAGCCGACGACCGGGGCGCGGAACTCGAAGTCCGCGAGGATGCCCGCGGCCGAGCCGTCCGCCGCCACGAGCGTTCCCAGGTATTCGGGATTCGCGGCGACGCGAGCTTTCAGTTTCGCCGCGGCCGCGGGGTCTCGCGGGATCGGGTCGAGGAACGGTTGAACCGACATGCCGTCGGGTGTCGAGCGGATGTCGACCGCCTTCGGAAGCGCCAGGCTCTGGTAGCTCCGCTGCACGAGCCCGGGAAGATCTCCGATTCGCCGCGTGATGCTGGCGAGCTTCTTCAGGAAGGCCGGGTCGTACACGTCGCCCCCCGTCGGGAAGAGGCCGATGAACACGAGGTTCTTCTCGCCGAACAGCTCGTGCAGATGATCCAGCGCTCGGATGTAGGGATGATCGCGCGGCAGCTGCGAATCGGGGTCGACCTCGACGTGCAGTCTCCCGATGCGGAGCAGCAGCACGAGAGTGGCCATGGCGACGCACGCCACCACCAGCCTCGGGTGCTCCGTCACCCATCGAATGTAGCGCTGCAGGATCCCCCTCCCTCGACCGACCAAGCCGCGCTGCTTCAGGGGCGTTTAGTGGAAGCGCGGTAAGAGATGCAAATGAAACGGTTTGCTGATGAAACGATGCGAAGCCGGCCGCTCGAAAGCGGATTTCCACGGCGTCCCATTCGTGTGGACAAGCTGTGGACAACTCGCCCGCAGCGCGCACCAGATTTTTGTGTCGCACTCGAACGAGTTTTCACATCGGACCCCGCCGGCTTTGATAATCGCTGCAATTTCAAATAGTTAGGTGATCTTCTGTTCTGCGCGCCGCGCGCATTTTTTCTGCGCCTGCAGCAAACACGAAAAAAGTGCTTCAAAATCGGTTTGTTGATAACTCGACTTTTCGCAACCCCTTGCGGCACACAGCTCCGCGCGTGCGAGGACCGCTCCGGAGGTGGATTTTCGCCACGCTCCACGTCGTGCGCGGCGCAAAATCGCCGTTCGTACGATCGGCCTTCGTTACAGGTTACAAAATGCTTCTCGCAGGCTGCTTCACCACCTGGTCCGTCTCGCGCGAGGCCCGGATTCCGACCTTGACCCTCGGTCCGATTCCACTATTACTCGGCGGTCGGAGGTACGAATCATGGACCTGAAGACGCTCGAGCGATTGACCGTGAGCCGGCTCCGCGACGAAGCCTCCAGGATCCCGGATCTCGGCGACATGCGCTCGCTGACCCGAGAGCGGCTCATCCGCGCCATCGCGATCGCACGCAAGATCGACATCTCTCAGCGCCGCCGCGGCGGAGCGACCAAGACGGACGTGAAGAAACAAATCCGCGAGCTCCAAAGCAAGATCGTCGAGGCGCTCCACGAGAAGCGGCAGCACGACGTGAAGCGCCTCCGCTTCCAGAAGAAGCGGCTGAAGGCCTTGACGCGCGGCTTCGGCCGCGAGAAACCGACGGCCACCCCGGCCGTCGAGACCCCGACGGTCTGATCGAATCGGAACGGACTCGACCATGGCGAAGCTCTGGATCACCTACCGCGAGGGACTGAAGACGGTCGGCGCCGTGCGCGCCGACATACCGCTCGAGCCTTCGGTCTCGCGCCTCGACCTCGCGCCGTGGCGGTTGTTCGCGGACGAGCCACCGCAAGCGGTGCCGATGGACCAAGTCGATCATGCAGCGGACCGCAAGCGGGCCCTGGTCGAAGTGACCTCCCAGGACCGCTACGATCTCTGCGGACTCGTGGTCGGGTTCTTCGAGTCGCCGTACTCCGTCAAGGAGTGCCTGCGGCGGCTCAGTCTCTGACCCGATCGGCTCGCTCAGCCGAGGCTGCGCTTGCGTGCGCGGATGCCGCGCCGGCTTCCCTTCGGCTTGTGGAAGGGCTTGCCGAAGCCGCCGCCGAAGTCGTTGCCCTGATCCGAGGGGCCGCTGTCGAAATTCGCGAAGGACCGGGGTGCGGGCGAGTAGCCGCCACCAGGCCCACCCGGGCCGCCCGGCCCGCGACGCGGCGGCCGATCCTCGGCTGCGTTGACCCGAAGCTTCCGACCGTCGAGGTCGAAATCGTTGAACCGCGTGATCGCGTTCTGCGCTTCATCTTCGTTGGAGAACTCGACGAAGGCGAATCCGCGAGAACGACCGGTCTCACGGTCCATTCCGACGTGGACGCTGACGACGTTACCTGCCGCCGCGAAAGCCTCTTTCAGCCTGTCTTGGGTCGTGTTGAAGCTGAGATTGCCGACGAACACCTTACGTGGAATGGTCGAATCCTCCCCTCGAAGCGCGGACGTATCGAGTCTCGCGATTCCACCTTCATACCTGGATCGGCGCACCGCAACAATGGCTAATTCCCACGTGGCCGCCTGATTGAGCTTGATTCGTCGCAGACGGGTGCCTAAAGCTGAGGCCTCGCATGATGCGCGTGCTGTTGATCCGTCACGGAGAGACGACGTGGAACCGCGACGGACGCTGGCAGGGACACTCCGACGTCCCGCTGAGCCCCGAGGGTTACGAACAGGCGGCGCGGCTCGCCGAGCATCTCCGCATCGAGTACGCGGAGCCGCGCGCGATCCGCACGATCTACTCGAGCGACCTGCAACGCGCCTCCGAAACCGCTCGCACCGTGGGCGAAGCGCTCGGCATCGAGATCGTGTCCGATCCGCAGTGGCGTGAGATCGACGTGGGCCGTTGGTCTGGTCTCCTCCGTGCCGACATCGAGCGGCTCTATGCGGACGACTGGCGCCGCATCGCCGCGGGGGAAGACCTGCCGCGGGGAGGCGGCGAGACCTTCGAAGGATTCTCGGCACGCATCATTCGCGCGCTGAACGATCTCCGCTCCCGGCACTTCGGGCAGACGATCGCCGTGGTCACGCACGGCGGCGCGGTCCGGGCCGCTTTGCTCCACGTCCTCGGTCTGCCCTGGAGTCGTCTCCGCGAGGTCGCCTCCGTCGGCAACACGGCGATCAACGAGCTCTTGTGGGACGGCGCCGCGTGGTTTCCGGGGCGGCGGAACCTTCTCCACCATCTCGGGTCCTATCGACCGAGCCGAGCCGAAGCATGATCGACTTCGCGCACTCGGCCGAGCTCGCGGCGGCTCGCGATTTCTATCGCCGTTACGCCCGCGAGCGCATGCGTCCGATCTCCCGTGAGTTCGACGAGCGCGAGCACGAGCGTCCGTGGGACTTCATCCGGGACGCGGGCGAGATGTCCCGGTCCGCATCCACGCCGTCCGCGCCCGCCGCGGAGCGCAACCTCTTCACCTGCGTCGTGGTCGAAGAGATGTCCTGGGGCGACGTGGGCCTCTACCTCGTGCGCCCCGGGGCGGGTCTCGGCAGCGCGGCGATCCTCGCGGCCGGGACCGCCGAACAGAAGCGGCGGCTCCTCGGCGGCTTCCGAGACGGTGCGCCGCGATGGGCGGCGATGGCCATCACCGAGCCCGGATGCGGATCCGACACGTCCGCGCTCCAGACCACCGCGACCCGTGACGGAGATCACTGGGTGCTGAACGGTGCGAAGGTCTTCTGCACGAACGGCGCGCTCGCGCTCGACGAGTCGGAGGGACTCGTCGTCGTGTGGGCGACCGTCGACAAGTCGGCCGGCCGCGCCGGCATCAAGGCCTTCGTCGTTCCCGCCGGCACCCCCGGCATCGAGGTCGCGAAGCTCGAGCACAAGATGGGCATCCGCGTGTCCGACACGGCACAGCTCATCCTCGAGAACTGCCGCGTCCCCTCCGACAACCTGCTCGGCGAGGCCGAGGTCAGAGCCATTCCGAAGGCGAGCTTCCAAGGAGCGATGGCGACGTTCGATGCCACGCGGCCGCTGGTGGCGGCGATGTCGGTCGGTCTCGCCAGCGCCGCCCTCGAGCTGCTGAAGGAGGCGCTCGTCGCCGACAGGCGCGCTCCGCGTTACGGCGTCTCGGCGCAGCATCTCGGTGCGGTCGAGCGCGACGTGATCGAGCTCGAGGCCGAGGTCGAAGCCGTGCGCCTCCTCACCTGGCGCGCTGCGTGGATGATGGACCGCGGGCTTCGCAACAGCCTCGAAGCGTCGATGGCGAAGGCGAAGGCCGGCCAGATGGTCACCCGAGTCACCCAGAAGGTCGTCGAGCACCTCGGACCGCTCGGCTATTCGCGCGCCGGCTTCGCCGAGAAGTGGATGCGCGACGGCAAGATCAACGACATCTACGAGGGCACCCAGCAGATCAACTTGTTGATCGTGGCGCGCCGCATCCTCGGATACGGCAGCGGCGATCTCAACTAGCGCCCTGGAGGCAACATGGTCGTCGTCGCGAAGATCCGGGTGAAGGCCGGGCGTGAGGCGGAAGCCGAGGCCGCGTTCCGGAAGCAGATCGACCACGTCACACGCGAGGAGCCCGGCACGCTCGTCTACTCGATGCACCGGGCGCGCAAGGATCCGGCGACGTTTCTCTTCTACGAGAGGTACGTGGACGACGCCGCGTTCGATCGTCATGGCAAGAGCAGCGCCATGCAGGCGCTGTTCAAGGCGCTGACGCCGATCCTCGACGGTCCGCCGGCGATCGACCTCTACGACGAGATGGGCGGGAAGAGCTGAGTCAGGCCGCGTGCGCGGCCCGGTGGATTTCTCGCGCCCGGGAGACCGTCAGCTCCGACAGCGAGCCGAGACGGGCAGCGGCCAGCGCGAAGTCCCCGTTTCGGGTGTAGTCGTTCGGCACGACCGCGCAGGCGATCCTCGCCGCCACCGCCGCGCGTAGACCCTTGTTCGAGTCCTCGACGGCGAGGCATCCCTCGGGCGTTTCGCCGAGTGCTCGGCAAGCGCTCTCGAACGCGTCTCCGGCCGGCTTGTCGAGGGGATAATCCTCACGCGCGATCACCGCGCGGAAGAAGCGCAGCAGGTCGAAGCGCTCGAGCACATGCGCCGCGGCACGCCGTTGGGATCCGGTGGCGAGGGCGAGGGGCAACTCCGCGGCGAGATCCCGGAGCGCGTTCTCGACTCCCGGCAAGAGCCGAGCCTCTCGCTCGAGGAGCTCCAGGAAGGCGGTCTCCTTCCCGCGTTTCAGCGCGACGGGATCGATTCCCGGGACGCGGGACGGGCAGTAGGCGAGGCCGGTGCCGCGATTGCTGAAGACGTCGGCGTACACCTCGAACGGGATGCCATCGACCCCGTAGCGCGCAAGCACGCGCTCGTAGGCGCGGTGGTGCAGCGACTCGGAGTCGACGATCACGCCGTCGAAGTCAAACAGGATCGCTCGAAGGATCGTCCCCGCCACCGCCGTCCTCGCTATCGTCCTCGGGTGCATCCTCGGCGGAGGTCGAAGCCGTCGAGTCGCCGTCGGACTCCTCGCCTTCCGCGACCCGCGCGATCGCCACCACCTCTTCTCCGGGCTCGAGCCCGATCAGACGCACGCCTTGCGTGTTGCGTCCCGCCTGACGAACCTCCGCGACGCGGAAGCGGATCAATTTGCCCCCGGTCGTGATCAGCATGAGCTGGTTTGCGTCGGTCACCATGAGCACGCCGATGACGGGACCCGTCTTCTCGGTCACGCGCATGGTGATGATGCCTTTGCCGCCGCGATTCGTGACCCGGTACTCCTCCATCTCGGTGCGCTTGCCCGACCCGAGTGTGGAGACCGCCAGCAGGTTCGCGGCCGTGTCGACGATGGCCATCGCGACCACCACGTCTTCGTCTTCGAGCGTGATGCCTTTCACGCCATAGGTGTCGCGACCCATCGCGCGCACGCCCGTCTCGGCGAAGCGGATCGCTTGACCGCTCCGTGTGGAGAGGATGATCTCGCGCTCGCCGTCGGTCTCGTGCACGTCGATGACCTGGTCGCCGTCCTCGAGCGCGATCGCGATCAACCCCGTCGAGCGCGGATTCGCATACGCCATGAGATCGGTCTTCTTGATGAGCCCCCGGCGTGTCGCGAAGCAGAGGAAGCGGCCTTCACGGAACTCGCGCACCGGCAGGATCGCCGAGATCTTCTCGTCGGCGCCGAGCGGCAGCAGGTTGATCAGCGGCTTGCCGCGCGCGGCGCGGCCGGCTTGCGGGATCTCGTGGACCTTCAGCGTGTACACGCGTCCGGTCGACGTGAAGAACAGCATGTGGCTGTGCGTCGAGGCGACGAACAGGTGCTCGACGAAGTCCTCATCGCGTGTGGTCGCGCCGATCTTGCCGCGTCCGCCGCGACGCTGCGCGCGATAGGACGCGACCGGGCTCCGCTTCACGTAGCCCTCGTGCGAGATCGTGACCACCATGTCCTCTTCGGCGATCAGATCCTCCGCGCGGAACTCCGACGCGGCGTCTTGGATCTCGGTGCGGCGAGCATCGGCGTAGAGCGTCCGGATCGCGCTCAGCTCGTCGACGATGATCTTGTCGACCTCGTGCTCGTCCGCGAGGATCTCGCGGTAGCGCTTGATGCGCGCCTCGGTCTCGGCGAGCTCCTCGAGAATCTTGTCGCGCTCGAGCGAGGTCAGCCGCTGCAGGCGGAGGTTCAGGATCTCCTGGGCTTGAAGCTCGGAAAGGCCGAATTGCGACACCAGGCCCTGCTTCGCAGCCGCGGGATCGGCTGCAGCACGGATGAGCGCGATCACGGCGTCGAGATGATCGAGTGCGATACGGAAGCCTTCGAGCACGTGGAGTCGCTTCTCGGCCTCGCGTAGATCGAAGGCGGTTCGTCGTCGAACGACTTCGCGGCGGTGATCGACGAACACCTCGAGCGCGTTCTTGAGGTTCAGGACCTTCGGGCGGCCCTCGACGATCGCGAGCAGGTTCACTCCGAAGGAATCCTGCATCGGCGTGTGCCGGTAGAGCTGGTTCAGCACGATCTCCGCGATCGCGTCGCGCTTCAGCTCGATCACGATCCGCATACCCTCGCGGTCGGACTCGTCACGGAGGTCGGAGATCCCTTCGATCGTCTTGTCGTTGACGAGCTCGGCGATCCTCTCGATCAGCCGCGTCTTGTTGACCTGGAACGGGATCTCGCTGACGATGATCGCCTCACGCTCGCGCTTCTCGTCCTTCTCGATGGCGACGCGCGCCCGCACGGTGAGGATGCCACGGCCCTCGCGATAGGCCTCGTGGATCGGCTTTCGCCCGCAGACGATGCCGCCCGTCGGGAAGTCGGGGCCAGGTACCAGCGCGATCAGCTCGTCGACCGAGATCTCCGGCCTCTCGATGATCGCGATCGTCGCCGCAACGACCTCGCCGAGGTTGTGCGGCGGGATGTTCGTGGCCATGCCGACGGCGATGCCGGCGGAGCCATTGATGAGTAGGTTCGGTATCTTCGACGGCAGCACGACCGGCTCGGTCGTGCTGTCGTCGTAGTTCGGCTGGAAGGAGACCGTGTCCTTCTCGATGTCCGCGAGCAGCTCGCTCGCGATCCGCGCCATGCGCACTTCCGTGTAGCGCATCGCCGCCGGTGGATCGCCGTCGATCGAGCCGAAGTTGCCCTGACCGTCGACCAGCGGGTAACGGAGCGAGAAGTCCTGGGCCATGCGCGCGATCGCGTCGTAGATCGCGGCGTCGCCGTGCGGGTGATAGCGCCCCATGACGTCGCCGACCACGCGGGCGGACTTCTTGTAGGGCCGGTTCCAGTCGTTGTTGAGGTCGTGCATCCCGTAGAGGATGCGACGGTGGACCGGCTTCAGGCCGTCGCGCGCGTCGGGAAGCGCGCGCGAAATGATGACGGACATCGCGTAGCTGAGGAACGACTCCCGAATCTCGTCCTCGATC
>JACXTT010015015.1_pt1 | contig 10075 bp, 4 predicted proteins | sample 9270951 | NCBI WGS metagenome assembly JACXTT01 (sample SAMN15532306, study PRJNA645909) | rock metagenome | isolation source: weathered quartz diorite | place: Puerto Rico | collected 2017-06-21
GGGGGGGGTGGGGGGGGACGATCGGCTCGTTGTGGTCGGTAATTGCCCACGGGCGGGCGGAGGGCCCGGGGGCACGTGGTTTCGGGGGGGGGCCTTCGGGAATCAGGGGTTGTGTATCGGGTTCATTCGGGAGGGGGTCGATGGTAATGGGAATCCCTACAGCGGTGACAGCGCGACGGTGGATTTTCTTGGCGAGACGTTGTGCGAAGCGGGCTCGGAGGCGCAGGCGCTTCAGTTCACCCTCGATCCGAGCGTACTCAGCACGCATCGGGCGCGCTTTCCCGCCTGGATGGATGGGGACCCTTTCCAGGTCCATGGTTAAAAAAATGATCGAGAGGGCTTGACCCCTCCGAACAAAGTAGTACTAATTGGTTAGTAGATCGGAGTTGCCATGACTGACCCCCGTCCCACCGAAGGCGAATTGGCCATCCTGCGGGTGCTGTGGGGCCGTGGGCCGGCGACCGTGCGGGATGTGCATGAGGCACTCAGCCAGACCAAGGACACCGCGTATACGACCGTACTGAAGATGATGACGATCATGGCGGAGAAAGGCTTGGTCACCCGGGATGAATCCGAACGGAGCCACCGGTACCTTCCGGTGCACCCTGAGCCCGTCGTGCAGGCCAGCCTCGTGAAGGATCTGGTGACTCGGGCCTTTGGCGGTTCGGCCCTAGGGCTGGTGCAGCGAGCCCTTGAATCAGAGGCCGCTGATCCAGCTGAACTGGACGCCATCGCCCAGCTCATCGCCAAGGCAAAGGCCAAGGGAGGCCGCTCGTGAATGTCACTCAGGCCCTTGCCTCGGCTCTGTTTCATGCGCTGTGGAGCGATGCCCTCGTGGCATTGGCTGCAGCCATGGTGTTGGGGCTGATGGTCCGTTGTTCTGCGGCGGCGCGGCATCGGGTGGGTCTGGGCTTATTGATGGTCATGGCAGCCATTCCCTTCGGAGTGTTCCTGGCGATCTGGTCCCCCGGGGGATCAAGCGCCTCAATGCCTCTGGGGCCCCTCGAACACGCCCTTCGTGCTGCGGGAGGGCAGGGGGCTGCGCCTTGGTCGTTGCATGCGCCTGAGTGGCTCGCGCCGCTGTGGGCGATGGGCGCGGGCCTCATGTTGGCCCGGATGGCCGGGGGCTGGTGGATGGTGCGGCGCTGGGTCGATGCCGAAAGCGAGACGCTTCCGGCTGTCTGGCTCGATCGCGTAACCTCCATGGCCGCTTCGCTGCGGATTCACCGCGCGCTTGAAGTCCGCCTGAGCTCGCAGCTCTCCATGCCATTCACCGCCCGGGCCTGGAAGCCCATCGTGTGGATGCCTGTGGCCGCGCTGACGCAGTTGACGCCGGTGCAATGCGAGGCGCTCTTGGCTCACGAGCTCGCCCACGTGGCGAGGTTGGATTGGATTTGGAATGGAATGCAGCGCTTCATCGAAGCCCTGTTGTTCTTTCACCCTGGCGTGTGGTGGCTCTCCGGCCGGATTCGGCGGGAGCGCGAACACGCTTGCGATGATACGGCGGTGGCCCTGTGTGGGGACGCCATCGCCTTGGCAGAGGCCCTCGCCACACTCGAAGGCCTCCAACCCTCTACCCGTGTGTTGGCTCTTGCTGCCAACGGAGGTTCCCTTATGGAACGCGTCTCGCGTCTCCTGTCCCCCGATCCCCCCCCGCGCCGGCCCTGGGGCCTTCCCGCGGGATTGTTCCTGATCCTTGGTGCAGGAGCCCTCATGGCCACCCGCGCGGAGCGCTCCACCACGCCGCAGGCGTCCACCAAGGCTGCGCCCGCGCCTCCCAAAGCCAAAGACCATGAGCTTCGTCCCGGCTCGAATACCACCATCGTCGATGACTCCGATGGGACCCTCCGCTCCTACCAAAAATCCATGGATCTCTCGGGTCGTGTAACGGAGTCCTATCAGGAGAATGGCAAGACCAAACCTGTGGATGAAAACGTGCGCCGCTGGGTGGCGGATCATGAGCGCAAAGCTGCAGAAGAAGAAGCTAAAGCCGAGGCTGAGGCCGAGAAGGCTGAGCAGGAAGGCCGTCGCGCCGAAGCTGAAGGTTTGAAGGCTAGGGCCGAAGGGCTGAAGGCTCAGCTCGAAGCTCAAAACGCAGGCCTCGTGAAAGATCGCGAGCGCTTACAGAAGGATTTGGATCGCCTCCGAAAAGAAGCCGAGGATCTAGCCAAGCGAACCGAGACGCTGAGCGAAGGCGATTTTGATAAGGCGTCTGGAGCGCTCGATCAAGCCATCGATCGGATCGAGGAAGCGATCGAGCCTGAGGATGATGGCGATGATGCGCCCCCAGCGCCGCCCAAACCTCCTCGCCCGCCCGCACCGCCTAAGGCTCCTTCGCCCAAGGGTGTGAAAGCGCCTCCGGCACCACCTGCTCCTCCTGCACCTCCGGCGCCACCGAAGGTTCCTGCGCCACCGCCGCCCCCTCCGCCCTATTCCACAAAGGGCTGAACGGAGCCGCCACGTCGGTGGGTTCTAGATCGTCCTAACTCAACCGATTCAAGCCGGGGCCCCCATTTGGGGCCCTTTCCTTGCACCGGCGTTTGATACCGGTCGGCCAGAAACTCAGTCCGCTCGGCCAGCGGATGGAAGTGGACCCGTCGCCATCTTAGGAAGTGGACTGGCCAACCCCAAATGCGCAAGGGAACCTTTGGGGTTGCATCGCATTTCACGGAGAGTCCTTTGTCTCGCACCCTCACACCCTATTCATCACCCATCCTGTTGTTATCGCTGAGTGCATTCCTGGCCTGCGGAGGCGGTGGTGGGAAAACGGACTCCAGCAAAGGCGCCACGACCTCAACTCCAAGCGCCTCGGTGCAAGTGACGCCCTCCAGCGTGTCCTTGAGCGCAGGTGGGAACCAGACCTTCACCGCGGCCCTGAGCAATGGGAGCGGGGCCCTGCAATGGACCGCCACCGGGGGGAGCATCACCAGCGGCGGGCAATACACCGCCCCGATGAATGCGGGGACCTACACCGTGCGCGCGGCGCTGGTCTCGGATCCGAAGACCTTCGGCGAAGCCCAGGTGGTGGTGCAGGCGTCGACGGCACAGACCCTCACGGTGACTCCAGGCAGCGTGACCCTCGGGCCCAACGCCGCCCAATCCTTCACGGCGACGCTGAGCCCGGGAGGAACGCATCCTTCTGTCCACTGGTCGGCTTCCTCAGGCAGCATCGACGTGAATGGCAATTTCACGGCTCCCAGCAACGCCGGCACTTACGCGGTACGCGCCGAACTCGCTTCTGATGCCAATGTGAGCGGTACCGCCCAAGTCACCGTGCAATCTTCAGGCTCGGGCGACACCGCGCCGCCAGCGATCCAATTCACCTCTCCCGCTGAAGGCGCGACCGTCTCTGGCATCACCGCCGTATCCTGCAACGCTTTGGACAATGTTTCCACCAGTCAGGTGGAGCTCTATGTAAACGGTCAGCTCCTGGATCTGGCTCGGGATGGACGTCCCCCTGAATCGCCCTCAGGCACTACCACCACCTTCAATTTCAACACGCTGCTGCTGAGCAATGGAACTCAGACACTGAAAGCAGTGGCGGTGGATACCAGCGGAAACCGCTCGGAAGCCACGCTCCATCTCAATGTGGCCAATCCACTGGCCGACCCCTCTGGCTCCATGACGCCAGTGACGGCTACGGTGAAGGCTGGGGGATCTGTGGATCTCACCGCAGTGCACGCGCCCAATCTCCAGGTGTGCGATTGCGACAGCTTTTACCGCCGCATGATTGTGTGCACGGGCGGCACCGTGGATATCAGTTCCGACGATGAGGCGACTCAGACCATCCATGTGATGTTCCGCGCGCCGCAGACGCCCGGGACTTACAAGGTTCGTGTTGGAAGTCTGGACTCGCCCACGCGCTTCCTCGAAAGCACCATCACTGTGGTGGCCGATCACACGGGGCCTGTCGTCTCCTTCACCGCGCCCTCGGGCACCCTATCGGGCATCGTGCCCCTCCATGCCACCGCCACGGACGATAGCGGTACGGTCCAGGGCATGCAGTTCCTATTGGATGGCAAGGCCTGGGGCTCCACGGGCCAGCCCGCGCTCGACAGCATGGATATCCCGTTCAACACGCGCCTGGCTACTAACGGGTCCCACACGCTGGCGGTGAAAGCTTGGGATCTGGCCGGGAACGTCACCACGACGCCCGCGGCCACCATCCAGATTCAAAACGCCGCCACCGGACCTCGTGACCGGGCCTTTGAAGCCCCCGCCCAGGTCAGCGGCCAAGTGACGGTGAAGCTCTATCCCACCGAAGCGGTCGCTCCGGGTACGACGAAGCTCGTGACCTTCGGTATGCCCTTCCCCCGAGGTTCTGTCTCCTCCACCGATCTTTCCAAGATTCGCGTGCTGAAGGGCGGATCGGAAATCGCCGCTCACGTGGAGATGCTGACGCCATGGAGGCATCTCTCGGATGTCGCGAAAGACGGCACCTCGGTCCGAGTGGCTCGCATTCAAATCCAAACGAGCTTCTCGGTGGATAACCGCTCCAACCCTGCGGTCTTCGCATCCGAACCCATCACCGTGGAATGGGGCATGACTGCCCGCGCCATGAACGTCGCCACCCTCCAGGATCCCCGCACGGGCTGGCACACCGCCAACAGCGGAAGCTACGTCGCGGCGGACGGCGTCTCCGAACCCGATGTCTATGCCGTACTGCCTGCTGACTGGCTCTGCCAAGGCATCCTCAAGCCCGGCCGCATGTTGCCCATGCAGGCGAGCATTCCTGAAACGCGCATGGATCCCGTGTCCGTTGCTGCAGAGGCCGAACATCCTGCTGGTTTCCGCGTGCAGGATCTCTACGTGCACAACTGGTTCTACACGCTCCTCAATCAGGATGATTCGCGGGTGGTGGATGCCAATCAGATCCATTACAAGGCCCCTGGCGACTACGAGCCCTGGCTCTACGATCGTTCCTCCGCCATGTATGTGGATTACTTCCGCAGCGGCATGTTGAAGCCCCTTCGCGAGGCTGTTCGCGCCGCAGAGTTCTACGGCTCCAAGCTGGATGCCAATGGGTTCTTCACCATCAACACTGACAACCCTCAGGATCCCAAGTACAGCTACGCGGAGTGCTTGGCATACACCTACTGGCTTACCGGCGATAGCACCAAGCTCGATCCCATGGGGCGCGTGCTGCATGCCTTCGATGATTACGAGTTGCGCTGGAGCACCCGCTTGAACTTCTGGACCGAGCGCCACACCGGCTTCCGCCTCCTGGCCTATGCGATCCACTATGAAGTGGCGGGCGATGCCTTCAGCAAGACCACGCTGCAGACGGACGTGGCCTCTCTCCAATGGCATCAGAACGGCGCCGATGGACGCATCCCTGTGGACCGCATCGATGGCGGCCTCTATCACCTGGGCGATCAGCACGCTGGAGACGCGGAGGCCTGGGAATTCGTCGCCTCCCCCTGGATGAGCATCCTCGTGGTGGATCCCATGATCCGGGTCTACGGGGTCGGCGGCGGCACCAACGTCGCCAACTTCATCCGCCGCATGGGCACCTTCGAGAAGGCCGGTGTGAAGATCACCAACCACTACCTGGATGACGCGGGCGGCCTGGCCCAGCCCGACTACATGACCCGGTACACCGGCGAAACCTCGGCCGTGGACGATGGGAATTGCGAGCACACCCCCGAAGGTGCCGCGGCGTTGGCTTGGGCCGGCTATTTCGCCGAGCTTCAAGGACAGCCTGATCCCAGCCTTTATCAGGCGGCCACCGAGTGCTACTTCGCCTACGAGGCCAACGTGCGCAACTGGACCCGCCCCGCGGCCCCGCCCTTGGGCTACTCGGCCTACCGCGTGGCTCCGGCCCGCAAATATGGCTGGCAGGTCCGCACCACCAATGCGCTGGGCTGGCTCATGCCCTAAGGGCAATGGACCCCTGAAAAAGCGGCCTCCGGGCCGCTTTTCACTTTGGAAACCTGGCGTCTGGCGGGGCCTTGACCCCTGACAGGGCGGGGGACCTCCGGGTACCCTGGAGAAGGGCTGGGAGCGGCTGAACGAGGCCGGGCGAAGGCTCTTTTCGAGGGGGCCATGGCCGAGATCCGCCGTTTGTTCGTCCAGAAGAAGCCTGCGTTCGCCGTCGAGGCCCAGCATGTGCGCCACGACCTACGGGACAACCTGGGCGTAAAGGGTCTGGAGGAGCTGCGGCTCGTTATCCGCTACGACGTGGAGGGCCTCGCCGCTGCCGCCTTCGAACAGGCCCGCTGGACCGTCTTCGCCGAAGCGCCCCTGGACGACACCTTCGACGAAACACTGCCCCTCGCTACTGACGAAACTTCTTTCGCCGTGGAATACCTCCCCGGCCAGTACGACCAGCGCGCCGATAGCGCCGCGCAGTGCCTCCAACTTCTCACCCACGGCGCGCGGCCCAGCGTCGCTGCTGCGCGCGTCTTCGTCCTGAAGGGCAAGTTGTCGAATGAGGAGGTCGCCCGCATCAAGGCCTACCTCATCAACCCCGTGGATAGCCGCGAAGCCGCTGCCGCCAAGCCGAGCACGCTGAACCCCGCCGCGCCGCCGCCGGACGAAGTGCCCGTGATGACGGGCTTCAACGCAGCCGACGAGCAGGGCCTCCTCGCCTTCCAGGCGAAGCTCGGCATGGCCATGAGCCTGGCGGATCTCAAGCACACCCAGAAATACTTCCGCGACGAGGAGCGCCGAGAGCCCAGCGAGACCGAGCTGCGCATGCTCGACACCTACTGGTCCGACCACTGTCGCCACACCACCTTCCTCACGGAGCTGAAGGAGGTCGTCGTTGAGGAGGGCCCCTTCACCGCGCCCATCCGGAAGGCCTACGCCGACTATCAGGACCTTCGCGCCAAGGCCTTCGGCGAGCGGATTTCCCAGAAACCCGAATGCCTCATGGACATGGCCCTGCTACCCGCCCGCGTGTTGCGCCAAGAAGGCAAGCTGGATGATCAAGAAGTGAGCAGCGAGATCAACGCCTGCTCCGTGATCGTGGACGTGGATAACACGGCGGCGCCCGGTGGAACGGAAGAGTGGCTCTTCATGTTCAAGAATGAGACGCACAACCACCCCACAGAAATCGAACCCTTCGGTGGTGCGGCGACCTGCCTTGGTGGCGCCATCCGTGATCCGCTCAGCGGCCGCGCCTACGTCTACCAGTCCATGCGCGTCACCGGCAGCGGCGATCCTCGCGAGGCCGTGAAGGACACGCTGGCCGGCAAGTTGCCTCAGCGCAAGATCACGACGGAAGCGGCCAACGGCTTCGCGAGCTATGGCAACCAGATTGGCCTCACGACGGGCCAGGTCGTCGAGGTCTACGATCCCGGGTACAAGGCCAAGCGCATGGAAGTGGGTGCCGTCGTCGGTGCTGCGCCCCGTGCGCAAGTGCGCCGCGAAGAGCCTATTCCGGGCGACGTCATCGTCCTCGTCGGCGGCCGCACGGGCCGTGACGGCGTGGGCGGTGCCACCGGCAGCTCCAAGAGCCACACGGAAGAGAGCCTGCAGAAGAGCGGCGCCGAAGTGCAGAAGGGCGATGCCCCCATGGAGCGCAAGCTACAGCGACTCTTTCGCAACTCGGACTTCTGCCGCCTCGTAAAGAAGTGCAATGACTTCGGCGCTGGCGGCGTGAGCGTCGCCATCGGTGAGCTGGCGGATGGCCTCGATGTGAATCTCGACGTTGTGCCGAAGAAATACGACGGCCTCAACGGCACCGAACTCGCCATCGCCGAAAGCCAAGAGCGCATGGCCGTCGTCGTCGCACCGATGGATGTGGACGCGCTGCTGAAGCATGCCGACGCCGAGAACCTGGAGGCCACCGTCGTCGCCACGGTGACCGAGGAGAAGCGCCTGCGTCTGCGATGGCAGGGCCGCCTGCTGGTGGACCTCGACCGCGCCTTCCTCGACACAAACGGCGCGCCGCAGACGTCGAAGGCCCGCGTGACGGCGCCCGCTGCCACGACGCCCTTCGTGGCCAAGCCCATTAGTGATCTGGAGACTGCCTGGATGGCGGCCTTGTCCGATCTCAACAGCTGCAGTCAGCGGGGCCTTGTTGAGAAGTTCGACTGCACCATCGGTGGCGCCACGGTGCTGCTGCCCTACGGCGGATCGCGCCGCCGCACGCCCAGCGATGTGATGGTGGCGAAGTTCCCCGTGCTCGGCGGCGAGACGCGCACGGCCTCGGCCATGAGCCACGCCTTCTTCCCGAGCGTGAGCCGTTGGAGCCCCTTCCACGGCGCCGTATGGGCCCATGTGCAGGCTGCGGCCAAGCTCGCCGCTGTCGGCGCCCGTCGGGAGAAGCTGCGCTACACGTTGCAGGAGTACTTCGGAAAACTGCTGCAGGATCCCGCCCGCTGGGGCCAGCCCACGGCCGCGCTGCTGGGCGCCCTCCACGCGGAGATGGCCCTGGAGACGCCCGCCATCGGCGGCAAGGACAGCATGAGCGGCACCTTCAAGGATCTCGACGTGCCGCCCACCCTCATCGCCTTCGCGGCGACGACAGTGAAGGCCGACGAGGTGGTGTCCTCCGAGTTCAAGCGCGCGGGCAGCTCCCTCGTACTGGTGGATCTGAAGCGGACCGAAGACCAGTTGCCGGAGTGGCAGTCCCTGCGCGCCACCTACGATCGCATCGCCGAGCTCGTCCGCGGTGGGAAGGTGCTCGCGTCGCGTGCCGTGGGCATGGACGGCCTCGCTCCGGCCCTCAGCGTCATGGCCTTCGGCAACGGCCTCGGCCTCGCGCTGGAGACGCAGGAGTCCACCTTTTGGTTCGCTCCGCGCCCTGGGGCCTTCGTGCTGGAGCTGCCCGCGGGCGTGGACGCGAAGGCCCTGCTTGACGGTCTCACCTGGCAGTCCCTGGGCCGTGTGGCGGCGGAAGCTGAGATCCACGTCGGCAACGTCGCCATGGCGCTCGCTCAACTGGAGCAGGCCTGGGAAGGAACACTGGAGCCCATCTTCCCCACCCGCGTCACGGAACCCGCCGCGGCTCTGCCCGCCTTCGCGCCCCAATCTGCGACGGAGCGCCGCAGCGCCGCCGTGAAGGTGGCGAAGCCCCGCGTCGCCATCACGGTCTTCCCCGGCACCAACTGCGAATGGGACTGCGCCGAGGCCTTCCGCCGCGCGGGCGCGGAGCCGGAGATCCTCGTCTTCCGCAACCTCACGCCGTCCGCGGTGGAGGAGAGCCTCGACGCTTTTAGCGCCGCCATCCGCCGCAGCCAGATCCTCATGGTGCCCGGCGGCTTCAGTGCTGGTGACGAACCAGAGGGCAGCGGCAAGTTCATCGCCGCGGTCTTCCGCAACGCCAAGCTCAAGGACGCCGTGCACGATCTGCTGAAGCAGCGCGATGGCCTGGCCCTCGGCATCTGCAACGGTTTCCAAGCCCTCATCAAGCTGGGCCTCGTGCCCTACGGCGAGATCCGCGAGCAGGATCCCGCGAGCCCCACGCTCACCTTCAACAACCTGCGCTACACGAGCCGCATGGCCTACACCCGCGTCACGAGCAACCGCAGCCCCTGGCTGGCGAAGCTGCAGGCCGGCGATCAGCACACCGTCGCCGTCGCCCACGGCGAAGGCCGCATCGTGGGCCCTGACGCCGTACTCATGGACCTTCTCGCCAAGGGCCAGGTGGCCACCCAATACGTCGACGCGAACGGTCAGCCGAGCATGGATTCCGAATGGAATCCCAATGGCAGCGGCTTCGCCATCGAAGGCCTCACCAGCCCCGACGGCCGCGTTTTCGGCAAGATGGCCCACGCCGAGCGCTTCACGTCCAACGTATGGAAGAACGCTTCCGGCGACTTCGATATGAAGCTCTTCGAGGCCGGCGTACAGTACTTCCGGTAAGGCGATGGGGACTGTACCAAAGGCTCCAAGGCCTCTGGTACAGTCCCCATCTTGCAAACTGTCTCTACCCGATCACGCGAGGGATTCTGATCCTTATGGAACGGCGATGTCGCCGGTTTTTTCCACGAGGTCCCCATGCGTTTTGGTTGGAAGCTCGCTCCATGGTTCTCATTAGTTCTCCTTTTGGCCTGCGGAGGTGGGGGCGGCGGGGGCACAGCCACGATCGCGTACCCGACAGCTGCTGCTGCGTCCTCTGTGCCCC
>JACXTT010015016.1_pt1 | contig 10073 bp, 8 predicted proteins | sample 9270951 | NCBI WGS metagenome assembly JACXTT01 (sample SAMN15532306, study PRJNA645909) | rock metagenome | isolation source: weathered quartz diorite | place: Puerto Rico | collected 2017-06-21
CGCCTTGAGCCAGCTTTGTCCCAGCACTAACAGCATGGCCGCAACCAGACCTGCCCATGTCCAGACTGCGGTTCCCCAGTTCCATTGCGGCAAGGGCTGCTCGGCGGCCAGCGGGCTATCGGCCAGGCGCAGTTGCAGGTGCGTGCGGCCAATACCCAGCAGTTGGCCGGGTATCCAGTCAAACTGTGCGCCCTGCGCGTGCCGCTGGTTGCCCACTGTGGCGCCATTGCGCGTGTCGTGCACCTGCACGCTGAGCATGCCCGGCGTGAGCTGCTCCAGGCGCAGATGCTGGGCCGCCACATAGGCATCATCCAGTACCAAGTCCGAAGACAGCGCGCGCCCCACCGTGACTGGCCATTGCGTCACGGGCAGTCGCATCTGCACGTTGCCATGGCGGTCAACGACGTCGATCAGGGCCAGTACATCGCCGCTCATGGCTGGGCCTCCCACTTGAAAGCGTCCAGATACTGTGCGGCCAGCTTCAGGCCGTTGGCAAAGCTGATGCCGTGCGCATCCAGTCGGCCTTGCACGCCTTGCGTGGGGCGGTTCAATGAGGCCACCAGCACCGACATGTCGTACAGGCCCAGCAGTTTGCGGTAGGCCGACATGCACACCACCGCGCGCATGGCCATGCCGTCTCGGTCAATGTAACGCTCGGAGCATTCTGCGGCGGTCATTTTGGGCGAGCCTGAGCCGGCAAATTGTTCGTTGCGAAAGCTTCTGGATTGCAGGTTGGCAAAACGCATGGCGCTGAATTTGGGCGCGTCATAGGCTTCGTAGCGCAGGTGGATGAAGCCGGTGGTTGCTTCGCCGGCGAAGACGTAGCTGTCGAGTTGGCAGTCCGTGCGCTCCATGCTGAAGGCCTTCTGGTCGGCGTCGCGCCCGTTGCCCCAGCAACGGGCCAAGGCATCGTCGGGCAGGGGCAAGCTGTATCCCATGTACTTCTGGGCCCGCAACGGCGTTTGCACAAAGCGCTGCGTCAACAGATCCTGGTGCACCAGCAGTTGGCGCGTCACTTCGGCGTGGGCCGGCTTGGTCATGGGTATGGCTTTGGCCGCGCGCGCGATCAAGGCCACCGCAAATTCGGCCGGCACCAGAAAGCTGAGCTGCTCACCATCCATGCGCTTGGAGACATTGACACCAATGACCTGCCCATCGTCATCCAGCACAGGGCCGCCACTCATGCCGGGGTTGATGGCGCCGCCAAAGAATATGCGCGGGTAGAAACTGCGTTGCACCAGGCCGTTGTAGGTGCCCTCGGTCACCGCAAAGCCTATGTCCTTGGGGTTGCCCAGCGAGTAGATGCGCTCGCCGCGCGACAGGGGTTTGCTCTGCGCGCGAAAGTCCAATGCCGGGTGGTCAGTGCCATCACCTTGCACGCGCAACAGCGCCAGGTCATGCTGCACATCAAAGGCCAGCAACTGCAGTGGGGCTTCCTTGCCGTCAACAGGCACGTACACACCGCGGTAGCGCTCAGGCTCCAGCGCGATCTGGCTGGCCACATGGAAGTTGGTAATGATCAGGCCGCTGCCCGATACAAAAAACCGGAGCCTACACTGGCCTGGGTGTCGCTGTTGCGCAGCAGGGTTCGAATCTGCACCAGTTTGTCGCGGGCGCCTTCGTAGGCGCGCTGCGCATCGTGCGACAGGGGCTGCGCTGTTGTGGGGGTGGCAGGTGTGGGTGAGCTGGGCGCAGCTACAGCGGGTCTGGATTGCGCCCAGGTGTTGCTGGCACTGACGCAGAGCAGGCACAGGAGCAGGGACAGGCTGTGCCAGCCGCGAAGTAAATGGGTCATCGTGTCATTCTATAGACGCCGAGGTGGCGCTCGGCCATCTGGGGTTTGCTCGGCGCGGCAGGGCAGCAACACGTTTGCTTCATCCGTTGTGAAATGTAGCCAAGATGTTGTCGCGCAGCCAGCGGTTGGCGGGGTCGTGCTCGGCACTGGCGTGCCAGTACAGGAAAATGTCGTGGGCACTGATGTCTGCGGGGAATGGGATCAACTGGTTGCCCAGCGGCCCGTTGGTGGCTCGGGCATAGCGTTCGGGCATGGTAAACAGCAGGTCCGAGGCGCTGACGACCTTGCAGGCCGTCCAATAATGCTGGCAGCGCAGTTTGATGCGCCGCTGGTACCCCAGGCGCGACAGCTCCATGTCTTCCAGGCCAGGCCCTGTTTTTCGGGAGCTCGCCAGCACGTGCTCCTGCGCCAGATAGGTTTGCAGCGTGATGCTGCCTTGCACGACAGGGTGGTCTTTGCGTGCCACCACCACCATGCCACCGCCGGTAAGGCGCAGGTTGTGGATGTCATGGGTCAGAGGCAACAACACATCGACGACGGCGGCCAGACTGCCCGACGTCAGGTCCGACTGAAAATCGGCCCGGTTGTGGTGCACGGCCGCCACCCGCACGCCAGGCGCCGAACCGCTGATCTGCTGCATCAAATCAGGAATGGCGGTGGACTCCACGATGGAGCGCATGCCAATCGTGAACTCACGCTGCGACGTGCCAGGGTCAAATGCGGCCAGCTGGCGCAGCGAGCCGTCTATCTCTGCGATGGCGCGGCGCACCGGAGCAATCAGCTCGCGCGCCACTGGCGTGGGCCGCATGCTGTGGCCGCTGCGCGTAAACAGCGGGTCGTCGAGCAAACTGCGCAGACGCGCCAATGCGTGGCTGACCGCCGGCTGGCTCAGTGCCAACACTTCAGCGGCGCGGGTGATGCTGGCTTCGGTGTAGATGGCGTCAAAGACCACGAACAGATTCAGATCAATGCGGCTGATGTTTTTCATGTTGCTACTATGCACCAAATGAATACTGTTGCTGAAAATTGAGCATTGGTCAGTAGTGCACTGGGCCTTTAAGCTCACACCCACTTCTTTCAGGAAACACCATGCCCACTGACTTTTCTCCCTCCGTGCTGGACCTTCATGCCCGCGTCAAGCGCTTTTTGGAAGCACTTGTCTTTCCCAACTACCAGCGCCGTGAGGAAGAGATCGCAGCCAACGCCAAGGCTGGCCGCCCCTACCGCAGCATTCCCGTGGTGGAAGAGCTCAAGGCACAGGCCAAGGCCGAGGGCCTGTGGAACCTGTTCTTGCCCGAGTCCGCACATGGTTTTGGTCTGAGCAACCTCGAATACGCACCCATTGCGGAGATGATGGGCCGCCAGTACTGGGCCGCCGAAGTGTTCAACTGCTCGGCCCCCGACACGGGCAATATGGAAGTGCTGGAACGCTATGGCACGGACGCCCAAAAGGAGCGTTGGCTCAAGCCCCTGCTGGCCGGCGAGATCCGCTCTGCCTTTGCCATGACCGAACCGGCGGTAGCCTCGTCAGACGCCACCAATATTGAATGCCGCATCGTGCGCGATGGCGATGACTACGTGATCAACGGCCGCAAGTGGTACATCACCGGTGCGGCAGCCGAAAACTGCAAGGTCTTTGTGCTGATGGGCAAGACCGACCCAGACAACGCCAACCGGCACCGCCAGCAGTCCATGATTCTGGTGCCCAAGGACACGCCGGGTGTGACCATTGTGCGTGACATGGCGCTGTATGGTTTTATGGACCCACCGGCCGGCCACCCCGAGGTGCTGTTTGACAATGTGCGTGTGCCGGGCAGCAATATTTTGCTGGGCGAGGGCAGGGGCTTCGAGATTGCCCAGGGCCGCCTGGGGCCTGGGCGCATTCACCACTGCATGCGCGTGGTTGGTATGGCCGAGGCTGCGCTGGAACTGATGTGCCAGCGCGTGGTGTCGCGCGTGGCGTTTCACAAGCCCTTGTCCGACCAAAGCGTATGGCGTGAGCGCATCGCCAAATCGCGCACGCTGATTGACCAGACCCGTTTGCTGGTGTTGCATGCGGCGCACCGCATGGACACCGTGGGCAACAAGGCGGCGGCCAAGGAGATTGCGATGATCAAGGTCGCCGCACCCAACAACTGCTGCAAGGTTATAGACTGGGCGATACAGGCGCACGGTGCGGGTGGCTTCAGCCAGGACTTTTTGTTGACGTCCTACTATGCGTATGCGCGCCATCTGCGCACGGCCGATGGTCCGGACGAGGTCCACAATAATGCTATTGCCAAGCAAGAACTGGCACCCTATCTGGCAGCCCATGCCAACAAGCGACTCCAACAGCAATCTCAAAAACAATCTCAAGAGGTTTCCCATGCATAAGATGTTTTCCGGCCAGGTGGCCCTGGTCACAGGCGCTGGCAACGGCATTGGCCGCGCCACGGCCCTGGCCTTTGCCGCTCGGGGTCTGAAGGTTGTGGTATCAGACATTGATCCGGTGGCTGGCGAGCAAACGATGGCGCTGATACGCGCCGCTGACGGGCAGGCCCATTTTGTGCGTTGTGACGTGGCGCGTGAAGACCAGGTGCAGGCCTTGATGGCGCAAACCGTGGCCACCTTTGGCCGGCTGGATTATGCCTTCAACAACGCGGGCATTGACATTGAAAAAGGCAAACTGGCTGATAGCAGCGAGGACACCTTTGACGCCATCATGGACGTCAACGTCAAAGGCGTATGGTTGTGCATGAAGCACCAGATTCCGATCATGCTGGCGCAGGGCGGAGGTGCCATTGTTAACACAGCTTCAGTGGCTGGCTTGATCGCAGCGCCCAAGATGGGCATTTATGCGGCGTCCAAGCACGCGGTGATGGGCCTGACGCGCTCGGCGGCGGTTGAGTATGGCAAGAAGAAAATCCGCGTCAATGCCGTATGCCCGGCCGTCATCGACACCGATATGTTCCGCAGAGCGGAGGCCTCTGACCCCAAAAAGGCCGAGATGGCAAAGCTGGTGCACCCGGTGGGCCGCATAGGCCACGTCGACGAAGTAGCTGCGGCCGTGCTGTACCTGTGTAGCGATCTGTCGGGTTTTACCACGGGCATTGCCTTGCCGGTGGATGGTGGGCTGACCGCCAGTTGAGCGCGGGCGCGTGAAGACGCGCGGGATAGGCAAAAAAGGATTGATAATGCCTTGCATACCGTCCTTGCAGGCCAATGGGGCCTTGGGCCGAATAGGGAGTAACACTCTAAACAGGTAGTGTTTACCATGTTTGACCTGACGACACTATTCGTTGGCCCCTCGGACCCCAGCCTGTTCCTGTATGGCAGCTACAGCCCGTGGCTGGTCGCACTCTCCGTGCTGATTGCCATCTTTACATCGGGCATGGCGCTGCAGATTGCCGGCATGGCCAAACTCAGTGATCGGCCCTTGCACAGGCATGTGGCCATCGTCACAGGCTCTGCGGCCTTGGGCGGTGGCATTTGGTCCATGCATTTCATCGGCATGATGGCCTTCCAGCTGTGCACACCGGTGGTGTATGACCGTGAGATCACCATGCTGTCCCTGCTGCCCAGCCTGGCGGCCTCCTGGGTGGCGTTACAGCTATTGGCGCGCCCGCGTTTGACGGGTAAGCAACTTTTGGTTGGCGGCGTGCTGGTGGGTGCTGGTATCGGTGCCATGCACTACAGCGGCATGGCGGCCATGCAGATGGCGCCGCTGCTGCGTTACGACCCCTGGTACTTCGCACTGTCCATTGTGGTGGCCGTGGCGCTGGCCATGCTGGCGCTGTGGATTCGCTTTGGGGTTGTCGGCCTGCGCCATCGCCTGCTGGCGGGCTGGTCCATTGTCATCAGCGGTACGGTCATGGGCCTGGCCATCGCAGGCATGCACTACACCGGCATGGCAGCGGCCCGCTTTGTTGGTCGCGCCGCTGCGGTGGACCCGCTTGCATCGCAAACCACGTTCGTGGCGCTGGCAGTGACACTGATCACGGTGGCTCTGACCATATTTGTGGCTGCTGCCAACGGCTTGCTGCGCTATCGCCAGTTGTATCTGCAGATGATGGCCAGTGAATCCCGCTTGCGCTCCATTGTCGACACCGCGGCCGATGGCTTGGTGACGTTCGATGCGCAGGGGCAGATTCAGACCTTCAACCCTGCAGCGGAACGCGTGTTTGGGTGGGCAGCGCATGAAGTGCTGGGCAACAACATTGACATGCTGTTTTCTGAACGCGACCGGCTTGGCCCGAATCGAACCGCGCTACACAGCCGCTGGACGGACGCCGGGAACGTTGGCCAGCGAGACTACGTTCCCAGTGGCAAGCGCGAAGTCATGACCGTGCGCAAGGATGGTTCGGACTTGCCCATACGCCTGGCCATAGGGCGGGTGTTGCTGCCCCAGCAGATGCTGTACGTTGCCTTCATCACCGATATCAGCGAACAGCGCGCCATGCAGCAGGCACTGCGCGACGCCAAAGACCGTGCAGAGCTGGCCGTAGCGGCCAAGACCACGTTCCTTGCCAATATGAGCCATGAGATACGAACACCCATGAACGCCATCATTGGTTTTACCGAACTGTTGATGAGCACCAGCGTCAATGACATGCAGCACCGCCACCTCAGCACGGTGCGCCAGTCAGCCCGCTCGCTGCTGGGCTTGCTCAACGGCATCTTGGACACGGCCAAGCTGGAAAAAGGCGCGCTGGAGCTGGAGTTGGCGGATTTTTCGCTCAAACAACTGGTAGAGCAAATGGCCGCATCCATGCGCCTGGCTGCGCAGTCCAAGGGGCTGGACATGCTGATCCACTACGATTCGGCGCTGCCGGAGTTTTTCAATGGCGACGCTTTGCGCATTCAGCAAATACTGATCAATTTGATGGGCAACGCCATCAAGTTTACGGAGCATGGCTCCGTGCGCCTGGACGTGTTTTCCGACCAGGGACAGGTGCACTTCGCCTTCCACGACACTGGCATCGGTATCGCGACCGACCGCCTGGAGAGGATCTTTGACCCCTTTGCCCAGGCGGACCCGTCCATGAGCCGGCGCTTTGGCGGCACAGGATTGGGGACCACCATCGCCCGCCAATTGGTCGACCTGATGCAAGGCAAACTCGCTGTGGAGAGTGAATTGGGGGTTGGCAGCGTTTTCCATGTGGTTCTGCCATTGCCGATCGGCAACCCGGTGCAAGCCGTTCAAGAACACAGTGTCAGGCGCCTGGAGTCATTGAGCATCTTGGTGGCCGATGATGTTGCGCAAAATACGGAGTTGCTGGAGAGTGTGCTGGGCAATGGAGGCCACAGGGTCACCACGGCCCATGATGGCGCGAAGGCGGTGCAAGCCTTTATTGCGGCGCCATTTGACGTGATTGTGATGGATGTGCACATGCCGCATACCGATGGGCTGGAGGCCACGCGGCAGATCCGAGCCTACGAGAAGGCCCACGCGAAACTGCCGACCCCCATCATCGCCCTGACTGCCAGTGTGCAGGAGCAAGACCGTGTTGCGGCCTTGAATGCTGGCATGGATGGTTTCGCCTCCAAGCCGGTGGACGTTGCACAATTGATGGCTGAGATTGCCCGTGTCAGGGAGGGGGCGGCGCGTCCCGCTAACCCGCCAGCGCCGTTGGAGGCAAGTGGACGAGGGGCGGCCATCGTATGGGGGCAGGGCCAGGCACTGTGGGGAAGTGCACCCGCGCTGGCGCAGGCCATTGATCGCTTTCTTGTGGACAACCGCAATACCTGCGCACTGCTAAGGACCCAGGTGCTGGCCAATGAGGGGCTGTTGGCTGGCGAACTTGCGCACCGCTTTCGTGGCACCTGCAGCAACCTGGCATTGCGCGCTTTGCAGGAATTGACGATGGAACTGGAAACTGCGCTGAAGGCGAACCGCAGCGACCAGGCCTTGGGCGTGGTGGCGCAGATGGAAGAGGCATTGTCTGCCGTGCAGCGCGAACTGCGCACCGTTGCGCTGCCAAAGGCTGCGGTGCAAGCCGAAGAAGAAGCGAGCAACCAGGATATGCAGTCGTTGCGTGGCATGGCACAGGAAGTGATTGCAGCGCTGCGCCGCGGTGAGCTGGATGTGGCGGCGCTGCATGCGCTGAGCGGCTTTTGGCGTAGCCACCACCAGGGGTTGAAGGCCCAGGCGCTGGACGATGCCGTCAACAGCTTTGAATTGGATGTGGCCGGGACGTTGTTGCAGGACATGCTCGTGTGGATGGCGCAGTTGGAGCAGACTGCCTCGGGGAGTCCCGCATGATGGCTCCATTGGATAGCCGCCCTAAAATTCTCTTGGTGGACGACGAGCCCGCCAATTTGCAGGTATTGCGCCACGTGCTGCAAGACGGCTATCGCCTGCTGTTTGCACGTGATGGCGAAAAGGCGCTGGCCTTGGCGCAACTGGAGCGCCCAGACCTTGTGCTGCTGGACGTCATGATGCCTGGCATGACGGGTCACCAGGTCTGCAAGGCGCTGAAAGAAGACGAGCGCACCGTGTCCATTCCCGTGATATTTGTGACGGCATTGGCCGATGACTCCGATCAGGCCAAGGGCTTCGATGTGGGGGCTGTTGATTACGTCACCAAGCCCATCAGCCCGCTGGTTGTGCGGGCCCGGGTGCGCACCCATTTGTCGCTGGTGCGGGCCGAGGAATTGCGCCTTACGCGATTGCAGATTGTGCAGCGCCTGGGCATGGCAGCGGAGTACAAGGACAACGAAACCGGCCTGCATGTGATACGCATGAGCCACTTTTCACGAATCCTGGCATTGGCTGCAGGGCTTCACCCCACGCAGGCGGACGAGCTGCTGCATGCCGCGCCGATGCACGACGTAGGAAAAATCGGTATCCCGGATGCCATTTTGCAGAAACCAGGCCCGCTGAATGCGCAGGAGTGGGATGTCATGCGCCGCCATCCGCACATCGGTGCAGAAATCATTGGCGAGTGTGAAGCCGGCCTGCTACGCATGGCCCACAGCGTTGCGCTGTCGCACCACGAGAAATGGGACGGCAGCGGCTATCCCAACGGCCTGCAAGGGGCCGACATTCCGCTGGAAGGGCGCATCGTCGCGATTGCCGATGTGTTTGACGCACTGACCAGTGAACGGCCGTACAAAACGGCATGGACCGTAGAGGCCGCGCTGGAGTTGATCATGGCACAGGCGGGGCATCATTTTGACCCTGAGCTGGTGCAGCTGTTTTTGGCCAGCATGCCCGAGATTCTGCTGGTCAAAGACCGCTGGGCGGAGCGTGCCGATCGTTTGCAACCCAGCACCTTTGGGGCATTGTGACAAGCTGCAAGCAAACGTAAGGGGTGGAACTTTCGAAGCCGGGTGACGGTCCACCATTGGTAGCGAGTGCACTTCAGCGTACTCGCGGAAAGGCCTTACCCGATGTCTGTTGCCGAAGACCCAGCGCCTGCGCACGAGGTGCGCAATGTCAAACAGGGCACCGTGTGCATTGGCATCTCAGCGCGCATCTACCACCCGGAGCCCGGCACCACGGGGCTGCGCAGCAAGAACCTGCAGTACCTGGAGGAGTCCATCGCACAGTGGGTGATGTCACGCGATGTGCTGGTGTTCATGATTCCCACGGTCAATACCGAAGGCTTGATCCACCCCAGCAATATCCGCCTGCGTGACTACGCCAGGCATCTCGATGGCCTGGTGATACAAGGCGGTGCCGATGTGGCACCCCAGAGCTATGGCGAGACGCCGGCACGCCCCGAGTGGGGCGGCGACCGTGTGCGTGATGCGTATGAGCTGGAGCTGTTGCAGGAGTTCAAGGAAGCAGGCAAGCCCGTGCTGGGTATTTGCAGAGGTTGTCAACTGATCAATGTTGCATTTGGTGGCACGCTGTACCAGGACATTGCCACGGATATGCCCCACGCGATGGCGCATATCACCGACCTGTACGAGGGCCACCGCCACGGCATTCGCTTTGCGCCGGATTCATTCCTGGGGTCGCTGTTTGGGACGCAGACAAAGCCCATTGTCAATTCCATGCACCACCAGTCCATCAAGACCTTGGGACGGGACTTGGCGCTGGAGGCCGTATCCGACACGGATGATATTGTCGAAGCGATACGCCATGTGCAAGCGCAGTTTGTCGTCGGCTTGCAATGGCACCCGGAGTTTCACCGGGCTGGCGGCGATGAGCTGCTGGACTGCACACCGATTCTGGACGCATTCTTGGCCGCAGCGCGCCAGCCTTCCTGATGGGGGGCAATCAGGCGGCCGTGCGAAAGCGGCGTATGGCTGCGTCCACCATGCCCTGAGGGCTACCGGTGTCCGCTTGTTG
>JACXTT010015017.1_pt1 | contig 10073 bp, 10 predicted proteins | sample 9270951 | NCBI WGS metagenome assembly JACXTT01 (sample SAMN15532306, study PRJNA645909) | rock metagenome | isolation source: weathered quartz diorite | place: Puerto Rico | collected 2017-06-21
AATTTTCTTGCCTCCAGCGGCACTCCCTTCTCCCCCACCCCTGACGATCAGCCATTGCCTCCGCCGATCAAATCGCATACCCTGCGGCTTTCAGGTACCATTTTTGCACCGAGAATTAGACTAGCGGGTCGGTTCAGCTCAGATCGGGCTAACGGTGGATTCATAGTAGGTATTCTCAAACTACTAACCCACTGCGGATGGCATAATGGGTGAGTTCCGCATTCGTTTTCATCCCCATCTTCTCCAAAATACGAGTCCGGTAAGTACTGATGGTCCTGTGACTCAACGAGAGCAGCTCACCAATTTCGCTGACTGTTTTGCCCGAGGCGATCAGGCACATTACCTCCAACTCTCGATCAGAAAGAATGTCATGAAGCGGTCCATTCCTCTTTCTTTCGAGATCAACCACCAAACTTTCGGCAAGACCAGAACGGATGTACCTTCCTTGTCAATAGCTCGGACTAACTCTGCTCGGGGACTATCTTTGGTGATATAACCTGCAGCGCCTGCCTTGAAAGCACGACGGGCGTACTGCTCCTCCGAATGCATACGCAATCCAGGTTGACTGGCGCGTAGTCAAACACTCCAGTGACCCTGAACTCATTGCCTCGCTTCGTACTGCCAAATCCTTGTCCACCTGTTCTGACAGTCATTTGCCATCCGGATTCAACTACGTTACCAGGCCCCCCTGGGAGTTCGAGAAAGACTCCGATTAAAACTGGGCCTGTCGGTTCAGGAAGGTTTCGAAATTTGTTTTTGGGAGGCCTCTCGGATGCCGTGAGGCTATGCTTGGCTTCCTTCAGTCAACGCTGAGCTATCCTCGACCCAAGTCTCAAAGAACTGCTTCATCAAGGCACGCCGACGAACGAGGTCAATCGTGCCGTGGAGCACCACGTGAGGCGGAAGTGTTAGACCAGGCGCGACCACGCACCCCGGGCAGATGGTTGTGGAAGCGCCGAAGCGGACATGGTCCCCGACCAGCACACCCAAATGGCTTCGGCCCGAATTGATCTTCGACCCGCAATAGTTCAACTGTATTGGTCCCTTCTTGGTCACAGTTGAGTTGGCCACGACAACGTTGCCAGCGACACTCACGTTACTACCCAGAATGCTGTCCACGAGGCAAATCAAGTGTCCCAGATAGGTGCGCGGACCCAGAATCACGCTTCGAGCCACCTCGCAATAAGCACCGATAAGGCAGTCGGCCCCGACGATTACCTCTTCACGCAGTACGGCACCACTTCGAACTCGGCTCCGTGGGCCAAGAATCAGCCGGCAACTTTCGTGAATGATGGCCCCGGCTTCGATAACACTCCCTTCGTCCATCGATACGATTTCGCCCCGGATGATGGCGGCAGGGTCAATCGTCCCCGCGTTAGACCGCGGTGCAGCAGACACGAACTCTTGCAAGCGCGGATAGTAACTAGCCAAAGACTCCGGATCGCGGGGCAGCAATGATCCAAGAGCGGCGGTAGCCGGTAGATCCCAGAGAGACCGCAGCAGCTCAAACAGCGCGGCCGTATGCCCGTCAGGTCCTGTCATTAGCGCCTCCGTTCAGATGCCGACGCAGCCGGGCCTCGTGCTCCAGTACCCCCGTGTGATGAGAGATCTTGCCTAGCAAGTCCTGACCTGCCGACTTGATAGACTGGACCAACTCCTCATGAACTCCATTAAAAATAGCCGCACGGCCCCGGTCACTTTCCGACCAATTGATGGGATGAAGCAGCAGTTGAAGTCTTTGCGGCGGCGGTTCAGACTCCAGAAACTTCAGCGCTGAATCGCGCCATGCTCGGCATGAATCCGAGAGGTAAGCCATCTCCAGAAAGAAGCGATCGTCGTACGCGTTCAGGAAGTCGCTTCGGTGGCGGAACGGGTCTTGCCCGTTGAGAGCCGGTTGATGTATGGCAATTGAGACCACAGGTTCGCCACTGAGTTGCCCCAAGAGTGAGGTCTGCCATGCGAGCAGCTTTTCCCATTGGTCGTTCGGAAATGCCCGAAAGAAGCTCAGGTCGTAATGTAACCCGACTTCATGACCGAGGCTGATCAGACGACGCGGTATGGCCGCGTGGTCGCCGCTCAGGAGGTTGTAGTAGAAACTGTTAAGCAGAAGGAAGTAAGTGGCCTGAACCCCTCGGCGAGACTCTTGCTCAGCCAACCGTAGTGCGGCTGCGATGGAGTAATCGACATCGTGCCGCAAGATAAAGAACGGCTCGAGCGGGAACCCATTTCTCAGGTCGGAGAAACGCACCGGTCGATTGGTTCGGGAGAGCTTCTGCACAATCCGCCAGTAGGTATCGAAATCGAATTTATTAAGCGTTTCCATAAGTATGTCATTCCAAACCTGACGCGAAGTCCCGTTGTGGTTAGCTTAGTCACAGTGGTATTTTCCACATGAAGAACACACGAAATCTTCTAATATCAGGCAGGACCACGGCATCAAGCCCTCCTCCAAGCTGGTATTTTCCCACTGGGATCATGACTCCTCCTTGCAATTCCCGAGAAGCGAAGGCTGAGTCGTTGCGAGGAAGCAGGTCGAATAGTACTGGTGTCGCACGCCCCACGGCAAAACCGACCATATACTGAAGCTTCCTGCTCAGGTTAAATTGTCCCGAGACTAAACTGGAGTCGGTGTTTCCAGCGACCGAGAAGTGATAGTTCAGTCGGCAGGCTAAGGAAGGCCAAGGAATGAGAATTACGCCGGCCTTGAGCAGGTCGTCTGTGACGTTGGCAATGTGGTTGTACTGGTTTTCCACTTCCGCGTAGAATCGACCGGCGACGAGTGTTCGAGTAATTCCCGCTCTATAAATCTGGTAGACGAAATCCTCGGTTCCTTGCCTGCCTGGCCCCAAATCAGCTTCTCCGTAGAGGGTTGTGTTTTCGCCTAGTCTTGAATAGCCGGCCATTTTTGCGTAGCTCCATCGGCTCTCAGCTAAGGAGAAGGAATAGAAACCCAAATCCATGCCCGATCTCCCTGACAGTCGATGAACCCATTCAACCCCAGCACCGCCCCCATTTTTTGCTGCTGAGAGGCCGTCGAACTGCCCAGCGACGTAAAAAGAGTTGACGGCGCTTTCTTGGCCGAAAGCTTGCGTAAGGCAAATCGAGAGACCCACCACAATGACAAGCCTTGCTGGGACGGAACAGCGTCCATGGTAACGACTGGTTTCAAGGTTGAAAACACATGCTGCAGGCTTCATGATATAACCGTCAATCGGTCGTGGCTCTGGTCTCTCCGTTTCCAACATAGACCTCGTGGTCTGACAAGCTATGCAACCACAGGACGGTGCAGCTTTCAGCTTCCTCTGATGGGGACACCATTGTGGCCCTGACCTCATATGGATGATGATCTATTTCGGTGATCCGCGATGAAAAAGGAGCTGGCTCCTTTCGCCATTCGTCGATGAGATGAGACACTGTCGGCAAAGCTTGCGTTTCCAATCCAAAGAACAGCGAACCAAACTGCTCCTGTGCCGCAAGATTGAAATAGAGAAGACGTTTATCCGCGCCGATTACCAGCAGGGAATCGCTCAAAGAATCGAAGGTGGTCTGCAAGTAGTAAAGATCCGTCAGTTCCCGGAATCCCAAGTAGACGAAGGTACTGCCATCAAACTCAGCCTTGTGAAAATGGATGTTGGCGACGCGGGTTTCAGGACCTACGTGGTAGGTACAGAAACGGATTTCTCCACGGTCCTCGGCGAGCGCTTGTCGCAGTTTCTTTGGCTGGACAAAGTCAATCAAATCAAAAAGCGTCTTACCGACGAGATCTTCAGTCCTCAATAACATCTGTTTTAGAAAACCTTCGGTCGCATAAACGATTTGCTTGTTGTGCGCATACAGAATGAGACCGGGTTCTGTGGATGCCCCTATCACAGCCTGGAACAAACTTCGCAGTTCCTTGACAGCCTTCTCCGAAACCTGAAGACAAGCGTGTAGAAGCATCCAGGAGCGGACTAACCTCGATGACACGATTGCCAAGGTGAATTGCAAGATCAGGAACATCTCCAGCAGACTGAACTGATAGGCGGGCCCGGTTTCGACTCCCTGAAATGGACGGACCGAACGCATTGGTGGTAGTAACCTTGTGAGCCAACCCACGGGGATTCCCACCTGGGACACGTACCATCTCAGGTCTGGTGATTCCAGCAGTGCAAGTCCGACCACGAGGAGCCCCGAGACTAAGGCAACACTGCAGGCCCAAGTGCCCGAGTACAGGATTCCGGCTGAGATCACGGGGACGGCAAACAGCAGCAGGAACATGGGATGGTTCAACCCTCCGACTAGGTGCCATAGGAGTAGAAGGAACAGCACAGTGGAGAGCTGCAGAGCAACGATGAGCAAGACGAGTAACCGCTGTCTAAGATGATCTGCGGCGGTCCCGAGGAGGAGATAGAACAGAAGGTAGACGAAGATGCTTCCAGCCGCAGAAGTCAGATCGAAATGGACGACTTGAAAGAACCACGAGACAAACAGCACGATCAAGGTCACCACCAGGCTGAAAATCCAGAACCGGTCAAAAAGCCGCCGGCGTTCGCGCCAAAGGAGAACACTGTTGCTTGTCAAACCTTCCAAGCGGCCTGTCATTGGCTCATCTCCCGTCGCGACAAGGATGCTTGGTCGGCACACTGTACCCAAGAACAATCGGCAATTCGAGAAGGCTTTGGAGATGGTGAAGAAGCCATGAGGTATTTCCCGTACACCGGTATGTTTGTTGCGTTGCCATTCAGGCTGTTGGCCTCGAGGTGTGGGTTGGCTGTTGTCCACCGGCTTGGTGACTGGATGACATCCAGTATCCGCAGACCGACGCCCCTGTTGTTCAGGATTTGATTCGACCGCAGCAACGGTGATCCACCGACCACATAGACTCCATCCTGGCGCTGTTGAAGAAGCAAGTTACCCACGACGGCGTTGGGGCTTGTAGTCGAGCCAAACACAACCACAATTCCGTAGCCATTGCCGTATATTCGGTTGGATTTCACCAACGTATTGGTTCCGTTTCGAAGAAATAAACCGGCATTGCAGTTATGGTCTACCTCGTTGTCTTCAATCGGAACGCCCTCGGTGGCATCGGCGAAGACACCAAAACCCCTTCCGGTACGAATACGGTTGCCGCGCACCTCGGCTCCAGCACCGCCCAGATGGATGGCCGCGAGTTGAGAGCAGGCAAAACGGTTTCGTTCCACCCTCCCGCGAAGGTTCATCAACACTACTCCCCGGTAGTCGTGCTCGAACTGGTTGCCCTCTATTCTCGCTTCCGCTGTATTGTCCACTGTCGGCGGGCTGGCGGTCACCGCCCAAACCGCCGCTTGGGAATGCCCTTGGAAGTGGCAGTTCCGCACGTTGATGTGTCCAGAGGGACTCTGAATATCGACACCTATCGCATTAGTGTTAAACTCCGCATCCTCAACTGTCACATCACCAGCTCCTGCAGCGAGGTAGACCCCAGTTTTGCAGCCACTCAGAACTAAGGCTTGGAGATGTACGCCGTCCGCTCTTACTATTATCCCCTGCCCGCTCGGGGCACGGATGCGCAAGCCCTGGATCAGGCTGTTCGGAGCCACCACATCCACAACCGGACCTTGGGGTAAAGCAGCTGCATCACTCTCGCAGCGTGAAGTCATCGCGTCAATCACGACGCCTTCAGGATTAACCAACGGCGGGAGCAGAGTTTCCAACCTGATCCGCTCAACTTCAATGACAAGGCGGGACCTCCCGCTAGCACGGTCAGCCGCAAAGATGGCCTCGCGTAAGCTGGCGGGCCCGGAGTCCTGCCGGCTGGTGACGCGAATCTCGCGCGCGGCCTGCAACTCGGGTGGAAGAGGGCGCAACGTGGTGAGCCAAGGTGCGGCCACGGTCAATAGCCCTAGAAACGTGAGCACTCCGAAAATCAGCTTCGGGCGAAACTCCTGAACATCAGGTTGTTTCAAGTTATGCCTCCTGCTAGTGGGACAGAACAAACACTTTGTGCCATGAAGGCCGTGTTAGGCGGCGCCCGGCCAAGACGTCGAGTGGCAGAGATAGCATTGTGACCATCGCGATGCCTGCCAGCCCGAGTGGGCGCGGCAAGTGCCTGTACCAGGGCAAGAAACGAGACTTCAAAGGGGTGGGATCCACGCCAGTCAGAGCTAAGCAACGCAGACCCGCGCGCTCAAATGCTTGATGATAAGCGTCAACGGGTCGCGCGCGGAAGGTTGCACTATCGCAGCCAGGCGTGGGACACTCTGGCGCAACTTCCAAAAGCACCAGTCGTCCGCCGGGTGCCAAGTGCCGGGCCAACCCCTCAATGGCAGACTCAAGGCGGCACGGGTCCAAGATGTGCTGCAAGACCGTGACGCCTAGAATGCGGTCGAAGCGCTTGCGCAGGTCCAGTTCGGCAACGTCAGCCACGAGGAAGTGACACCTGCCATCGACTCCGGCATGTCGAGCCCTTTTGCGTGCTTCCGCCACCATGGTCGGCGCCAGATCAATGCCCGTGACCAAAGCTCCAGACCGTGCCATCCGCAAACTCCAGCGGCCGACTCCGCAACCGACTTCCAGAACCGCTATCTTTGGGGGCATGCGCAGCCAAGGCCTGAGAGCCAGGAACTGAACTAGATGGATGTAACGATTGTAGAAGGCGGGCATGCCGTAGGAGCAGACGGCGCGGAGTCCATTTCCAACTCGGGCGAACCTCTGAGCCCGCATATCCCAATACTTGGTGCAATTGACCTCGAATCCTGACGAGAGCCGTATTGTGTTACCAGCTTCGGAGGCAGTTTTGTTCCCCAAGATGAATCGCATTGACCTCTCTCTACTTTGCCACTCTCCCGTCAGGTAGATCGGCTTCATCAATCGTAATGATCTCGATACACTCGTCTGCCCCACCAGCGCGCAGAAAACCAATTCAAGTAGCCTACGGTCACCGGTATGGTGTGAAGGACGGCATAGAAGAAGTAGGCCGGCACGGCACGCAAAAGGCGCTTGCGCTCCCCCGGCTCTGCTGCAAGCTGGATCGCTACAAAAGCCAGTACGGTATACTTGAAGTAAGCTAAGGGGAAGTACCAGGGATTGGCCGCACTAACGTCAGGCACCAAACCCAGTCCGAAGAGGTTGTCGACTCCCTTGCCGAGGCTCAGCACAAGAATCAATAGACCGGCTATCTTGAGTGGATGAAATAACAGAGCGAACACGCCCATGTACACGAGGTACTGATAGATGAAGAGCGGACGGCGATCAGTGCATTGGGCCACATCTCTGAAATGCTCCACATACACTTTGATGAACCCGAAGAACCAGCCCACGCGCTGCGAGAACAGCTGCCGCCAGTAGCGCTTTCCCTCAGTCTCGACTACGAGCCGGCCGTCGTAATAGATGCGCTCGCCTTGGCGAAGCAGTATCAGGGTATTTCTAAGATCCTCTGCGTAGACGCAAAGGTTGTGTTCGCTGAGCGCTCGACCCAGGGCATCCCGCCGGTAGATAGCGACCCCAGAAGTAATACTCCGATCCGCCAAGGAATTTCGACCGAGCGTGCAAGCCAGATAGAATTCAAGGCTCTGAAGCGTCACCAAGTAGCCGTCCGGCCTGGGGACAATGCGGGGGCAAAGGGCTGCCATGCCGCTACGTTGGAATTCGAAGAGCACCCGCTCCAGATCGGAAATACCTTCATGATTATGGTTTAGAATCCGAACATCCGGATCAAGGACCATGACCGTGGTGATTTCCGCAGGAAGGAATTCCAGCAGGTGCTTGATGGCGCCCGGCTTCTTGCGGTTGAAGTGGCTTCGAACCGATCGCACACCCGAACGCCGCAAGCGCTCCCAGGTATCGTCGGTCGAGCAATCGTCAACCATCCATAATTGGTGATGATAAGGTCGCATGACTTCTAAAAACCGATCAAGCTCTGCAGCCGCGTTATGGACAGACACGAGCATGGCAAAGGGACGAAGATGGAGCCGCATCTGGTATGGGGTGAATTCGCCGATATCGAGAGCCACCGAGGTCGTGCGAGACCGTCGGCGGCCCATTGATGTTGGCACCCGCCGGAGATAAACCCGGCAAACTAAATCAATAAGATCACCAAAGAAAATTGAATTGGCAATCAGATAAGAAGCTAAACTGAGATTGGCCATGGACAGGAGTCCTCCCAATTGGCAAACCCCACTCCAGGAAATTCCGAGTCGTCTAATTGGGCACCCGGGACGGGCATCCGATGCAGGAGAGCGTCCCTTACTGCCTGTTTTGAGGGCATCAAGAACCCAGCTCGTTCCAAAACTGGAATGGCACATTCAACCCAAACCAAGGAACGCACTCGCGATGGCAGGTGCGAAACATGAGTGGCCAGTTCCGCAATCTGGGATTCAAATGCCCTTTCCACGGCAAGAACGGCTTCGCGCACATCGGTGTCTAACGGCAGGATCTTGCTGGCTTGCTCCCAAGTCACCGAGGTACCCGCGACGTGTTGCTTGTGATAGACCGTCTGCGGATAGAATCTCGGGTCCGCAGCCATGACTGATCCTGAAAAAGGGATTACATAGGGATAGATTCCGACTTCACAGCCAGCCTTCACCCAACGAAACGCCTCGGTGATGTTCCTGGCAACATCCTCCATGGAAGACTTTGGCGAGCTCAAGATCAAGTCGAGAAATGGGGTAATACCTAATCGCAGGGCCGTCTCCAGCATCGGCGCTATGAACGGATAAATCTGGGCCTTATTAAACTCTCTCAGGATGCCAGGAGCGAAACTCTCAACACCGAAGCCCAGCACTCGAAAGCCCGCCCGGCGCATGGCCATCAGTCGTTCTTCGGTCATGGCGTCAATGCGATTAGTGCTGATGAACTCAAGGTACGAAGGCAGTTCGCCACTCTCTTTAGCACTCACGATAGACTCGCATAGGGGCAGAATACGATGGTCTTGTTTAAAGACGAATATGTCGTCCTGGAATATGATGGTGCGCACACCAGGCTGGGCTTCGAGGATCTTTCGTATCATCGCCATGCATTCGGGTGCATCCAGGCGGGCAATCCATGCTGTGCCCCCTTGAGCCGAGTTCAAGAAATTAGTGGATGAGCAGAAGGTACAATTCATGGGACAGTAGTTGAGAGTGATCAACCTCACGGAGCGAATCTCTGCCAGGCGTGCCTCGCGCTCCGCTTTGGCGGGCAGTCGACCGACCTGATAGCTGCGCTCCAGGCGCCGCCAGTAATCGGAGTAAGGCATTTGCTCATAGGGAGTCTTAAATATCGAATCGCGGATTTCTTCACGATTCAAAGCCGGCTGGCAAAGTCGGCGTATAGTGCCGTCAGGTCCAGGAAGGGCTGTGCCTGGGACTTCAGTTAGGGTCGCCCGAGAGCGAAGTCGATCCCCTAATTCGAGCAATGGACGTTCTCCTTCCCCAAGTACCACCAAGTCAAATGGACCCAATTTGAACATTGACTCTGGCCGGAAGGTTGCTTCCATACCACCCGCGACCAGGATGGCCTTTGGGGCGAAGCGACGCACGAAGTGAGCCAGCGCCAGATCATGGACTAATGTCATGCCTGTCGTGGAAACGCCCACGACCTCCCATGGGTGCTCCCGTAATACGGCTCGCAGCGCCGCCTCGGGAGCCCCCTCACAGCAGTTAGGATCGAACACCCGCGCATAGTAACCCGCTGCAGCCAGGATTCCTGCAAGGCGCCAAACGCCCAGGGGAGGGGCAAGAAATGTGTACTCTCCCCCCATCGGATCGTAGGGGCCAATCAGCAGAAAGCGTGGAGCAGCGATTAGACTTTTAACCGAACCCTGTTTGAAAGAAGTATCACTCATTCAATGACTCCAAACTCTTGTTTCGCTGAAAGCAAGGCTTTTCAGTCTTTTTCGAGAGGCACGAGGTTGCTCGGTCATCGGGTCTCGCTCGGCATAAGGCATCGATCAGTGCCTCAAATCAGAGCACTGAGTTAGGTCAGAACTTCGACTTCTTGAGAGTTTTGTGCGCCGAGATGAATTGGCACCTGAACCTTAATTTCCTTGGGAATGACATTGTTCTGAGCCATGTTTTGCAGGCGTACTCGCAGCGACTCGGTTACTTGCTGACCTCTAGCGACCATTAACAAGCCTC
>JACXTT010015018.1_pt1 | contig 10073 bp, 5 predicted proteins | sample 9270951 | NCBI WGS metagenome assembly JACXTT01 (sample SAMN15532306, study PRJNA645909) | rock metagenome | isolation source: weathered quartz diorite | place: Puerto Rico | collected 2017-06-21
CCTTTCCCGGGTCCTGTGCGGGGCCGGGCTCACCCGGGTTTGGTTTTGCGGACGGGGCCGGGCGGCTGTCGGTTGAAGGAAGCGGGACCCCGGCCTGTATCCTGCTCGACGTGCACATCCCCGGCAAATCCGGGCTCGACATCCTGAGAGAGCTTCACGGCGAAGACTACCCGGCACCGATCTTCATGATCTCCGGCCAGGGCGATATTGCGATGGCCGTGAGCGCCATCAAGAACGGCGCGCTGGATTTCATCGAGAAGCCGTTCCGCGGCAGCGAGATCGTCAGTCGATTGAATGAAGCGATCGACGCCTATACCCGCCGTCAGGCGGAGGCCTCGGCGTCGCGCATCGCCGCGCTGCACTTCCCGGGGCGCGAGCCGCTGACGCGGCGCGAGCGCGAGGTGCTCGAGCAGTTCACCTCCGGCGCCTCCAACAAGGAAGCGGGGCGGCAGCTCGGGATCAGCCCGCGCACGATCGAGGACCACCGCGCCAACATCATGAAGAAGCTCGGGGCCCGCAACGCCGCCGACCTCGTCCGCATCGTGATGACGGCGCAGCGGCAGCCCTGATTTCTTTCACGGCGCATTGATTTACCCGTCATCCTGAGGGGGCCGCAAAGCGGGCGTCTCGAAGGATCGACGGCCATGCTCTCGCCACGAGAACTTTCGTCGCGCGGAAATATCCGGGGGGTGCATCCTTCGATACGCGGCTCACGCCGCTCCTCAGGATGACGGTCGTTCCTATCGCGAGAGGCTCCAGTCCTGCTCTCATACGCCTGACGCACGTATACGCAGCAGTACTAATCCGCCAGCGCCCTGCGGATCATCGCCGCCATGTCCGACTTGCGATAGGGCTTGGGCAACAGCAGCACGCCTTCGTCGAGCCGGCCGTGATGCATGATCGCGTTTTCGGTATAGCCTGAGGTGAACAGCACCTTCAGGTCCGGCTTGATCCTGAAAATCTCTTCGGCGAGCTGGCGGCCATTGAGGCCGGGCATGATCACGTCGGTGAACAGCAGATCGAACCTCTGGCCTGCCTTGACGATCGCAAGCGCCTCCGCAGCGTTCTCCGCTTCCAACGTGATGTAGCCGAGCCCGTGCAGCTGCGTCAGCACGTAGTCGCGGACCAGCTTGTCGTCTTCGACGACCAGGATCGTTTCGTTGCCGCCCTCGAGATCCGACGCCTCGTCAGCGTCCGCGGCAAGTGCTGCGCCCACCGCCGGCGGCAGGTACATCCTGATCGTCGTGCCGATGCCTTCCTCGCTGTAGATCTTGATGTGCCCGGAGGACTGCTTGACGAAGCCGTAGACCATGCTCAGCCCGAGGCCGGTGCCCTTGCCGGGCCCCTTCGAGGTGACGAAGGGATCGAACACCTTGTCGAGCAAGTCGGCCGCAATCCCGCTTCCGGTATCGGTCACCGCGATCATGGCATAGCGGCCGGGGCGCACGTCGCCGTGCAGGCCGGCATAGCTGTCGTCGAGCATGACGGACGCCGTCTCGATGAAGAGCTTGCCGCCTTGTGGCATCGCGTCGCGGGCATTGAGCGCCAGATTGAGCAGCGCATTGGCGAGCCGGTTCGGATCGACGATCGCCAGGCACGCCTCGTCCTCGAACACCGTCTGGATCTCGACCTGCTCGCCCAGCGTTCGCCGCAGCAGCTTGGTCGTGTCGATGATCAGCGCATTGACGTCGATATCGCGCGGCTCGAGCGGCTGCTTGCGGGCAAATGCCAGCAGGTGCTGGGTGAGATCGGCGCCGCGCGTGGCGGCCTCGTCGATCATCCGCGTGATCGCGGCGAGCTGGGGCGCGTCCTTCACCGCGTCGGCCAGGATCTCGATCGTCCCGGTGATGACGGTGAGGATGTTGTTGAAGTCGTGCGCGATGCCGCCGGTGAGCTGGCCGACGGCCTCCATTTTCTCGGCCTGCCTGATCCGCTCCTCGCCCGCAAGCTTGTCGGTGAGGTCGCGGATGAAGCCGTTGAACACGAAGCCGTCGCTGGTCCGCAGCGCGGTGACGCTCAGTTCGGCGGTGAGGATCTTGCCGTCGCGCCGCCGGATCATGATCTCGCGGCGCGGACGGGCAACCTGGTCCTGGCCGGATTGCAGGAAGGCCCCCAACGCCCTCCGCAAAGGCCCCTCCAGCGGATCGGGTGCGAGCAGCTCGAACACGTTCTTGCCGATGATCTCGGAGCGGCTCCAGCCGAAGATCGCCTCGGCCTGCGCGTTCCAGTCCTGGATCGTTCCGCGACCGTTGACCTGCACGAAGGCATCGAGCGCGGTATCGATGATGCCGCGGGCGAGCTGCGCGCTCTCGCGCAGGATGTTCTGTGCCGCGTGGCTCTCCGTCATGTCGCGGCCGACATAGAAGAACCGTTTCACGGGCTCGGACCAGACGCCGAGCCAGGACAGCCACACCTCGCGGCCATCCTTGTGGACGCCGCGCGTATCGGCGATCTTGGGATGCCGGCCGCGCCGCAGGGCGTGCATCTCGGCACGGGCGTTCTGCAAATGATCGGGATGGATGAACTCGGCGCCGCTGTGGCCGACCATCTCGTCCGGCCGATAGCCGAGAACGGCCTCGCAGCTCGGGCTGACCTGGACCAGGTCGCCGCGGGAGTTCAGCACCATGATCAGGTCCTGCGACGTCTCGAAGATGCGTCGCCGTTCCTCGGCCTGCTGCCACAGCGCCTGCTCGGTGCGGTTACGTTCACTGATGTCGCGCGCCGATTTGGAGATGCCGACGATGGCGCCCGACAGCGCCTTGATCGGCGCGATCGAGAGCGAGACCTCGACCGGCGTGCCGTCCTTGCGCATGCGCACGGTTTCGTTCTGCTCGATCCGTTCGCCCCAGCCGATGCGGCGATTGATGTCATCGACCTCGGCGCGCCGGTTCGGCGGCACGATCAGGGAGATGTGCCGGCCGACGGCTTCCGCGGCGGTGTAGCCATAGAGCCGCTCGGCGGCCGGGTTCCAGCCGGTGATGGTGCCATCGAGCGACTGCGTGACGATGGCGTCGTTGGAGGATTCGACGGCCGATGCGAACAGCCGCTCGCGCTCGGCATGATGGTCGCGCGCCGCCTCGGTGCGGCGATGCTCGGCGACTTCGCGCTCGAGCGCCACCGTCTTGGCGTTGGCCTCGTCCATCACCCGCGCGAAGGCGCGCGCCAGCACGCCGGTCTCGCCGCCGGCGTTGACGGGAATGGTGCCGGTTCCCTTTTCGCTCACGCGCTCCACCGCGCGGGTCAGTTGCGAGATCGGCCGGGTCAGCGACCGCGCGATCAGCACGGCGAGCACTGCAGCCCCGATCACCGCAAGCAGGCCGACCAGGATCGAGCTGTTGCGGATCGCGGTTGCCGGCGCCATGAACACGCTGTTCGGCACCACGTCGATCACGGCGACCCATTCGCGTCCGGCCAGCAGCGTCGGCGCCAGCGCGACGACGCAGTCCTCCTGTCCGGCTTGACCGGCGACAATCTTGGCGACGCCTTGCGTGGTGCCAAGCGCCGCCGCCAGATTGGGCATGTCGCGTTGCCAGTTCGTGGGGGTGCCGAGCTGAGCGCCGAATTCGCGGGCGCGGTCGGGATTGAGGAGATAGTTGCCCTTGGCGTCGACCACATAGAGGCGTTCGCCGGGACGCGCCGACGCGCGAACGGTTTCGAGCGCCGGTCGCATGTCGGCATTGATGATGACGATGCCGAGCGGCTTGCCGTCGGCGGTCCTGACCGGCTTCGCGACCATCATGCTCGCGACATGCGGTGTCTCGATGACGCCATCCTCCTCGTTCAGGCCGACCGGCGAAACGTAGATGCCATCCGGCGGCAGATCGATCGTGTCGCGGAAATAGGCGGCGTCGCCGACCTGTTTCAGCTCCGCTTCGGGCACGCTCCGCACCGTGCCGTTGGGACCGAAGCGGTCGACCCGCACGAGCTCGCGATGATTGTCGGCGATGCCGATGAAGCGCAGCGAATAGGCCGGCTTGAGCGCCATCTGCGCTGCGAGCTGGACCTCCAGCCGCTGGCGCCAGGCTGCTTCCGTGGTGCCGTCAACGGGATCGACCCCGCCATTGAGCCGCGCGCGCATCAGCCCGCCGATCGCCGGAAGAATCTGGAAGGTCGTGACGTCCCCGGGCGTGGTACGGGCGCGGGCCTCGAGGGCCGATGCGGCGAAGCGAACCTGGGTTTCGATCCGCTCGAGCACCCGCGGCGCGATCGCCCGCTCGAGGCTGCGATAGCTCAGCCATCCGACCGCGGTAACCGCGACCGCAACCAGCGCAATCATCGCGATGGCAAGCCTGGTCGTCAGCGTCATCGGTACATTCGCAGCCTTCCCCCCGTCCGGGCGTGCGATGGGACGTGCGGGCTGATGTTCATGCGATTCAGGGGCAGGATGCAATGCTGTTTCCGCTCGGCGATGGCCTCGATCGCGCTCTGGCGAGATCGAGGCTCCTGGCGACAGCGGCCAGAAGTTCGGCCGGCTTGAACGGCTTCTGCAGGCTCGAGATCGCGCCGAGCTTCACCGCCATGTTCAGGAAGTCCGGGCCGGAATCCGACGGCATCGGCCGGCCGGAGATCACGATGATCGGCGTCAGCGGCTTTCGCTGCTGCACCATCCGCATGATCTCGAAGCCGTCCATTCCCGGCATGAAAATGTCGACGAACAGCAGGTCGAAGTTGCCGGTCTCGAACAGCGCGAGCCCGTTGCGACCGTCGCTGGCGCTGACGACGTCGTGCCCGGCCCGTTCGAGCAGCAGGCGGATCGTGGTCTGAACCGCGCTATCGTCGTCGACGATCAGGATGTTGGCCAATGCGATGCTCTCCGCGCTCAAATCACGTTAGGGTTGCTTGCAGGTTCCTCGAATCCGCTTTCTCGTGCAACAAGCTCCGGCCAGATGCGTTCCACCCCGACCGGGACGGGACGCGCTGGCGAAACCGGAGTATATGCCCGCTGGCAGGCATATGATCCCGACTTCCCACGTACCCGCCTAATGCCTTGAAGGATGAGGCAGCCGCCATGACCAAGAACAAGACCCCCGATCAACTGCGCAGCGCGCGCTGGTTCGCGCCCGACGATCTCAGAGCGTTCGGCCACCGCTCGCGCGCGATGCAGATGGGCTACGCGCCGGAGGAGTGGAAGGACCGGCCGGTGATCGCGATCATCAACACCTGGTCGGACGCGCAGCCCTGCCACATGCACTTCAAGAGCCGCGTCGACGACGTCAAGCGCGGCGTGCTGATGGCCGGCGGCTTCCCGCTGGAACTGCCGGCGCTGTCGCTGTCGGAATCGCTGTTGAAGCCGACCACCATGCTCTACCGCAATTTGCTGGCGATGGACGCCGAGGAACTGCTGCGCGGCCACCCCGTCGACGGCGTGGTGCTGATGGGCGGCTGCGACAAGACCACGCCGGCGCTGCTGCTCGGCGCCACCAGCATGAACCTGCCCGCGATCTATCTGCCGGCGGGGCCGATGCTGCGCGGCAACTGGAAGGGCAAGACGCTCGGCTCGGGGTCGGACGCCTGGAAATACTGGGACGAGCGGCGCGCCGGAAGGATCTCCGACAAGGACTGGCTCGACATGGAGGCCGGCATCGCCCGCAGCTACGGCACCTGCATGACCATGGGCACGGCCTCGACCATGACCGCGATCGCGGAGGCGATCGGCATGACCTTGCCCGGTGCCTCGTCGATCCCCGCGGCCGACGCCAACCACATCCGCATGAGCTCGGAAGCCGGCCGCCGCATCGTCGAGATGGTGTGGGAGGATCTCACCCCGCAGAAGATCCAGAGCCGCAAAGCCTTCGAGAACGCGATCACGGTCGCGATGGCGATGGGCTGCTCGACCAACGCCATCATCCACCTGATCGCGCAGGCGCGCCGCGCCGGGCGGGACATCTCGCTCGATGATTTCGAGAAGGCGAGCCGCAAGGTGCCCGTGATCGCCAATGTGCGGCCGAGCGGCGACCTCTATCTGATGGAGGATTTCTTCTACGCCGGCGGGCTGCCCGGGCTGATGAGCCGGATCAAACAGCATCTGCATCTCGACTGCATGACGGTGTCGGGCAAGACGCTCGGCGAGAACATCGCCTCAGCCGAGGTTCACAATGACGACGTCATCCGCAGGGTCGAGAACCCGATCTACAAGGAAGGTGCGCTTGCGGTGCTCAAGGGCAACCTCGCGCCCGATGGTTGCGTGATCAAGCCGAGCGCCTGCGATCCGCGTTTCCTCAAGCACACCGGGCCGGCGCTGGTGTTCGACGACTATCCGTCGATGAAGAGGGCGGTCGACGATCCCGATCTCGACGTCACCGCGGATCACGTGCTGATCCTGCGCAATGCCGGGCCGCAGGGCGGGCCGGGCATGCCGGAATGGGGCATGCTGCCGATCCCGACCAAACTCGTGAAGCAGGGCGTGCGCGACATGGTGCGGCTGTCGGACGCGCGGATGAGCGGCACCTCGTACGGCGCCTGCATCCTGCACGTCTCGCCGGAATCCTTCATCGGCGGCCCGCTCGCGCTGGTCAGGACCGGCGACCGCATCACGCTCGACGTCGCGGCGCGCACCATCAATCTCGACGTGCCGGACACTGAGCTTGCGGAGCGGCGCGCTGCATGGCGGCCGCCCGAGCGCCGCTTCGAGCGCGGCTATGGCTGGATGTTCTCGCGCCACATCAAGCAGGCCAATGAAGGCTGCGACTTCGATTTCCTCGAAACCGGCTTCGGCAGGCCGGTCGGAGAGCCGTCGATTTACTAGGACACATCACATGTCAAAACTCAGCGACAACACCCGCAACAAGCTCAGGACCGTCTCCACGGCGACCGTCGCCACCGCGCTGTTCAAGCGCGGCTTGCGCATCCAGTGCATCCAGGATGTCCACCCCTTGCGCCCCGATCAGCCGACGCTGGTCGGCGAGGCCTTCACGCTGCGCTATATGCCGGCGCGCGAGGATCTCAACACCATCGAGGTGTTCCGCGACCGCGCCCATCCGCAGCGCAAGGCGGTGGAGGAGTGCCCGCCCGGCGCGGTGCTGGTCATGGACAGCCGCAAGGATGCACGCGCCGCGTCCGCCGGCGCCATCCTGGTGACGCGACTGATGAAGCGCGGTTGCGCCGGCGTCGTCACCGACGGCGGCTTCCGCGATGCGGCCGATATCGCAAAGCTCGGCTTCCCGGCCTTTCACCACCGGCCGAGCGCGCCGACCAACCTCACGCTGCATCAGGCCATCGAGATCAACGTGCCGATCGGCTGCGGCGATGCGCCGGTATTTCCGGGCGACGTGATCCTCGGCGACAGCGACGGCGTCATCGTCATCCCCGCGCATCTTGCCGACGAGATCGCCAACGAGACCTTTGAAATGACCGCGTTCGAGGACTTCGTCGCCGAGCAGGTCCACAACGGTCGCGGCATCCTCGGTCTCTACCCTCCGACCGACGAGCAGACGCTGACGGATTTTGCAGCCTGGCGGAAGGCGAAGGGGCGGTAGTTTTCTTGCCTCGCCCCGCGTGCGGCCGGAACGCCTCGTGAGATGCGTTCCGGGTGAGGGGGACTCTCCACGAGTCCATCGCTCACCATTTCTGCGGAAGCAACCCCTCACCCCAACCCTCTCCCCGTAAGAACGGGGAGAGGGAGAACTTACACCTCCGCCTTCCCAGCCATCCCGACCGCCCACAGCGCAAAGGCGTAGACGATCGCGACTTCATCGAGCCGGTTGAAGCGGCCCGAGGCGCCGCCGTGGCCGGCGCCCATGTTGGTGCGGAGCAGGACCGGACCGCCGCCTGTCATCGTCGCGCGCAGCCGGGCGATCCATTTCGCCGGCTCCCAATAGGTGACGCGCGGATCGGTCAATCCGCCCATCGCGAGGATCGCCGGATAATCCTTCGCCGCGACATTGTCGTAGGGCGAATAGGACAGGATGGTGCGGAAATCCTTTTCGCTCTCGATCGGGTTGCCCCATTCCGGCCATTCCGGCGGCGTCAGCGGCAGCGTGTCGTCAAGCATGGTGTTGAGCACGTCGACGAACGGCACCTCGGCGACGAGGCCGCCGAACAGTTCGCCGGCGCGGTTCGCCACCGCGCCCATCAGCATGCCGCCCGCCGAGCCGCCATGGCCGACGATGTGCTTGGCGCTGGTGTACTTCGCCTCTATCAGCGCGCGGCCGGCGGCGGCGAAATCGTCAAACGTGTTGGTCTTCTTCTCGCGCTTGCCGTCGAGATACCAGCCCCAGCCCTTGTCGGAACCGCCGCGGATATGCGCGATCGCGTAGACGAAGCCGCGGTCGACCAGCGACAGGCGGTTGGCCGCAAACGATGCCGGCATCGCCATGCCGTAGGAACCGTAGCCGTAGAGCAGCAGCGGCGCCTTGCCGTCGCGAACAAAGTCCTTGCGATGCAGGATCGAGACCGGCACCTCGGCGCCGTCATGTGCAACGGCCATGATGCGCGTGGTGACGTAGTCGGCCGGGTTGTGGCCCGACGGAATCTCCTGCCGCTTGCGCAGCACGCGGGTCCGCTTCGCCATGTCGTAGTCATAGACCTCGGATGGCGTCGTCATCGACGAATAGGAGAAGCGCAGGTTGGTCGTCTCGAACTCGTAGCTGCCCATCGTGTCGAGCGAATAGGCCGCCTCGTCGAAGGCGATCGCGTGCTCCTCGCCCGTGATGAGATCGCGGATGATGATCGCGGGCAGCGCGTTGGCCCGCTCCAGCCGCACCATGTGGCCGGCATAGAGCTCGACGTCGAGCACGTAGATGCCCTCGCGATACGGGATCAGGTCGCGCCAGTTGGCGCGCTCGGGCGCGGCGAGCGGTGCCGTCACCACCTTGAAGTCGATGGCGTCGTCGGCGTTGGTGAGGATGAACAGCTCGTCGCCGCGGTCGGCGACGGAATATTGCACGCCTTCCTCGCGCGCGGCGACCAGGCGCGGCGGCGCGTCGGGGTTGGCGAGGTCGATCAACCGCTGTTCCGAGGTCTCGTGGTCGCCGCCGGCGATCACGCAGAAGCGGCCGCTCGAGCTCTCGTGCAGATGGGTGAACCAGCCGGAGTCCTGCTCCTCATAGACCAGGACATCGTCCGCCTGTTTGGTGCCGAGCCGGTGCCGCCACACCTGCATCGGGCGGTGATTGTCGTCGAGCTTGACGTAGAAGAAGCTCCTGGAGTCCGCAGCCCAGACCACGCCGCCGTCGGTCTCCTCGACGAGGTCGTCGAGATCGGCGCCATCGGCCCAGTCGCGCACGCGGATCGAAAAATATTCCGAGCCCTTGGTGTCGGCGGTCCAGGCCTGCAGCTTGTGATCGTGCGAATGCCGGCTGCCGCCGAACTTGAAGTAATTGTGGTCCTTCGCCAGCGCGTCGCCGTCGAGCACGAACGCGGCATCGCCGCCGTCGCGCGGCATGCGGCCGAACATCTCGTGCTGGCCGCCCTCGCGGAATTTCCTGAAATAGGCGAACGGGCCGTCCGGCGACGGCACGCTGGAATCGTCTTCCTTGATCCGCCCGCGCATCTCCTTGACGAGCTGCTTCTGCAAGCCGTCGGTGTGGCCGAGCAGGCTCTCGGCGTAGCCGTTCTCGGCTTCGAGATAGGTGCGGATGTCGCCATCGAGGATCGACGGGTCGCGCAGCACTTCCTGCCATTTCGGGTCCTTGATCCACGCATAGTCGTCCGTCACCGTGATGCCGTGGGTGGTGAAGGAATGCGGCCGGCGCGGCGCAACGGGTGGGGATTGCGGCGATGTCTTGTGGGCGGCTTCGGTCACGCGGTCCTCATGGGGCGGGGAATACCGCCTTATATCGGGATGAATGTGGCGATTGCCAGATGGGCGGGATTGTAGCTCCGTAGGGTGGGCAAAGGCGCGCTTGCGCCGTGCCCACCGTCAAGCGCCGTGCTCGTGATGGTGGGCACGCTGACGCTTTGCCCACCCTACGAAACTGCTCCATCCCGGTCATTGCGAGCGGAGCGAAGCAATCCATAGTTCCGCTCGGGCTAACATGGATTGCTTCGTCGCTGGCGCTCCTCGCAATGACGGGGAGGGGGTGTAGCTACGCGTTCCGCAGCCGTGACCCTGCATTGCCGCCGAACATCGGGAT
>JACXTT010015019.1_pt1 | contig 10073 bp, 11 predicted proteins | sample 9270951 | NCBI WGS metagenome assembly JACXTT01 (sample SAMN15532306, study PRJNA645909) | rock metagenome | isolation source: weathered quartz diorite | place: Puerto Rico | collected 2017-06-21
GGTGACGCCGCCGGTCGATGACGACCCGACCGGCATGCTGTGCGGGCGCTGACGATGGCACGACGCGACAGCAGCATGATCCTGTCGGCCGCGCTGACCGCGGCGCTGGCTTTGGTATTGCTACAGGCCCGGCCGTCCCCCGCGTCGGCGGCAGTCGTTACTATTGTGAATTCCAGTTCGTGTGACGGCGAGTGCCCGTATCCCAATCCGTCGCCGTCGGGCTCTCCGAGCCCGACGCCGAGCTACTCGCCGACCCCAACTCCCACGCCGACACCGACGCCGAGCCCCACGCCGTCACCGACGCCGATCACCGGCGCGCCGTCGAGCGGCAGCTCGATCAACGACCCCGCCAACCAGCGCTTCAACCAGATGATCACCAACCGCGTGCTCGGTTCGGTGCTGCTCGGCGTCAACGAGCAGGTCAATTGCAACGACTGCGTCAGCGCGTTCGGTTCGGCCGGCTCGTTCTCCGCCGGCGTCCACGGTCGCAAGAACATCACGCCAAACCTGTCGCTGCTGGCCGGCATCGCCTACACGCAATACAGCGAGGGCGGCTACAACGTCACCAGCGCGCCGATCGGCGCCTTCGCGCTGCGCTACGACTTCGTCGACTGGGGCTCGTCGCGGCCGTTCTTCGACATCGGCGCCATCCTCTCGCCGTTCGAGAAGGTGCGCTATGTCAGGAGCTATACGACGAGCCTCGGCGCGGTGTCGGTCACCGGCCAGACAACGAGCGAGAACTACGGCATCTATGGGCGCGCGGGCTGGATCTCGAGGCTGTCACCACGCGACGAGGTCGCGGCCTCGGTCGAGGTCTGGCAGCTCTGGCAGCGGGTCAAGGGCTACAGCGACCCGACCAACGTCGCGTTCAACCCCTTCAACGCCACGATCGCCGACGGCACGGATCGCACCAATCTGGTGAAGGTCGGCGGCCAGTGGACGCATTTGTTCGGATCGAACGTCGAAGCCAACGTCAATGGCGGCTGGGTGCAATCCTTCGCCAACCATTCCGGCATCGTTGCCACCGTCACCGGCGACGGCACCATCGTGCCGACGATCGGCAACCAGGGCTGGTTCGAATATGGCGGCCGGCTCGGCTTCCGCATCACCAAGGGCTGGGTCGCCGACCTCTTCCTCAACGGCACCGCCGGCCCGCAGCCGGTCGGCAATACCATCCACGGCGGCGTGGGTTTGAGGATCAATTATTGATCGATCCCCTCATGGTGAGGAGGCGCGCAAGCGCCGTCTCGAACCATGAGGCCCGTGCTGTGGCCTCATCCTTCGAGACGCGCGTTCCGCGCTCCTCAGGATGAGGGCACTGAGCGGCGGATGCCGCGACGGAACGATTACACCGCCGACTTGCCCTCATAGGCCTTGCGCAGGCCTTCGACATCGAGCTTGACCATCCCGAACATCGCCCGCATCGCGCGGGCGGCTGCGGCCTGGTCGGGTCCGTAAACATAGCCCCAGAGCGCTTTGGGCACGATCTGCCAGGGCACGCCGAAGCGATCGCGCAGCCAGCCGCATTGCTCGGCCCTGCCGCCGTTCGCCAGCAGCGCGTCCCAGAGCCGATCGACCTCGGCCTGGTCGGCGCAATCGATGCTGAAGGAGACCGCGTGGGAGTATTCCATCTTCATGCCGCCGTTCAGCGCCATGAAGCGCTGACCGGCAAGCGTGAAGTTGACGAACAGCACGGTACCAGCCTTTCCGGCCGGTCCGTCGATGATGTTCTCCTGAACCTCCTCGATCCGGGAGCCGGGAAGCAGCGAGACGTAGAAGTTCGCAGCCTCCTCGGCCTCGCTGTTGAACCACAGGCAAGGGGACACTTTCGACATACGCTCGCTCCTTCCCATGGATCGCGATCAGGCGTCGGCGCCGGCGGCCTGGGCCTTCATCGCGGCCTCGACGTCCATCCACATCACTTCCCAGATGTGACCATCGGGATCCTCGAAGCTGCGGCCACACATGAAGCCGTAGTCCTGCTGCGGCGTCGGATCGACGGTGCCGCCGGCGGCCTTGGCCTTGTTGACGATATCATCGACGGCGTCGCGGCTGTCGGCGGAGAGGCAGATCAGCACTTCGCTTGAGGTCTTGGCGTCGACGATCTTCTTCGACGTGAACTGCCGGAACTTGTCGTGGGTCAGCAGCATGGTGTGGATGGTGTCTGAAATCACCATGCAGGATGCGGTGTCATCGGAGAATTGCGGATTTTTGGTCGCGCCAACCGCTTCGTAGAAGGCGGTGGAACGGGCGAGATTGCTGACCGGCAGATTGACGAAGATCATTTTGGCCATTGAAGGCTCCTTTTCACGAGGTTGCGTCCCAAGGACGAACCGCATGACGGACTCCCGACATGGCTGCAAAACTTTTTTTTTGCGACGTCCTGCCGCAGGGGGCCGGGCAAGCCGATCGATCACACGGTGTTCGTATAACGCTCCACCCCCGTCATTGCGAGCCAACGGGTCGCGCGAATGCGCGCCCGATGACGGGCTCCGCGAAGCAATCCATCGTGCCGCAATGGGATCGTTGGATTGCTTCGTCGCTCCAGCGCAAAATTGCTTTGCAATTTTGTCGCGAGCTCCTCGCAATGTCGGCGAGAGTTGCGCGAGTTCGGCTCTACTTCCCTGTAAAGTTCGGCTTGCGCTTCTCGCTGAACGCCTTGGCGCCTTCCTTGAGGTCCTCGCTGTCCTTGATCGCGTCGAGCATCCGGCGCACCTCGGCGACCGTTTCCAGCGGGCCTTTCGGCATGGCGTCGCGGGCGAGCCTCTTCAGCGTCTGCACCACGAGCGGCGCATTGCCGGCGATCTTGGCGGCCATCTCCTGCGCCACCGCGAGGTGCTGCCCCGGCGGCGTGATCCTGTTGACGAAGCCGATCTGGTAGGCGCGTTCGGCCGACAGCTCCTCGCCGATCAGCAGGAACTCCATCGCGATCTTGTGCGGCATCCGCGCCAGCACCGAGGTGACGCCGCCGCCGGTGGTGCCGATCTTGGCTTCGGGATAGACGAACCGCGTCGTCTCCGACGCGACGCAGATATCCGCCATCTGCACCAGGACGAAGCCGCCGCCGACGACCCAGCCCGATGTCGCTGCGATCACCGGCTTGTCGAGCTCGACGCCGAGGCCCGGCACCGCCTGCCACATGTTGGCCGGAAAATCCCTGACATCGGCGCCGACGCAGAAATACTTCTCCTCGGCCGAGGCCAGCACCGCTACGCGATCGTCGCTGTCGCGGAAGCGCAGCCAGGCCTCGCGCAATTCGTCGCATAGCGCGTTGTTGAGCGCATTGTGCGACGAGAGGCGATCCATCGTGATGGTCGCGATATGGTCTGCGCTGTCGTAGCGGACGAGTGTCATGACATGCTCCCTGACCGAAGGTCCTCACGATCGCACTGCGCCGGTAAACACCACCCGTCATTGCGAGCGAAGCGAAGCAATCCATCCCTCCGCGCGTGCGGAAACTTGGATTGCTTCGTCGCTTCAGCGCAAAATTGCCTTGCAATTTTGTCGCGAGCTCCTCGCAATGACGTGCTGGGAGTCACTTCTTCTCGTCGGGATGCCGGTGCACGGGATCGACCCACAGCACCGTCTCCGGCTTCTCAATCGGCTCGATGTCGAGATTGATCGCAACCGCCTCGCCGTCGGAGCGGACCAGCACGCATTCCAGCACCTCGTCGCGGCTGGCGTTGATCTCCTGGTGCGGCACGTAGGGCGGCACGAAGATGAAATCGCCGGGACCGGCTTCCGCGGTGAACTGCAGCTTCTCGCCCCAGCGCATCCGCGCCTTGCCCTTCACGACATAGATGATGCTTTCGAGGTGGCCGTGATGATGCGCGCCGGTCTTGGCGTCAGGCTTGATGCTGACGGTACCCGCCCACAGTTTCTGCGCGCCGACGCGGGCGAAATTGATCGCGGCCTTGCGATCCATGCCCGCCGTCGACGGCACGTTCGGATCGAGCTGATTGCCGGGAATCACGCGGACGCCGTCGTGCTTCCAGCGCTCGTCGTCGTGATGGTGGTGATCATGGTGGTGATCGTGATCATGGTGATGATCGTGATCGTCGTGATGGTGGGAATGGGTGTGATCGTGGGAACCGCTCATCGTTCTTGCTTTCGAGGACAAAGTTTCGTGAGCGGAACGCTAGCGAAAACTGCGCGCGCAAGCGAGAGGAAAAACGGAACGTCTCCCGGTCCGGGTGCGTTGGCTCCGTGCATTCTGAAGGAGGCGGAATTGAAAAGACCGGCCGCGAGGCCGGTCCTTCTTCGTTTCGACGACTGCCGGTGTTACTTCACCGCCAGCAGCTCGACGTCGAACATCAGCGTCGCGTTCGGCGGGATCACGCCGCCGGCGCCGCGCGCGCCGTAGCCGAGATTGGGCGGGATGATCAGCGTGCGCTTGCCGCCGACCTGCATGCTGGCGACGCCCTCGTCCCAGCCCTTGATGACATGGCCCTGGCCGATCGGAAACTCGAACGGCTCGTTGCGGTCGACCGAGGAGTCGAATTTCTTGCCCTTCTGGCCGTTCTCGTAGAGCCAGCCGGTGTAGTGCATGACGCAGGTCTGGCCGGACTTCGGCGAAGCGCCGGTGCCGACCTTGCTGTCGATGATCTGGAGGCCTGATGGTGTGGTCATGGGCTTTCCTGCCGTTTGAGCCGCTGCCATCTCGCTGACAACGGGCGTGGAAATCGCCGCCGCAAGTCCGGCGAACGCAGTCTTGATGATCATGCGTCGGGAAGATCGCATCTCTGGTACCTTTCGTTGATGGACGGCCCGGCGATCAATAGCCAAGCGCGCAGCCGTCCTTGCGCGGGTCCGAGCCGCCGGTCAGCGTGCCCTTGTCCCAGTCGATCCAGATCGCCTGGCCGCCGCCGAGCGGGCCGACGACGCTGGTGGTCTTGTGGCCGATCTTCTTCAACCCTTCGACGATCTCGGCCGGCACACTGTCCTCCAGCTGGTAGACACCCTCGTAGTGCAGGCCGCGCGGCATGTCGATCGCCTCCTGCAGGTCGCAGCCATAGTCGAGGATGTTGGTCAAAACGCGGGTCTGGCCGACCGGCTGGTACTGCCCGCCCATCACGCCGTAGGGCATGACGGCGCGGCCATTCTTCGTGGCAAGCGCCGGGATGATGGTGTGCAGCGGACGCTTGCCCGGCGCGATGCAGTTGGGGTGGCCGGGCTGGATGCGGAAGCCGCCGGCGCGGTTCTGCAGCAGGATGCCGGTGTTGTCGGACACGATCGCCGCGCCGAAGGAATGCGCGATCGAGTTGATGAAGGAGCAGACGTTGCGGTCCTTGTCGACCACGGTGATGTAGACCGTCGACGGATTCATCGGCGGCGCGACGTTGGGCAGTTCGAGCAGCCGGTCCATCCGGATGTTCTTGATGTACTCGTCGGCGAACTCCTTGGCGAGGATGCCGGCGACGTCGACATGAGCGTGCCGGGGATCGCCGATATACTGCTCGCGCATCATGTAGGCGATGCGTGCGGCTTCCGCCTCGAGGTGGAAGCGCTCGACGCTGAGCGGCTTGAATTTCGTCAGGTCGAAGCGCGAGAGGATGTTGAGCATCACCAGCATGGTGATGCCCGGGCCGTTCGGCGGGCACTGCCAGACGTCGTGGCCCTTGTACGTCGTGCCGATCGGCGCGGTCGTCTCGGTCGAATGCGCGGCGAAGTCTTCCAGCGTGTGCAGGCCGCCGATGCGGCGCAGCGTGTTCACCATGTCGGCGGCAATCTCGCCGGAGTAGAAGGCGTCGCGGCCCTTTTGCGCGATCGCGCGCAGCGTCTTGCCGAGCTCGGGCTGGCGGATCACGTCGCCGGCAACCGCCGGCTTGCCGTGCGGCAGGAGATAGCGCTCGGTGTTGGTGCCGTTCTTCAGCTTCTCGAACTGGTTCTTCCAGTCGAAGGCGACGCGCGGGGCGACGACATAGCCCTCCTCGGCGGCCTTGATCGCGGGCTGCAGCAGCCGGTCGAAGCCGAACTTGCCGTGATCCCTGAGGATCACGTCCCAGGCATCGATCGCGCCGGGAATGCTGACCGCGTGTGCGGAGGTCAGCGGCACCGAGTGGATCTTGCGCTCGAGATACCAGTCCGCGGTCGCCGCCATCGGCGCACGGCCGCTGCCGTTGTAAGCCGTGATCTTGCCCTCGCCCTTGGGCTGGATCAGCGCGAAGCAGTCGCCGCCGATGCCGGTCGATTGCGGCTCGATGACGCCGAGCAGCGCGCAGGCCGCAACCGCCGCGTCCGCCGCGGTGCCGCCCTCGCGCATCACCTCGATGGCCGCGAGCGCTGCCTCAGGGTGCGACGTCGCCACCATCGCGTTCTGGGCATGGACCGTGGAACGGCCGGCGAAATGGAAATTCCTCATAACGGAGTGCTCGCTTGATCGGGGTTTTCTGGCGCTGGTCCGGTGGGCGCGACGTACATCGCACATTCATCCCCGGCTCGGCAATGCCTGGCATGCCAGACGAATTATCACGATAACGCATGGCTTTGCGGGGTTACACGCGCCGGGCCGGCCTGATAAACCCCCGCCATGCCCTTCAAGGTCGCCGCCCTCTATCAGTTCGCCGCATTGCCGGATTTCCGCGCACTGCGCGAGCCGCTGCGCGCGCTGGCCGCCGGCCTCGGCCTCAAGGGCAGCGTGCTGCTGGCGCATGAGGGGATCAACGGCACCATCGCCGGCACGGCCGTTGCCATCGATGCCTTCATTGCCGAGTTGCGACATGGTCCGCTGTTCGGCGGCCGGCTCGACAATCTCGAGCTGAAATTCTCCGAAGCCGCGCTGCTGCCGTTCCAGCGGCTGAAGGTGCGGCTGAAGAAGGAGATCGTCACGCTCGGTGATGCCACGGTCGATCCGACGCAACGGGTCGGCACCTATGTCGACGCCGCCGACTGGAATGCGCTGATCGCCTCTCCCGACACGCTGGTGCTCGACACCCGCAACGCCTTCGAGGTCGCGATGGGCACGTTCGAGGGCGCGGTCGATCCGGAGATCGCAAGCTTCGGGCAATTCAAGGAGTTTGCCGCGCGCCATCTCGATCCCACAAGACACCGGAAGATCGCGATGTTCTGCACCGGCGGCATCCGTTGCGAGAAGGCGAGCGCGTACCTGCTCGGCCGCGGCTTTGCCGAGGTCTATCACCTCAAGGGCGGCATCCTGAAATATCTCGAGGAGATGCCGGAGCAGACGAGCCGCTGGCGTGGCGAATGTTTTGTGTTCGACGAGCGCGTCGCGCTCGGCCATGGCTTGCGCGAACATGGCTTGCGCGAACGCCCGAGCGAGGACGCCACCCATGACTGACGTCGCAAGCCTGAGCGCACGCATCGATGCGCTCGAGGTCCGCTTGACCTATCAGGACGAAGCCATCGAGACGCTGAATCAGACCATCACGGCGCAGTGGAAGCAGATCGACGCGCTGACGCGCCAAATCTCGGAGTTGCGCGAGCGGCTGCAGGAAGCCGAGCGCCATGGGCCCGGCCCCGCCAACGAGCGGCCGCCGCACTATTGAGGCAGGCATCCCCGCGCCGGAGCGCGGGGAAGAGTGCTAGCCGGCGCCGACCTGGCGCACCGCCTTCGTGCCGTTGAAGAACTGGCCCGACATGCGCTGCAGCATCGCCGTCGCCCGGCTCCCCTCGAGGCCCGGCCGCGCGCACAGCAAGCGCTTGTGGGCCGGCAGATCGGGCAGGTAGTAATCCTTGGCCGGAACGAGGAAGGGCGGGATCATTCGCTCGGGAATGACGGTCAGGCCAAAGCCGGCCCGCGCTGCCTCCAGCCGCAACTGGTGGTTCGGGCTCCGGAACACGATCTTGTACGAGATGCTGTGCTTGGTGAGGGTCCGGATCATCCAGTCATCGCCGGGCCACGCCAGGATCGGAATCGGCGCCCCAGGCCGCAGCACGAAATCCCGCGCCCGCACCCACACTGAACGCTCCTCGGCCTCGTTGGCGATCGTGACCTCGTCTTCCACATCGACCAGCGGATTGCTGTAGACCAGGGCGATATCGATGTAGCCGTCGATCACCCCTCTGATCACGGCCGTGGACAAATCCGCGTGAATGAAGGTGTCAGCCAGCGTCTCCGCGGTCTGGCGCTTCATGAAGTCGTCGGCGAGCAACGTGCTGATGCCCAGCCGCAGCGGCTGAGGTCCCTCGTTGTTGCCGCCGAGCCGAAGCAACTGGTCATTGGCTTCCAGGATGCGCCTTGCCTGCTGCACTGCGACCTTGCCAAGTTCGGTGGTCGTCGTCCCGTTGGCGGTCCTTATGAAAAGCGCCCCACCAACCAGACTTTGCAACCGCTTCACCTGCGAGCTTATCGCCGGCTGGCTAAGACCCAGACGTTCCCCCGCCTTGGACAAACTTCCCGTTTCGGCAATGGCAACGACAGTACGAACGATCTCAGTAGGAATATTCAAATATTGACGCGGTCTGTGCATCGCGAGCCCTCCAATCTCAGCACGGGACGCAATTGCGATCTCCAACAGATCACATCTAGCTATACTAACATTTGGTTGCACAATGGTTTAGTTTCAATTTTGGGCGATCATGCGCCATGTGTATCGTTGCGTGCATTTATCGAGCTCTTCTAGGTATCGGACGACCGCATTTGGCGCTTTTGTCCTGCACGACCCCCGGATTTTTGCGGGTGCCTCATCCAAAATTTTGATCGCTTCATAAGCTGGCTTCCACCCCATAACGCTTAGGGAGCCTATCCGCGGCGATCACCGGCACTGATTCGCGGAAGCAATCTCATAGTTTTCCTTAATCAAAGCCTCGCAACGTCGAGCACTTGCTTGCGTTACGAGGTGTGCATATGACCAGGTTTTTCCGCTGTCGAAACGGCGCATCGGCCGTCGAATTCGCATTGATGCTGCCGCTGTTTCTCGCCGTCGTTTTCGGCATCGTGGTGTTCGGCTCCTATCTGGCGATGGTCCATGGCGTCCAGCAGCTCGCCGCCGAGGCTGCGCGATCATCCGTCGCCGGGCTGACCGACAGCGAACGCAACAGCCTGGCCACCAGCTACGTCACGGCAAACGCCGCGACCTATCCGCTGATCGTCCCCAGCAACCTGTCGGTCAACGCGGCGCCGTCGGCCGGGAATGCCAATGTCTACGTCGTGACCGTGAACTACGACGCGTCGACCAGCTTCATCTACAGCCTGCCGTTCGTTCCCGCCCCGCGGAGCACGATCGTTCGCTCGGCTGCAATCCAGTACGGAGGCTTCTGAGATGGCTGCGATCGTGTCGCTGCTGCGGCGCTTCGGCGCCGACCGGCGGGGAAACTTTGCGATCATCAGCGCGGGGCTGATGACGCTCGTCATCGGATGCGCAGCGCTCGCCGTCGATGTCGGTGCGGTCTTTGCCGACCGGCGGAAGACGCAGAGCACCGCCGACCTCGCCGCGATCATCGCCGCAAGCAACCTGACCAACGCGGTCAATGCCGCGACCGCGACCGTGACCAAGAACAACTATCCGGCCAGCGCGCTGGTCAAGGTTGAGCTCGGAACATACACGGCGGATAGCACGATCACGCCGAAGTCGCGCTTCGTGACCCCGGCGACCGGCACCGCCAACGCCGCCCGCGTCACGCTGAACACCCAAACCCCGCTCTATTTCGCACGCTATCTAACCGGCTCGAGCAGCTACGCGATCAAGACTTCGGCCACCGCGTCGTCCACCGCAATGGCCTCGTTCGCAATCGGTTCGCGGTTGCTCGCGATCAATGGCGGGTTGGTCAATGCAATGCTCGGCAGCATGCTCGGCACGACGCTGTCGCTGTCGGCGATGGACTATCAGTCGCTGATCAACGCACGGATCGACGCGCTTGATTTCCTGTCGGCGCTGGCAACGCGCGTCAACATGACGGGCGTCACCTACGACAGTCTGCTGACCAGCAACATCAAGGTCTCGGACATAATCGCCGCTGCGCTGACGACGCAGCAGATCACCAACGGGGCGAACTCCGCCACGACGGCGCTGTCGACGATCTCGCAGGCCATGACCGGCGTCACGACCAAGGTCACGCCCGGCTCGCTGATCGACGTCGGTCCCTTTGCCAACCTCACCGTGGGACAGAAGCCG
>JACXTT010015020.1_pt1 | contig 10072 bp, 9 predicted proteins | sample 9270951 | NCBI WGS metagenome assembly JACXTT01 (sample SAMN15532306, study PRJNA645909) | rock metagenome | isolation source: weathered quartz diorite | place: Puerto Rico | collected 2017-06-21
GCGAGGTTGTGCACGAGGATCTGCGTGTCGCTCAGCTTGCGAAGCTCGTCGTAGCGGATGGTCTTGTCGCGCAGCGCCGTCATTAGATGATCGAGCGTTTGGTCGGTTTCCTGGCTGATTGCTTCTGGCACCTGCACTTGCAGAATCAGGTGCGTGCCACCCTGCAAGTCCAGGCCAAGCTTGATGCTGCTCGAAAAATTGGACCTAATCCCGGCCCAGGATTTAGGCGGAAAATCCGGCCGTCCGACAAGGCCAATCAAACATGCAAGGATGACCGCCGCGATAAATATTGCCTTCCACTTGAGATTTTGATTCATGGCTTGGAGTTAGCTCAGGACTGAACGGGCGCGGGCAGCGGAATGCCCCGGCTAGCCTGCTTCACGACTCCTCCTTGCTTTCGGGTTGGAGGCCGGCGATGGCGGAACGCGAAACTTTTACCTTGACTTGGTCGGCGATGCGCAGTTGGACCGAGTCACTTTCGATGCCCACAATCGTCCCGAAAAGTCCTCCCGTGGTGACCACTTTATCCCCATTTTTCAGCGCACTCAGCATTTCTTGTGTTTTTTTCTGGCGGCGTTGTGCGGGGAGGATTAGCAGCACGTAGAAAATCACCATGATGAGGACCAGGGGCAGGAACGCCATGATGCCGCCACTCGGGCCCTGGGCCATCAGAAAAAGATTTTCGGGTAAGAACGCCGACATCGCCGCGATCCAGTCCTCCGGTTACGACCAAATCCCTCGTGGAACACCCGCGGACAAAAATAGGTCCCGCCTCACTCCGCAACTGAGGAGGCAGGACCGGAAAGCCGGAGCAGATACTTCAGTTGGCTCCAAGGAAAATCCGCACCTGAATCTGCGCGCCACCCAGGGCGCGAGCGAAAACTGCCGGCCTTGGCACAGGCTTGCCTTACGTCTCACTCGCTGCAATGCGCGCTTGGAACTCCGAGGAGAATTCCGCTAATTCCCCGAACGCGATAGCCTGTCGAATCTTACTCATAATGTCAAGAAAAAACGCGACGTTGTGGTGCGAGTTCAAAATCGAAGCGAGGATTTCATTGGCTTGAAACAGGTGGCGCAAATAGGCGCGCGAGTAGGTGCGGCAAACCATGCAGGAGCAGCGCTCGTCGAGCGGCCGCGGATCGCCGGCGTAGATGGCGTTTTTGATGTTGACGCGGCCGGCGCTGGTAAAAAGGCAGCCGTTCCGCGCGTTGCGCGTCGGCAAGACGCAATCCATCATGTCGGTTCCGCAGCGGACGTAATCGGCCAGTTGCTCGGGCAGGCCAACGCCCATAACGTAGCGAGGGCGGTCCTTGGGCAGGATCTCTGTGACCGTAGCTGCCATTTCGCAGGAGAGCTCGTGGGGTTCGCCGACGGCGAGCCCGCCCACCGCGTAGCCGGGAAAATCGAGGTCTACCAGCTGCCGCGCGCTCTCGCGGCGCAGGTCCGAGTGCGTGCCGCCCTGCACGATGCCGAACAAGATCTGCCCGGGATTAACCTCGGCGTTTGGCTGCTCCGCCTTCTTCGGCGCAAAAGCGTAGTCGCGGCAGCGGCGGGCCCACTCCGTCGTGCGCTTCACGGCGCCTGCCGCGCGCGCATGATCGGCGGGATACTCGATACATTCGTCGAACACCATCGCGATATCCCCGCCCAATGCCTGCTGAATCTGAATCGATTTTTCCGGTGAAAGAAGATGCTCGGAGCCGTCGAGATGCGAGCGAAACACGACGCCTTCGTCGGTGATCTTGCGCATCTCGGCGAGGCTGAAGACCTGAAACCCGCCTGAGTCTGTGAGGATGGCACCCGGCCACGACATGAACCGGTGCAGGCCGCCCAGCCCGCGAATCCGCTCGTGACCAGGCCGCAGATACAAGTGATACGTGTTGCCGAGCAGTATCTGAACGCCCAACTCGACGAGCGCCTGCTGCGTCAGCCCCTTCACCGTGCCTGCCGTGCCCACGGGCATGAACGCCGGCGTGTCGACGGCGCCGTGAGGAGTCGTCAGGCGCCCGAGGCGCGCGCCCGTCGGATCAGTTTCTAAAATTTCAAATCGAAAATCCATCGGGCTGAGTGTAGCAGGAGGACGCAGCAAAGCCGAGTCGCGCGGGCTTCCAGTAGCCGCCACCCTTTCAGCGATTGCGGAAAAGTCCCTCGCTGTGTCATCCCGAGCGAAGCGAGGGATCTGCTTTTTGTTTTGGTTCATAGGAGCAGCAGATTCCTCGTCGCCGCGCTCCTCGGAATGACATGTTCACTTCGCAGCGGGCAACGAGGGGATCGCCGCGAGCAGCGACTGCGTATAGGGGTTCGCGGGCTCGGCGAGGATTTGCGCGGCGGGGCCCGTCTCGACAATGCGGCCGCCCTGCATGACGGCGATGCGCGTGGCGAGCTGCGCGACGACCGGCAGACTGTGTGAAATTAGGAGATACGTGAGGGAGAAATCGCGCTGCAAATTTTGCAGCAGCTCGAGAATCTGCGCGCCGACGGAAACATCCAGGGCGGACACGGGCTCATCCGCCACTACCAGGCGCGGACGCAACACGAGAGCGCGCGCGATGCCGATGCGCTGCCTCTGGCCTCCCGAAAATTCATGCGGGTAGCGCGCGAGCGACTCTTCCGCAAGGCCGACAGCTCGCAGAACTTCCACGACACGCCCGCGCCGCTCCGTCCGCGAGAGCCGCGGCTCGTGAATTTCAAGCGGCTCACCCACAATCGTCCCGACGCGCATTCGCGGATCGAGTGAGGCAAACGGATCCTGAAACACCATTTGCATTTCGCGGCGCAAGGCGCGCAATTCCGCTCCGCGAGCGACGAGAAAGTCGCGGCCGTCAACGAGCAATTCACCCGAGTCCGGCTCGATGAGGCGCAGAAGCATTCGAGCCAGCGTTGTCTTGCCGCTGCCCGATTCGCCCACGATTGCCAGCGTTTCGCCCCCGGCGAGTGCAAGGCTCACGTCATCGACGGCCGCAACGCGGTTTCGCGCGGTCCCATCTGTCCACAGCGAGCTGATTGCAAACGCGCCCGCCGGACCGGCAAACGTCTTCCGTAAATTGCGCGCTTCAAGGAGCGGGGCTGGCATCAGAACACGCTACTTTCGTTCAACGGGTTTCTCCGCGATCAGTTGCAAAACGGTGTGCATGAATTCGAGGGCGCCTTGCGCCTCGCTCGACAAGCGCGGCCTAAACCCTGACCGGTCGTTCTCGATGCAACCCTCCATCATGCCGCGCACCTGCTGATAGACCGGATCGCCGGGGGCGAACCCGGCATTTCCCATCCACTGATCGAAGTTGTGCCAATTGTCGTGGAGATGCTCTGAGAGCATGCGCAGGCCCAGGCTCTCCACGAACGCGCGGAGGCCGGCCACAGTTTGCGTGCTTGTGTGCGAAGGATCGCGTACCCGTTCGATGGCGTTCTGGGACGCGCCGTCGCAGCCTTCGTGCACGATGATGTCAGTGATCGCCAGGCGGCCGCCGGGCTGCAGCACGCGCACCATTTCCGCGAGAGCGCGCTCCGGGTCGGTGAAGTGGTGAATCGCATAGCCGCAGGAAACAATCCCGGCAGCGCCGTCGGCAAACGGGAGCGCGTAAAGGTCGGCGCAGACGAACTCAATATTCGTGACGCCGTCGCGTGCGGCCTCGGCGCGCGCTTTCTCGACCATTGCCGCGGTCAAGTCCACTCCGATGGCGCGGCGGACCCGCGCGGCGAGAGGTCGCGTGTACGTGCCGGGACCGCAGGCCAGATCGATCGCCAGGAGATTCTCTGCGTTCGCGAGTCCGGCGGTGGCGCGTTCGGCGAGGCGCTCGGCTTCCGCGGCTCGAATGAGGCGCGCGTTCTTAGCAAAGATGTCCGCGGTCGCCGTGAAGCGCTCGCGGATTTTGTCGAGGTGGCTCGAATCAGCGCTCATGCTTGTCCTTCTTAAGTAGCACAGACTTTTTACCCTGAGCGGAGCGAAGGGCAGCCTGCGGAACCCGTCGTCCGAAATTATTTCATGATTTCTGCACAGTCTCTTCAACCAGAATGCAGCGAACGGCGTGTCCCGGACCGGCGGCGCGCAACTCGGGCATTGCGGCGGCGCACTCGGCGACGCGCAACGGGCAGCGCGGCTCGAACGCGCATCCCGGTGGCAGCGCCGCGAGAGACGGCACGCTGCCGGGAATCGGCTCGAGCTTGCGGCGCACGAGTTGCGGCGAAGCTCGTAGGAGGCCTGCCGTGTACGGATGGCGCGGGCGCGAAAGCACCTCGCGCGCAGGACCTTCTTCCACGATGCGGCCTGCGTAGGTGACCGCAATGCGATCCGCGACCTGCGCGACAACGCCAAGATCGTGCGTGATGAACAGAAGCGCAAGTCCCAGACTGCGCCGCAACTCGGCAAGGAGATCGAGAATCTGCTTTTGCACTGTCACATCGAGCGCCGTCGTGGGCTCATCGGCAATGAGCAAGCGAGGGCCTTTCCCGTTGCTTTTTTCCGCTAGCGCGCCTGCTCCGCGGGAAGTATTCGGCGCGGGCGCAGAGCCTGCCGCCAGCGCCATGGCAATCGTGGCGCGCTGGCGCAAACCTCCTGAAAGTTGATGCGGGTATTGTCGCGCTCGCAGTTCGGGGTTTGGCACGGCCACGCGCTCAAGAGTGGCCAGCACGCGTCGATGGACCTCTTCGCGCGAGAGTTTGGACTCGTGCGCTCGAATCGCTTCGGCGATCTGCGCGCCGACGCGCATGACGGGATTGAGCGCCGTCATCGGCTCCTGAAAAATCATGGCGATGTCGCGCCCGCGAATGTCGATTCGCTCGCGGTCAGAGAGCGTGAGGAGATTCACTCGGGACGCCGCCGAGCCGTTCGCACTTACCTCGGCGGACGCGCTGCTTGAGGAAAACCACACCTCGCCCCGCGTCCGCGCTCCTGGCGGCAGAAGTCCCATCATTGCCAGCGCCAGCATCGACTTTCCGCTGCCGGATTCACCAACAAGCCCAAGACACTCGCCTGCCTCCAGCATGAACGAAATGCCGCTCACTGGACAAATCCATCCCGCTGGCGTCGGAATTTCAACACTGAGCCCGCGCGCTTCGATCAGCGGAGCCATTGCTACATCATAATCAAGATGGATTGGAAATGTGACTTTGCGATCGCTCACTGTATAGGGGGGCAGTCGATGGCTAATTGAGTCCGAACCCTGGAACAGTAGCCTTTCGTCATTTCGTCCCATGCCTGTCGCTGGGAGGTGACAGGCCACATGGTCGCGAGTGCCTCTTTTGCTTCTAGAGCTTTGCCAGCATATAAATAGTCCAGAACAATCATGAGAACATCTGCTTCCGTTCGTAGATCGTCGTCATTATCCGATGGTTCTCCTGGATCCGAGCTGAGAAATTGGCTCAGATTTTCAGGGGTTATCTTGCTTCGAGTTTCGCGAATTTCTTTTTCGTAGACAGACCAAAACTCGGCGCTAACTTCCTCGAACTTCTCTCCATTCAGGCGAACGATCAACAGAGGGAACGGGGAATAGGGGTGGGGTAGCCCAAAACCTTCATCGAAGGCTTCCTCCCTAATCAAGATTTCGACCTTGTGATCGAGTTTTAGCTCCTCCAATGAGGCATCAAAGCGATTTCCAAATTTGCGAATCAATCCAGGCTTTTTTCCCAGGGAGACGACATAATAGGTGGAACAGCAATGGGCGCCTCCTGAAAACGTGGAAATCACAGCGTCGGGCTGACCATCTCCGTTCACGTCTTTGCCGGTGATTGAATCGACTCCTACGCCCCAATCATAAAGCTCGAATACGAGTTTTCCCGTTGACGAGCGGATCGTCGCATGGCATGCCACCTCGACTGGCAAATCCGGATCGGGATTCCGAGAGGGCTTCACTTCAATGACGAAGCCATTTGCCTGAGCGTGCCCTCCGCCGCTGGCACCGGGAGATGCGACGTTCTGGTAGCAATACATCGTGGTTTTTGCGGAAGTGTTCACCGGAAAAAAGGCAGGAAGAACAAGCGCCCAGAGCAGATGCGATCGCATACGGTGCACCTTTGACAATTATGATGCGCCAGGAATTCTAACCAGATATTAGCCGGATTTCTGTCTTGGAACCACAGCGGATTACTGATGCTCGGACGCTTGGGTGGCGAGGTCACGCCCTTCCATGATCACTGCCTGAAACGCCGCGCCGGTCTGAACCGCGTCTCGCATGAGGTCCTGCAGTTTACCCTTCATCTCCTTGGCGCGAGGGTCGTTCGGATCCTGGACGTCTTTGAGACTGTCCGCTGAATCTGCAATTTGTTTTGCCTTCGCAATGAGGGCGCGCCCCTGTGTCACGTAGGTTTGCTTGGCGGTGTAGAGCCGCTGTTCCCACTGCGCCCGGCCTGGAAAATTGACGTCTTTGTCCTGCAACACGTTCTTGGCAAGCCGGGTTTTGTCCAGCGAGTCGACCACGTTCAGAAACGCTTCTATCTTTTCTAGCTGTTCGGCAGGAGTTGGGTTCGCCCCAGGCTTGCCCGAAGCAGACGTCCGCGCCACTTGCCCCAGAGGATCTGCGCTCGCCGCGGACGGCATGTCGTCGTTGGTGACGACTTTAGCGGCTGGCTTCCCGGCCTTGTCCTTCTGAGCCTGCCTGGCGATATCCCCAAGGGATTGTTGGGAATCCTGCCCGCGGGCGGGGGCGCAAATAGCCACCACCAGCGCGCATCCTGCGATGAAGGTCAAAGTCCGGAACATGCTGCCTCCTATGCTCGCGTTCGGGCCCGCGAACACTTGCGGCCATCTACCCATGCTTACAAGCGGTTCCGGCACACGCTATGGAACGAGAGTACAGTCATGCGGAAAGAGTAATCGTTCGCAGGTCCGGGGCCGGAACGCAGGCGTGGGTTAGCCAGGGAAGGTTACTTTAGTCGAGTCAGAAGCATGAGGAGCGTAAGGACCAGCACGGGAATGGCGAGCATCATGGCATAAGTCGCTACACTCCCAGCAAATAGGGGATGCTTGTGCCTTCGCTTTGCGCGGGCGGAACGGTCGATCAGCACCACGCTATCTGGGTGCGCCAGCGCTGCGGCAAATTCGCGGGCGCTCGCGTAGCGGTCCTTTGGCTCGCGTTCGAGAGCGCGATAGACGATCTCCTGCATCTCGGCTGAGGTCTCCGGGGCATTCTCGCGTAGCGGCGGAGGATCGTTCACGAGGCGGTCATTCATGACCGCAAATGGGTTTGGGCCGCCAAACGGAGTCTTCCCGGCCAGCATTTCATAGAGGATGACGCCAAGGGTGTAAAGGTCGCTGCGCCCGTCGGTGTGCTTTCGCTTGATTTGTTCAGGCGAAATGTAGTCCGGCGTGCCCATGGCGTTGGAAAACCTGGAAAATGTGAGGCGGCGCATGCCCTCGCTGCCGGCGATGCCGAAGTCGATCAGTTTTACGCGATCGTCTTCACTCACCATGATGTTTTCGGGTTTCAGATCGCGATGCACTACGCCCTGGCTGTGGATGTAATCCAGGGCTTCGCAGACGCCGAGCGCAAGGCGCGTCGCACGTTCCGGCGAGAGCTTTCCTTCCTTGGCGAGAATTTCGCGCAAGATGCGCCCCTCCGCCCACTCCATCACGATGCAGAGCTGATCCATGTCGCCGCTGTCCAGGGTCTCGACGATTCCTGGATGATGAAGTTTCTTGCCAATCGCCGCTTCGCGCTGGAAGCGGCTGTAGAACACAGGATCGCATTCGAGTTCCGGATGAGGGATCTTGACGGCCACGAGCTGCCCGGTGTGCACGTCCGTGGCGCGGTAGATCGTGGTCATAGCCGTGCGTGTGACAAACGCTTCAATGCGGAAGCGCTCGAAAAGGTCGCCCGGCTGGAGTTCCTTCGTCAACACTTTAGGCGGATTCCTCCCGGCAGCGAGCGCACGATGCCTGCGCCAACCAAGCTACGCGGAAAGGTCTAAGGGATGCATAAGCGATTCGTACAAGGCTCATAAACGCCGCCATATGACGTGGAATCTGCGAGATGCCAGCTTTCAATCGAGGCGGGTTTCAAGGCCGGTTCGCGCAACCCGGTTCCCCGGTGCCGGTTCCTCCGACAGAACCGTGTATCCACCGGAATCGATGGTTGAAATTTTGGGCAATCGGCATTGGACCTCGCGTGCCAATGCCGTTACACTTGGCCCGGCAGTCGGTCGGTGACTCTTTCGTTTTGAAATGGCTTCGGACCCTCACAACACCCCTCGTTGGAAATCGCTCGTACGAGCTCCCGGATTTGGTTTCTTCTTTGTCGCGATGCTGGTGTCCCTTTTTGGAACGGGCATGAACTTTGCCGGCGTCACCTGGTACGTTCTCGCCGCGACTCACTCCACAGTTAAGGTTAGTCTCATCGTCATTCTGGTGACGCTGCCGGGGCTGATCGTTCCTCCGTTTGGCGGCGTGCTCATTGACCGCGTGGACCGCAGGTATTTGGGAATTACGCTGGACGCGACGCGCGCGGCAGTGGTTCTGGGCACCGCAGCGCTCGCGTATGTGCACCGCCTGAACCTGTGGGAGCTCAACGCGATGGTGCTGCTCCTGGGCGTGGGATTCGCGATCTACTGGTCGACGGCAAATGCACTCATTCAGGAGATCATTCCTCAAGAAGAGCTGATCAGTGCTAACGCTGTCGTCCTGATCGCCGTGCAGGGCGGGATGACTGCGGCGGGTGCGCTTGTCGGATTCACCTACGAGCGGGCGGGCCTGGCGGGAATCCTGGGAATAGACGGCACGACCTACGTTATCTCCGCCCTGTGCCTATTCCTCCTGCGCCGCGGGTATTACCCGCCGCACGAGGGACACAAAGGCTGGATGCTGGCCGCCTCTCCGACGATTGAAGCTCCTCCGGAAATGTCGGAGCCGTCGCTAATACCGGATATCGAGGAGGAATCTGTGGTGTCGGGCGTATTCGCCGACATTGGCGAAGGGCTCGACAATTTGTGGCGTCAGCCGCGGGTGCTGGCTCTGGGGATCACCTACGCGTGCATGATGGCCGGGGTGATTAGCGCGAACGTGCTTGTCGTCGCCCTCGCGAAAGACTTGCTTGCCGCAGGACCGACGGGATACGGATACATCGAACTCGGCTGGGCCGTGGGCGCGATCATCGGCGGCCTTGCTGCCGGGCTCTTGGCCCGCAAACGGCCCTATACCGTGCTCGTTCTGGCCCTTGGGATTCTCGCTGCGGGCCACACTCTCTTTCCCTTCGCGCGAACGCTCGCCGTCGCGATCGCGATGAATGGGCTCTTCGGTGTGTGCCGCGCTCTGGGCGGTATCCTGACCCAAACCTCGATCATGACGGCTGTTCCGCCCCGGCTCATGGGCCGCACTCAGTCGGCGTTTTCGGTGATTGCCACCATCCTGCAGGTGACCATGAGCTTCACCCTTGGCTGGTTTGCGCAACACGTCGGGCTTTCCATCGCCTTTCTGCTGCTCGGCTTGATTTACGGCGGAGGAGTCATCGCCGCGATGCGCGCCCGCTCGCTTTCGCTCGGCCCAGGAAGAATGCCCACTCCGGCCGAGGGGTAAGACTTCCTCTGGGTTAAGATACCCGCGGCGCGGGCTCTACTTGTTTACCTTGAGTTTCGAAGGGGAGCCTGCCTCAAGACAAGGCGGCGGATCGATGAAGGTATTCGTTGCCGGGGCGTCCGGAGTTTTGGGTCGTCGGCTCGTGTGCCAACTCGCGGCTCGAGGCCACTCGGTGGTGGGGCTGGTGCGCAGCGCCAAAGCGGAGAGTGTCGTCAAGGCGGCTGGTGGGGAGCCGTGCCAGGGGGATTTGTTCGATCCGGAATCGCTCGCCCGCGCCGCCGATGGCTGCGACACCGTGATCCACGCCGCAACTGCTATTCCCACAAAGCAAAAGCCAGCGCCCGCTGACTGGGCCTTGAACGACCGCATCCGCCGCAAGGGCACTCGCTGTCTCACGGAAGCCGCCGCAAAGATTGGCGCGAAAGCCTACATCCAGCAGAGCATCGTCTGGGTGGCGAGTCCGAAAGACGGATCGGCATTCGATGAGGATTCCCCGGTTGTGCCCGATTCGATGATTCAATCAGCGATCGACGCGGAAGACATTGCGCGCGAGGCGGGATCGGCGGAGGG
>JACXTT010015021.1_pt1 | contig 10072 bp, 12 predicted proteins | sample 9270951 | NCBI WGS metagenome assembly JACXTT01 (sample SAMN15532306, study PRJNA645909) | rock metagenome | isolation source: weathered quartz diorite | place: Puerto Rico | collected 2017-06-21
GGCTCCGGCTAGCCTGTGGGCACGCCGGTAACGGCCCGCGTGTGGGGCCGTTGCGATCCCCCCGCGAAACCGCCGCGCGTCGGCGGCCGGAGCCAGTTGTTGTGCCGCCGGGCTAGCGGGACTCCCTTATGGGCTGTACGTAACCGCCCCTTGGGCGCCGACGGTGGCGGTCTTCGTGCCCGTCCCGTTTTGCACGGTGATGGTGTGTGCGGCGTCAGGAACGCCGAACGCTGAGAACGTCACGGTCACGCCGGCTTGGGCCGTGACGCCGTTGGGCATCTGGGCGTTCTCCAGATACCCTCCGGAAACTCTCTGGACGACGTACGTGGAAGAGGATGCGGTGAAGGTGATCGTGTACGGCGATCGTTCCGCCTTCGCCCGCTCCTCACCCTGCCTCAGGCTCGAAGCGACCTGGATGACCCCGTACCGCAGCCGCTGCTGATCCGAGTATTTTCGCCAGTTGCTGTAGGCGGCGATCACGAGGATGCCCGCGATCGCGGCGGCGATCATGAGCTCGAGCATGGTAAATCCGCGTTCCGGGCGACGCTTCATCCTGGTGTCGGGCCCTCGCTTGATCAGCATGCGGTGCTGGGGTTACGGCAGGCGCGGAGCGCCGCGTCGCCGGCGAGGTACCGCGTCACGGTGCCGCTGGTGGTGGCGACGACCGCACGAATCCGCGCGATGACGAGAATCTGGGCCGCCGTCGGGGTCGACCCAAACGCGTTGTTGCCGCCGTCGAAGTAGCTGAAGGTGAGCCCTGTGGCGCCGCCGGCTCCTACGACGAGATTTGCGAGGGGCACCGCCGTGCCGGGGTTGTTACAAGGCGCGCTCGCGGTGCGCGTAATCGTCTTGTTCGCGTTGTCATAGGCAAAGGTCACGGTGTACGCACCGCCTCCACAGTATGGAGTGGTTCCGGGCATCTGGATGGTCGCGGAGGTAGCGGTGGCCGCGGTCACGTTCTGCCCCCACCGCGACTCGTCCACGATGTTGTCCAGGGCCGAGCGGATCTGTGACTGCGTCTGGAGGAAATCGTTCGTCTTGGAGGCCGAGATCGCCCCGTTTACCACGAATGCGTAGATCCCCCCGATGACGAGGCCAAGGATGGCGAGCATCATCAGGAACTCGATCAGCGTGACGCCGCGCGTATCCCGGTGAATCTTCAGCCATCTCATAGGCACCTACTGTCTGTCCACCACGGTGCTCAGGGACACCAGTGGGGACGCGTCGGGATCCTGTGGCCGCCACACGTTGACGGTGGCCGTGGCGAGATACAGGTTATTGTCCAGGGTCACGGTCACGGAGGCCTGGAAGACGTGCGGCGTCGGGTTGTCGATGCCGCTGTATGGCGCCGCGAGAGGCAGTGCCGTGCGCGGAATACTCGGGATGTTGACCAGCGAGTACGGGTCGGGGCTGGCCTTGATCTGTTCCATGATCTGCATCGCGATGCTCGTCGCCGCGGCGTTCTCGTCGGACCGGTTCGCGTAGCGCATGCCGTTCATGAAGGTCTGTAAGAGGAAGAGGGCGACGGCGGCAAACAGCGTCAACCCCACCATCAACTCGACGAACGTGAACCCGCTCTGGCGATTGCGTCGCAGCGGTGTCAAGGCGTGGATGCCCCTCTGCCCATGGTCTGCTCGCGCTCAACCTATGATGGATGCCCAACTCCGGCGGTGGAGAGACCTATCCGCGGGCCAGCGCCTTGCGGCCGGATCCCGAGAACGCCTTCCTGAAGCACTCCGCCGGTTCAATGCGGGGGAATCCTGCGGCGGGCCTTCCGAAAGCCTCCCGCAGAAGCCTCCCGCAGATGCCAGGAAGACCTCCCCGGGGCCTGCCCCGCGGGTTCCGCGATTACGGGCCGACGCGCGTCGTTCCCGTTCGAGGCTGGATCGTTACGTGCAGCGTTTGGCCGCGAAGCGTCACCGCGAGGCTGTGTGCCGCGTCGTCGTGGAACTTGGGCGCGCCCGAAGCCAGGTAGACGAACGCCGGCCGCGTGGCGTCGACCGTGCAGTTGCGGGTGGCCGCGCTGTCGGCCGTGATGGCGATCCCGCGCACGTAGTCCTTGCCCCACGTCACACTCTTGATTCGGATTCCGGAGGCCGCCGCCGAGTGACCCACAGCAGCCAGGTGTGCGACCGCGTAGATGTCGTATCCGTCCGCTCTCAGGCACAACTCTGCGTGCGACCCATTGTCGCCAGAGGAAATCGCCGTCTGCTGCGTGAACCGGAGGTCGCGTTCCAGGAGCTGGGCGACGGTTTGCGCGGCGTTATGCATTCGCCACCTCGTCACGGGGCTGTACCGCGCCCACGACTGCGCGAGGACGATCGCCATGAGCGCCAAGGCAACGCCGGCGTCAAGCATGAAGTGGCCGCGCTGGGAGCCGAACCGCCGAGACACCCGCCCGTACGGGCCGGGTGCGTGCTGACCTTTCCCCCCGTGCATGCTTTCCCCCCCCGGAACGTTTCATGCCCCAGGCGCGGGAAAATGAGGACATGGAGCGCGATGGTTCGTGCGTGTTGCCGCGTCACGCGGGGTGGGACGAGGTCGGACGTCGAGCAGACGTAGGTTTCTTGCCGCGCAGTGCGGACGAGCCTCCGGCAAACCGCCGGCGAAACGGTTCAGCCGCGTCTAGCCGGCAACCCTCGATCCTACGACCGCCACCGCAGCACCGGCCTGCGCGCGGCGGTCACGTCGTCCAGCCGCGTCACGGGCGTCTCGTGGGGGGCGCTGCGGACGACGTCGGGCGCCGTTTCCGCTTCGCGGGCGATGGCGATCATCGCGTCGACAAACGCATCCAGGGTCTGCAGGCTCTCGGTCTCGGTCGGCTCGACCATGATGGCCTCTTCCACGATCAAGGGGAAGTAGATCGTCGGTGAATGGAATCCATAATCGAGCAGCCGCTTCGCCATGTCTTTGGTGGTGACGTGGTGGCGATCCCGCTGCCGGCGGCCCGATAGCACAAACTCGTGCTTACAGATCCGGTCATAGGGCAGATCGTAGTGATCGCGCAGCCGGCTGAGCACATAGTTCGCGTTGAGCACCGCGGTCTCGGCGGCGTGATGGAGCCCGGCGGCGCCCATCGACCGGATGTACGTGTACGCGCGCACCAGGTTGCCGAAGTTCCCGTAGAACGCGCGGATCTTCCCGATGCTCTTGGGGCGCGCAAACTGCAGGGTAAATCGCTGGCCGTCCCGCTCCACGCTCGGCACCGGGAGATACGGTACCAGGTGCGCCCGAACGCCGACTGCTCCGGCGCCCGGCCCGCCGCCGCCGTGGGGCGTGGTGAAGGTCTTGTGCAGATTGAAGTGCATGACGTCGAAGCCCTGGTCCCCGGGACGGGTGATCCCCAGGATCGCGTTGAAATTGGCGCCGTCCAGGTAGAGTTGCGCCCCCACGTTGTGGACGGCGCGGGCCACCTCGAGGATCTGCTCCTCGAACAACCCCAGGGTATTCGGATTGGTCAGCATCAGGGCCGCAACCTCGGGGCTCAGGGCGGCCTTCAGGGCGTCCAGGTCGATGTTGCCGCGCCGGTCGCTCTTGACCTCGACGACCTGGAAACCGGCGATCGCCGCGGAGGCAGGGTTGGTCCCGTGCGCGGAATCTGGCACCACGACGGTCGTGCGGCGTTCGCCCCGGTCCTCGAAGTACTTGCCGATCATGAGCAGGGCGGTCATCTCGCCGTGCGCCCCCGCCGCCGGCTGGAACGTCACCCGGTCCATGCCGCTGATCTCGGCGAGATCGTGCTCGAGCTCCCAAAGCAACTGAAGGGCGCCCTGCGCCAGCTCCTCCGGCTGATACGGGTGAAGGCGCGCAAACCCAGGGAGGCGGGCGACGTCCTCGTTGATCTTGGGATTATACTTCATCGTGCACGACCCGAGTGGATAGAAGCCCTCGTCGATGGAATAATTTCGGTGGCTGAGGGCGGTGTAGTGCCTCACGACGTCGAGCTCGCTCACTTCGGGGAGCGCGGCGGGGCGGGCGCGGCGGTACGAGGCCGGGATGATCGCGTCGAGGGGCTCGTCCGGGACGTCGCTCGCCGGCAGGCTGTATCCCACGCGGCCCGGCGCGCCTCGTTCGAAGATGACCGGCACCGGGCGCTTGGACAGCGCGGTCGCAATGGAGGGTCTCGCCGGCCGCGCCGGGGCGCTCACTGAAACGCCTCCAGATGCCCAACCAGCTCGTCGATCTCGTCGCGAGAGCGGGACTCGGTGACGCAGACGAGCCAGCCGTCGCTGAGGCCCGGGTAGAATCGGGCGAGGGGGAGCCCGCCGAGGATCCGGTGCTCGAAGAGCCGCCGGTTGATCTCCTCGGGGTCCGCCGGACAGCGCACGACGAACTCGTTGAAGGTCGGCGCATCGAACGCGATCCGATAGCCGGGGAGCGAGGCGATGCGCTGCCGCGCGTAGTACGCCTTCCGGGCGTTCAACTCTGCGACGTGCTGCACGCCCTGCCGGCCGAGGGTCGACAGGTACACCGCCGCGACGAGCGCGTTGAGCGATTCGTTGGTGCAGATGTTGCTCGTCGCCCTGGCCCGGCGGATGTGCTGCTCGCGGGTCTGCAGGGTCAGCACGTACCCCGGACGTCCCTCCGTGTCCACCGTGCGACCGACGAGGCGCCCCGGCATGCGCCGCACGAACGCCTCGCGGGTGGCGATCATGCCGAGGTACGGGCCGCCGAAGTTGAGCGCGTTCCCGAGGGACTGTCCTTCCCCAGTGACGATATCGGCGCCGTACTCGCCCGGGGAGCGAACCAGACCCAGGCTGAGCGGTTCCGCGATCGCGACGATCAACAGCGCGCCCCGATCGTGCGCCGCCTTCGCCAGCGCCGCGCCGTCTTCCAGGCAGCCGAAGAAGTTGGGCGATTGGATCACCAGCGCGGCCGTGTCATCGGTGAGCGCCGCCCGCGCGGCCGCGGCGTCGGTGACGCCGTCGGTCGCGTCCAGATCGTCCACCGTGATGCGCAGGTGGCTCGTGAATGTCCGCAGCACCTGACGATACTCGGGATGAACCGCCGTGCTCACGAGGATCCGGCCGCGCTTCGTCAGGTCGGCCGCCATGCTGGCCGCTTCACCTGTCGCGCTCGCCCCGTCGTACATCGAGGCGTTGGCGACGTCCATCCCGGTGAGCTCGCACATCAACGTCTGATACTCGAAGATCGCCTGCAGCTCGCCCTGCATGATCTCGGCCTGATACGGCGTGTACGCGGTGAGAAACTCCGGCTTCAGGGCGAGGTGCGGCACGGTGCTGGGGACGAAGTGATCGTAGGCGCCCGCGCCGAGGAAGCAGGTGACGCGGTCGCAGTCGACATTGCGGCCGGCCAGCCGGCGGGCGTGGGCCAGCAGATCAGGATCGGGCATCGCCGCGGGCAAATCCAGCGGGCCGCGGAGCCGAACCTCGGCCGGGATGTCACTAAACAACTCCTCGACCGACCCCACACCGATCGATCGCAGCATGCGCTCCCGCTCGGCGGGGGTGACGGGGATATACTTCACGTCCGTTGTTCCCCGATCAACGCCGTATAGGCGCCGGCGTCGAGCAGCTGATCGAACTCGCCGAGATCGCGGGGTTCCACGACGATCATCCAGGCGGCGCCATAAGGGTCGGTGTTGATCACCTCCGGTTTTTCCGTGAGCGCGCTGTTGATCTCCACCACCGTGCCCGAGACGGGCGCGTAGAGGTCGCTCACCGCTTTCACCGACTCCACCACGCCGAACGCTTCCATGAACTTGACCTGGCTGCCCACCTTGGGGAGCTCGACGTAGACCACGTCCGAGAGGCGGTCCGCCGCGAACTTGGTGATGCCGACCCGCACGCGCTTCCCCTCTACCTTCGCCCACTCGTGCTCCTTAGAATAACGCAGCTCCTTTGGGTACACTAGGCTCCTCCCGATGCGCGCTTGTAGAATGGCAGCTTGGTCACCGTCCCGACGACGTTCCGGCTGCGGATCTCGACCGCGAGGCGCTGACCGGGTTGGGCGTACGCCGTGCTCACGAGCCCGAGGCCGACGCTCTGCTCCAGCGTGGGCGCGAAGCTCCCGCTCGTCACCCGCCCCACCGTCTCGCCCTCGTGGTGAATCGGGAATCCGTGGCGGGCGATGGCGCGGTCGCCCAGCGTGAACCCGACCAACCGCCGGGTCACGCCCTCGCGCTTCTGCCGTCCGAGTGCCTCCGCGCCGATGAACTCTCCCTTGCCTAACTTGACGGTCCACCCGTAACCGACCTCGAGCGGTGTCACGGTCTTGTCCATGTCGTTGCCGTGGAGGAGCAAGCCCGCTTCCAGCCGCAGCGTGTCGCGGGCGCCGAGCCCCGCGGGCAACAGGCCTCGAGGAGCGCCGGCCTCGAGGAGCGCCTCCCAGACGCGCACGGCGTCCGCGGCGTCGATGTACACCTCGAACCCGTCCTCACCGGTGTACCCGGTGCGGGAGACGATGGCCCGGCGGCCGGCCACCGCAACTTGGTCAAGAAACCAATAATACCGGATTTCGCCGAGCGGCGCACGGGTCAGCGTTTGCAAGATCTCCTGTGCCCGGGGACCCTGAATGGCCAGCAGCGCAATCTGCTCACTCCGATCGGCGATGCGCACATCCCCGGACGCATGCTCGCGGACCCAGGCGATGTCCTCCTCCGTGTTGGCCGCGTTGAGCACGAGCATGTAGTGGTCCGGACCGCGACGGTAGACGAGCAGGTCGTCGATGATCCCGCCCTCCGGCGTGCACATGGGCGTGTAGAGCGCCTGCCCCTGGGCGAGCCGGCCGACGTCGTTCGTGACCAGCCGCTGCGCGAGGGGTAACGCGCCGGCGCCGGCCAGATCCAGTTCACCCATGTGTGAGACGTCGAACAGTCCGGCCCGCGTTCGGACCGCGCGGTGCTCCTCGATGATGCCGCTGTACTGCACGGGCATGTCCCAGCCGCCGAAGGGGACCATGCGGGCCCCCGCGGCCACGTGCGCGGCGTGCAGCGGCGTCCGTTTGAGCGCAGCGTCCACTATGACACCCCGGTTCGGCTCCAGGCTTGCTCGAGGCAGGCCACCACCTCTTCATCGCCGGTCTGGTGGAAATCCTCGTAAAATTCGCCGACCGCGACGAAGGCCGCGGGCCGCAGCAAGCAGATGACTTGGTCCGCCTCGGCTTCCAGGCGCCGTACCGCCTCCGGCGGTCCCACCGGAATCGCCACGGCGACCGCCCTGGCCAGCCGATGCCGCAGTGCGCGCACCGAGGCGATCGCGGTCGCGCCGGTGGCGAGACCGTCGTCCACGAGCACGGCGGTGCGGAGTCTCAGGTCCGGCTCGGGCCGGTCCCCCCGGTAGGCCACCCGGCGCCGGCCGATCTCCGCGATCTCCGCCCCGATCTCCTCCCGCAGATACTCGTCCGTGACGTGAAGCCCGCGCGTCAGCCGCGCGTCGAGATAGACCGTGCCATCATCGGTCACCGCGCCGAAAGCCAGTTCCGGATTGCGTGGCGCGCGCAGCTTCCTCGGGATCATCACGTCGAGGGGCCAGCCCAGGGCGCGGACGACCTCGTCGGCCACGATGACGCCCCCACGGGGAATGGCGAGCACCGTGGCGGGACCGAGGTGCAATGCCGCCAGCTCACGGGCCAGACGCTCCCCAGCGTCCCGGCGATCGCGAAACCGCATCTCCGACCCCTCGGGCGGTGTCATCGCGCAACGATCGTGCGGAGTCCCAGGAGGCGGTAGGCCGGCGTGATTAGGAGCGGCGGTTGTTTTGGGCGAGCGCCAGCGCCTGGCGCTCTTCGTCGGAGAGTGGGTAACTGGATGTTCCGCGTTCCACCGCCTTGCCGTAGACCCGCGATCCTTCGCGATTGTTGAGGACGCTCACGACGACGCCATTGGCGTGGCCATCGAGGAGCGCGAGGCTGAAGCTCATGTTGCTGCCCATCTGCTCAAACGGATTGTAGCGCACGACGCCAACGCCCTGGATCGACCGCGGCAGGTTGTCGGCGATCTGGCCGACGGCCGCCTCGAGCGTGCCGAGCCGGGTGCCGATCTGGGCGAGCTCCCGGCGGAGCGCCTCGTCGGCCGACAGCGCCGCGCCCGCCGGGACACGGCGTCCGCCCCAGAGCCGGCCCAGCGCCATGATGATGATCAGTGCTTCCGCGATCGAGAGCAGGATGAGGACGAGTGACTGACCTTCGTTCAGCGATGTAAACACAAGGCCCTCCGCGACGTCCCACTCACATTCTTTGTGGGTGCGGGCGTTCCTTCCCCTCTCCGCCCGGCCGACGCCGGCCCGGCGAGCAGGCTAGTTGGATTCCAAGAATTCCTCGATCCAGCCCACGACCTGCTCGGGTGAGTCCTCCTGCAGGAAGTGGCTTGCGTCGTGGGCCTCGCGGCTGACGGCGTGCGGGAAGCGCTGCTGCCACCAGCGTTGTACCTGGGGCGTGAGCACGGGGTCTTGCATGCCCCAGGCGAGGAGCACCGGGGTACGTGCGAACGCCGCGAGCCCATCCTCGATGCGCTTCATCTCGAGGTACGAGGTGTCGCCTTCGGCAACGGGGATGTCACGCGACCAGCACAAGAGCGCCCGTCGCGACTCCGCGGTCGGAAACGGGGCGCGGTAGCCCGCCATCACGGCGGGCGTCAAGCGCTCCTGATAGAAGGTGAGGCTGGCCAGGGCGGGTTCGAGATAGCCGTTGCGCTCGAGCACAAACCGCTCACCCCGTGCCGATCGGATGAGTTCCAGGAGTCGCGGGAGAGGGCCGCCGGGCCACGCGGCTGCCGCCCACGTGTTCATGAGCACCAGCCGCTTCATCCGGTCGGGATGCCGAACCGCCACGCCGAGACCCACCGGCCCGCCCCAATCGTGCACCACGAGGGTTACGCCGCGCAGGTCCAGGTCGAGCAGGAGCGCGTCGAGGTTTTCGATGTGGTGGCGCAGGCGATACGGGTACGGGGTGGCCGGGACTTCCGACTTTCCCATGCCCATGTGGTCGGGGACGATGCAGCGGTACCCGCGCGCGAGTCGAGGGATGAAGTTCCGGTAGAGGAAGCCCCATGCCGGGTCCCCGTGCAGCAGCACGACCGGCTCTCCGGCGCCCTCGTCAACGAAATGGAGGCGCACCCCGTTGACCGTGCGGTAGTGCGCGGCAAACGGGTACAGCCCGCCGAACGTCTCGCGCTCGATGCCCAGCACTCAGAACGTGTGAAACTCCGCGTCAGGGAGCGCCTTGCTCAGGCCCTTCGCCAGGCGCTGGGCCCACTGCCGGGCCAGTTCCATGGTCTTGACGGTCGTACCCTTCGTGTCCGCGGGGGTGACCGTTACGATGACCAGGCGTTCCATGAGAATGCGGGCGTTGGGGCCGTCCGCGCGGACCGCGATCGTCGCCCCGCGGCGAAACTGAGGCGTGCTGAGGGCTTCCGTGATTTGTTTGTTCATCTGCACGACCCGCTCGTCGGCGCTGAGCCCCAGCGCCGGCTCCGTGATGCGGCACACCCAGACGCCACCGACGGAGACGTCGTGGGGATCGGCGACCGGCGGGGCCTGAGCCCAAGCGGCGGCCGCGGTCGCGATCAACGCCACAGCCAGTGCGCCCACGTGACGCGCACGCATGATCTTCGCCCCCTCGGCGTGAGTTCACGGGCCCGGATGAAGGCCCGCGGCTTAGGGCCTCGCCTCCAAGGTACTGCGCGGCTCAATCCGTCCCCTGCGGGGAGGACGAACCCCTGAGCCCGTGCAAAAGGGGAGAGCGGTCGGTGCACCGTAGTCATGCCGATGCCCGCCTGTGTTGCCGGCCGCCCTCGAATCGATCCGGCGGCGAGCCACCGGGCGGTGTCGGGGGGTCACAAGAACCTTAGCCGGGGGGCCGCCATGGCGGCAGCACCAGGATCGGAACCTATCCTTGTGGGCGCGAGTACCTCTGCGGATGCGGCTCGTGCTATTGAGATCGCCCTCCTCGCTAACGTACCGCTCGGCTTATGGGGCGCGCCGGGAACCGGCAAGACGTCGGTCTTGCGCTCCATCGCGCAGACCCTTGGCTGGGCGTTCCACGCGATGACCGCTACCGACCCCGAGCCCACCGATATTTCGGGTCTGTCCTTGCCCCCCCCGCGAACCCTCCC
>JACXTT010015022.1_pt1 | contig 10071 bp, 10 predicted proteins | sample 9270951 | NCBI WGS metagenome assembly JACXTT01 (sample SAMN15532306, study PRJNA645909) | rock metagenome | isolation source: weathered quartz diorite | place: Puerto Rico | collected 2017-06-21
TCCGCCGGCGTCGCGTCGGTGCTCGTGGTCGCGGTGATCTCCGCGATCGCCGCGGTGCTCTTCGACCGCTTCTACTACATCACGGCGTACACCGACGCCGCGCTCGACGAGCGGCTCGTCGTCGCCGCGGGCTTCGGCGCCGGCGTCGCGTTCGCGGGCGCCCTCCTCAATCGCATCTTCAAGCTGGGGCTGCTCTCGCGCCTCGCCGAGCAGGTCGTGTTCGTGCTGATCCCGCCGCTCGCGCTCATCTTCCTCGTGCTCGGCACGATCTTCCTCGGCTGGGCGACGCCGACCGAAGGCGGCGCGATGGGAGCGAGCGGAGCGCTGGTGATGGCGATCGCGCGGCGGCGCCTGAACCTGAAGCTCCTGCGCCAGGCGATGGAATCGACGGCGAAGCTCTCGACCTTCGTCGTCTTCATCCTCATCGGCGCGCGCGTCTTCAGCCTCACCTTCTACGGCGTGAATGGCCACGTGTGGGTCGAGCACCTGCTCACGAGCCTGCCCGGCGGACAGCTCGGCTTCCTCATCGTCGTGAACCTCATCATCTTCTTCCTCGCGTTCTTCCTCGACTTCTTCGAGCTCTCGTTCATCGTCGTGCCGCTCATCGGTCCCGTCGCGGAGAAGCTCGGCATCGACCTCATCTGGTTCGGCGTGCTGCTCGGCGTGAACATGCAGACCTCCTTCATGCACCCGCCGTTCGGCTTCGCGCTCTTCTACCTGCGCAGCGTCGCTCCCGCGCATCCCTACGCCGACAAGGTGAGCGGCAAGAGCATCGCGGGCGTGACGACGGGCCAGATCTATTGGGGCGCGATCCCGTTCGTCGTGATCCAGCTCATCATGGTCGGCGTGCTCATCGTCTTCCCGCAGATGTCGCTCGTCTACAAGTCCGGGCAGCCCGAGATCGACATCAACAAGGTGAAGATCGAGATCCCCGAGTCCGCACCCGAGCCCTCGCCTTCCGACGACATCCTCAAGGAGCTGCAAGGACCGTCCAAGGGCGCGGAGCCGAAGGCGGACGAGCCGAAGAAGGGTGAGGCGGGCAAGCCCGCCGCGGCACCGCCGAAGAGCGCCGAGGACAAGGCGGCGGACGACCTGATGAAGCAGCTGGGCGGAAAATGAAATTGCTGCACGCGCTCGACCGTGCGGTCGAGTGCGCGTGCGCGGCCGCGCGCTGGCTGGCGCTGCCGCTCTCGCTGCTGCTCTTCCTGCAGTGGCCGCTGCGCGATCTCGTGCAGAGCTATTCGCGCGAGGCGAACGACGCGGCGCAAGTCCTCTTCGCGCTCTTCGTCGCCGTCGCCATCACCGCGGCGACGCGCCGGCATTCGCACCTCGCCGTGGACGCGTTCGCGCATCGAATTGCGCCGCGCTGGCGCGCGCGGATCGAGCGCATTGCCGCGGTCGTCGTGGCCGCGCCGTGGGCGCTGCTCCTCATCGTCGCCGGCGCCGGCCCCGCGTGGCAATCGATCCTCGAGCTCGAGGGCTTCCCCGAGACGATGAACCCCGGCTACTTCCTCATTCGCGCCGCCGCCATGCTGCTCGCCGTCCTGGTGCTCGCGCAGGCGATCGTCGACGCCGTCGCGCCCGCCGACCGCTGATGGAATCCGCGGGCCTGTGGATGCTGGCGGCGGTCGCGGCCGTCATGGCCGCCACCGGACTGCCCGCGTGGGTCGCGCTCACCGCGGTCACGCTCGCCTTCGCCGCCATCGGCGTCGCGCTGGGCGCGTTCGACGCGTCGATCCTCGCTGCGTTGAACGGCCGGCTCGTCGGGCTGCTCGAGAACGACCTGCTGCAGGCGCTGCCGCTCTTCGTGCTCATGGGCGTGCTGATCCATCGCCTGCCGCTCGCGGAGACGCTGTTTCGCGTCGGCGCGCGCGCGCTCGAGCCCACGCGCCGCGGCAAGGCGCTCGCCGCGCTCGGACTGGGCGCGCTCTTCGCGCCGATGAGCGGATCGGTCGGGGCGAGCGTGGCGATGCTCACGCGCATCGTGCACCCGCGCCTGGACAAGGCGGGCCTGCCGGCCGAGCGCAACCTCGCCCTCGTGTGCATGAGCGCGACGCTCGGCGTCGTGATCCCGCCGTCGCTCGTGCTGATCCTCCTCGGCGACGCGATGATGCGCGCGCATACCGAGGCGAGCCACGCCGCGAACCTGTCGGCGCGGATCCTGAATACCCAGGATGTCTTCCACGGCGCGCTCGTTCCCGGCGCGCTCCTCGTGCTCGCGGCCGCGCTGGCGACGCTCTTCTCCACGCCGCCGTCCCGCGAACGCGAAGCGAAGGTGCGGCGGCGCGACATCGCCACGGCGGTGATTGCGGCGCTCGCCATCGCCGCCCTGCTCGGCGGCGTGGCCCTGGGGTATCTCTACGCGGTGGAAGCGGCCGCCACGGGCGGCGTGGCGCTCGTCGCCTACGGATTGGCGACCCGATCCCTCGGTCTCGCGGCGCTGCGCGAGATCACCGACGAGTGCCTGTCGATCACGGGAGCGCTCTTCGCGTTGCTCGTCGCCGCGACCTTCTTCACGCTGGTGCAGCGCGCGTTCGGCACCGACCGCTGGCTCGCGGCCCTCCTCGCGCACGCCGGATTCGGCGCGCCGGCCGCGCTCGCCGCCTACCTCGCGATGCTCGCCGCCTGCGCGCTCGTCCTGGATGCCTTCGAAATGATCTTCGTCGTGGTGCCGCTGCTCGCACCCGCCGTGCTCACGCGCGTCGAGGACGCGACCTGGGTCGCGGTGCTGACGCTGCTCGTGCTGCAGGCGAGCTTCCTGCTGCCACCCTTCGGCTACGCCGTCCTCATGGCGCGCGGCCGCGTGCGCACGCCGGTCGCGACCGGCAAGCTCGTCCTCGCGCTGCTGCCTTATGTGATCGCACAGCTTTGCGTCGTGGCTGCAGTCATCGCCTTTCCGGGCCTGCTGTGGCGCGAAGCGGGCGCGACCGTCGTGCCCGCGGCGAGCGAGGAGGAGCAGAGCCGCATGCTGGAGAAGCAGCTCGAAGGCGGCGAGCAGAAATGAAAACGGCCCGCCGGAGCGGGCCTTGGAATTGGATCCCGGCCTGACGCCGGGATGACGACGCTACGAGCGCAGCCCTCGCGTCATCATTTGATCGTCTGGATCGTGTGCATGAAGTCGTCGAAGGCCTTCTCGGCCACACGGAACCAGAGCAGCTGGTCGCCGCGGAACTTCACCATCGACTCGTAAATCTTGGCCAACTGCGGGCTCTTCTCCGACATCTCCTTGTAGACCTCGAGCGACGCCTTGTACGAAGCCACCATGACGTCCTTCGGGAAGGCGCGCAGCTGCGTGCCGCCCGCCACGAGGCGCTTCAACGCCGCCGGGTTCTGCGCGTCGTACTTGGCGACCATCCAGGTGTTCGCCTCGGCGCACGCCGCCTCGACGATGTTCTGGTATTCCTTCGGGATCTTGTTCCACTCGTCGATGTTGAAGAAGCACGAGAGCTGCGGGCCGCCTTCCCACCAGCCGGGGTAGTAGTAGTACTTGGCGATCTTGTTGAAGCCGAGCTTCTCGTCGTCGTAGGGGCCGACCCACTCCGCCGCGTCGATCGTGCCCTTCTCCAGCGCCGGGTAAATGTCGCCGCCGGGCAGCAGCTGCGGCACGACGCCGAGCTTCTCGATCACCTTGCCGGCCATGCCGCCGATGCGCATCTTGATGCCCTTCAGGTCCGCGACCGACTTCAATTCCTTGCGGAACCAGCCGCCCATCTGCGCGCCGGTGTTGCCCGCGGGAATGTTGTAGATCTTGTAGTTCTTGTAGAAGTCGCGGAAGAGCTCGAGCCCGCCGCCGAAGAGCTGCCACGCGTTCATCTGGCGGTCGTTCAAGCCGAAGGGAACGGCCGTGTCGAGCGCGAACGCCGGGTCCTTGCCCCAGAAATAATAGGGAGCGGTGTGGCAGGCCTGCACCGTCGCATTCTGCACCGCGTCGACGACGCCGAACGGCGGCACGATCTCGCCGCCCGCGAAGACCTGGATCTGGAATTTGCCGCCCGTGGCCGCGGCGACGCGCTTCGACATCTGCTCGGACGCGCCGTAGATGGTGTCGAGCGACTTGGGAAAGCTCGACGCGAGACGCCACTTCACCTCGGGCATCGCCGACTGCTGCGCGCGGCTCAGCGTCGGCATCACCGCTGCGCTTGCCGCCAGGCCCGCGCCGGCCGACTTCAGGAATTTCCTGCGTTCCATTGCTTCCTCCTCTCGTTGAATGGGGCGAAGCCTATCACTCTCCGGCGATGGTCATGCGGTCGATGAGGACCGAGCCGCAGTGCTTGGAGCCGCGCACGAGGACGTCGGAGCCGACGGCGACGATGCCGCGGAACATGTCGGCGAGGTTCCCGGCGATGGTGACTTCCTCGACCGGAAAGCGGATCTCGCCGCCTTCGACCCAGAAGCCGGTGGCGCCGCGCGAGTAATCGCCGGTGACCGGGTTCACGCCTTGCCCCATGAGGTCGGTCACGAGGAGGCCCCGATCCATGAGCTGCACGAGGCCGGCGAAATCGCGCTCGCCCGGCGTCACGATGAGGTTGTGGTTGCCGCCCGCGTTGCCCGTGGTCTCGAGCCCGAGCTTGCGCGCGGAATAGGAGGACAGGAACCAGCCGCCGAGCACGCCATGCTCGACGATGGCGCGCGCCCGCGTGGCCACACCCTCGGCGTCGAAATACGCGCTCGCGAGCTCGCCGCGGCGGTGCGGATCCTCGACGATCTCGACGTGCGGCGCGAACACCTCCGTGCCGAGGCGCCCGATGAGGAACGACGAGTGGCGGTAGAGGCTCGAGCCGCTCGCCGCGGAGACGAAGTGGCCCAGGAGCGAGGCCGCGATGTTCGCGTCGAAGAGCACCGGCGCCTGGCCCGTCGGCACACGCCGCGCGCCGAGGCGCCGCACGGTGCGCTCGCCCGCGATGCGCCCGACCGACTCCGCGCCCTCGAGCTCGCCGGGATCGCGATGCGTCGTGTACCAGTAGTCGCGCTGCATACCGTTGCGGTCCTCGGCGACGACACCGCAGCCGATGCTCGATTTCGAGCTCGCGAATCCCGCTTCGAAGCCGAGGCTGTTGGCGAGCACGAAATCCGAATCCGACGCGGACACGGTCGCCCCCTCGGAATTGGTGATGCGCTTGTCGACGGCGAGGGCCGCGGCCTCGGTGCGGCGCGCGACCTGGATCGCTTCCTCGACGCTCAACCCCCATGGATGGAACAGATCGAGGTCGGGCAGCGGCCCGCGGAAGAGGCGCTGCGCGTCCGGAAGGCCCGCCGCGACGTCCTCGGCCGTGTGGCGCGCGATGGCGCACGCCGCCTCGACGCTCTTCTCGATCGCTTCGGGCGAAAGGTCGGAGGTGCTCGCGTTGCCGCGGCGCTTGCCGAAATACACCGTGACCGAGAGGCCCTTGTCGCGGTTGTACTCGACGGTCTCGACTTCGCCGCGGCGCACGGTGACCGACTGCCCGACGGCCGCAGAGACCTCGACTTCCGCGTCGCTCGCGCCCCTGGCGCGCGCGAGCGCGACCGCGGAGCGCGCCAGCTCGCCCATCGTGCCGCGCGAAAGCGGAAGGGCGACAACTGCCGTGTCGGGCATCGGATAGACTGGCTGAGTGGACGACAGGGATTTTATCAGCAAGACCCGGCGCAAACAGCAGATGCGCGAGCTGCAGGATGTGGGCGCCGCGCTGGTGAAGCTCTCCGACGAGCAGCTCGCGCGCCTCGATCTCCCGGAAAAGCTGCTCGAGGCGGTGCGCGACTGCAAGCGCTTCTCTAAGCACGAGGCCGTGCGCCGCCAGCTGCAATACATCGGACGCATCATGCGCGACTACGACGCGGGCCCCATCGTCGCACAGCTCGACGCGATGTCGGCGCCGACGCGCCGCCAGGCCGCGCTCTTCCACGCCGCCGAGCGCTGGCGCCGCGAGATGCTCGCCGATCCCGGCGCGATCGAAGCGTTCCTCACCGAATTCCCGGAGGCCGATCCGCACGCGCTGCGCAAGCTCGTCCAGGACGCGCGCGAGGAGCGCGAAGCCGAGCGCAAGCCGCGCGAATACCGCGAGCTCTTTCATTGGCTCAACGCGTTGATACAAGACCACGCGACGCGGTCGAGGGACGAGCCGCCGAAGAGAAAGACACGCCATCCATGAATGCCGCCGCACACGACACCGTCCGCATCGGGCTCGTCGCGACGAGCGATCGCGCCTCCCAGGGCGTGTATCGCGACGAGGGCATTCCCGCGCTCGAGGAGTGGCTCGCCGGCGCGCTGCTCAATCCGGTGGAATTCGAGCGGCGCCTCATTCCCGACGAGCGCGCGGTGATCGAGTCGACGTTGAAGGAGCTCGTCGACAACCTCGGCTGCCACCTCGTCGTCACCACCGGCGGCACCGGCCCGGCGGCGCGCGACGTGACACCCGAGGCGACGCTTGCCGTCGCCGACCGCGAGATGCCCGGCTTCGGCGAGCAGATGCGCCGCATCAGCCTCGAATTCGTGCCCACCGCGATCCTGTCGCGCCAGGTCGCCGTGGTCCGCGGCCAGACGCTGATCATCAACCTCCCCGGACAGCCGAAGTCGATCCGCGAGACGCTCGAAGGCCTCAAGTCCGGCGAGGGCAGGACGATCGTCGCGGGAATCTTCGCGGCGGTGCCCTACTGCGTCGATCGCATCGGCGGGCCGTACATCGAGACACGCGACGAGATCGTGAAGGCTTTTCGTCCCAAATCAGCCATCCGTCCACAGAGAGTCTGAATGCATTCGCTTCAATCGATCGAGCTGGCGACCGGAAGCGAACCCGCGGGCAGCGTCATCTGGATGCACGGCCTGGGCGCCGACGGCTGGGACTTCGTCCCCATCGTGCGCGAGCTGCCCCTTCCCGAGGAGCTGCAGCTGCGCTTCGTCTTTCCGCACGCGCCGATGCGCCCGGTCACCATCAACAACGGCTTCGTCATGCGCGCCTGGTACGACATCACCGAAGGCGACATGGGACGCGCTCCCGACGAGCGCGGCATCCGCGAGTCGCAGGCGGCGGTCGAGGCGCTCATCGCGCGCGAGAAAGCGCGCGGCATCGCCGCCTCGCGCATCGTGCTCGCGGGATTCTCGCAGGGAGGGGCCATCGCGTTGCAAACGGGACTGCGCCACGCCGAGCGCCTCGGCGGCATCGTCGCGCTCTCGACGTACCTGCCGCTCGCCGAAACGCTCGACGCGGAAGCCTCGGCCGCGAACAAGGTCACGCCCATCTTCATGGCGCACGGCAGCGAGGATCCGCTGATCGCGCTGCAGCTCGCCGAAGGTTCGCGGCGCAAGCTCGAGCTGCGCGGCTACGCGGTCGAGTGGCTCACGTACCCGATGCCGCACTCGGTGTGCGCGGAGGAAGTCGAGGCGCTGGGCGACTTCCTCGCACGCGCCTTCTCGGCCGCACCCCAGGCGGCGGCGCGCTCGTCGATCATCCTCCCGCGCTGACCTACTTCGCGGGCGTCGCGAGAGGCTTGCCCTTCTCCACGATGTACGTCGAGAGCACCTTGAGCGGCGCGTTGCCCTCGACTTTCGCGTCGTGCACCTTCGCGTCGGGGATGGTGAAGCCGTCCCCGGCCTTCAGGAGCCGGGGCGGCTGGCCATCGATGAGCAGGGTCGCCGACCCTTCCATCACATAGCCGGTCTCGACGCCGGGATGCGTGTGGCGCCCGGCCGAGGCGCCCGCGGCGATCTCGGCAATGGCAGTCACCGCTTCGCGGTTGGAGCCGGGCACGTCGATGCGCTGCAGGATCGTGCGCTTGATGGCGGGGGACTGCGCCCCGGCGGTCGCGACCAAAGCGAGCACGCACAGGGCCATTGCGGTCGTTCTCATTTTGCCTCCTCGGGTGTGGCGGCGACGCGCAAGGGCTCGAGCGCGCGCGCGAGCGTGGTGGGAAGCTCGCGCACGGGCTTGCGGCTGTCGCGGTCGACGTAGACGTGCACGAAATGGCCTTGCGCCGCGGCGACCTCGCTCGATTGGGCGAAGAGCGCGACCTCGTAGCGCACGCTCGAGCGGCCGACGTGCGCGACGCGCAGCGCCGCGGTGACCGGCTCGGGGTACGTGAGCGGCGCGAAATAATGGCAGCCGGTCTCCACCACGAGCCCGATCACGGGGCTCGCCTGGATGTCGAGCGCGCCGCGCTCGATCAGCCACGCGTTCACGACGCTGTCGAAGAGCGAGTAGTGGACGACGTTGTTCAAGTGGCCGTACGCATCGTTGTCCATCCAGCGCGTCGTGAGCACGCGCGCGTGCGGATAGTGCGCGCGGCGGTGCGGCTGCGGACGCTCCATCAGGCGGGCTTGCCCTCGGCGCGCAGCTCCTGCGGCGCGAGGAAGGTGACGGTGCGCGCGTAGGCGCCGGGCACCGCGCACATGCCGCCGATCAGGAACGATTCGACCTCGTCGCGCCGCTTGATGGTGTCGTTGTAGCCGAGCTCGATGAGCTCGTTGCAGTAGCCGCGCTCGAACAGGAGGTAGCTCGCGAGGTTCGCGCCGCCGCGGCGCATGGCGCCGACCGAGCGCAGGAGGAAGCGGATCGTCCATGGAAGGTTGCCGACGTGCTTCACGGCGATCGCCTCCAGCGGCTCGGAGGGCGTCAGCACGAGCACGTCGACGTGGTGCAGCGTGAGCCCCATCTTGCGTAGCGTGTTCGTGTCCACCGCGCTGATCGTCCGGTTGATCCGCTCGAGCCGCTCGAGGTCGACCGCGAGGCTGTCCAGGAAGATCGAGTTCATCACGTGGCCGGCGATCTGCGCGAGCGACGGATAGATGTCGCCGCGCAGGCGCTCGGGCGATTCGTGCCGGATGCGCGCCGTGCCGATGACGACGATGCGGTCGGCCCCCAGGTGCAGCGCCGGGCTCACGGGCGCGATCTGGCGCATCGACCCGTCGCCGAAGAACTCGCGATTCACCTTGTACGCGGGAAAGAGGAACGGGATCGCGCTGGAAGCCATGAGGTGCTCGACGCGAATGCCCGTCCTGATGCCGATCCTCTGCGAGCGCTGCCAGCCCTCGAACTGCTCGTTGCCCTCGAAGAAGCTGCAGCTCTGGCCCGACGTGTAGCCCGAGCACGTGATCGCCACCGCGTCGAGCGCGCCCGCCTTGATGTTGCGCTCGATGCGGGAGAAATCGAGGCGGCGCGAGAGCAGGCTCTCGAGCGGACGGCTGTCGAGGAGCGAGATGCGCCGGTTCTTGAGGAACGCGCCGAAGAAGAAGCCCGCGAGCCACTTGGCGCTGTTGGCCGTGACGCCCGGGAAATCCGATCGGTACACGTGGTGCGGCTGGAAATGGCGCCACACCTCGAAGAGATTGTCGACGGCGTGGGAGAAGTCGTCGGCGTGCACCGCGAGCGCGCCCGCGTTCACGGCGCCGGCGGACGTGCCGCAGATGATCGGGAAAGGATTGACCTTGGGCTCCGGAAGGAGGTCGCGCAGCGCTTTCAGGACGCCGACCTGATAGGCGGCGCGGGCGCCTCCGCCCGCCAGCACCACAGCTGACTTTCCGGTCGTCTGATCCACTCGTCTCCCTGCCGGGGGCCGTCAGGAGCGCCCGCCGGCCGCCCTTCCCCTCGGCTTTCCTACTGGTGTACCCCGCTCGTTGGCGTTTTGCAACATTTCGGCCGCATGCCCCCGGGTCGCTTCCGTGATCCGGACGCCCCCCAGCATGCGGGCGATCTCGGCCTCGCGCGCGTCGCGGTCGAGGTCGGCGACGGTCGCGAAGGTCGCGCCCGCGCGTGTTTCCCTGGCGACGCGAAGCTGGCGGCGCGCGTGGACCGCGACTTGCGCGAGGTGCGTGACGCACAGGACCTGGTGCTTGCCGCCGAGCACCTGCAGGAGCTCGCCGACGATCTCCGCGACCGCCCCGCCGATGCCGGCGTCGACCTCGTCGAAGATGAGCGTGGGCACCGAGGCGGAGCCCGAGAGCTGCACCTGAATCGCGAGCGAGATGCGCGAGAGCTCGCCGCCGGATGCGACGCGCGCGAGCGGCGCGAGCGGCTGTCCCGCGTGCGCCGCGACGAGGAGCTCGACCGATTCGAGCCCGCCCGCGCCGGGCGATTCCAGCGGCTCGAGCGCGGCCTCCAG
>JACXTT010015023.1_pt1 | contig 10071 bp, 9 predicted proteins | sample 9270951 | NCBI WGS metagenome assembly JACXTT01 (sample SAMN15532306, study PRJNA645909) | rock metagenome | isolation source: weathered quartz diorite | place: Puerto Rico | collected 2017-06-21
ACGTTACGGAGAAAATGCAAGAAATGCAGCTTTCGAGTTCGACCGTCCCGTCCAAATACGAGCATACTTCAACCTCCTCTCCGAGCTGGCCGGCGCGGCAAACTGAAATCCGCGAGCCGCTGTTGAAGCGGCCGTTCGACATGTTGCTGTCGGGCATCGGCCTTCTTGCGTCGTCGCCGATCTGGCTCATGATTGCTGCAGCCATCAAACTGGACGATGGCGGTCCGGTCTTCTATTCACAGGAACGAGTTGGGATTGGCGGCAAGCCATTCAAGAGCTGGAAATTTCGCTCGATGAGAGTGAATGCGGATAAAGACAACGTTCCGCAACAGGCGAGCGAGAAGGATCCTCGCGTTACACGCCTCGGCCATATTCTCCGGCCGACCGCCCTCGACGAACTTCCGCAGCTCTGGAACATTTTCAAGGGCGACATGAGTTTTGTCGGTCCCCGCGCCTTGTTGGCGAAAGAGATCGAGGTCAACGGCAAAGGCGAGGTTGTTCCCATCGAATCGATCCGCGGCTATCACGTTCGCCATTCCGTTCGTCCGGGTCTCACAGGTATCGCGCAGGTTTATGCGCCAAGAGACATTCCACGGCGCCACAAATTCATGCTGGACGCGCTCTACATCCGGAAACTTGCTTTCAGCCTCGACCTGAAATTAATCGCCGTTTCATTCTGGATCAGCTTTACGGGCAAATGGGAAAGCCGCGCGAAACGAAAATTTTGAGCTGCGGCGAACAAAATTTAGAAATTGAATTCCAAACGGAGGCCTGAAGTTTCGAATTGGGACAACACAGATCCAATTTGTATTTGGGGATTTCGAGTCAAAAATTTCGGAGGACTGTCCACTCCCTAAATTCCCAGCCTCCCTTTCCAATTTCTAAATTCCCCCAGCCCGTGCATGGTAGAATTCCCGCTTTGTACGGGTACCATCCTATTGCCTGAAACAAAGCATGCATGACGTTGTAATTATCGGAGCCGGCCCTGGCGGACTTCATGCGGCCCGAGAACTGGCGAAGCGGGGCTTTGATGTTGCGGTTCTCGAGGAGCATGCACGAATCGGCGCGCCTGTGCACTGTACAGGCGTTCTGGCGTCCGATGCGCTTCAAGAGTTCGGTCTGCCTTCCAACTCTGTCCTCAATGAATTACACACCGCGCGTTTCTACTCGCCCTCGGGTCAGACTTTTGATTACACCACCGAACACGTGGAGGCTGTGGTTGTCGATCGTCTGGTTTTCGATGAGACGCTGAAGCTGGAGGCCCTGAGTGCGGGCGCCACGATCATGGGCGACAGCCGGGTTACTGCCATCGAGACCGGTGATCATGCGGTTCGGGTTTCCTTGTCGAATGCCGAGCGTCCACTTCAAGCGAGAGCCTGCATTCTTGCCTGCGGAGCCAATTACGCCTTGCAGCGGACTCTGGGGCTCGGCACCCCGACGGTTTTCCTGCAGTCTGCGCAAGCGGAAGTGCCCGCCCAAATCACAACCGACCACGTCGAGATTCATTTTGGATCGGAAATCGCGCCGAAGGGTTTCGCGTGGGTCGTGCCGGTGCCGCGAGGATCCGAAAACTACGTTCGCATCGGATTGATGTGCGAAGGGTCGAACGCCGCCGCGCTGTTCCACCGATTTGCCGAACGCGTTTCGTCAAGATGGGGAGTGTCGCCGGTTGCGATCGTCGAGCCTCGGCGAAAAATGCTGCCGCTGGCGCCAATCAGCCGCACTTATGGCAATCGACTCCTGGTCGTTGGTGATGCCGCCGGTCTGGTGAAGCCCACGACGGGCGGAGGCATCTATTACAGCGTTCTAACCGCGGGAATCGCTGCTCGGGTGCTGGCGGATCTGCTTCGTTCCGATGAGCTTCATGCGGAGGCCCTCTCGCAGTACGAACGGGATTGGCGCAAACGCTTCGGTCTGGAATTGAAGGTTCAACTGGCGTTTCGGAATCACGGCCAGCGCCTGACCGACGGCGACATCGAAAAACTTTTTGAGTTGGTCCGAACCGACGGCATCATGCCGCTGCTTAAAAAGACCGCCGAGTTCAATCACCACCGCGCGCTAATTCTGGCGCTCCTCCGCCATAAACAATTCCGCAGCATTTTCCTCAGAACTCTGACGGTGCGGGATACTCAAGACATCGCTACGAACTGACGTCGAACTACTTCTTCTTCCAGACGAACGTATGGAAGCGCTTACCGCAATCGCGGCAGCGGTAAGGCCGCCGAAGGAATATCAGCTGGAACCAATCGAGGAAGTGAAGCGAAGACTTCCGAATATGCCCCGAGTAGCAGCGCGGACATACCACGGATATAACAAAGCTGGTGCTCAAGTCTCAATCATCTCCTGGTGTGACGTCGGAACTTTGCAGGCCGACGCGTAGTCAATGATGGAGCAGACACGAAGGATCGTCGCTGATAGTCACACCGGAACGGATTGTTGTCAACAGAATGATTTGATTCCGCGGCAAGACGATGACCGCCCCGTACAGCGACGATTCCATTAAACTAGTCGCGTGGAGCCTTTAACTGAACCATGCAGAAAAGAATATTGATCACCGGTGGGAATGGAACGGTCGGCGCCGGTTTGGTAGCCGAGCTTCGACGGCGTGGCGCGCTGGTCGTATCGTGCGACAGATCGCATCGTGAAGATGAGGTCGGGTTTTCGCTTCGGACGGACGTCAAGAAACCCACTTTCGCGCGCTGCGACGTCGGCGAATTCCGTCAGATCGAACGCGTTGTGGAGACGCTTGGCCCGTTCGATTATGTCTTTCACGCGGCAGCCGAATTCGGGCGCTGGAACGGAGAGGATTTCTACGAGAGTCTCTGGCGCACGAACGCGGTGGGTACGAAGAACATCATTCGCCTGCAGGAGCGTTTGAAATTCCGGTTGATCCATTTTTCGTCGTCCGAGGTCTATGGCGACTGGCCCGAGTTGATGGTGGAAAGCGTCATGGATCATCACGAGGTGAAACAGCTCAACGACTACGCGATGAGCAAATGGGTCAACGAAATGCAGATCCGCAACTCGGCGGCACAGTATCAGACCGAAAGCGTCATTGTCCGGCTGTTCAATACATACGGGCCCGGTGAATACTACAGTCCGTACAGGTCCGTGAACTGCAGGTTCCTGTACTGTGCGTTGATGGGCCTGCCGTGGGTCGTTTATCGCGGTCACTCGCGAACTTCAACATTCCTTGCGGATACTGTACGAACGCTTGCGAACATCGTCGACAATTTCAAACCTGGAGAAACGTACAACATCGGCGGAGACTCCGAACACACGATCGAAGAGCTTTCCGGCGCCATTCTTCGGGTAACCGGGGCCGATCCCAGACTCGTCGAGTACCGCGACAGCGAGATCCTCACCACGAAACAAAAGCGCGTCGATACCAGCAAATCGATCCGAGACCTCGATCATCGGAACTCCTACCGTCTTGAAGACGGCCTGCGCCTGACCGCGGAATGGATGCGAAAGGTCTACGACGTCAAAACCATGTAGTTGATAGTTGATTCCTTCGCGCGAAGGTCGCGCGAACTTGTGCAGGCCTAGAGATGAAATGGCGCAAGTGGCGCAAAGTCTTCCGCGGCTGGAAGAAGGGTTACCGAGGCAGCGCAGAGTTTGTGCAACCGGCGCAAAGTTGTGCCGCCACGGAGATCAATTGGCGCGACCGGCGACAAGTCTTTCCGCGGACGGAACAAGTTTGCTGAGGCGGCGTAATGTTTGTGCAAGCGGCGCAAAGTCGTGCCGGCATGGAGATCAATTGGCGCAACCGTCGGCAAGGTCTTCCAGCGACTGGAGGAAGTTTGCCGAAACGACGCAAAGTTTGTGCAAGCGGCGCAAAGTTGTGCCGCCACGGAGATCAATTTGGCGCAACCTCGATCAATTGGCGCAAGCGGCCCAAGGTTTGCTGGTGAACGGCTTTTACTAAAAACTCATGGCCTTCTGTGAATTTTCAAAGTGATAAACGACGGACCTTGCAAACATGGCGCGATGGAAGCAACCAGAGTATCTTCAGGCATGATCAACACGCTCGTTAGAAGGGCATTTGCCCTTGTCGTTTTCTTGAACTTCGCCGTCTCGGAGTGCGATGCGGCCGACAAGTGGATCAGCCTTCGATCGAAAAACTTCTTCTTCGCCGGCAATGCCAGCGAGTCGCAAATGAAAAGGGTCGCCCGCGATTTGGAAGAATTCCGTGAGGGATTCGCGATGATGTTTCCCGGAGTGGGCGGACGTTCCTCGGTTGGTACGACCGTGGTTGTGTTCAAGGACGACGCGTCATTCAAGCCGTATAAGCCGCTCTATGAAGGCAAGCCAGCAAACATATCGGGGTATTTTCAGCCTGGATCCGACGCCAATTACATTTCGTTAACCGCCGACACGGAGACGTCTCAGGTCATTTATCACGAATTCATACACTCTCTGACGAGAGACTCCACAAGCAAGTTACCGCCATGGGCGAGTGAGGGCCTTGCAGAGTTCTACAGCATGTTCGAGGTTAGCGGCAACGGACGCGACTTGATCCTCGGACGCGCGATCGGCCGGCACGTTCAGACCCTCAAAGATCATCAACTGATGCCGTTCCCGGCCCTGCTGGCAGTCACGCATGACTCGTCCGAATACAACGAAAGAACGAAACAGGGAATCTTCTATGCGGAGTCGTGGGCGCTGGTGCATTACCTGCTGACGAGCGCGGACGGGCAACCGAAGTTCACGCAATACTTGAAGCTGCTGACATCTGGTAAGTCGATCGACGATAGTTTCAGAGAAGCCTTTCACACGGATTACGCGACGCTTGAAAAGGAAATCTACCTTTACGTCCGGAATCGAATTACCTGGCCTGCGTTCCGGGTCAAGCTCTCGGAGAAACTTGATTTCGATAAAGAGGTACAGATCTCTCCGCTTACTGAGGCGCAGTCGCAGTACTATCTTGGCGATCTCCTGTTACATTCCAACCGGTACGACGCTGCCGAAAAAGAGCTTCAAAAATCGATCGAGACGGACCCGCATCGGGCGTTGCTTACGCATCCATGGGGATGTTGCGTCTTCGTCAGAAACAATACCCGGATGCCTTGAATTTTCTCTCGCGGGCGGTCGATTCGGACGACCAGAATCACATGACGCACTTTTATTACGCTTCGCTGCTACAAAGGCTGGCGGAGGATGAGAACGCCGATGCCCGGCAACAACGGCTCCTGTCGATGCGCACACACCTTCGGAAATCGATCGAACTAGCCCCACATTTCATCGAAGCCTATAGCTGGTTAGGTTATGTGGCGTCGGTTCTCAACGACGAACTGGACGAAGCCGAGGGTCTCGTCGGGAAAGCGAGTCTCATGGCTCCGGGCCGGGAGGATCTGAAACTGACCTTCGGTCGCCTGCTGGCGATGAATCACAAGACAGCGGCGGCTCGAACCGTTGTCGGAGCGCTGCGGAATTCCACTGCGGATGACGAGATCCGCCGGCAGGCGTCGTCGCTGCTCGAAAACATCGAAGTGCGTCTGGCGTCCGAGCAGGCGCAGCGGGACTACGAAAAGCGACGAACGGATTCGGCGAAGCAGATAGCGAACTTTCCGGAAGATACATCGTCTTCGGGCGAACCGCCGCGGCTGAGCCGTCCCGCTGCATCGAGTTCTGAAGCCGCGGCTGTTTCCGACGGCGCAACCTCCATGGCACTGCCCGCGAGAACGCAGGTCACGGGAGAACTGATGATGATGGATTGCTCTCATGGCCTGACCATGGACGTCCGAGTCGGTAACGAATCGGTGAAGTTTCACAGCGACGATCCCTCCAAAATCGATTTCGTCAGCTTCACAACCGACGTGAAAAGTACGATTGCCTGTGGACCCGTCCAACCGGAAGTTCCCGTTGTAATCACATACAAACGTAGTGCCGATCCTTCATTTCTGGGCGAACCGATCAAAGTGGAATTCCGAAAGTAGGCGCATTCCGAACGCTTTGGCCTGAACGTGGAATGGTTGCCACATGGGACCTGGCGTCTCGGAATGAGCCTTCGGTGCCTCCTACCTGCGCCCGGTTGTCCGGCTTTTTTCTCTGATGTACTCTCGCGCCAATTGAGGCAACCCATGCGAATACGCACTATGATTTTATTGGCAATCCTTCTGGCATTCGTTCCCGCCGTTGCTGCACTGACGCTGCATCTGGTGCGCGTCCACGTTTCGGAACAAATGCGCGGCCACTCGTAAGCGATGCCGTCGCCCGACCTCGTCATTGCATAGAAGGTCCCTGCAATCTACAATTCAGGGTAATTCCGAGCATTAACCGGGAATGACGAGCAGCCACGGGAGGTCCGCATGAATTCCTTGGGACGTCGCGACTTTCTGAAAGGGATCTCTTTTTTCGGAGTCGCTTCAGGATTCAGGATGCCGGCCCGATATGATCCGAGCGCGAAGTTCGATCTTAAGGTCAGCGAAGTCGAGTATCGCCGAACCAAAGCCGGGCGGGCGTTGTTGGCCCGAATCTATCAACCGGTGGGCTCAGGGCCGTTTCCCACAGTCCTTGATCTTCATGGAGGCGCCTGGAACGCCAAAGATCGCAAAGCCGAAGAACCGATGGATCGCGCCATCGCGACGAGCGGTGTGCTTGTGGTCGCGGTCGACCTGACGCTTGCACCGGAAGCCCCGTATCCCGCCTGCGTGCAGGACGCCAACTATGCCGTGCGGTGGCTGAAGACGAAGGCAAAGTCGTGGAATGGGGATTCGTCGAAGATCGGCGTCTACGGAAGTTCAAGCGGCGGCCATGTTGCGGAACTTCTCGCCATGCGTCCACGCGACAAGCGCTACAACGCGATTCCGCTGGCCGAAGCGCCGAACGTCGACGCGTCCATCGCATTTGTCGCAATGCGCTCGCCCATCAGCAATACGTTCGCACGCTTCCAGAATGCCGAAAAGCTGAAGCGCGACGCCATGGTGAAGAACAACACGACTTTCTTTGTTCCATGGGACACCATCCACGAAAGTAATCCGCAGGAAATCCTCGACCGCAAGGAACCGATCGCGAAGGTGCCGTTCCTCATCATGCAGGGCGCGCTGGACGATAACGTGCTGCCGTCCGTTCAGGAAAAATTCGCTCAAAGCTACAAGTCTGCGGGCGGCGATATCCGGTATGAGCTTTTTGAAGGCTGTGAGCATGAGTGGGTGGCAACGCCCGGGCCGCAGACCGATCGCGCCCGGGAGATGGTGAAGGCGTTCATCGCTCGAAACGTGAATCTTTAGCCGGCCACGGAACTTTCCACGGCGCTGTCAACGTACCTCTGCTGATTCCGGCACCGCGCTGGCCGCGACGGTCTACACCATTCAGCGTTACGCCATTTGGAGTAACGCCTTTTGGTATATAATCCAATGCGTGGATAATCCATTCGTTTTTGGTGAGATCGTCGAGCAGCGGCATTTTGTCGATCGGGATAAAGAACTGCAGAATCTCGTTCGCGATCTGGCCGACGGCCAGAAGATGTTTCTGTTGTCCCCGCGCCGTTTCGGGAAGAGCTCTCTGGTTTCGCTGGCTCTGCTGAAACTCGAGAAGCGGCATCTTCGGACGGTGAACATCACTGTCAGCAGCTACGCCAACTATGCGCAGTTCCTGGAAAAGTTCGTTGAGCGCGTTCTTCGCGCTGCGGGTCCGTGGGATCGCGTCAAGAGCATGATCCACCGGTTTCTCCAGCGCGTGCAGCCGACCGTAACATTCAATCCCGCAAACGGCGAAACATCGATTTCATTGAGCCGTGCTGCTGATGCCGATGCATCGTTGATTGCGGCAGACGTCTTTGCGATGCCTGCGGAACTGGCCCGCAACGGTGGATTTCGAATGGCGATCTGCCTGGACGAATTCCAGCAGCTCGACCTGTTCGGCGGTGCCGCTGTTGAGAATGTGATCCGCAATGAAGTCCAGAAACAACGGGAGATTGGCTATGTTTTTTCCGGATCGCAACCATCATTGATGGAGGAAATGCTTTCCGCCGGGCGTCCGTTTCACAAGGCCGGCCCGGCCATCTTTCTCGAGAAGATTCCGGCGGAGCCATGGAAGGAGTTCATCAAAACTCAATTTAAGAATCGCCGCCGCAAAATAACCGAACAGGCAATCGACCGGCTTTTGAATGTCGCTGATCTCATTCCCTACGACATTCAGCGGATAGCGCACGAGCTTTGGGATTACGGCGAACTGAAGAACAAGACCGAGCTGACCGTCAACGACGTGGATTTCGTGATCGAGGAACTTGTCCGGTCGCAGGCGGAATACTTCGAGCGTTTGTGGGAGCAGCTGACCTCCAGGCAGAGGGCGGTTCTTCAGGCGCTCAGCCACCAGGGGCCCGCGGATCTGCACTCGCAGTCAGGTCGCGAGCGATACCGCCTTGGAGCGGCGTCGACTGTGCAGAAGTCCCTTCAATCCCTCGATGCCCAGGACATTCTGGACCGTTATCACGGCACTTATTTTTTCGTCGACCCGTTGTTCGCGAACTGGGTTCGAAGAAGCATTTGAGTCGTAGGAGATGTTCACCGACATGACCACACTGCTTGAAAAGATCGCCGCTGAATTGAAACGTCCACGCACGTTGTCGGCGAGGGTGACCAACCATATCGTCCAGACCTATGGAATCGATCATGATGCTGTCGGCCGTTTTCTGGCCGACGAGTTAACCGGGCTCGACGACTACGAAATCGATCTGATGCTCTCACCTGTCTTTACTCCGAAGCTTTCCGACCAGGCGGTATTTGCCGAGCTTTTGGGCGGGAATTCCGTTCCACGGGAACAATGGCGGGCATTGATTGAGAAACTCGCGAACCGTCCGACCGAAGCGCAACTCGTGACAACCGATGGGCGGACACACACGATTCGTTTGCGCGAGGTGACCATCGAGCGTTACGTCCATCGCCTTCGCCTTGAAGGAAGCATCTCCGAATCGATACTCACGTTGATTGGGCGAACGGGAGCGGAACCGGAACGCACGATGCTGAAAGTCATCGCGCGGCGCGCCATCTGGGAGGACGCCGGGCGAAGCGGTATTCTGGAACGCTACCTGACAAGTTCGCCTCATGACGAAAGGTATGTGACGGACGCGCTGGCACTGCTCAACCTGTTGGAGAGTCATAAGGTCGGCGATGTCGCAAGACTGATCGATTGGATCCCGGCCAGACGACAAGCGCTCCGGGAACAGATCGCCGCGGCATCAGGCCCGAAGCCGTTCTTCAGCCAGGCAGTCGAGGATCTGTACGGCGGAGCACATGACCAGCGATCGCCGGATGAGGCGCGACTGGCCGCCAAACAGGAGGAGTTTGAGTTTCTGGAGCGGCTGCAGCAGCTGCTAAGCGCCTGATATCGCCAACCTTACAAATTTACATGGCGCGTTGGATGTCCCTGCCCGAAGCTGGCGTGGGAATTGCCATGGGGAAGACCGCACAAACAGCAGCGCCGGCATCGCAAGTCAGGATGGCGGAGATCATCTCGGCGCTTTCGTACGCGCTGGACCTTACAGAAGGCCAGCCGCTCGGACACTCCGTGGATACGTGCATTCTCGGGATGCGGCTCGCCGATGAACTACGGCTCTCGGAGAAGCAGAAGGCAGACCTCTATTATGCACTCCTTCTCAAGGACGCCGGTTGCAGCAGCAACGCGTCGCGCATGTGCCAGATCTTCGAAGCCGACGAACGGCGGGCCAAATTCGAAGTCAAGACAACCGACTGGACGCGCGTCAATCTGGAGTCGCTCGTTTATCTCTTCCACAATGTGGCGCCCACTCGCTTCCTGGTTAAGAGAATGTGGAAAACGCTCGGCATCGCATTACACCGCGAGGAGCAGTCGCAAGCGCTTTTCTCGATGCGCTGCGAGCGAGGCGCGCAAGTCGCCCGTAAGATCGGCTTCAGCGAGGAAACGGCTCAGGCCATTCACAGTCTTGATGAGCATTGGGATGGCAGCGGCTATCCGGATAAGCTTCGAGGCGATCAGATTCCGCTGTTCGCGCAAATTGCATGCTTATGCCAGACTCTCGAAGTTTGCGCCAGGACACAGGGTCGCGCTGCGGCTTTCGCGACTCTGGATAAACGTAGCGGCAGGTGGTTC
>JACXTT010015024.1_pt1 | contig 10071 bp, 8 predicted proteins | sample 9270951 | NCBI WGS metagenome assembly JACXTT01 (sample SAMN15532306, study PRJNA645909) | rock metagenome | isolation source: weathered quartz diorite | place: Puerto Rico | collected 2017-06-21
CCCCGGCGTGTTGGTCTTGGGCCGTACCTCTGAACGCTGTGGGGGCGGATCGGGTGTGGGGGGCATGGGGGGGCTTCGCCCAGGCCGCCGATCGGAAGGAATGGTCCCAACGCCTGTGGCCGGTAAGCAGCAAATTCACTTGGCCGGCCCCGCCGATCGCGTCGAGTACCCGGGATACCGCTGCAACGTCGGCCTTCCAGGGATGGCGGGTGTAGGCATAGCCGCCGCCACCGCCATGGAACTCCCGTTCCGGGATGCGGCTGATGTAACCATCGGTGAGAATCCTCAGTGGGCCAAGCTCGTAGTGGATGTTGGCGATGGACATCCAGGTGATGTCCACGTGATCAGGCCCGGCCGCCATGCCCTGGGACATCGAGGCAACGGCGAGAATGGCAACCGCAGTTCCGGATAGAGATTTCTTCATTATCCCCCCAATAAGAAACCAATTTTTTTGCCACAGAGGACACAGAGCACACAGAGGAAAAACAAGGGAAAGCAAATTGGGGATATAGGCGCGGTAACTGTTCGCAAACCTCTGGCGCAAAATTTCTCCGCGACGGATCGTGAGCCAATGAAAGGTTTTTTCCCCAGTTTATTTTCCTGCTCTTGCCTTTCCTCCGTGTTCTCTGCGTCCTCTGTGGCGAAAGGTCTTGATTTAGTAGAAAGGCTAGACCCGGCGGGCTTCGACGAAATGTCTCTTCCAGAATTCCGCGCTGAGGCTGTCCGTGCGCACGCGCCCGCCGCTCGAGGGTGCGTGCACGAATCTGCCGTCGCCGAGGTAGATGCCGACGTGGGAAGATTTCTTTCCTTCCTGATCGAAAAACAGCAGGTCGCCAGGGCGCAGGCTGCGCACCGAAATCAGCGTAGTGGCGTTACGTTGGGCCGGGGTGGCGCGCGGCATGCTGATGCCGGCGCGGCCGTAGCTGTAGCGCACCAGCCCGCTGCAGTCGAACCCCGCGGGTGTATCGCCGGCGTAGCGATAAGGTTTGCCGATCATCTCGCGTGCAAAGGCAACAGCCTTGAGCGCAATCTCGTCGCTGGCCCGTCTTGCCGGCGTCTCGGCGACTTCCGGCGTACTGGCGCAGCCGGCCAGTACCGCAATGAGCAGCAGCGGCGAAATCCAGGCAGGAAACGAGCCGTAATATGCGCTCATCGTGGCAGGCACTCCACAAAACTGCATGCCGTGCAGCATAGCAGAACAGTGCGATGGTCCCGGATACTGTACAGGGCCTTGTTTAATGGCCCGCAGCCCCTTATTTTGAGAGTCAACGCAGCCGCTCGGATTCCGTTTACGGTGGCCTGTTCCATCTAAAAAAATAGCTGCCGCAAAAGGAAAATAATGAAACGACTGATCCTCAGGTTGGTCCGCACCGCGCTTGCCGGCGGGCTCGCGTTCGCGACGGCTGGCGGCGTACACGCCGGCATACCGCCGATCGCCGATGGCGAGGGCGTGCCCACTCTCGCTCCGATCCTCGAGCAGGTCACTCCCGCGGTGGTGAATATCGCGGTGCTGTCGCGCTCTCCCGAGGAAGACAACCCGATGTTGCAGGACCCGTTCTTCCGCCGTTTCTTCGGACTGCCCGAGCAGGCTCAGCCGCAAATCTCCGCCGGCTCGGGCGTGATCGTGGATGCGAAGCAGGGGCACGTGCTGACCAACCATCACGTGATCAAGGACGCGAAACAGATCGTCGTCACGCTCAAGGACGGCCGCCAGCTCGAGGCCAGGCTGCTGGGGTCGGATGCGGCAACCGACATCGCACTGCTGAAAGTCGAAGCGGAGAAACTCACGGCGATTAGGTTTGCCGATTCGGACCGACTGCGAGTAGGGGACTTTGTGCTGGCGATCGGCAATCCCTTCGGCATCGGGCAGACGGTGACGTCGGGAATCGTCAGCGCGCTGGGGCGCACGGGCCTGAGCATGGAAGGCTACGAGGACTTCATCCAGACCGACGCGTCGATCAATCCCGGCAACTCCGGCGGGGCGCTGGTCAACCTCAGGGGCGAACTGGTCGGCATCAATACCGCGATCATCGGCCCATCCGGCGGCAACGTCGGCATCGGTTTTGCCGTGCCGAGCAACATGGCGCGCGCGGTGATGAGTCAGCTGGCAAGGCACGGCGAAGTCAGGCGCGGGCGCATTGGGCTGACGACTCAGGAGATCACCCCCGATCTCGCGAAGGCGCTCGGGCTGACGTCCAATCAGGGCGCTGTCGTGGTGGAAGTTGGTCCGGACTCACCGGCGGCCAAAGCCGGGTTGAAGCGCGGCGATGTGGTTACTGCAGTGAACGGACGCGGCGTTCGCGGCTCATCCGACCTGCGCAATCAAATCGGCCTTTTGGCGGTGGGGGAAGACGTCGAGTTCAAGGTGCGCCGCGACGGCAGGGAACTGGTGCTCAGGACCAGGGTCGAGAAATTGCACGCGGCGACTGCCCTCGGCAACCAGATCGTGGCGGAACTGCAGGGTGCGACGGTGGGCACGGTGGAAAGCGGCGGCAAGCCGAACGCCGTCATGATCGTCGAAGTCGAGGCCGACAGCCCCGCATGGTCGCACGGGTTGCGCCCGGGGGACGTGATCGTCGCGGTGAACCGCAGGAAAGTCAGCAGCGTCCGCGAACTCATCGCCGTTCTGAAAGCGCCCGGCAGGGCGGTTCTTTCGGTCGTGCGTGGGGATTATGTCTTTGCCATCGTGCTTCGCAGATAAATACTTTTTGCCACAGAGGACACAGAGAAGAACCAGACTCTTTCAACACGAAGGGTCACGAAGCAAAAGAAAAAAGGAACACGAGGGAAGTTCATAATGGTCCTTCTTCTCAGAGGACACGGAGACACACAGAGGAGAAGCAGAAAACGCGTTCAACGCGATGGTCGCAAAGGGGCGCGAAGGAAAACGAACTCGTCCAACAAGTAGCACAGTGTTGGTTTTCGCTTTTCTCCGTGCCCTCCGTGGTTCAAGGTTTGGGTTGTCCTTCCCATTCCTTCTCCTGCAATGCGCGCCACTGGATCTTGCCGGTGCCGGAGCGGGGGAGCTGGTCGGTGAACTCGACGATGCGGGGCACTTTGTACGCCGCCATGTGGCCGCGCGACCATTCCATGATGTCTTCCGCGGTCAGCTGTCCCTTATGCTCTTCCTTGAGTACGATGACCGCCTTCACGGTCTCGCCGCGGCGCGCGTCCGGCGCTGAGATTACCGCCACTTCCCTGATATCCGGGTGCTTGTAGAGCGTGGCTTCGAGCTCTGCCGGCCAGACCTTGAAGCCGGAGGCGTTGATCATGCGCTTGAGCCGGTCGGCGATGTAGTAGTAACCATCCTCGTCGACCCGCCCGAGGTCGCCGGTGCGAAGAAAGGTCTTGCCTTCGATTTCGATGAATGCTGTTTCGTTCGCATCCGGGCGTTGCCAGTAGCCCCTCATCACCTGCGGGCCGTGCACCACGATCTCGCCCTGCTCGTTCGGTCCGAGCGGTTCGAGAGTGTCGGGGTTGATCACCAGCGACTCGGTATCGAAAGTGGGAATACCGAGGCACTGCTTGCGCGGCTTGTCCGGCGGGTTCATGTGGGTCTGCGAGATAGTTTCGGTCATCCCGTAGGCCTCCATGTAATCTATCCCGCACAGGTCATGGAGCTTCTGCGCGACCGCTTCCGGCATCGAGCTGCCGCCGCCGAAGACATTCTGCAGCGAGGACAGGTTGCGCCCCGAGGTCGCGGGATGGGCCAGCAGGTCCACCACCATGGTCGGCACGTTGGCCCAGTGGGTACAGCCGTAGCGCTCGATCATGTAGCCCGCCGCATCCGGATTCCAGCGCGGCAGGATGGCGATGGTCGCGCCCGCGTATAGAGGCGCGTTCATGCTGTGTTGCATGCCGGTGACGTGAAACATTGGCGCCGTGGCGAGCGTCACCGAATCGGCAGTGAATCCCTCCCACAGAGCGGCACCCACCAGCGTGGTCATTATGGTGCGGTGGGTGTGCATGCACCCCTTGGATTTCCCGGTGGTCCCGGACGTGTAGAGAATCGCGGCGAGGTCATCCGCCTCGGCTGCCGGCTTGAGCGGCTTGTAGGCGGCGGCCAGCGCATCGGCCCACGATACGACGCCGGGATCGTTGATGGCCTGGCGGGGCGCCTTCAGGAATTCCGGGATCTCAAGCGTTGTGTATTCGGTCAGGTAGTCGCCGTAGGTGACGACGATCGCGTGCTTCACCTGCTTGCCCATCAGCGGCTGGATCTGCGGATACAGGTCCTGGGCGATGAACGCCACGGATGCGCCGCCGTCCTCGAAGTAATGTACCAGTTCGTCGGTCACATGCATCGGACTGACCGGTACCAGGACCGCGCGCGCGCGCAGAATCGCGTAATAGGCGATGATGAACTGCGGCGAATTCTGCAGCTGCAGCACCACGCGGTCGCCCTTGCGTACGCCGCAGCGATTCTGCAGGAAGCCTGCCATCAGGTCTACGTCCTTCTTCAACTGGCGATAGGCGTATCGCGTATCGTAAAAGATCGTTGCCGGTTTTTCCGGGTAACGCGCCGCCGATGCCTCGAGATTGAAATGAAGCGAAGTGGCAGGCACGGTAAGGTGCCTGGGGAGGCCCCTGGGCCAGTGCTGCAGATGCTGGGCTTCCATTGGGGTCGATTCAAGCGCTGAGTTTCTTGTTTTCCGCTTCCTGCAACTGCCGCCACTGGATCTTGCCGACGGCGGATTTCGGCAGGCTGGCGACGAGCTCCACCACGCGCGGGACTTTGTAGGCGGCCATGCGTTCACGCGACCAGGCGATGATATCTTCCGGCGTGACTTTTCCGCGGCTCGCCTCTTTGAGCACCACCAACGCCTTGACGGTTTCACCGCGCCGCGGGTCCTGCGTGCCGATCACGCAGGCCTCGTGTATGTCGGCATGATGATAAAGCGTACCTTCGACCTCGGCCGGCCAGACCTTGTAACCGGAGGCGTTGATCATGCGCTTGAGGCGATCGACGATGAAAAAGTAACCGTCCTCGTCGCAGTAGCCGAGGTCGCCGGTGCGGAAGAAGCGTTTGCCCCCGAGCTCGATGAAACTGGCCGCCGTGGCGTCGGGATTCTTCCAGTAGCCGAGGAAGATCTGCGGGCCGCTGGAAACGATCTCGCCTACTTCTTTCGGGCCGAGTTCCTTCAGTGTGTCGGGGTTGATCACGCGTGCTTCAGTCGAGCAGATCGGAATGCCCAGGCACTGTTTCTTGGTGCGTTGAGGCGGGTTGATGTGCGTTGGCGCAATGGTCTCCGAAAGTCCGTAGCCCTCGATGTAAGAAAGACCGGTGCGATCCTGCAGGCGCTGCGCTACCGCCTCGGGCATCGCTGCGCCGCCTCCGCCGATGTGCTTGACGCTTGAGATGTCGTAACAGCCGAGTTCCGGATTCGAGAGAAAGTCGATGGCCATGGTGGTGATGTTGGTCCAGCCGTCGACCTTGTAGCGCTGTATGAGCTCGGCGGCCGTGTCGCGGTCCCAGCGTGTCATCAGCACGATGGTAGCGCCGCGGTAGATCGGCTGGTTCATGCTGCATTGCATGCCGGTGACGTGAAACAGCGGCATGGTGCACAGAACCACCGAGTGGGTGTCCATGCCGACCCAGGCCGAGCCGGCGATGATCGTACTCATCACGGTGCGATGGGAGTGGATGCAGCCCTTGGGCTTGCCGGTGGTGCCCGAGGTATAGGGCATGACGCACAAGTCGTCCGGCCGGGCCGAGGTCAGCCCGGCCGCATGTTGGGCCGCGAGGGCGTTGCTCATCAAGGTTGCCCCCTGTTCACGGATTGCTATGCGATGCGCGGCCGCCGCTTCCGGCACCTTCAGGTCGGTAGGCTGAACCAGATAATCGGAATAGGCTGCCACCAGGACGTGATCGAGGCCCGCGCCGATCAGCGGGCGGAGCTGGGGAAAGAGCTCCTGCCCCGTGATCGCAACCCTGGCATCGCTGTCGGCGACGTAGTGGCGCAGCTCATCGGTGAGGTTCATCGGGTTCACCGGCACAACCATCGCATCTGCGCGCAGGCACGCGTAGAACGCAATCATGAACTGCGGACTGTTCTGTATGAACAGCAGCACGCGCTCGCCCTTGTCTACGCCGCAACGCCGTTGCAGGAATCCGGCGAGCGCATCCACCTCGCTCTTGAAAGTCCGGTAGGTGAGCGCCGAGCCGTAGTAGATCAGCGCGGTCTTGTCGGGTTCCCGTGCGGCCGCGCTCGCCAGATTGTGATAGACGCTGGCCCGGGGCAACGCGATTTCTCGCGGCACGTTATCCGGCCAGAAACGGTAATGACTCGGTTCCATTTCCTGCTCCTCCTTAGTGCCGCATCGGCGCAGCGGCCTCTTATTGTCGTCGGACCGGCCTGGAAGACTGTCGCGGGCCGGTCACTGTCGCGGGCCGGTCGTTGGGGCGCCGTGCCCGACTATGTTGGACATGCCCGCCTCCGCGGTCAATCCCACGTTTTCGACCAAAGTCAATTTGGTGAACCACGGAGACCACGGAGAGCACGGAGGAAAACCAGAATCGAGGGAAAGCATGTGGGCGTAGAAAGTGAGCCTGGTGCCGAAGTAAGCTCCGATGGCCAGCTTTAACTCTCGAACGCTCTTTGCCGGCTCTTGCCTCTCCTCTGTGTTCTCCTTGTCCTCCATGTTTCAAGGTTCAGATAAAGACGGACCGCATTGCAATGCAGCGAAAGCGGGCCAAGCGGTAACTTTACCGGTCGCGGCGGTTGTGCCAGTATCCAGTGCGCGTTTCGGTACGGCGCATCCCACACCGGGGAGGGCTTGGAGTTGGCGAGCACCGTGGGCCAAGAAAAAATGGACAACGCCGCGCCGGGGGGCGACCCTCGCGGCCAACCGTTGTTGCGGATTTCCGGACTGAGCGTTCAGTTCGGAGGCATCGTTGCGCTGGAGGACGTGTCCTTCGACGTGATGCAGGGCCAGATCGCCGGCGTGATCGGTCCCAACGGTGCCGGCAAGACCACCCTGTTCAACTGCCTCTCGCGCATCTATCCGTTCCAGGGCGGCAGCATTTACTTCCGCAGGCAGTCGCTGCTCGAAATCCCGCGCCACCGCATCGCCGACTGCGGCATCGGCCGCACTTTCCAGAATCTTGCGCTGTTCCGCACCATGAGCGTCCTGGACAACATCATGGTCGGCGCCCATTGCCGCAGCCGCGGCGGTTTCCTCGCCAACGCCCTGCGCATGCCGGTGATAGCGCGCGAAGAGTTGTTGGTCGAGACGAAAGCAGGGGGCCTGATCGAGTTGCTGGATCTGCAGGCGGTTGCGCGGGCGCGGGTGGCGGACTTGCCGTTCGGTACGCAAAAGCGCGTGGAACTCGGCCGCGCCCTGGCAGCCGAGCCCCGGCTGCTGCTTCTCGATGAACCGGCGGGCGGGCTGAACCACGAGGAAGTGGGATCGCTCTCCGCGCTCATCCGCCGCATCCGCGACCAACTGGGCGTGACGATCCTGCTGGTGGAACATCACATGAGCCTGGTGATGCAACTCTCCGACAAGGTGGTGGCACTCAATTTCGGCAGGAAGATCGCCGACGGCAGCCCGGCGGAGGTGCAGCGCAATCCGGACGTGATTCGCGCCTACCTGGGAAGGGACGCCTGAATGGCGCTGCTCGAGGTCTCCGGTTTGCACGCCGGTTACAGCGCCCCCGACGTTCTGCGCGGTGTGGCTTTCGCCGTCGAGCAGGACGGCATCACGACGGTCCTCGGCGCCAACGGTGCCGGCAAGACCACGCTGCTGCGCGCCGTGAGCGGCATGGTGAGACGGCAGGGCTCGGTGCGCTTCGACGGGCGACCGATCGAGACCCTGGCCACCGAGGAAATAGCGCGGCTGGGAATCGGGCATGTGCCTGATGGCCGCGGCACTTTTTTCGATTTCACCACCGAGGAAAACCTGCGCATCGGCGCCTATACCCGCAAGGACCGGCAGGCGGTGGCACGCGACTTCGAGCGTGTCTACAACTATTTTCCGCGGCTCAAGGAGCGCCGGCACCAGCAGGCGGGCACACTCTCGGGCGGCGAACAGCAGATGCTGGCGATTGCCAGGGCGCTCATGCTCTCGCCGAGGCTGCTGCTGCTCGACGAGCCTTCCTTCGGCCTGGCGCCCCTGGTGGTGCAGGATATTTTCCGCATCATGCGCAGTATCAACGCAGAGGAGGGGGTTAGCGTTCTTCTGGTGGAGCAGAATGCGGCATTGGCTCTGGATCTCGCCGATCACGCCTATCTGCTCGAAACCGGAGAGGTGGTGATGTCGGGCAGCGCCGATACCATCCGCACCAACGAGACCGTGCGGCGCGCTTATCTGGGTTATTAGAAGCGGCAATCAATGGAAGCGTTTCTGCATCAAGTGTTGTCGGGACTGGCCACCGGTGGCATTTACGCCAGCCTGGCGCTGGCGCTGGTGATGATCTACCAGTCCACCAGCCACATCAATTTCGCCCAGGGCGAACTGGCGATGTTCTCGACTTATCTGGCGTGGAGCCTCATCAATGCCGGCGTACCCTATTGGTGGGCGTTCCTGCTGACGGTGGCCATGTCGTTCGTCGCCGGAGTCGTGATCGAGCGGGTGATCATCCGGCCGGTGGAGCATGCGCCGGTGTTGTCCATCGTCACGGTGTTCATCGCGCTGCTGGTCATTTTCAATAGCGTGGCAGGGTGGATCTTCACCTACACCATCAAAACTTTTCCCAGCCCGTTCCCGGAGCAGCCGCTGTTCGGCAATCGCTTCATCTCGTCGCATGAACTGGGCGCCATCGGCATTACGCTGGCGGTGCTGGTCATGCTCTACCTGTTTTTCCGCTTCACCCCGCTCGGCCTGGCGATGCGCGCGGCGGCGCAGAATCCGGTATCGAGCCGGCTGGTGGGGGTGCGCGTGGGGTGGATGCTGGCGCTGGGCTGGGGTCTGGCGGCGGCGGTCGGGTCGGTGGCCGGCATGCTGGTGGCGCCAATCGTTTACCTGGAGCCCAACATGATGTCGGGCGTGCTGTTGTACGCCTTTGCGGCGGCGCTGGTGGGCGGGATCGACAATCCGTTCGGCGCGGTATTCGGCGGCTTCGTGGTGGGCGTGCTGGAAAACCTGATCGGGGCCTACGTGATCGGCACGGAGTTGAAACTCACGGTGGCTCTGGTGCTGATCATCGGCGTGCTGCTGGTCAAACCGACCGGGCTGTTCGGAAGAGTGTTTGTCACGCGCGTCTAGCGGGTCAAGTGAACGAGTGAATGAAGGATAAAGGAGTAAGCGTGGAGAGACTTCAGGGCCGAGGACCGAGGTACGAGCGCCGAGAAGGGATTGTAAAGAGTGTCCTATCATCACTGGGCCCTCGTACCTTTTTCACGTAGCCATTCGCCACGGAAACAATGGGCCCTATAATTTCAACAGCTGAGATGACGCTCCCCCGCTACGCGGGCCTGTCGGCGCGCGTCTGGAAGGCGATCGGCATGGGGGCGCTGCTGTGTGCCGCCGTGGCGCTGCCGTTTCTGGTGAGCAGCTATCGGGTATTCCAGCTCAACATGGTGCTGGTCTACGCCATCGTACTGTTGGGGTTGAACATCCTGACGGGATACAACGGCCAGATCTCGCTTGGGCACGGCGCTTTCTACGCCATCGGTGCCTATGTTGCCGCGATCCTGATGGAGCACCTGGGCTGGCCGTACTGGGGGACCCTTCCGGTGGCCGGGCTCACCTGCTTTGTCTTCGGTTTTCTGTTTGGGTTGCCCGCACTGCGTCTGCGCGGCCATTACCTCGCGCTGGCGACCTTTGCGCTCGCCGTGGCGATGCCGCAGATCCTCAAGTACAAACACATCGAGCATTGGACCGGAGGCGTGCAAGGTATCGTGATCGTCAAGCCCGAGGTCCCCTTCGGGTTGAAGATCACCCCGGATCAGTGGCTGTACCTGTTCACGCTGGCAATCCTTTTAGTGATGTTCGTGGTCGGCTGGAACCTGCTGCGTGGGCGCGGGGGGCGTGCGATGGTGACGATCCGAGACCATCCGGTCGCAGCCGGGGCAATGGGTGTTAACAGCGCTCTGTACCAACAGTCGAATGTTGGGGGTGGCCGAGATT
>JACXTT010015025.1_pt1 | contig 10071 bp, 7 predicted proteins | sample 9270951 | NCBI WGS metagenome assembly JACXTT01 (sample SAMN15532306, study PRJNA645909) | rock metagenome | isolation source: weathered quartz diorite | place: Puerto Rico | collected 2017-06-21
CGTAAACTCCACAATCCCAGTCACGAAATAGGGCATGATCTTACCCAGCAGGAGCCCGAGGGGACGTACAGGCGTGACAAACAATTGTTCGATGGTACCGCGCTCCTTTTCGCGGACGATGGAAAATGCTGTCAGCATCACTGTGACCATGATCAGCAGAACTGACATTAAGCCGGGGAGCAGAAAATTTGGAGAACGAGACGCGGGATTGAACATCATCTTGGGGCGGACCTCGATCGGGTTATGCTCGCCGGGTGCCATCATGCGTCGCAGTGACTCGTCCAGGCCGATCGAACCTGAAACATTCACCGCCTGTCCCGCGACATTCGAGTCCGAACCGTCAACCATCACCAGAACCTGCGCCTGATTGCCTTTCAAGAGATTGCGATCAAAATCGACCGGAATTTTCACGCCCACCCTGGCGCGACCCGAAATCATCTCTGCGTTCAACTCATCATCGCTGTGGGCGTACTTGTAAAGGCGAAATGTATCGGAGTTCCGCAACCGTTCAAGGAATGCGCGACTCACTGAGCTGCCGGAAACCTGGGTCATCATGGCGCTGCCGCTGGCGTCGTATACCACCGTGGGAACCTGGCGAATGTTGGTGTCGATCGCGGTGCCGAGAATGATCATCATCAGCACCGGCATGACGAATGCGAACAAAGCCGCCATCGGGTCCCGGCGCATGTGCCGGACTTCTTTGTAGAAGATTGCTCCCAACCCTCGCGCCGGATTCTTCATGACGACGCCTCCATTTGTGCCTGCCGGCGCTGGCTGAGCTCGACAAATGCGTCCTCCAGCGTAGGGATCAGCGGCCGAATTTCCTCGACCTCAATGCCGTGCCTCCTGAGTTCGTGGCCCAGCTCCCTTTGGTCGACCGACTCGTCGACCAAAGCGTGAATTGAACGGCCGAAAATCGTAGCGCTCTTGAACAACGTCATTTCTTTTGCTTTGCGAAGTGCGCTGGTGACGGCCGGGGCGGAGATTTCAAATCTGCGCGTGCCCGCAGGATTCACTTCCGGCAGCGAACGCAGCGAATCTGGGGTTCCATCGGCAATTAGTTCGCCATAGTAGATGTAGGCTAGGTGACTGCAACGCTCAGCTTCGTCCATGTAGTGGGTGGTCACGAAAAAGGTGATGCCCTGGCCGGACAGCTGAAACAGAAGATCCCAAAGTTGACGCCGCGCAACTGGATCGATTCCGGCGGTTGGTTCATCGAGAAACAGCACGGTCGGCTCATGCATTAGCGCGCAACCTAGAGCGAGGCGCTGCTTCCATCCCCCAGAAAGGCGGCCAGCAAGGCGCTTAACATATTTGTTCAGCTTGTTGGCTTCAATGGTCTCTGCAATTTTATTTTCCAGCGCTCTTCCCGTGAGTTGATAGGCGCGACCGTAAAACTGCAGGTTCTCCATGACCGTGAGGTCATCGTACAGGCTAAACTTCTGACTCATGTAACCGATACGCTCTTTTACAGCGTCGGTTGCGCTTCGGACATCGAGCCCCTCGATCCACGCTTCTCCTTCGCTGATCGGCAGGATACCGGTAAGCATCTTGATTACTGTCGTCTTTCCGCTGCCGTTGGGGCCAAGAAATCCGAAGACCTCGCCCTTTTCGACCGTGATCGAGACCTTGTTTACGGCCACAAAATCTCCGAAACGTCGCGTCAACTTGTTTGTACGAATGGCGTTCATGGGCGCGGCTCCGAAGCGAATTCCACATCCGCACTTACGCCTGCGCGCAGCCGTTTGTCAGGGTTTTCTACGCGTAACTTCACACCGATTACTTGGTGAACTCGCTCTTCCTTGGTTTGCACATTGCGAGGTAGAAATTCAGACTGTTGCCGGATTTGCTCGACCCGGGCCTTAAAGGTCTGATCGGGAAACGTATCCACCCGGATTTGCGCGGATGTGCCAACTTGCACGCCGCCGATTTGCGTTTCGGGCACGTAAACCATCAAGTAGAGCTCATCGGCTTCCAGCAATTGAGCGATCGGCGAATTGGCGGGGACGAGATCCCCGGGCCGCAAATCCATGGTCTCAACAGTCGCAGCGGCCGGAGCGCGTACTTCGTGCTCTGCCCATCTGGCCTCGGCTTCCTTCAACTGCCCTTCTGCCAACGTCAAATCCGCGTGGGCAGCGGCGATTTCCTCGGGGCGGAATCCGCGCTGCGTCTTTTGTGCCACGGCCTTGGCCGCGTTCAACCTACCTTCAGCCGCGGCGACCGCGTTGCCGTACGAATTGACCTGCGCCTGTGCGGCGCGCTCACGATCGCCTGCATTGTCCAAGGATTGCTGTGACATGGCGCCCGCCGCGGTCAACGCTCGCGTTCTCTTCAGTTCACGATCGGCATTGGCCTTGTCGGCAAGGGCGCGTTCCAGGTCGGCACGTGCTTGCGCCAGCTCCGCTTCGCGATATCCCTGTGACGCCGCATTTGCTTCCGCAATCTCTTCTGGACGGGAGCCGCGTACCATCTTGTTCAGGTTGGCGCGGGCCGCTTGTACCCGTCCTTGCGCTTGCAGGAGCTGCCCTTCGAGCTCTGCGCTATCAAACACGACTAGCAACTGGTTGGGTTCGACTTGGTCACCCTCACGAACCAGAACGCTGCTTACGCGGCCGCCAACTTTTGATCCGACGCTGATGTTGCGTGCCTCCAGCGTTCCCGCGGCGACCAGCGCGTTATCGCCCCGACTCCTGAGGGCTAGGGCGACACTCAGGCTCCCAACCGCCAGCACTGCAATCGCAATTGCAAGTTTCTTTTTCATCGCAACCTCAGTTTGTTTTAGATTGCTTCCGCAAACTCAAGCCAGGTGGTTCGATCCTGAAATTCGGCGACAACCTGCCTTGAAACCTGTTCAAACTTCTGGGTGATCTGGCCTGCAACATCCGATCGCAGCCTTGTCACGGCCCATCCATAGACCCATTCGCAAGCACGGTCATCAATGTTGAGCAGCAGAGCGGTGTCGCGGCGTGTGTAGCCTTCCAGGGCTCGGAGAGTGAACACAAATCGAGACAGAGCATCCAGCCGCATCAACGTCTGCTGCAGCGTCGTCGAGGGCAGGCTGAGGAGCTCGCGGATGTCATCCACAGGCAACGCGCGGGAGCTGACCGGACATAGCGGATACGCGCTCAGCGCGAGCGGCGACTCGCTGGGGCGCACGGTGACGATACAAAATTTGATAATCAGCCGGCGTGCCCAGCTCAACATCCACTCCCGGAACACCTGGCTCGCGCCCTTCAAGGACTGTTGAAGTGCTGCATCGAGCGCCTTGTCGCTCAGCGCCGAATCGCCAGTGAGGGTATAGCAGAGCCAGCGCAGCTCTTCCTTGGAGCTCGCGAAGAGTGCTCGGCAGTCGCCCTCGGTACATTTCCCCTTGTCTAAGATCCACTTCATTGGTCTGACTCCTCTTTCGTTTTCTGCAGCTCCAGCCAAGCGCGCGCGGAATTCGTTTCTTCCTGCTCGGCCTCGGCCTCCTCAATCTCTTCTATGAGAGCCGAGATGAGCGGTCCGGAGCCTACCAGCCTGGCACCGGCATGGTGCATTTCAGCCAGGAGTTGCCATCCCGCGTCATCAACGAACGCTACATCGAACAGGTCCACGATGATTTTTCTCTTGCCCTTCGCGACGTCGAGTTCGCCCCAAGCCTTTTGCGCCTCGCCCACCCACTCGTGCGCGAGCTTTCCTTCTAGCTTGAAGCGGGTGGTGAGTGGACCACTCTGCACACTGATTCGTAACATCACTGCTCCCAATCGTTTTCTACGACTAGCTGTACCCTGGCAAGGTTCGCAATGCGCACCCGGATCAGGCCGCGGTCCGCCGGCGCAAGGGTCTGGTAGGCCTGGCGAAGCTCTTCCAGCAGTCGAGCGGCCTCCGCACGAGGGCGGCACAGCATGGGTTTCCTTTCGGAATGTTCAATGAGCGTCGGCATCACGCGGTGCCTAAATGCACCAGCCGTGCCAAACAGCCTCAACGGGCCCACAATCCAGAAGACATTGATTCAGAGGGAGATGGAATGTGCGGCATAATCCTGCGTCAATTGCTGCCGAATTCCCCTGATTCGGCGCGTTTGGCACTCTGCCAGTAGTTGGGCAGGCATTCGGCAGACTCGGGGTTGAGTATGCGGATTGCGATCGCGATGTCCAACAGGGATCCTAAAGAATTGCGCCTGGTGGGCTACTTCGAATGAGAACTAAGCCAGAATTTGGCGACCCGCCTGACCGCCACCTGAACTTCAAAACCAAGCTTCGCTCAACACATGCGCAGCTTTGAATCCAGTTATCTGCAGCCGAGACGACTCGGCGGGGCCTCGAGCGCGCCTGAGATCATGGCTTCAACTCAGATCGCCGTGCTGAGTAGAGTCCAACCAGCCGCGCTACAAGGACAGCGACATACATGATGCCGCTCACCGCCTCGAGAATAGAAAGTGAGCGGCATTGCGCAGTGATAGGCACCATGTCGCCATAGCCGGTTGAGGTGAGAGTGATAAAGCTGTAATACATACAGTCGAACCAGTCAATCTTGTGGTTCGGATGCCGAGCACTGTCGATCGCCAACGCGCCAGGCTGGAGCGTTTCCAACAGGAAGTAAGCGGTGCCCCAGGCTAGTGCCGTGAGTAGATACACGCTGATTGCGCCACAGATGGTATCGGGTGTAACGTACTGGGCCCGAAGAACGGCGCGCAAAAGCGTTACCAACGTGTATGCCAGGAATAAAATGGCGAAGACCAGGCTCGGTACAGCAAGTTTGGGCTCGTTCCGCAAGGTTAGTAGAGAATTCAGCACTCCGGCGGGCACAGCCAGGGCCAGCGCCGTCAGCCATTGAGTGCGTTTCTCACTCACGGCATAAACGGCAGAGACAAAGGCCAGAGCCCCAAGCAGGCGAAAGAGAACCACTGGCAGACCCGGCCGGTTGAGGTAGGGGAACAAGACCACAAGCAGCACCTGCGCAAGCAAGAGATAGATGAATTTGCCCCCTTGCTTACGCATGGAGATGCTAACCGTTGCTTGCGGCATTGCCATGATTGCACGGTTCTACGTCGAGGGAATTGTCGGCCACCAGTGATCGCGCGTGATTCCGAGTTTCTTCATCTTGTATTGGAGTGTCGTGCGCTTCAAACCCAGACGAGAGGCGGCGCCGTTCGGGCCAGCAAGCACCCCTCTGGTCTCACGCAGCACCTTGATGATGTGCTCTCGATCAGTAGCTTCCAGGCTTGACGCAGATGGCACTGCATGGACATTCCCAGGAGGCGATGGCTTCATTTCGGAGAATGGAACCTGTAATGAAGATCCCGTCGAAAGAATCACCGATCTCTCGATCAGGTTTTCCAGTTCCCGGATGTTCCCCGGCCAGTGCCAAGACTGCAGTCGGGCCATCGCTTCAGCAGGAATCGAGTCAAGGGGTTTTTGCATCTGGCGGGCGCACTTTTCCGTGAAATAGCGAACCAGCAGGGGGATGTCTTCCTTGCGTTCGCGCAGCGGCGGAATGCGAATGGGGAATACATTCAGCCGGTAGTAGAGGTCGCTTCGGAACTGACGCTCTTCGATCATCTTTTCGAGGTTGCGATTCGTGGCCGCGACCAACCGTACATTCACCTTCTTGGTGTGAGTGCTGCCCAGGCGCTCGAATTCCCGCTCTTGAAGAGCACGCAGGAGTTTCGGTTGAATTTCAACAGGGATGTCGCCTACTTCGTCGAGAAATAATGTTCCCTGGTCCGCCAGTTCCAGCCGGCCGATCTTTTGCGCAATGGCCCCGGTGAATGCTCCCTTCTCATGGCCAAACAGCTCACTTTCCAACAGGCCGGTCGGGATCGCCGCGCAGTTCAGCTTTACAAACGTTCTGGACTTGCGACGACTGTGCTCGTGGACGGCACGGCCAATAAGTTCCTTTCCGGTACCGGTTTCCCCCAGCAGCAAGACGGTCGAATCGCTCGCGGCAACGGTTTCGACCAGCCGCAGAACCTCGCGAAGGACAGGGCTCTGCCCAATGATCTCTTCAAAATTGAGTTCGCTGCGGATTTCATCTTCCAGGTAGAGCTTTTCCTGGGCCAGTTTGTTCTTTAGCGCTTCCAAATCGCTCACCGCCAGGGCATTTGCCGCGGCGATGGCGACCTGTTTACTGATTGCCTGAAACATTTCCTGGTCGTCTTTGGTGAACGCGTCTTCGCGCGTGCTGGCCACGGAAAGAACTCCGAGGATCCGTCCGTGTACGGCGACCGGAACCGCGTATAAAGTCTTCAGTCCACGCTCGAAGAAGCGCAGGGTTATCGGAGAGGAGAAACGTTCGGGGTCAGGTCGTGGAAGGTAAAAGGGCTGGCCAGTCTTGAATGTAAGCCCGCTTACTGTACCTTCCGGTTCATAGTAGATCCCTTCGAGCATAGGCTGTAATTGGGAATCCGCCGCTCGGGCGAACATTTTTCCGCTTTCGTAGTCATAGACCGCCAAGCCTACAAAATCATGCTGCAGAACGTGCTGCAGACTCAAGGACACGGCCTTGACCAACTCGCGCAGGTCCAGGTGAGAAACCAATGCGTTGCTGATCTCCAGCATCAATCGAGACCGATCGCGGTCTTTCCGCACCTGACGTTCGGCTTCGCGCGCACTTTCGAAGTTCAGTGCATTTTCTACCGCAATGGCGATCTGGCTCGCACACTGCTCGAGCAGCTTTGCGTCACCTTCGGCAAAGGCGGCTTCCTCAAAACTCACAACGCTCAAGGAGCCCAGCGGAATGCCGTGGGCGATCAGCGGAACCGCGCACCCGGACTTGACGCCAATGGCGATCGCCTGGTGCACCGCAAAATCAGAAAACCTCGCCAGGTCGGCGGGACGGTTGATGATTATCGGCCGTTTCAATCGAATGGCTTCTCCTTCAGGAACATCATCCGACGAAAGCACAACCCCTTCCGCAAACGGACCTTTATCCGGAATGTGTACATCTAGGGCCTGAACCTGAAGCTTTGCTCCCGTGGAATCACACAAGGTCAAAAAGGCGGCATCGTGGGGAATAATTTGTCGCAAACTGGCAGAAATCGATTTCAGTAGGTCGCTCAAATCGAGGTGTGAAACCACGGCATTGTTCACTTCGAGCAAAAGCCTAGACCGGTCATGCTCTAGCCTGGCATCGCGCTCTGCCTCCCGGGCCTTTTCGAAGTTCAGGGCGTTCTCAACCGCGATAGCCATTTGAGCAGCACACAGCGCGAGCAACTTTGCGTCGTCGTCACGGAAAGCCCCCTCGCACAAACTGACCACGCCCAGAGCCCCAAAGGCACGGCCATAGGCGATCAACGGAAGCACGCAGCCTGACTTGACCCCATGTTCGATGGCGTAGCGCACCCAGGGTGAGCTAAACTTTTCGAGGTCGGCGACAGAAGTAAAAAGCACCGGCCGGCGAGATGCTATCGCCGCCTGCTCCGGAGTACCCTCCAGAGGAATCAGAAGGCCTTCCTCAAAAACAACGCCTTCAAGATTTCCCACATCGACCGCCTTCTGCCGCAGCTGGGAGCCTCCAGCGTCACAAAGGTTGATGAAAGCCGAGTCGTGAGGCATGATGCCGCGAAGGCTGGTGGTGAAGGATTTCAGCAGATCCGTAAGGTTGAGATGAGAGATAACCGCGTTGTTTACTTCGAGCAACAATCGGGATCGGTCGCGCTCCTGCGCCACCTGCCGCTGAGCAAGTCGGGTCTGTTCGAAATTCAAGGCGTTCTCAACTGCAATCGCGACTTGACCGCCAATTTGGCTGAGAAAATCGGCGTGGTCCGCGGTAAAAGCCCCCTCCCGAAAGCTTGCGACTCCTAGAGTGCCGACAGCTTTTCCATGACAAATGAGCGGCACAACACAGTTGCACGTTATTCCTGCGGCTAGCAGCTGCTTCACTGCTTGGTCGGGAAATTCATTGACGTCAAGACGACTCCGCAGAACGGGCTGACGCGTAGTAAAGGCAAGACCCGGCGGCGTCCCATCCAGCGGAATCATTTGACCGATTTCCAGATACTGCTGGTTTGGTGGAAAGGCGAGACCATGTACCTGCAGTTGATTATGTTGGGGGTCGTATAACGATAAACCCGCGAAATCGTGCGGTATTAACCGACGAAGGCACGCTGAGATAGCCCGGAGAAGATGAGGCATGTCCAGCTGAGAGACAATGGCATTGTTGATTTCGAGCAGGACTTGTGCCCGGTCAGATGATGGCGGGACGAAGGTCTGACTAGCATGATTATCGACAGGGCGATCCATGCCCACTCCCAAAGGTGCGGAAAGTTTACCTCAGGGCAGAGATGGATTGCCAACTCATGCCATTCTAGCCAGTCCACGGGCCGCAGCCGCACACGGCCAAGAAAAGGAAAAATCTGGTGACCGGAAAGCTCGAAGTAGGCCACCTGCCGAACCGCGCCCCTCGGCAATTTTAGGGGCAACAAGAGCCCCTCAAGTCACCCAAATGCCCTCTAAGGCCTTAGTTTTCCGTGCGCTACCAAGCTCGTGTCTTCAAGTCGAATCCGGTCCAATTTGGGTCCCTTGGCACCTCTAAAAGGCTTCTTGCAATGCCAAAATTGACGACCAATGCCCTTGATTTCAATCAGTTGCCTCTGATATGTGACCTCGCCTGTATTTACGCTACTGTTTGCAATGGCAACTGTGTCATCTCCGACGAGCCGGCTGATTGCTGACCACAGCCCGCACTGTCCCGAGCGGTTTTCACAACATGTAAAGAGTTTGAAAAATGTGCTTGATTCAGTTGCTCACAAGTGAAGCCCTTCTACCGGTTGCCTTCCACGGCGAGGGACCTCGGAAATCACAGAATTAGGGCTTCACTCTTGGCAAGAAGGGCTCGAATCGCGGGGAGAGGCCGCCATTCGATTTCCGCGGCGTCGTTCTCTAACCGCCAAATCTAATAAAACCCCGAGGACTCGCCACAAACCTTGGGACCCCATCTCCCCGCCGGTGGCGCCGTTGTTGATCGGCACAGCTTTGTAAAAATGATTCCAGCCAACCAGTAGCAGCGAAGCCCCGAGGGCTGTAGGCGTGGTGGAAGCGCGTAAACGCTAATCCACGTCCCATTTGCAAATCAGGCTACGGAAGAACGCTCCAGGGACGGTAAAGTGAGGATATCCGCTGGTTACATCAATGCGTATAAGAATCCATCGGTGCTGCCTACGTAGATAACGTTGTTTACTATCACTGGAGACGACAGGATCGCACCCAAGCTCATCATCCTGCTTACGCCGGTTACCATGCTGTCATAAAAGTTGTCGCCGAAAGCGACTTGGTAGTTCGGACTCCCATCGGGCATGGTCAGGGGCGGGCCATTCTGCCGCGAGGCGTCGGTCTCAAACGTCCACGCCAGATTTTGTTTGGCTAAATCGACAGCGAGAAGCTTGCCCTGGTTTATGCCGATGTACATCATGCCGCCCGCAATCGCCGGAGAAGAGAACAACGGCCAGTGTTTAAAGTTTAGGGAAAATATGGGCGTGCCGGAGTTGGCATCCATGGCGTAGAGCAGGGAGGAATCCGAGGTTGCGAAATAGACTCTTCCGTCCTGCACCGCGGGCGACGTGATGACCCAGGAGCCCTTGTTATTGAAAGCCCACTTCTTCTGTCCGGTGGCGGCGTCGAGGGCATACAGGTTGGAGTCGCGGCAGCCGAAGTACACGGTACCGTCTGCAATCGCAGCCGAGGATTGGATCCCCACCTGGTTGTAAATGTCGTGATCCTCTCCGGTCTTGAACCGCCACTTCTCCTTTCCAGTGGTGGCATCGAGCGCATAGAAGTAACTGTCCCAGCTTCCGATAAATAGGGTGCCATCGGAGATCGCCGGCGACGCGTGAACGACATCGCCCGTGCGAAACTTCCATTTAAGGGCACCAGTGGCTGCATCCAGAGCATAGACACTGCCATCGCCGCTGCCGAAATATACTGCTCCGTTCCACACAGCCGGGGATGAAAGGTAGCAATCGAAGGGATCGGGCATGGCCTCTCCGGCGGGCTCGGAGCCGTGAAGGTGCTTACCGGCAAATCGTCGTTCTCCCTCGGTCTGGAATTTCCATTTGAGCCTTCCCGTCGCAGCCTCCACCGCATAAAAGCG
>JACXTT010015026.1_pt1 | contig 10071 bp, 7 predicted proteins | sample 9270951 | NCBI WGS metagenome assembly JACXTT01 (sample SAMN15532306, study PRJNA645909) | rock metagenome | isolation source: weathered quartz diorite | place: Puerto Rico | collected 2017-06-21
GCCGAAGAAGACAGCCGCTCGCTGGCCGAGGCCGATCCCGAAGACGGCGAGGCGCAGGCGTTCCTCGCGTGGTCCACGGCGCGCGCGGGCGAAGGTGGCCCCGATGAGCTGAAGACCGCGCTCGGCCTGCTCGACAAGGCCGTCAATCGCGATGGCAAGTGCCTGCGCGCGTATCTCTATCGCGCGCTGCCCCACAAGCAGATGGGCAACACGCTGCCGTCGCTCCGTGACTACCAGCGCGTGGTCCAGCTCGACCCAGGCCACGTCGAGGCCAAGCGCGAAGTGCGCATCCTCGAGATGCGCCTCCGCAAGTAGTCAATCGTAGCCGGGCGCGACTCCCGCGCCGAGATCGAAGCGTGCATGGTGCGCGTCCACGGCGACGGTGACATCCGCCCGCGCGGCGCCAGGAGTGGAGACGCGGAAGTGGATTCCTTCGACCGCCGCCTCCGGCATGGCGAACGCGACGACGGCGGGCTCTACGGTCACGCGCTGCACGAGCGGTACGCCGTTCGGGTCGCCATGGTGATCGAGCGGCGTGATCGTGACCTCCCCGAGGTCGCGATCGGCGCTGACGGCGATGCGGACCTCTCCGCCGCAGGAATACGTGCGCGCTTCGATCTTCGGCGCTTCCTTCGCCGGCGCGAAGTACGACGTGCGCCACGGTGCGCGCTTGCCCTCGGCCTTCACCGCGGCCTCGTCGTCGAGGCGCGACGCGGAGAGCGGGGACGCGAGCTCGTACGAGCGCGTGATCGGTCCGACCATCGCGCGCGGCTCTCCCCCCGTGTCGACGACGAAGACACCGAGCGCGGCGTCGTCGACGCCCACGTAACGCACCTCCGATGCGTTCGTGAGCGTGAAATAGTCCGCGACGAGCGCGACCGACTTGAGCGCGCCGAGCTCACGGTCGGGGAAGAGATCGAAGTACCAGCCGGTGTACTTCGGCGGCTCGCCGGAGTCTCCACCCCAGCCGCCGAGCGGCGTGATCTCGGACACCATCCCGAGCCAGCGTCGCTGCGGTTCGCTGAGCGGCGCGCCCGCGAGCTCCGCAACGGAGATCCCGCGCAGCATGGAGAGCACGTCCTCCACGCGACGGAAGTACGTTGCCTGCGCAGGCACTGCGGTGCGCGCCGCGCGCGCCCATCCGAGGAGGGCGTCCCAAGCGCCGAGCGCGGGCTCGACATAGCCGTCGGGGATCTCGCAGCCGTACGCGTCGTAGCCCTGCGCGGCCAGGAGCACGAACGTGTGACGGATCTGCGCGTAAGCGGCGATCGCCGAGCTCGTCTTCATGTCCGCATACGCGTCGGTCTTCATGAACGAAGGCACTACGCCTTTTCCGGCCGGCGAATCGGCGAGCCGCAGCGTCGCCCCGAGCCATGTCGAGTACACGTCGCTCTTCCCACGCACGCCCTCGGCGACCTCCGCGCGGGCCTTGTCGAGCGCGACCCCGAGGGCCGGGTGATTCGCGATGGCGGGCGCCAGCGCGCGCCGGGCGCGATCGTGCCCGAGCACGTACGCCACGTCGGCGGCGCCGAGCTCGAAGCGCTGGGGCACCGCGTCGTGGACGAGGTGCGTGAGCGGCGCGACGTCGGGCACGATACGCGGACCGAACATCGTCGTGATGACGGGTAGGTCCGTGGTTCCCTCGGGCATGAAGTGCGTGCGCGCGGTCCGCGCGAAGCGGCCGCCGATCGCCTTCTCGAGCTTCGCGGGCGCGTCGACATCGCGCGGACCGATCCCCGCTTTCGTCGCGACCGACGCGAGCTCGGCGAGCGACACGTCCTCGCGCTTGCCCGCGAACACCGAGTACACGTCCTCGAACGCCTTCAAGTCGGCGCCGACGCCCGCGCGTGCGACGAGATCCGCCAGCGCGATCGCGCTCTTCGTCTCGCGCGGCGTCGGCGCCGGGTTCGGCGTCTCTCCGGGCTGCGAGCTCCGACACGATCGCGAGACGAGGTTCCACTCGATGCGCGAGAGCCACATCATCGCGCGGAAGTACTCGGGCCTGTAGATCGACTCCTTCCCGTACTTGAACTCGTCGTTCATGCCGCTGTTCGCGTAGTAGCCGCGCGGCGTCATCTGCGTGAAGTCGACCATCCGCTCGCGACCGAACATCGTCACCTCGTCGAGGCCGATCGCGTTCGTGGCGGCCTCGACGAGAGACGTCGCCGCCGCCTCCACCTCCGCCGAACGCGCACGAGCGGGCTTCGCATCGTCGCCCGCATGCGCGTGGAGGAGCCGGTGCGCGACGACGAGATAGAGGTCGATGTCGTCGGCGCTCTCCTTGTCGTAGAGGCCTCGCGACTGCGCGAGCGTGGCGCGAAGACGATCGAGCGTGCGCGCGAGCTTCGGCCCGAGAGACGTGCGCTCGACCTCCGCAAGGAGCGTCTCGGTCGCGCGAAAGATGGCATGGAAGATCGAATCGACGCTGACGAAGACCGGGAGCTGCTCTTGGAAGATCGAATGGTAGGCGGCGGCGTAGCTGTCGTAGTGCTCGCGACCGAGCGCGACGAAGCCGTTCGCATGAAGGAGCGTGGTTTCGCCGTCGCCGAGGTGCAGGTGGCCGTTCACGCGGTCCCAGAAGCGAGGCGCCTTCTTCCGATCCCACGGCGACGACACGAGCGCCGGCGCTTGCGGACGCCATCGGCTCTCCCGCTCGGCACGCGTGATGTTCGTGTTCGCGACGAAGCACGCGTCGGCGCCTTTCGGCGGCAGGTCGACGACGTCGCAGAAAGGATCGTTGCCGATGCACGATCCCACGCCTTGCGTGAACGCCGACGCGCCCGGCCTGCTCGCGCCCTTCGACGCCACTTGCATCGCGCACACGGTCTTCTCGTTCAGCGGCGGCAAGGGCCGCGGCGATCGAGGCGGCGGGGACTCCACCTGGCTCGGCGACTCCGCCCGCTGCGGCGTCTCCGCCTTCTTCTCGACTCTTTTCTCTGCCTTCTCGGCGGTTCGCGGTGCCTTCGGGTGAGCACAAGCGGAGAACACGAGGGCGACGGCGACGAGCTTCGCGCGCATGCGGGCTCGTCGCGGACGCGAGCTCGAGTGTGACGCCGTGCAAAACTGAATGACCATTCAGTTTGACCTTGACGCGTCGCGCCAAGACCCCCACCATTGATTTAGAGGTCTCCCGTGACGAAGCCGATTCAGACGATCAACCGCTACAAGGCCGATCTCCGTGAGCTCAATTTCGTCCTCTTCGAGCAGTTCAAGCTGACCGAGCTGCTCGGCAAGGCGCCGTTCGAGGCGTGGGGAGAGGAGGAGGTCCGGTCGTCGATCGCAGAGTGCTATCGCTTCGCGCGCGAGGTGCTCGGCCCGCTCAACGTCGTCGGCGACGTGCAGGGCTGCAAGCTCGAGGGCGGCAAGGTCGTCACGCCGCAAGGCTTCAAAGACGCCTGGAAGAAGCTCTACGAAGCAGGCTGGAAGTCGCTTGGCGTCCCCGCGGAGCACGGCGGCGCCGGCGCGCCGCGAACGCTGCAGGTGATCATCGAGGAGATCCTCTCCGGCTCGAACACCGCGTTCAACATGTACCCAGGCCTCGCGTACGGAGCGTCCGAGGTCATCGAGCTCTTCGGCACGCCCGATCAGAAGAAGACCTACTGCCACAACATGTTCGGCGGCAAATGGGGCGGCACGATGTGCCTCACCGAGCCTCACGCCGGCACCGACGTCGGCTCCGCGAAGACGACGGCCTCACGCAACGCCGACGGCAGCTACAACATCCGCGGCACGAAGATCTTCATCTCGGGCGGCGATCACGATCTCGCGGAGAACATGGTGCACCTCGTGCTCGCGCGCGTCGACGGCGCACCGGCCGGCACGAAGGGCCTCACGCTCTTCATCGTGCCGAAGATGAAGGTGAAGGAAGACGGTTCGGTGGGCGAATCGAACGACGTGTCGGTCGGCGCCCTCGAGCACAAGATGGGCATCAACGGCTCGGCGACGTGCGTGCTCAACTTCGGCGACAACGGCAAGTGCGTCGGCTGGCCGGTCGGCGGCGAAGAGCGCCTGAACCAGGGTATGCCGCAGATGTTCAAGATGATGAACGGCGCGCGCATCGCGGTCGGCGTGCAGGGCATCTCGGTCGCCTCGAGCGCCTACCTCAACGCGCTCGAGTATGCGAAGGAGCGCAAGCAGGGCGCGAGCATCACGCACTGGAAAGACGCGACCGCACCGCGCGTGCCGATCATCGAGCACGCTGACGTGCGCCGCATGCTCCTCCACATGAAGGCGGTCGTCGAAGGCATCCGCGCGCTCGCGGTGAAGCTCACGATGCACCAGGACCGAGCGAACCTCTTCCAGGGCAAAGACGAGGCGAAGTCGAGCTACCACCAGGGCCAGGTCGACCTCCTCGTGCCGCTCGTGAAGGCCTATGGGTCCGATCAGGGCTTCCGCGTCTGCGAGATGGCGATCCAGACCTACGGCGGCGCGGGCTACACGCGCGATTACCCCGTGGAGCAGTACTGCCGCGACGCGAAGATCTTCTCGATCTACGAAGGCACGAACCACATCCAGTCGATGGACCTCGTCGGGCGCAAGCTCGGTCAGGCCGGCGGCGCGAACCTCCAGGCTTTCCTCGGCGACATCGCGAAGTTCGTTGCGGCGCAATCGGGCCATGCCACGCTCGGCGCGGCCGTGAAGAAGCTCGGCGCAGCGCAGGAGGCCGTCGCAGGCACCGCGATGCGGCTCCTGATGTGGTTCCAGACCGGTCAGCTCGCGCTCGTCCCGCTCTCGGCCAACCGCTTCTGCGAGATGATGAGCGAGCTCACCGTCGCGTGGATGCTCCTCGAGGGCGCGGTCGTGGCGGATGCCGCGAAGGCGAACGTGAAGGCCGATCACCCGGACCACGCGTTCTACACGGGCAAGGTGCAGGCAGCCTTGTACTATGCACGCAACGTCCTGCCGGGCGTGGAGCACAAGGCGGCGCTCCTGGCCGAAGAAGACAAGAGCCCGCTCGACATCCCCGACGCCGCGTTCGCGAGCGTCTGAGCTACTTCGAGGGCGCCGGCAACGGCATCCGGAGCGGCCTCGGCGTCGGAGCAGCGTCGACGGCGGCATCGGGTCCGCCTGCGTCCTTCCAGAGCACGATGCCCGCATCGGCGTGCACCTCGCCGAGGAACGTGAGCGTGGCCTGAGGCGCGGTCGCGTCGATCTTCTTCGTCGCGATCGCCTGCGTCGCGGGCTCGATGATCTTGAGCTTCCCTTCGAGCGTCGCCTTCGCGCCGGGTCCGACGTTCGCGAGACCGAGGCGCAGCGCACGCTCCGCCTCGCGCCACTCGGCGAGCGCCCCCTCGAGCGCCCGCATGATGCCTGCGCCGTAGCTCGACCCTGGTCCTTCGCGACGCGCGAGGTCCTTGTGGACGCACGCGGCGTGCTCCGACGAGAGCTCGGGCGAGAGCTTCGCCGGGTCACGCCCCGCAGCGAGGAGCGCATACGTGGGACACGCGCCAGGGATCGCAGCCGTGATCGCCTTCAGCGTGTCGATCGCGGTCGCGTCGTCTTCGATCTTCCGTCCGACGCGCGGCGCGACCTCCGCCATCTTCTTCGCAACGGCCAGACGCAGCGCATCGGCGCCCGGCCCTTTCCCGTTCTTCATCGACCCGAGCCAGTTGTCGACGTGCGCGATCCAATCGCCGCGTCCATCGCGGACGAGCAGCACCGCGGCGGTCGCGGCGGCCGCCTGATCGGGCGGCGAAGGGTTGAAGCCCTTCTTCGAGCCGAGCGCCGTCGCGATCCTAGCCAGGCATTCCGTGTCACGCGGCGAAGGCTGCCCAGGCGCGAGCGCGACCGGCTCGGCATCGGCGCACTCGGGCAGACCCGAGACCGCGCTCTTCACTTCCGCGGCGTCGTCCTTCTCGAGCGCGTCGGCGAGCTTTGCGAGGCGATTCGCGTTCGATCCAGAGCAGGATTCGCAGCCTGCGGCGGCGACGACGCACGCCGCGATCCCGAGGAGCCCGAGCAGCACCCGCGCGGCGCTTCGCATGCGGGAGAAGATACCGTACCTTCGGATCCTCACCACGATGAACGCCCCCGGAGCTCAGCAGATCCCGCCCTATCGCGCGCAAGGCCCCGGCCCGCAGTTCGAGGCCCTCGGCTCGGGCACGCGCTACGTGTTCCTGGGCGTGGTGGCCCTGATGATGATCGGCTTTCTCACGTGCATCCTCACGTGGACGATCGCGATCATCGGCGCCGAGCACAACGAGCGCCATCAGCCCGACGGCACGCTGATGGGCATCGGCGTGGTCGGGCTGTTCGCCGTGTGCTTCCTCCTCTACGGCCAGATCGCAGCGGGCCTCGTGTGGGTCTACAAAGCGTGGAATTGGCTTCCGTGGGATCAGCGCTACACGCGCAACTGGAAGGGTTGGATCACGCCGAGCCAAGCGGCGTTCTTCCTGCTCATCCCGTACTTCCACTACTACTGGATGTTCGTCGCGAACACGGGCCTGTGCGACGCGCTCGATCGCCTGCGCGTCAGCTACCCCACGAGCGAGCCGGCGCCGAAGAACCTCGCGATCGCGGCATGCATTTGTCAGCTCTGCATCCCGTTCCCGGTCGCGGCGATCCTCTGGCTGATCTTCATGTCGAAGGTCGAGAAGATGACCCGCGAGATGTCGCAGTCGATGGCCACACGCCAGACCGCGTACTGACGCGCCTAGCGAGGTCGCTCGGCGTAGAAGATCTGCGAATTCGCGCCGGCCGTGTTTCGGTCGGTCGAGAACCAGATCCGACAGCCGTCGTCGCTGAGCCAGCCGGTGTAGTCGTCTTCGATCGAGTTCAGCTCGTCGATGGGCGTCGGCGTCGCGAACGGAAGCGTCGTCGACGTGCGTCGCGCGATCCAGAGATCGAACTTCCCTTTCCCACCCGGTCGATCGGACGCGAACACGAGGGTGAGCCCGTCCTCGGTGATCTGCGGCTGCCAATCGTTCACGGGCGAGCTGAGCTCGTTCACCTTCTGTGCGGGCCCGAACGACGCGCCGTTCTGCTTCGCGACGAAGATGTCGTATGCGGTCGCGCCTTCGTCGCGCACGAACCACAGCTCGCCGGCGGCCTGACGAAAGTACGCATGCGCCTCGCCTGCATCGGTCGCGAGGGGCGCGATCGCCGTGGGCGTGCCCCACGGGTCGATCGTCTTGTTGCGCTTCGCCATGTAGAGGTCGGGATTGCCGCCACGATTCGAGTGGAAGAAGAGCATCAGGTGATCGAACGACACCGACGGGTCGTTGTCGTTCGACGGCGAGCTCTCCGCCATGATCGACGGCGCGCCGAACGGCGCGGTGGGCGAGCCGCGCGCGGCCTTCGCGAGCTCGGAGCCCTGACCGCTCGTCGTGAAGTAGATCGTGAGCTCGTCGTGCGAGAGGCGCGGCGTGGCCTGGTGCGCGCCGGCATCGAACTCGGGCAGACGCGTGGGCGCGCCGAAGGGCTTCTTCGGATCGCATGGCCCGGTGTCGGGGACGTTCGCGTCGATCGTCGCCTCGACGGAGGCGTCCTCCACGTCGCCCGCGTCGACCCCGTCTTTGCGCGGCGGCACGTTGATGGACGGATCGTCTCCTCCACCTTCGCTCGAGCACTGAGCGGCGCGGAGCGCGAGCGCCGCGGTCACGACGACCGATCCCGCGCGTGACCACCGCCGCATTCATCGATGCTAGCTCACCTCGCGTCTTCGGCGCGCGCTCCCGAGGACCAGCAAGATCACACCGGCGACGACCGCGATGTCCGCGACGTTGAATACGGGCCATCGCGTGACGTGGATGAAATCGACGACGTAGCCGCGCACCGCGCGATCGACGACGTTCCCGAGCGCGCCGGCCGCCACGAGCGCGAAGCCCGCGTGCTGCGCCGGCGTCGCGCGACGACGGCTCTTCATCCATGCGATTCCGATCCCCACGAGCGCTACGGCCGCCGCAGCGAGCAAGATGCCCGGCGTGCGGGGCAGGCCGAGGTGGTGGAGCATGCTGAACGCGGTGTCGTCGTTGCGCGTGTAGCGGAGCTCGAGGATCCCGTTCACGAGGGGCATGGGCCCGTCGGCGGAGAGCTTCGCCTCGGCGGCGATCTTCGTCGCGTGGTCGCAACCGAACATTCCGAGCGCGAGGAGAAGGACACCGATTCGAAGGGGCCACGCAGAAGCCGACATGCCGAAAAGACCGGCGAGCGACCTCGTCCATTCCGCTGACGCGACTCGTTTGTTTCCAGCCCTTGACGCGGAGCGCCGCGATCGGTTACCTGGAAAGTCCCTTCCAGCTTAGCTCAGTCGGTAGAGCAGGCGGCTGTTAACCGCCGGGTCGCTGGTTCGAGTCCAGCAGCTGGAGCCACTCGGTGCCCAATCGGTGCCCAAAGCGTCGTCCCCCGGAAGAGGGACGGCCGGCGGGTCCGTCGCTGGCGCACTGGCTTTCATCTCCGGAAGGAGCGCGTCGAGCGGTTGGAGCGCGCCGAGGCCGAGCTCCGCCCAGGTGCGCGCTTGGCGCGTGTAGAGTGCAAGCATCTGGCTTGAACGATGGCCAGTGCGATCCGTCACCCACTGCTCCGTCTTGCCGTTCGCGAGCGACACCGTCACGAACGTTGCCCGCAGGTCGTGAAGTCGGATGGGCATGCGCGATCCGGAGCGCTCGAAAAGCTCGGTGCGCGTCACGCCGGCCGTTCGCAGATCGCCGACCTCGTCCTTGTGCCGGCTCTTCTTCTGCCACTTCTTCCCGCGCAGCCATCGCGGCCCCTGCGTCAGATCGATCGGGAGCACGAGCTCGTTGTCCTCGGCTCCGCGTTGCTTCTTCCACCAGGCGAGCACGCGCGCGACGTCGGGCGAGAGCGCCCACGCGCGAGGGTCGTCCGTCTTGTTTTCGTCGAGGCGAATGCGACCTCGCTGGAGGTCGACGTCGTGGAAGCGAAGCTCTCCGAGCTCGGAGGCACGCATACCTTCGCGCGCGAGGATGCCGTACGCGATCCGCCGTTCGAGGAGGACGGCCCGGCACGAGCAAAGCTTCGCGTCCTCGTCGGGGAAGAGGCAGGCCTTCGCCTTGTTCGCGCTCTTTGGGATCCTCGGCATCCACTCGCGCGGGATCGGGTTCGCAGCGATGTGCCGGCCGGGGTAGACTGCCAGCGAGAGTACCTTCCGCATGCACTGGGCGATGTGCCGGCGCGTACGCGGGCCGAGGCGCGCGGGGAGCGCTTGCATCACACGCTCCGCGTCTTCGAGCTTCACGTCGGGCAAGCGCAGGTGTCCGAGGTGCGGATTGATGTAGTCGGTCAGTTGCTGCACGTCCTCGTCGGAGTCCTTATCGCGGACGTGGTCGGGGTGGAGCTTGTGGAGGCGCTTGCTCGTCCAGTCCTCGGCGAACGCGGAGAACGTCGGCGCGACCGCGCTCGTGGCCTTCGTCGTCGTCCCCGTCTCGAACGCCTCGACGGCTTCGAGCACGATGGCCAGCGCCTTCTCCGACTTGGCGTTGCCCGCCTCGGTGAGGAGCGTCGCGATCTCTGCGGGCGCAGCGTGCGGACGGAGCCGCTTCGCGACGTCGGCGAGGACGGCGGCGCGCTTGTCGGCATCGTCGTCGTTCCGGACGTTCAAGCGGAACGTCGGGCGATCGTTCGGGCCGCTCCCGATGCGAACCCGGGCGCTGTAGCCGTTCGCGTTGTGGATGACCTGCCCCTTCGTTGCGAAGCGCGCCATGGGATTACGCTCGGAGATTGCTGAACGCCTTCCGACGTTCACTGAGGTCAGCGAGCTCTTTGCGCGCCTTCTCAGTCGTGAGGGCACACTTGATGATGATCGGCGCAAAGCCCTCGGTCGGGTACACAATGGGCCAGTCGAGATGATGCACCTCTCGAACATGATGGCGCTGGTCGAAGCTCGATGCTCGCTCTTGAAACGCCCACGAGACGTAGACACAGCACCAGTTGCCGTACCAGTCCCCCTTCGAGTGCGGGTCCTTGTTCATCTGCTTCGGACGACGTGTCCGCTCAATGAGGCAGCGCTCAAGCTTGTCGATTTCACGCCAGCTCCCTGACCGGTGCAATACGACAAGGTAGTCGCGGGCACTATCCGGGTACTTCCTCTTCTCGTCTTTGTTCTCCCTTTCCTCC
>JACXTT010015027.1_pt1 | contig 10070 bp, 10 predicted proteins | sample 9270951 | NCBI WGS metagenome assembly JACXTT01 (sample SAMN15532306, study PRJNA645909) | rock metagenome | isolation source: weathered quartz diorite | place: Puerto Rico | collected 2017-06-21
AGCGCAAGCACCGGCGGCATGTTGTTGTGGGCCTGGTTGCCACCGGTGTAGTCCACGCTCTGGGAGCCCATGGCCACCTGGCCCGCGCCCGAGGGCGCGTATCCGTCCACCACGGAGCGGCCGCTGGTCGCCTTCCCCATGTAGGCGCCGAGCGGATTGGCGGTCGTGGCGGCGGCATCGGTGGCCGACAGGCTGTGGTTGTGCGAAGGCAGCTCGGTGGTGAGCAAGGTCACGGCGCTTTCACCGCCGACCTCGCCGAGGTCGCGGAGGGAGAGCCCCGGCCCCTGTCCCTGATGCATGGGAAGGCTGTCCTGCAGGTTGGGCAGGGCGAAGGTGCTCTTGCCATCGCCGCCGTAGTAGGTGCCCAGCAGGGAGAAGAGCGCCGTGTTCTGGCTGATGGACAGGAGCTGCCCGTTGCAGAAGGCCCACCCCTTGGGCGGGAAGTTCCCCGTGAACATCCGGATCTCGCCGACGAATGGTTGGGACATGGTCGATCCTTAGAAGACGGGCCTCGGATCCGAGGAAAGAGTCTGGATGGGGTGAGGGTCCAGTTTCCTCCTTCCGGCTCCCTTCCGCCAGCCCCGAGGGTGGGGTTCCGGGCATGAGAAAAGGGGGCCCGAAGGCCCCCTTCAAATTGCCTTCCTCAAGGCTCAGGCTTTGACGCCCAGCAGCTTGGCCATGGCCGAGCCCATATCCGCGGGACTCACCACCACCGTGATGCCCGCGGCGGTGAGGGCTTTCATCTTCTCTTCGGCCGTGCCCTTGCCGCCGGAGATGATGGCGCCGGCATGGCCCATGCGCCTCCCGGGAGGGGCCGTCTGGCCCGCTATGAAAGCGACCACGGGCTTCTTCATGTTGGCCTTCACCCAGGCGGCGGCCTCTTCCTCGGCCGATCCGCCGATCTCGCCGATCATGATGACGGCGTGGGTGTCGGGATCATTGTTGAAGAGCTCCAGCGCGTCGATGTGGCTGGTGCCGTTCACGGGGTCGCCGCCGATGCCGATGCAGGTGCTCTGCCCGATGCCCAGGGCGGTGAGCTGGCCCACGGCCTCATAGGTGAGGGTGCCGGAGCGGGAGACCACGCCCACATGGCCCGCCTTGTGGATGCGGCCGGGCATGATGCCGATCTTGGCCTGGCCGGGCGTGATGACGCCGGGGCAGTTGGGGCCGATGAGCCGGCTCTTGGGGTAGTCCTTGAGCACGCGCTTCACCTTCACCATGTCGAGGACGGGGATCCCCTCGGTGATGCAGACGATGAGCTCGATGCCCGCCTCCAGCGCCTCGAGGATGGCGTCCGCCGCGCCCACGGGAGGCACGAAGATCATGGTAGCGTTGGCGCCGGTCTTGGCGACGGCGTCCTTGACGGTGTTGAAGACAGGGAAGCCCTCGATCTCTGTGCCGCCCTTGCCGGGCGTGACGCCGCCGACGACGTTGGTGCCGTAGTCGCGGCAGCCCTTGGCGTGGAAGAGGCCTTCGCGGCCCGTGATGCCCTGCACGATCAGTTTGGTGTGGTTGCCGACGAGTACGGCCATGTCAGTCTCCAGTCTTCGGTGTCCAGCGTTGAGGTCAGTTGCGTTGGTAATCGTCGCGGAAGGAATCCCAGTCCCGCTCGGGCGCGGCGGGCGCCGCCTTGGGCGCTTCGGGCAGGAGGGCCTTCAGCTCCCGCAGCTCCGCAAGGTAGCGCCGCTTGAGGGCGTCCAGGTCCACGTTCCGGCGGTAGAGCCGGAAGAGCAGGAAGGCCACGATGCCCAGGTTGAGCGGCACGGCGGCCCACATCAGCACGGGGGCATGGAAGAAGGTGTTCTCCCAGGCCTTGGGCCCCACCAGCCAGATGAAGAGGTACATCATCGGCAGCAGGCCCACCATGAGGAAGAAGAAACCCCAGCCGATGCGCCAGGCGCCGGCGTGCATGGCGTCCTGATACTCCGCGTAGAGCGCGTCGTAGCGGGACTTGGCTTCTTCGGGGCTCATGCTTCTCCGCTCCTGGAGGCTACTTGGTGGCGGCGACGATCTTCTCGGCCGCGTCCTTGAGGTCCTTGGCCACGATGAGGTTGAGGCCCGAGTCCGCGAGGATCTTCTTGCCCTCCTCCACGTTGGTGCCCTCGAGGCGCACCACCACGGGGACGGCGATGCCGATCTCCTTGGCCGCGTTCACGATGCCGTTGGCGACGATGTCGCAGCGCATGATGCCGCCGAAGATGTTCACCATCACGCCCTTGACGGCGTGGTCCTGGAGGATGATGCGGAAGGCGTTCTTCACGGCCTCCTCGGTGGCGCCGCCGCCGACGTCCAGGAAGTTCGCGGGCGAGCCGCCGTGGTACTTGATGATGTCCATGGTGCCCATGGCCAGGCCCGCGCCGTTCACCATGCAGCCGATGGTTCCGTCCAGCTTGATGAAGTTGAGGTTGAACTTGGAGGCCTCGATCTCCTCGGCGGCCTCCTCATTCAGGTCGCGGTAGGCCAGCACGTCAGGGTGGCGGAAGAGGGCGTTGTCGTCGAAGCCGATCTTGGCGTCGAGGGCGATGACCTCGCCCTGCTTGGTGATGACCAGAGGGTTGACCTCCACCATCGCGCAGTCCTTCTCCACGAAGAGGCGGTAGAGGTTGTTCAGGAAGGTGACAGCCTTCTTGAAGCTGTCGCCGCTGAGGCCGAGGCCGAAAGCGATCTGGCGGGCCTGGAAGCCGCTGAGGCCCAGGGCGGGGTCGACGATGACGCGGATGATCTTCTCGGGGGTCTTCTCGGCGACCTCCTCGATCTCCACGCCGCCCTCGGTGGAGGCCATGAGGGTCACGCGGCTGCTGGCGCGGTCCACCAGGAAGGCCAGGTACAGCTCGCGCTCGATGTCGACAGGGTTGCTGATGAAGACCGTGTGGACCTTGCGGCCCTCGGCGCCGGTCTGCTTGGTGACCAGGGTCATGCCGGACATCTGCTTGAAGAGCTCCGCCGCCTTGTCGGGGTCGGTGGCGAACTTGACGCCGCCGCCCTTGCCGCGGCCGCCGGCGTGGATCTGGGCCTTCACGACGGACTGGCCGCCGAACTCCTTGGTGATCTGGCGGGCGTCCTCGGCGCTCTCGGCCACCCGCCCGTCGGGCGTGGCGACCTTGTACTGCCGGAGCAGTTCCTTGGCCTGATACTCATGGATGTTCATGCTGGCTCCCAAAAAGCCGCGGACCGCCCGTCCACAGCGCCCTCCAGTCTATCGGGAGCCGGGCGGAAGCCGAATCACGGATTCCCCCCTGCTGTATCCTGGGCCTCCCCGACAGGACAGCTCCCATGGCCCAGATCGACCGCCTCCTGACCCACGTGACCCCGCGCGGGGCCCTCCGTCTCCGCCTGGAGCCCAACCAGCCCGCCGTCCTCGACCTGCCCGACGGCCAGACGCTCTCCCTCCTGCCCCAGCCCCTGATTCCCGCCATGCTGGAAAGCCTCGCCGGGGAGGTCATCCCGGCGGCCCTGCAAGGAGAATGGAACCAGCGGACCGATCTCAGCTTCGATCACTCCGTGGGCGGCGAAGCCTTCCGCATCACCCTGAAGCGGGGCGGCGGCGGCATCAGCCTCTTCGGCGAACCCCGGGCAGTGCCCGCCCAGCCCGCCATCCCCCAGGAGGCCTTCAAGACCGCGCCCCAGACGGCGCCTCAGGCCTCTGCCCCTGCGACTGCCCAGCCCGCGGCAAAGGCCAAGGCGGAAGCCGCGCCGCGCGTCTCGGCCGGATCGAGCCCTGGCGGCGGGCTGGAGTTGGCCCACCACCTCATGCGCACCCTGCTGGCCCGCAAGGGCTCGGATCTGCACTGCACCTCCAACCACAAGCCCTCCATGCGCATCAGCGGCGACCTGGAGGAGTTGGAGGATGAGAGCGTCCTCGAACCCGACCGCATGCGGGAGATGCTGATCGCCGTGGCGCCGCCCTCGGTCTGGGAGCACTTCGAATCGGCCCACGACGCCGACTTCGCCTACCCCTTCGAGGAGGGCGGCTGCCGCCTCCGGGTGAACTACTTCACCGACCGCTTCGGCGCCGGCATGGTCTGCCGCGTCATCCCCAACCAGATCCCCGACCCCGACGCCCTGGGCGTGCCCGAGCCGGTGAAGCGCCTGGCCATGCTCCCCAAAGGCCTGGTGCTCGTCACCGGCCCCACCGGCAGCGGCAAGTCCACGACGCTGGCCTCCATCATCGATATCGCCAACCGCAAGAGGAAGGACCACATCCTCACCATCGAGGACCCCATCGAGTTCGTGCATCCCCGCAAGGGCTGCCTGGTGAACCAGCGCGAAGTGCACACCCACACCGAGAGCTTCAAGTCCGGCCTCCGCGCGGCCCTGCGCGAGGATCCCGACATCGTGCTGGTGGGCGAGATGCGCGACCTGGAGACCATCGCCATCGCCATCGAGACGGCGCTGACGGGCCACCTCGTCTTCGGCACCCTCCACACCAACAGCGCCATCGCCACCGTGGACCGCATCGTGGACCAGTTCCCGGCGGACCGGCAGCAGCAGATCCGCGTCATGCTCGCGGAGTCCCTCAAGGCCGTGGTGAGCCAGATCCTATTGAAGAAGATCGGCGGCGGCCGCGTGGCGGCGCTGGAGACGCTCTTCGTGGGGCCCGCCATCAGCAACCTCATCCGCGAGGGCAAGGCCTTCCAGATCGCCTCGGCCATGCAGACCGGCCGCGCCTACGGCCAGCGCATGATGGTGGACGCCCTCTGCGAGCTCGTGAAGTCCGGCCAGGTGGATCCCCTGGAGGGCTACCTCAAGTGCCCCGACAAGGACACCTACATCCAGGGCCTCAAGCGCGCCGGCGTCAACTTCGACCCCCGCGCCAACGGGGAGACGGAGATCTAATCCGGCTTCCGGCTTCCGGCTTCCGAACCTACTTAGAACGATCCAGCAGTGCCAGGGGGATCTCCTTCAGGAGCTCCGCCATCTTGCGGTCTCCGTTGAGGCCGGCCAGCAGGGCCACGGCGTTCTCGGAGGCGCGCTTCGCCAAGGCCCGGGTCTCGGCGAGGGCGTCGTGCCGCTCCAGCAGTGCGCGCAGGGCGGCCTCGTCGTCGGCGGGAATGGGCACCTCCTCGCCACGGTCCCAGATACGGCGCACGAGGGTGCGGGTCTCCTCCGGCGCCTTCTCCAGCAAGGTCAACATGGGCAGCGTGAGCTTGCCCTCGCGCAGATCGCTGAAGGCGGGCTTGCCCAGCTGCTCGCTGGTGGCGGTGTAGTCCAGGAGGTCGTCCACCAGCTGGAAGGCCCGCCCGATCTCCAGGCCGTACTCCCTCAGGCGCGCGCAGTCAGCCTCGCTGCGCTTCGCGAGCACGGCGCCGCTCTCGGTGCAGCCACCGAAGAGCAGGGCCGTCTTGCGCTCCTGGATATCGAAGTAGTCCTTGCGGCTCGTATCCATGCTGAAGAGCACATCGTTCTGGATGAGTTCGCCCTCGATCATCCGCGTGGTGACTTCCGCCAGGATCTCCATCATCCGCCAGTCGCGACCCCGGATGGCGCTGCTCATGGCCTGGATGTAGAGCAGATCCCCGAAGAGCACCGTCAGGGTGTTGCCCCAGAGCCGGTTGAGGGTGGGCTTGCCGCGGCGCAGCTGGGCGTGGTCGATGACGTCATCGTGCACCAGGGTCGCCGTGTGGATCAGCTCGAAGACCGCGCCGAAGCGCACGTCCTCCTCGGACTCCGCGCCGCAGAAGCGGGAAGCCAGCAGCACCAGGGCGGGCCGGAGCCGCTTGCCCTGCCCGCCCCGCACATGGTCGGCCAGCTTCTGCACCACCTCGACATCGCTTTGGAGGATGCGCTGCAGCTCCGCCTCCACCCCCTGCAGCTTCGATGCGACGGGGATGAAGTAGCGGGCGAGGTCGAGACGCCGCATCAGGAGCGGAAATTGGTGAACTGCAGATCCAGCCCCTGATCGTTCTGCTTGAAGAGGGCCATGGCCTCCTGCAGGTCGTCCTTGCTCTTGCCGCTGACGCGGAGCTGGTCGCCCTGGATGGAGGCCTGGACCTTGATCTTCGAATTCTTGAGCACGGCGATGAGGCCCTTGGCCTTGTCCGAGGGGATGCCCTGGAGGATCTTCACGGTCTGGCGCACGGTGCCCTTGGTGGCGGGCTCGATCTTGCCGTATTCCATGCTGCGGATGCTGACGCCCCGCTTGTGCAGCTTGGACTGGAGCACGTCGATGACGGCCTTGAGCTTGATCTCGTCGTCGCTGGTAAGGAGCAGCTCCTTGTCCTCTTTCAGCTCGATATTGGAGACGCTGCCCTTGAAGTCGTAGCGCTGGCCGATCTCCTTGAGCGCCTGCGAGAGGGCGTTCTTGACCTCGTCGAGGTCCACCTTCGAGACGACGTCGAAACTGCATTCGCTGGCCATGCGGCGACCTCCGGGCCTTCCAGGCTATCGCAATTCGGGCCGTGGGCCGTGGGCTGAAGGCTGAGGCAAGCCTCAGACGGGCAGCTCGTCGATGTTGCCGCCGCAGACGACGAAACCCACGGGCTCCCCGTCCGGAGGCGCCCAGACCCCCGACATCAACGCGGCCAGGGCCGCGGCGCCGCCGGGCTCGGCGGCCACGCGGACCTGCTGCCAGAGCCAGGTCTGGGCTTCGGCGATGGCGGCCTCGCTCACCAGGGCCGTGGGGCCCACGCGGTCCTTGAGCAGCTCCCAGGCCAGTTCCCCGATGCAGGGAGCGCCCAGGCTGGTGCGGGCGATGCCTTCGGATCTCACAGCCACGGGACGCCCGGCCTTCTGGGCCTCGGCCAGGCCGGGGCAGAGTTCGGGCTCCACGGGCACCACCTCCGCGTGGCCGGCCATCGCCAGGGCCACGCCGGCGGGAAAGCCGCCGCCACCCACGGCCAGCAGCCAGCGAGACACCTCCGGTGCCTGCTCCCGCAGCTCCAGCCCCAGGGTCCCCTGTCCCGCGATGGTCGCCGCTCCGGCGTAGGGGTGGAGCAGGTGCAGGCCCGTGGCGACGGCCATGCGCTCCGCTTCCGCGAAGGCGTCGGCGGGGACATCGCCGGTCTGCAGCACCTCGGCGCCGCAGCGGAGCATGGCCTCCACCTTGGAGCGCGCCGCGCTCTTGGGCACGACGATGCGGGCGCGGCGGCCCAGCACGGAGGCGGCGTAGGCGACGGCCAGCCCGTGGTTGCCGCCGGAGCAGGCCAGGATCTCCGGGGCGTCCAGCTGCAGCAGGTTGTTGAAGGCGCCCCGGGGTTTGAAGGAACCCGTGTGCTGCAACGACTCCAGCTTGGCGGCCACCCGCAGCGGCCCTGCGGGAGTGGGCACCGCCAGCCAGAGCAGGGGCGTGAGGCGCAGGTAGGGCGCCACGCGCTCCCGCGCCGCAAGGATTTCGGAGGCGCGCAGCATCAGTCCCCCCCGGCGCCCAGGCTGCGCAGGAAGGCGATGGTGCTGAGGCGGATGCCCACCAGCAGCACGGCCTCGTCCTGCCCCTGCCCACCCTTGTTCACGAAGCCCTCCATGTAGAAGTCGCCGGAGGCGCCTTCGCTGCCGAACTGCGTGAGCACCACGCGGCCCCTCACGAGGAGCCGGTCCTGCTTCTGGAAGAGGGGATCCCGGACGTAGCTCCATTCGGCGAAGGACCCCTTCAGGGCCCCCGTCTCCTGCCGCAGCGTGAAGCCCAGCCGCCAGCGGCTGCGGAACTGGTCCTGGGTGGGGCTGTTGGGGTCCTGCGCGACCGTGAGCTCCCGGTATCCCTGGGCGCCCACGCTGCCGATGACCCCCCAGCTGCCTGTCCCCGTGGAGCCCGTCATCCACCAGATGCCGGCCTCGCCCTTGAACTGCCCGCTGCTCGTGATGACGCTCGCCGCGTCGCTCTGCTCGAAGCTGGCCGACTGGAAGCTGAGGGTGCTGAAACCCTCGAACCAGGATGTCTTCCCAGGCCGGCGGAAGGCCTGGCGGATATCGAGGCTGACGAAGGGCCGGGACTTGGAGAAGAAGGAGGCGTTCTGGCCCGGGTCCCGGTAGAGGCTGGAGAACTGGAAGCCGCCGTAGATGTCCACCTTCAGCTCCTCGGCGTCCATGCGCTGGGGGTCGGCCAGGTGGCGCACCTCCTGGATGGCCTCGGCCATGTCCTTGTAGGCCCGGAGCCGCGCCTCTTCCGAGGCGGCCACGGAGCGGGCCTTGACCACCGTGGGGGCCTTCTCCGTCTCCAGCTCCTTGGCGAGGCTGCGGGCCCGCTTGAGGGAGCGCTCCGCCGCCTCGCGGTGGTAGCGCAGTTGGCGTTCCTGGGCTCGCAGCGCCTTGAAGAAGGCCTCCTTGTCCTCGGGCTTGAGGGACTCGATGCGATCCTGGAGCTGCTGCCGGTAGCGGAGGTTCGGGCCATCGCCCTCGTGCAGCGGCGGCATCACGGGCTCGCCCTCGCCCGCCGCCAGGATCGTGGGGCCGGTCAGCGCCAGGGCAGGCAGGGCCAGGGAGGGCAGGCAGAGACGTCGCAGGGTGCCGGGCTTCATGAGGGATCCGGAAAAGCTCAGGGTGCCATGAGACGGGCGCGCATATCCGCCCAGCCGTCCCAGCCTTCCAGTTTGAAAAAGGCCGTCAGCACCAGGGCGTGCTCGATGCTTCCGCTGCGGAGCCGGGCCTCCCACTCGGGCCAGGGGAAGGCCCAGACCTGCAGCTCCTCCGAATGATCCAGGCTCAGCTCCCCATCCCCGACGGGTTCGCAGTCCAGAGCCAGGAAACTGTGGCAGCGGTTGCTCAGGGTGGCGGGGTTGGGAGCGCAGTGGCCCAGTCCGATCCAGGCCCTGGCGGTGTAGCCGGTCTCCTCCCGCAGCTCGCGCATGGCCGAGGCGAGGGGCGCCTCGCCCTCGTCGCAGCTGCCGCCGGGGATCTCGAGGGTGGGGGCGTCGATGCCGTGCCGGAACTGCTCCACCACCAGCAGCTCGCCCCCCTTGGTGAAGGGGATGACGTTCACCCAGTCCGGCCCCTGCAGGCGGTAGAAGGCATGCTCGCGGCCCGTGTGGGGGCTGCGGCGATGGGCCACCACCTGGCGGAAAAGCCGCGAGTCCTGTCTCACGTTCTCGCTGTCCTGGATCCAGGGCGTGGCCGGGTCGAAGTCCTCGGGGTGGCGCCGCAGGAGCCGCATCAGCGGTCCCCTGCCTGGCGGCCGAGGATGTGGTGCAGCAGCATGTCCAGGGCCATCCGGTTCTCCACGCCCACCGGCACGATGATGTCGGCCCACCGCTTGCTGGGCTCCACGAACTCCAGGTGCATGGGGCGCACGCTGTCCTGGTACTGCTTGACCACGCTGTCCAGGCTGCGGCCGCGGTCCTTCATGTCCCGGTCGATGCGGCGGAGGATGCGGATATCGGCGTCGGTGTCCACGAAGACCTTCACATCCAGCTGCTCCCGGATCTCCGGCAGGGCGAAGAGCATGAGGCCCTCCAGGATCACCACCTGCCCGCCCCGGACCGGTTCCTCCCAGCCCGTGCGGTCGGAGACCGTGAAGTCGTAGACCGGCTTGCGGATCTCGTCGCCGCGCTTCAGCGCCTCCAGGTGGCCGGCCATGAGCTCCACGTCCCAGGCCTTGGGATGGTCGTAGTTGATGGGCTGGGGCTCGAAGCGGGCGCGGTTGATCTCCTTGGGCGCGTAGTAGGCGTCCATGTCCAGGAGGGTAGCTTCCACCTTGTGCCGCTTGAGCCGCTTCACGAGCTCCCGGGCCACGGAGGTCTTGCCGCTGCCGGATCCCCCCACGATGCCCACCAGCCAGGGGCGCTCCGCCATGTCTTCCTCCTGGTTGAATCCTACCCCGGCCCGGGGCTGCTAGACTTCCACCCATGAACCCCAAGGTGATCGCGTCGGCCCTGTTCCTGGCGGTGTGCGCCAGCCTCCACCTCGGCTGCGAATCCCAGGACGACCGGCTGCCCGACCAGCTCCTCACCGAGGCCCACCAGCTGAACGTGTCCGGCAAGGGCCCCGAGGCCCGGGCCCTCATGAAGCAGCTGCTTTCCCAGTACCCCGGCACCCCGGCAGCGGAGCAGGCCCGGAAGAGCCCATGCGTCATCGAGATGATGATGAAGCCCGACCCCTCCAACCCCCCCCCACCCCCCCTGGCCCCCATGAAGCGCAGCGTC
>JACXTT010015028.1_pt1 | contig 10070 bp, 6 predicted proteins | sample 9270951 | NCBI WGS metagenome assembly JACXTT01 (sample SAMN15532306, study PRJNA645909) | rock metagenome | isolation source: weathered quartz diorite | place: Puerto Rico | collected 2017-06-21
CTAAGCATGATTTGCAGCAGATTATTCAGTGCTGCCAGCAGTGCATCACGGTTGCCCTGCAGGCCCAGGTCGGGATCGATGCGTCCAAAACTCAGTTTGCGGGACAAGGCTTGGGCACATGGTTCAAACAGGACCCGGACCTGTTCCATGAAACGTTGCAGGGAAAACTGCCCCAGTATCTCGCTCGCCGCCAGCGTCGCTGAAGCTTCATTGGGAAGCTCATTGAGTATTTTGCTCAGCGTCCTGAGGCTGCGTTCAAGAATTCCGCCAGTGACGCCACCCAAGCTCAGTTCGCGCGCCCTCAGAGCAGCGATGGCGGTGCTCGCCGTGCCCATTTCCCTTCGCAAGTGCTCCATCACCTCACTCATTTGCACGCGCTGGCTTTGTACATTACCCGCGGAAATGGCTTCGTCGTGCTGGAAACTGAATTCGGTCACCGCGGTCGCGATCGCATTGTCCAGGCAGTGATTGAGCATACGGAATTCATAGACCTGGAGCTGAATCGATTCCTTTTGCACCAGATCGACAATGGAGTGACATAAATCGCCATAACTATGGACCAGGTTATCGATCGTCGTTCCTTGTAGAAAAAACTTTGCTCCTTGATCATAGGCAATTTCGCCAATCTTGGAATTCGAGGGTATTCCAGATTGCGGCCCAGATACGGCAACGCTGGAATGTGCGCCGACGGCCTGTTCAATCTCGAGGGATTCAACCAGTTGCTCAAAGAACAGAGCGAAGCCTTGCTCAGTGGCTGCATCATTGGGTGGTTGCCCACGACCTAGGCGCAACTCGCGTGCACGGCCAGTCAGCCAGTCATGATGACTACGAATAAAATCGGAAAGCATCCCCTGTCCCTTTCGAAAGAGCATCCACGCACCGGCCTGAGGCGGTCGTGCAAAGGACACAATCGAACGGTACGCTAATGGAGCGCGAAGGCGTTTGAGTTAGACCAGAGATAGGCCACCAAGGTTTCGCTACCTCTTGACCAAATCAGGGTATGACTAGCTGTCGCGGGCGATGCTGTGGAAGGCCACGAAGTATTCCGGGAAAGTCTTGGCCACACATTTGGGGTCGTTGATGCGCATCTGGTTGCCGCGCTGGACCTTGCCATCCAACGTCGCCAGCGAGAAGCACATGGCCATGCGGTGGTCATCGTAGGTGTCGATGGTGGCTTGCTGGATCTGTTCCGGTGGCGTCACGCGCAGGTAGTCGGCCCCCTCCTCCACCACGGCGCCCACTTTACGCAGCTCGGTTGCCATAGCGGCGATGCGGTCCGTCTCTTTGACGCGCCAGCTGCCGATATTGCGCAAGGTGCAGGGACCGTCAGCGAACAGGGCTGCCACGGCGATGGTCATGGCGGCGTCCGGGATGTGGTTGAAGTCGGCGTCAATGGCCTTGAGCACGCCATTCGATTTCGCCTCAATCCAGTTATCACCACGGGTGATCGTTGCACCCATCATTTCCAGCGCTTCGGCAAAACGCACGTCGCCCTGGATGCTGTCTTTGCCCACACCCTCAACGCGCACGGGGCCGCCGGCAATAGCGCCGGCCGCCAGGAAGTAGGAAGCGGACGAGGCGTCGCCTTCCACATGGATGGTGCCGGGGCTGGTGTAGAACTGGCCCGCCTTGATGGTGAAGGACTCCCAGCCATCCTGCTTGACCGCCACGCCGAAGCGGCGCATCAGGTTCAGGGTAATTTCGATATACGGCTTGGAGATCAGCTCGCCGACGACGTCGATGGTGACGTCATGGTCCAGCGCCATCAGCGGCGCGGCCATCAGGATCGCCGTCAGGAACTGGCTCGACACATTGCCTGCGACCTTCAGGCGCTCGGCCTTGAGCTCGCCGCGCTGGATATGCAGCGGGGGGTAGCCGGGCACGCCGGTGTAGGTAATGTTGGCGCCGATGGCATTCAAGGCATCAACCAGGTCACCGATCGGGCGCTCATGCATGCGCGGCACGCCATGCAGCGTGAAGTCGCCGCCCATAATGGCAAGCGCTGCCGTCAATGGGCGGATCGCCGTGCCGGCATTGCCCATGAAGAGATCGGCCTTGGGATTGGGCAGCTTGCCCTCGACACCGTGCACAATATGCCTGCCGCCGACCATTTCCCATTGCACGCCGAGTGAACGCAGTGCATCGAGCATGACTTTGGTGTCGTCCGAATCGAGCAGGTCCACGATTTCGGTGCTGCCCTGTGCCAGCGCGGCCAGCAGCAACGTGCGGTTGGAAATGCTCTTCGAGCCAGGCAGGCGCACCACGCCTTCCATGCGGGCGACGGGAGAGATATCGAGGTGTTCTGGGTGCTGCATAATGAAATCCTAGTTCTGTTCTTGATGTTGGCTGGATCATTCAGCGGAATCCGCTGGCGGTGGCGCCTCGGCAGACTCGATCGCTTCAATCCATTGCTGGCGGGCGCGCTGGGCGCTCGTGTAAATCGCTTCTATGCCAACGCCGTCGTGGGCGGCCAACATGGAACGCAGGCGCGAAAGCTGGGCCATATAGGCGTCCAGCTCGGTCAGCAGCGCGGCTTGGTTGGCCAGGCTGATGTCGCGCCACATCTCCGGCGATGAGCCGGCAATACGGGTGAAATCACGGAAGCCGCTGGCCGCATACTGGAACAGCAGGCTGGCGTGCGGCTTGGCCGCAATATCATCCACCAGTGCATAGGCGAGCAAATGCGGCAGGTGGCTGACAGCGGCGAATACTTTGTCGTGCTCTTCGCAGGACAGGCGGTGGATGATGGCGCCGCAATCCGTCCAGGCTCTGGCGACGACGTGGATCGCTTCCTCGTCGTTTTCCGGCAGTGGCGTCAGTACGGTCTTCTTGCCGCGGTACAGGTCTACGATCGCCGCGTCGGGTCCATTCGATTCGCGTCCGGCGATCGGATGGCCAGGCACGAACTGTTTGACGCGTTCGCCCAGCGCGGCGCGGGCGGCGGCCACCACATCGCCCTTGGTGCTACCTGCGTCCGTGACGACCGTGTGGGGTTCCAGATGGGGCAGCAACATGGCCAGGATCGGGCCCGTTTGCGCGACCGGGGCGGCAAGCAGCACCAGGTCGGCGCCCAGCATGGCTTCGGCGGCGGACTCGCAGATCTCATCGATGATGCCCAGTTCGAGGGCGCGGGCCATCGCCTGGGGCGAGCGGCCCAGGCCGACGACCTTGTCCACATTGCCGGCAGCCTTGAGCGCCAGCGCGAATGAACCGCCGATCAGGCCTACTCCAACGATGACGACCTTGGATAACACGTCAGCTCAGTGCCTTTTTCAGTGCGGCGATGAAGATCGCGTTTTCCTGCGGCAGGCCGATCGAAATGCGCAGCCACTGCGGCAGGCCGTAGTTGCCAACCGGGCGCACGATCACACCCTGCTTCAACAAAGCCAGGTTGACGCGGGCGCCAGCGCCGTCGTCATTGCCAACCTTGACCAGCACGAAGTTGCCCGATGAAGGCACGTATTCCAGGCCTAATTCCTTGAACGCTTCGACAAACTGCTGGTAACCGGCGGCGTTATTGCGTGCGCCCTGCTCCAGGAAAGCCGTGTCGTTCAGCGCAGCGATGGCGGCGGCTTGCGCCATCGAGTTGACGTTGAAGGGTTGGCGAATGCGGTTCATCAGGTCCGTCAGGGCGGGCTGGGCGATGGCGAAGCCCACGCGCAGGCCAGCCAGGCCATACGCCTTGGAGAAGGTGCGAGACACCAGCAGGTTCGGGTACTGCTTGACCCAGGCGGTCGACTCGTACTGCTGTTTTGGCGTCAGGAACTCGTTGTAGGCCTCGTCCAGCACGACAACCACATTGCTTGGCACTTGCTTGAGGAAGGCTTCGATCTGGTCGGCCGGGATGAAGGTACCGGTCGGGTTGTTCGGGTTGGCGATGAAGACCAGGCGGGTGTCCGCATCGATTGCCTTGGCCATGGCCGGCAGGTCGTGGCCATAGTCTTTGGCTGGCACAACGATGGCGCGCGCGCCGATGCCCTGGGCGGCCAGCGCGTAGACAGCGAAGGAATACTGGGCGTAGACGATGGCCTGGCCCTGCTGCACAAAAGCGTGGGCGGCAATTTCAAGGATGTCGTTGGAACCATTGCCCAGCGTGATCCAGTCAGTTGGTACATTGTAGCGCTTGGACAGCGCCGCCTTCAGGTCGAAGCCGTTTGCGTCCGGATAGCGGCCCAATTCTGCGGCCGCTTCCATCATGGCTTTCTTGGCCGACTCTGGCACACCATAAGGGTTTTCGTTCGAGGCCAGTTTGACGATGTTCGCTTCGTCGAGGCCAAACTCACGTGCCACTTCAGCGATGGGTTTGCCTGCCTGGTAAGGAGCGATGGCGCGGATATAGTCGGGACCGTATTGCTTGGACATGGTGTTCTCTTAAGGTTTAAAACGTGGGCACAAAGTGCCCACCCTACGACATGCGGAGTGGAATAAATTCATCCGCCCCCCTTCCGCGTAGGGTGGGCACTCCGTGCCCACGCGGATTTACGTCAGGCTCACCGGATAAGAACCCAACAATTTAAAGAATGCGGCTTTGTCTTTCAGGTCAGCCAGCGCCTGTTTGACGTTTTCGTCGAGCACATGACCTTCGAGGTCGACATAAAAATAGTATTCCCACGACCCCATGCGGGCCGGGCGCGATTCAAAGCGCGTCATCGACACACCATGCTTGCCCAGCGGCGCCAGCAGGTCATACAGCGCGCCCGCCTTGTTGGGCGTGGCCAGCACGATCGAGGTCTGGTCCTTGCCCGAAGCGGTGGTCTGCAACTGGCCGATGATGGCAAAGCGGGTACGGTTATGTGGATCGTCCTGGATATGCGGCTGGACGACGCCGAGCTTGTAGCGCTCGCCAGCCATTTCGCTGGCAATGGCGGCCATCGTCGGGTCGTCGGCCGCCATGCGGGCCGCTTCGGCGTTCGATGCCACGGCGCGGCGCTCGATATGCGGATGGTGCACATTCAACCACATCTGGCACTGGGCCAAGGCCTGCGAGTGGGCGCACACGACAGTCACGCCGTCCATGCTGCCCGTCTTGGTCATCAGGCTATGGTGGACTGGAATGGCCACTTCGCCACTGATGACGGTGGTGGTGGCCAGCATCAGGTCCAGCGTGCGGTTGATGGCGCCTTCGGAGGAGTTTTCTACCGGGACCACGCCAAAGTCGGCCGTGCCGGCTTCGGTCGCGCGGAACACTTCGTCAATCGATACGCAAGGCAGGCCTTCCACCGAACTGCCAAACTGCTGGTACACAGCCTGTTCGCTGAACGTGCCTTCCGGGCCGAGGTAGGCCACGGTAACGCGCTTTTCCAGCGCGCGGCAAGCGGACATGATCTCGCGGAAGATGGTCTGCACTTCGCGGCCTGGCAGTGGGCCGGGGTTGCGTTCGGCGACACCGCGCAGCACCTGCGCTTCGCGTTCGGGACGGAACACCGGCGCCATCGTCTCGGCCTTGACGTGCCCGACTTCCTGCGCGAGGCGGGCGCGGCGGGACAGCAGGTCCAGGATCTGCGCGTCGATCGCGTCAATCTGCTCACGCAATGGTTTTAGTTTGTCACTCATCGTCTGGCATCACAAAATTTGGTATTCGGTGGGTAACAAGTTACCCACCCTACGAATTCGGTATCACGTAGGGTGGGTAGCTTGTTACCCACCTACGAATTCGGTATCACGTAGGGTGGGTTGCTTGCAACCCACCGGCTCGCATCATCGTCCCGCAAATTCGTTCAAATAATCGACGAGGGCTTGCACACCCTCGATCGGCATCGCGTTGTAGATCGATGCTCGCATACCGCCGACGGACTTGTGGCCCTTCAGTTGCAGCAGGCCGCGCGCTTTTGCACCGGCCAGGAATGCTTCGTTGCGCGATTCGTCGCGCAGGTAAAACGGAATCGTCATGCGCGAGCGATAGGCTGGCGCCACGCGATTCTGGTAAAAATCGTCGGCATCCAATGCCGCATACAGCAATTTGGCCTTGGCGATATTGCGCTCTTCCATGGCAGCCACACCGCCCTGCTTCTTCAGCCACTGGAAGACAAGGCTGGCAATATAGATGCCATAGGTTGGTGGCGTGTTGTACATGGAGTCGTGCTCCGCCACCGTTTGCCAATTGAAGGCCGAGGGACAGATGGGCAGCGCATGGCCAAGCAGGTCTTCGCGCACGATCACCACGGTCAGGCCCGCCGGGCCGATGTTCTTTTGCGCGCCACCAAAAATGACGCCGTATTTCGACACATCCACCACCCGCGACAAGATGTGCGAGGACATATCGGCCACAATGGGCGTGTCGCCCACTTCCGGCACGAAGTTGTATTCCACGCCGTCGATGGTTTCATTGGTGCAGATGTGGAGGTAGGCCGCGCCTGGCGTCAGCTTCCATTCAGGCTGGGCGGGCACACCGTTAAAGTGCGCAGCTTCGCTCGACGCCGCCACATTGACCCTAGCGTAGCGCGCCGCTTCCTTGATCGACTTGCCCGACCACGAACCCGTGTGGACAAAATCGACCGTCGCCGGCTGGGCGCAACGGCCCACCAGGTTGAGCGGGACGATGGCGTTTTCGCCCAGTCCACCGCCCTGCAGGAACAGGATCTTGTAATTGTCTGGCACAGCAAGCAGCTCGCGCAGGTCGCTGACTGCTTGCTTGTAGATCGAAATGAATTCAGGCCCGCGGTGACTCATCTCCATGACCGACATGCCACTGCCATGCCAGTCCAGCATTTCGCTAGCGGCCTGCTGCAGCACTTCCTTGGGCAGGACGGCCGGGCCGGCGGAGAAGTTGTAAATCTGAGTCACTTGCGGTCCTTATATTCAGGGTACGACAGCTTACTTTGCTGCCTGTGGAACGATCTTCTCCATCATCTTGGTCATGCGCGGCATGATGATCTTCTGGCTCGCCAGCATCGACTCGTTCATCAGCTGCGGCATCACGCGCATGACTTTGGAACCGGTCGGGGTCTTGTAGAACCCGGCGATCTGGTTGAGCTCTTCCGGCGTGAAGTTGCGGGCGTAGATCGGCACGATCTCTGCCACCATTTCATCGATCATTTTAGGGTCTTCGAAGAAAGTTTGCATGGAAGCGGCCATTTCCGGGATTTTCTTCTCGGCTTCGGCAATGGCGGCCTTCTTTTTGGCGGCGTCCAGGCGTGGGTCGCCGTTAATCGCGGCGGCGGCCATTTGCGACATCATTTGCGGCAAGGTCCGGGACATCTGCTTCATCGACGCGTTCAGGGTGTCGCGCATCTTCATCGAATCCATCATGTTCATGGCGGCAGCCAGGGCTTCTGGCGACGCTGCCGGAGCGGCAGCTGGCGCCGCTGCAGGCGCAGCAGCGGTGGTTTGTGCGTCAGCGGTGACGCTGGCGATCAGGATCAGGCCTGCGAGCAGTGCTACGGAAAGTCTCTTCATTTTGTGTAATTCTCGTTATTAAGGTTAAGACAAAAAAAGGGCCAGCACCTTGCAGCGCTGGCCCCGGTTGGCAGCCCTTATTCTGGCGCCGGTTCGAGATCGACTTCTTCGATGTCGGTCTCGACGATACGTTGCAGGCCCGACAGCTTGGTGCCGTCTTCCACCGCGATCAAGGTCACGCCCTGGGTCGCGCGGCCCATCTCGCGGATTTCGGACACACGGGTGCGGATCAGCACACCGCCCGTCGTGATCAGCATGATTTCGTCGCTGGTGTCGACCAGGGTCGCAGCGACGACTTTGCCGTTACGCTCGCTGGTCTGGATCGCGATCATGCCCTTGGTGCCGCGGCCATGGCGGGTGTACTCGGTGATCGGAGTACGCTTGCCGAAGCCGTTTTCGGTCGCCGTCAGCACCGACTGCTGCTCGTTTTCAGCCACCAGCAGTGCAATGACGTTCTGGCCGTCTTCCAGGTTCATGCCGCGCACGCCGCGCGCCGTACGACCCATCGGACGCACATCGTTCTCGTCGAAGCGGACTGCTTTGCCCGAGTCAGAGAACAGCATCACATCGTGCTGGCCATCGGTCAGCGCTGCGCCGATCAGGAAGTCGCCTTCGTCCAGGTCGACCGCAATGATGCCGGCCTTGCGTGGGTTGCTGAAGTCTTTCAGCGGCGTCTTCTTCACGGTGCCCAGGCTGGTGGACATGAAGACGTAGTGGTCTTCCGGGAAGGTGCGGTTTTCGCCCGACAGCGGCAATACCACGGTGATCTTCTCGTTGTCCTGCAGCGGGAACATGTTGACGATCGGCTTGCCGCGCGCATTGCGCGAGCCTTGCGGTACTTCATATACCTTGAGCCAGTACATGCGGCCGCGGTTGGAGAAGCACAGCATGTAGTCGTGGGTATTAGCGATGAAGAGCTGGTCGATCCAGTCTTCTTCTTTGGTCGCCGTGGCTTGCTTGCCGCGACCGCCACGCTTTTGCGCACGGTACTCGGAGATCGGCTGCGACTTCATGTAACCCATATGCGACAGGGTCACGACCATGTCTTGCGGCGTGATGAGGTCTTCAGTTTCCAGGTCGGTCGCGTTCATCTCGATGGTCGAGCGGCGCACGTCCTTGTTGCCTTCACCGTATTCGTTCATGCACACCGTCAGTTCGTCGACGATGATGGTGGTGACGCGGGCAGGCTTGGACAGGATGTCGAGCAGGTCGGCGATGTGGGCCATCACTTCCTTGTACTCGTTGACGATCTTGTCTTGTTCCAGGCCGGTCAGGCGTTGCAGGCGCATCTGCAGGATCTCTTGCGCCTGTTCGTCGGACAGCTTGTACAGGCCATCTGGCTGCATGCCGTAGTGCTTCGGCAGGTGCTCCGGACGGAAGGCGTCGATACCACCAGGGGTCTCGCCTTCGCCAGTGCGGGCCAGCATTTCGCGCACGATCGACGAGTCCCAGGCACGGGCCATCAGTTCAGTCTTGGCGATTGGCGGCGTCGGCGCTGCCTTGATGATGGCGATGAAGTCATCGATATTGGCCAGTGCAACGGCCAGGCCTTCCAGCACGTGGCCGCGTTCGCGCGCCTTACGCAGCTCGAACACGGTGCGGCGGGTGACCACTTCGCGACGGTGCGACAGGAACTCCTGCAGCATCATCTTCAGGTTCATCAGCTTCGGCTGGCCATTGACCAGCGCGACCATGTTCATGCCGAAGGTGTCTTGCAGCTGGGTCTGTTTGTACAGGTTGTTCAGTACCACTTCTGGCACTTCGCCGCGCTTCAATTCAATGACGACGCGCATACCGGACTTGTCGGACTCGTCGCGGATGTCGGAAATGCCTTCGAGCTTCTTGTCACGCACGTTTTCGGCGATGCGCTCAAGCAGGGACTTCTTATTGACCTGGTAAGGCAGTTCGTCAACGATGATGGCCATGCGGCCGCCGTCCTTGCCGTACTCTTCGAAGTGGGTCTTGGCGCGCATGACGACGCGGCCACGACCGGTGCGGTAGCCGTCGCGCACGCCCGAGACGCCATAGATGATGCCGGCGGTCGGGAAGTCCGGCGCCGGGATGATCTCGATCAGTTCATCGATCGTGCACTCCGGGTTGCGCAGCACATGCAGGGCGCCCTTGATGACTTCGGTGATGTTGTGCGGCGGAATATTGGTCGCCATACCAACCGCAATACCGGACGAGCCATTGATCAGCAGGTTCGGGATCCGGGTAGGCAGGACAGTAGGTTCTTTTTCCTTGCCGTCGTAGTTGGGCGCGAAGTCGACGGTGTCCTTGTCGATATCGGCCAGCATTTCGCCAGCGATCTTGTCCAGGCGGCACTCGGTGTAACGCATTGCCGCGGCGTTGTCGCCGTCGACGGAGCCGAAGTTACCTTGGCCGTCGACCAGGGTGTAACGCAGCGAGAAGTCCTGGGCCATGCGCACCAGCGTGTCGTAGATCGACGCGTCACCGTGCGGGTGGTACTTACCCATGACTTCACCGACCACACGCGCGCATTTGACGTAGGGTCGGTTGTAGACGTTGTTCAGTTCGTGCATCCCGAACAAGACACGGCGGTGTACCGGCTTTAAGCCGTCGCGCGCATCAGGCAGTGCGCGGCCCACGATCACGCTCATGGCGTAATCGAGGTAGCTCTTGCGCATCTCTTCTTCGAGGGAAATGGGGATTGT
>JACXTT010015029.1_pt1 | contig 10069 bp, 10 predicted proteins | sample 9270951 | NCBI WGS metagenome assembly JACXTT01 (sample SAMN15532306, study PRJNA645909) | rock metagenome | isolation source: weathered quartz diorite | place: Puerto Rico | collected 2017-06-21
ATTAATGTCTTTGTTAAAGGTGGGTGGTCACATGGCTTGTCGGCGGGTTTTTTTTTTTGTTTGTTTTTCAGATTTTCAAAAGGGCGGTTAAGGGTTGGGCGCGTGTCTTCAGGTTAAATTACGGCGTCAATATAGCCCGACTCTGCGGCCTTGAATGGGTTGGCAAAGGTGTGGCGGTAATCTTCGATCATTTCCTCGCGTGCCTTAGCGGGATCGTTGGCCTTCTGCAGCGCTTCGCGAAAGACAATATTGATCGCGCCGTCCGGACCCATGACCGCTATCTCAGCGGTGGGAAACGCGAGATTGACGTCGCCGCGGAGGTGCTTGCTCGACATTACGATATACCCGCCGCCGTAAGCCTTACGCGTCACCACCGTAACTTTCGGCACCGTGGCTTCCGCGTAAGCATAGAGAAGTTTTGCGCCATGCCGGATGATGCCATCATACTCTTGAGCCGTGCCCGGCAGAAAACCCGGCACATCGACAAAGGTCACGATCGGAATATTGAAACAATCGCAGAACCGGATAAAGCGCGCGGCTTTTACCGAAGCATTGATGTCCAAACATCCCGCCAAGCTCGCCGGCTGGTTCGCGACTATTCCTACGGAACGCCCCCCCAACCGGGCGAACCCGACGAGAATGTTCGGCGCGTACTCCCACTGCACCTCGTAAAAGTAGCCCTCGTCTACAACTGCGGCGATCAACTCTTTCATGTCGTAGGGGCGGTTGGGATTGTCCGGAACCAGGTCTCTTAATTTTTTATCGCGGCGCAGGGGATCGTCATTGGTCGCGCGAAAAGGTGGATCCTCCTGATTGTTGTTGGGAAGAAAACTCATCAGCTCGCGGATCATCAGCAGGCAATCCTTCTCCGTATTGGCCGTGAAATGGGAGACGCCGCTCCGTCCGCTATGGGTCTCGGCCCCGCCTAATTCTTCTTTTGTCACGTCTTCGTGGGTCACGGTCTTGATAACGTCGGGCCCGGTAATGAACATATAGCTGTTGGTTTTCACCATGAAAATGAAATCCGTAATCGCGGGCGAATACACGGCACCGCCCGCGCACGGGCCCATAATGGCGGAAATCTGCGGCACCACCCCCGAGGCCATCACATTTCTCTGAAAAATCTCTCCGTAGCCGGCGAGACTCGTGACTCCTTCTTGAATACGAGCGCCGCCCGAGTCATTGATGCCGATGATCGGCGCGCCGGTCTTCACCGCCAGATCCATCACCTTGCAAATCTTGTCCGCCACCACGCCGCTCAAACTGCCGCCGAACACGGTGAAGTCCTGAGAGTAAGCATAAACCAGCCGGCCATCGATAGCGCCATAGCCCGTCACCACCGCATCGCCAAGAACTTTCTGGCGGTCCATCTCAAAATCGGTGCAGGTATGCGTGCGCAGCCGGTCCGTTTCCACGAAACTCCCGCTGTCGAGGAGAATATTGAGACGTTCGCGCGCCAGCAGTTTTCCCTGCTCGTGCTGGCGTTGCGCGCGCTGTTCGCCGCCACCGGCTTCGGCGCGCTGATTTAGCTCACGAAGCTTTTCAAGATTGTTAATGGTGGCCATGGAGAAAACGGTGCGCCGATCATAACAAAAGAGGTTGGTGTGTCAACAGAATCGAAATGGTAGTGGCTTAGTTAGAACGCCTCGTACCCTAGATTAATGAAAGATTTCTCGCGCGGCGCTCGAAATGACACTTTAAATGATCTGTCATCTCGACCCTTCGACTAATAAGCTCAGGATAGACTCCGTGAGAGATATCTTAACCATCTGAATCACTACCGAAAAAATCCTGCGGTAAACTTTCTTGCAGTTTCGCCATGAAATTGCTAGCTTGAAGTTTCCGGGATCGATAGATCCTATTCAATCTCAAAAGCATCGTCATGTTCGAAAGCAAAAACAATCGGCCCGCAGCCGGCAAAACCGCTGCGATTGAAAGCAGCCGCCAAGAATTGAAGCCCAATCAGGCGATCCTGCTTGTTTCCGCCAGCGAAGGCGATTCGAACATGCTTTACGCCGCCGGCTTTTTTGTTCCCGACCCGTTCATTTTTTTCCAGCATAAAAAGATTAAGTATGTCGTGATGAGCGATTTAGAGATCGATCGGGCGAAGAAACAAGCTCACGCGGACCGAGTACTTTCTCTTTCGCTTTACCAGCGCAAACTGCGAAAGAACGGCAAATCGCCGACCATGATCGACATTCTCGATTTGCTCTTTCGTGAGCGGGGCATCCGCTCGCTCATCGTGCCGGCCAACTTCTCCGTGTTGTTGGCCGATCAACTGCGCGCCAAAGGTTTCAGCGTTCAAATCAAGCGCGATCCCTTTTTCGCGGAGCGTGAGACCAAAGACGGCACCGAGGTAAAGCACATCACGGAATCTCTGCGCGTCGCGACGCGCGGCCTTGAAGCCGGCATCCGGGCCCTCAAGAGAACAAAAATCAAGCGCGACGGCTACCTCTACCTTAATGGCGCTCGGCTCACCTCCGAAATGCTGAAAACCTTTGTCAACACCACGATCATGGCTCAGGGCTGGGTACCGAGTCACACCATCATCTCCTCCGGAAATCAATGCGTTGATCCCCACCATGAGGGCACCGGACCCATCAAAGCCCACACCTCGATCATTTTTGATATTTTTCCCCGTTCCCAGAAAACCGGGTACTTCGGCGATTTAAGTCGCACCGTCGTGCGCGGGCATGCTTCGGAACGCCTCAAGGAAATGTACGCAACAGTGCAGGCCGGGCAAAAGATCGGCTTCGATCAAATCCGTGATGGCATTGACGGGAAAGACATCCACCAAAAAATCCTTGCGTTGTTCGAAGCGCGCGGATTTCATACCGGGCGAATCAACGGCCGCATGCAGGGATTTTTTCACGGCACGGGACATGGCCTCGGGCTGGACATTCACGAGCCGCCGCGCATCGCCCCAGTGGAGGCAACGTTGCGCGCGGGCCATGTGGTCACCGTTGAACCCGGACTCTATTATCTCGGCGTCGGCGGTGTGCGCTTGGAAGATGTGGTCGTCGTCACGCCTAGAGGCAACCGAAACCTCACTGACTGTCCGCAGTTTCTTGAAATATAATCGCGTCGCAAAGGGCATAGCGTTCTCACTTTGCTCTTCGCGCTTTGCTCTTTGCTGCGTCCGAGCGAAGCGCCGGTGCGCAAGAAAGCACCTGATATGGATGACCCCGATAGTAAGATCGCCGCTTTGGTCGCTGACCTCGAACACTTCGACAAACCAAAGATTCGCGCCGCCGTCGATGCGTTGATTCCGCTCGCCGCAGAGTCCGCCGCACTTCAAACAACACTAAGTGACGCCCTGAACAATCCCCAGCTCAAAAATCACTGGTCGGTGGCCTATATTTTGGGACACCTCCCCCAACCATCCGGCGCCGTTGTTCGAACTTTGCTGGCTGGTCTTGACCATCGAGAACCCGATATCCGATGGGCTATTGCTTTGCTGCTCGTTCGGATGGCAAAGGCAGAGGGCAGTCTCGTCCAACTGCTTATCGAGCTTTGCGCCACTGGAACGTCCAACCAAAAAAGAATGGCTGTCTATTGTATTCGGGACCTAAATTTGACGGATTCCTTGAGTTTGCTGGCGCTTCTTAAAGCGTTACGCGATGCGGACCCCTCAGTCAGGGTCGCCGCGGTGACCAGCTTGAAGACGAGAGGCGATATTGATGTCTCCGGGAGGGACAGTCTAGTTCAGGTTTTTTCAAGCGATTCCGACCCTAAAGTTCGCAACGCTATCGCCATTACCTTGGCACAGATGGGATCGCCCTCGGAAGAATTCTTAACAGCGCTTAAAAAAGCCGGCGAAAGCGAAAACGCGCAAATAAAAAAGGCCGCTTTCGCGGCCCTTGCTTTGCTGGAAAAAAGAAGGTCCGCTCCATCCGGCAGCTAAAAGCGCCCGGTGGAGCGGACCCCTAGGTGGACTGAGGGGGATTCCCAGGCTCCAGGCCCGAATCCCCGTCAAAGATTCCGCCTAGAGCCTAGGTCTCAGCCACCTCGCAGACAGTACATTTATCAATCATGTCTGGACCACCTCCTTTCCCTGCTGAGGAATATTTTACGGAAGCGCTTGCCGTCTGTCAATAAAAAAACCGATCGTTTCGTTGCGTTGATCTATTTTTTTCTAACATCACGGTTTGCCGGCAACACTTCTCGCCGCTCATGCTTGCGCGGCGTTTTGGGGATCGCTCGTCTGCTTCGCCGCAACTTTCTCGACTAAGGCGCGAAACGTGGTGTTCTCGTCACAAGTAACCCCAAACGCCAGGAGAAGTATCTTCATCAAGTCCTGCGCGTGGATGTGATCATCCGATGACCACGCAGCGATCTGTTTGAGTGTGTGTTCCGGCCGGAGTTGTTTGATCTTCACACCGACGATCTCGGCCAGTCCAACCGCGATTTTCTGCGCCAGATCTCGCTGGTGAGGCGGAAAATCCAGGCGCACAAATGCGACAACAAGCGCCCAGTCGGTGGGTTTAGCGCGCTGGCGCCAAATCACCCGCCCCAAGCTCATAAGCAAAACCACGGCGCCAAGATATAAATAAAACGGCGGGATCATGGACTTTCCAACATTGGCGGATTCCAGTTACACGACCTTGCCAACCAACCGCATCAGACCGGAAGGCGTCACTCTCGGAGATACTGAACTTTTGCTCAACCTGGTTAAAGTGTTCTTATGGTAGCGATGCAACGACTGCTATATCAAGCTCTCCTATTACCAAGACACACTCTACTACAAACCGACCCGGCGGCTTAGGAACTCCCGCCACGGAGTCCAGTAATATTTCTCCCATCCCTGGCTCACCCCGGAAAAGTCTTCCTCCGGGACGTTTACATGCACGAGTTCGATTCGGGCTCCCTCCTCCTCGGGCCAGAATGAAAGTGTTAGCACGGAGTCGATGGCTGTCGCTGGCCAGTTCGCTGAGCGCCAGGTCTGGACAATCAGCCTTTTTGGCTCGACATGAAGAACAGTTCCCGAAAGCATATCGTGAAACGCACGAAAGCTTGTGCCCGCGCGCCGCCCTATGGTAACGGGCGCCCCGGTAAACGCAGTGTGAGAGTCGGGGTCGAGATACATGTCAAAGAGTTCACTGGGCGACGCGGGAAAACTAGCCGCAAGAATAACGTTTCGTGGCATATCGATGACCTCCGGAATTGAGATCGTGACCGGCGCGTATCGGCGCTTTATGGCACGACAACCGGTTTTTTTTCGAAAGCCAAAGTACAATGCCAGCGAAACCGGTCGATTTCTATCACCTGCGCGAAACCAGCATCGTACGCCATGACTTGGAGCCCCGAAAGCGTTTCCGGAAAGTCGTTATTTCGGATGTGAGCGCAAATGGCATCCAGCGCCGGTGGCGACAGCGCCTTCCACTCGGCGCGCAGCCAGCCGCAATAACGATCTAAATAGATCGGCAGATTTTCATCCTCTTCCCGAGTCGTGTCTATCAGCAGCAACTGCCCATTCTCCGTCAGTCTGCAGTATGCCGATTTAAAGAAAGATAATTTGTCGGCGGACAACAAATGATGTAGCGCAAAGCTGCAAAAGATGAGATCCACGGCAGCGCTGCTCGCCTTCAAGCCATCGAGGATCTCGCCGTGGCGGAGCTCGAACGGGCAACCCAAGCCTGCCAAATTAATGCGCGCCTGATCGAGCGCCTCCGCGGATAGATCGTAGCCAACATATTCTCTCACCGAACGACCTCGTAGAGCTTCGGCCAAGTGGCGAGCGCTGCCGCATCCAAGATCGAGAATGGTAAACAGGCGCGTTCCATAACGATTTGCAAGAAAGTGTTGCACGTCTCGATAGATCTGGTCGTGAAACATATAGTTATGGTCAAGAACTTCCTCATAAATCGTCCACGCATCAAAAAAATTCTCTTTCGGAGTCTGCGTCACGGTTTTGCGCTCTTGATTTGCCCGTTTAGGAATCTTCGTTTCGGAAGATTGTCAAATCCCAGTGCAATCACAGTTCGGCCACGCGCCGGCTCGCCCCCTACGCGAGGACTGCATTGGCTTCGACCAGCGGCTCGCGGATCGGCAGATTGAACAGCGCAGCGGCCGCTGCCAGTAACGCGTCCGCATACCACATCCACAGGTAGTTGCCGTAATGTGTAATGGCGATGCCGCCGAGCCAAGCGCCAAAGAAACCGCCGGTCTGGTGCGAGAGCAATGACAGCCCGAACAGCGTTGCGAGATAACGCACTCCAAACAACTTGCCGATCACGCCAGCGGTCGGCGGCACCGTCGCCAGCCAAGTGAAACCCAGTCCCGCAGCGAATAGGTAGAACGTCCATACGGTCTTCGGCGCCGCGAGATAGAGAAGCACCAGCAGGGCGCGCGACCCGTACATCCAGAAAAGCACGTATTTGCTCCGGTAGCGGTTCACGCACCATCCCGCCGCGAGACTGCCGAACACGTTGGTGAGTCCGATGATCGCCAGTGACCAGCTCGCAACCGACGGGGGCAGGCCGCAGAGATCCACCTCGCCGGGCAGGTGCGTAACAAGAAACGCAATGTGAAAGCCGCAGGTAAAGAAGCCAGCCAGCAACAGCAGATAACTGCGATCGGCGAGCGCGTTCTTCACCGCGGCACGCAAGCCGCTAGCCCCGGCGTGTTCAGTCACCGTGGGTGTCACAGATGCGTTTGGCGCACGCATAACTCGCACAAATGGCATCGTCGCAAGCGTAATGACCGCTAGGGACCACATCGCGCCCATCCAACCCAACACAGAGATCAGTGTCTGTAGCAGCGGCGCGAAGACAAACTGTCCAAACGAGCTGCCCGCGTTGATAACGCCAGCGGCCGTGCCACGATCCGCCGCCGGAATGCGACGCGTCACGGCGCCGATTAAGACCGAGAAGCTCACGGCGCCGGAGCCTATAGCCGACAGCAGTCCGATCGTCAACACGAGCCCCAAGCTGGTTGTTATGCGTGGCGTCAGCGCATTGCTCAACGCAAAGATCAATATGCCGGTCATTAGCACACGTCCAGGGCCATAGCGGTCCGCCACGGCCCCAGCGAAAGGCTGGACCGCGCCCCAAACGAACTGGTTGATGGCCATCGCGAAGCTGATCGTCACGATGCCGAGATCCGTCGAGGTATTGAGGGGGGCAACGAACAGGCCCAGCGATTGCCGCACACCCATCGTCACCATCAAAATCGCCGCGGCAGCGAGCGTGATGAAGAGCCACGGTCGTTCTTTAATATTAGTAGTCACTGACTATACTCGGCCTATTCGAACGTTGTGTTAACACCTTCTTCGGACTTACCTGTTAGACCTAACCTATGGCTCCACCACTACTCTCCCAACAATCGCCCCTTGCTTTAGCTCGTCGAGCGTACGGCTAACCTCCGATAGCGAGCGCTTCTCGATAGGAATCGGCTGAATCTGACCTCGGCGCGCCAGTACTACGACCGCGTGCAACTCGGCGACCGTACCGAGGTGGGAACCCTGGATTGTGAGCGCGCGTTGAATTGTCGTGACCAACGACAGAGGAACCTCGCCGCCGTAAAGGCCCACCAAGATCAACTTGCCGCCTTTACGTAGCGTGCCTAGAGCAAGCTTTGCCGTATCGGTAGATCCCACCAGATCGATGGCGCCATAGATGAACCCGCCGGCAATCTGTTTCAGTTGGCTTTCACATCCACTGTCGCGGCCATACACGGTCGCAGTGGCCCCGGCAGCCGCTGCCGCTTTTAGCTTGCCCAAATCGATGTCGATAGCGACGATGCGCTCGTGACCCAGGGCGCGCAACATTCCAATAGCAGACAACCCCAAACCGCCCGCCCCTATCACCGTCACCCATTCTTCACGCGGGATGGGATTGAGCTTGGACACCGCCGCGTAAGCCGATAGTCCTGAACATGACAGCGTCGCCGCCCAAGCCGGATCGATGCCGGAGGCATCGATAAGATAACGGGAATGCGGCACGAGCAGATGGTCAGCGTAACCGCCCGGGCGCTGGATGCCGATCATTGCGGGTGCCATACAGAAGTTGTCCAATCCTTCGCGGCAGCGCGCGCACGCCCCGCACCCCGTCCATGGATACACGAGACGGTCTTCTCCGATCGGCACATCGGCGGCGTCTGGTCCGGCCGTGATGACCGTGCCATACGGCTCGTGACCGAGCGTCGCGGGCAAGGTCATACCGCGCTCGGTCATCAACAACCGCTTGCCGCCGCCCAATTCGAAGTAGCCATCCCGGATGTGCACGTCGCTGTGACACACTCCGCAGTACTTGAGCCGCAGCAATACCTCCGTACCCTTTGGCTTCGGTGTGTCGCGCTCTGCCTTCTCAAGCGGCTTGCCCCATTCGATGACGTCGTAGCTCAACATATTGCTATGCGCAAAGGGTTGCGCGGCTTGCGCAAATTTCCGGAGAACTCACCGCGGAGGCGCCGAGGACACTGAGTTCGAAAAATTCGAATTTCGAAATTCGAATTCCGAAATTTTACTCTGCGTACTCTGTGCTCTGCGGTAAATCCCACTTTCCCCCGTTTTATTTCGACGATATCGACCCGGAACCCACGAGAATGTCTAACACAATTTCCATGATCTGTGATAGTGGCTGTTGTCAGCCATGACGATAGAAAAAATCGCAATAACTGTGTTTTGCTTGCTTTGCTCGGTGATCCGATCCCTTGACACCCACGCCGCAACAGCAAAACCAAAGCTTGTCATTGCGCATGCTGCGATGAATTTCAGAGTGGCTCCGCTGTGGGTCGCCCAGGACCAGGGTTTTTTTATCAAGTACGGCATCGATCCGGAAGTCATCTACATGCGCGGCGGCCCTACATTGGTTTCCGGCATGTTGTCAGGAGACATCGCGATCGGCTGGACAGCCGGCGGACTGTTAGCCCCAGTGGCTGAAGGAGTCGACTTTGTCATTGTCGCCGGATTTAACAACCGGCTTACTGATGACTTGGTCGTCAGACCAAGCATCAAGCGACCTGAAGATTTACGGGGAAAACGCTTTGGCGTGCAGAGCATCGGTGGCGGTGGTTGGATGGGTGCCATGCTCGGATTGGAATACTTGGGATTGGAACCCCGCCGCGATGATATCCGCGTGCTGGTCGTCGGCGATAATACTGTGCGCGGTCAAGCGCTCGAAAGCGGTTCCATTGACGCCACGGTTCTTGACGGTGTCTTCAGCCGGAAGGTGAAAACTAAAGGATTCGCAACTTTAGCGGATTTTTCGCAGGCGAATATACCGATTATGAACCATCTTATCGCTGTCAAAAAAAGCTACCTTCAGAAGCAGCCGGAGGCTGTCGAAAACGTTTTGCGCGCGCTCATCGAGGGCTTGGCGTTTACGTGGTCGCCGAGGAACAAGAACGCCGTGATCAAAATCGTCATGCGCAGGCTCAGAGTGACGGAGACCAGCTTCGCCGAAGAGGGTTATCAGGACTTGCTCACTCGCCGAGGACTGGAAAAGAAGCCTTACCCCTCTTTTGAAGGACTTCGCAACATTCAGCGGCTCATGCAGAGTAGCAATCCCCGCGTGGGAGAAATCAAACTGGAGGACGTTATCGACCGCAGTGTCGTGCGCAGGCTCGATGAGAGCGGCTTTATCGACCGGATGTATACTGCTTACAGCGGGAAGTCATAGCCGGCCCCCATCAACTCGATTGATCTTTATTTTCTTACTCTTGCTTATCGAAGAACTTCAATGCCATTGCCCCGTGGGTGGCAGCCGCTCCCGCTCGCAGCGCCGCTGCGACGAACGCCGCCTCGACAACTTCCTCCCGCGTTGCGCCCGCCATCTTCGCTGCCTTGGAGTGCGCTTCAATGCAGTACGGACATTGCGCGCTACATGCGACGGCTAAAGCGATCAGCTCTCTGTACTTTTTGGGGATCGCGCCGTTCTCCCGGCCCACGGTGCTGTTTAAGCCAAGCCACGCATTAAAGTCCTCCGGAGCCAGCTTGCGCATTTCTCTCATAAGTTTAACATCGTTTTCATCATGATAGTGCTCTGACATAGGTTCCCCTTCGACGGTGATTTCGATTCTTAGCTCCCGCTAAGCACCCCTCTTTTGTAGATATTTTGAGTTAGAATAT
>JACXTT010015030.1_pt1 | contig 10069 bp, 8 predicted proteins | sample 9270951 | NCBI WGS metagenome assembly JACXTT01 (sample SAMN15532306, study PRJNA645909) | rock metagenome | isolation source: weathered quartz diorite | place: Puerto Rico | collected 2017-06-21
TCACGCGTCGCTGGAACGCCGGTTATTTCCAAGGCGCCTACACCTTTGCCAAGTCCACCGACGCAACCTCGAGCGGTAACACCGCTTTGAATACTGCCTTCAACGACGAAAGCGACCTGCGATTCTCGCGCGGGCTTTCGGACTACGATCGCAAACATCGTCTGACCGTAAGTTATCGCTACGATCTGCCGTTCTTCCACTCCGCTAGCGGCGTGACGCGCACAGTGCTCGGCGACTGGGCGATCAGCGGCATTACCATCGTTCAATCGGGGGTGCCTTTCTCCGTTACCGATGCCAGTGCCGGCACCGCCTTCCTGGCGCCGGGTCTGACGTCAGCCACCCTCGGCGGCAGTTTGGCTTCAGGTGGCTCTATTGGAGCAGGGCTTGTACACGGCGATATTCACACGCGGATCAACGGTTATCTGAACCGCGCCAACTTCGACTTTGCCCCTCCTGCATATGACGGGGCCAGCGTAACCGCGTTCGGTAACCTGGGACGCAACATTTATCGTGGACCGACTCAGCAGAACTGGGATTTCTCGCTGATTAAGAATTTCCGTTTGACTGAGAATCAATCGTTGCGTTTTACGGCTGATTTCTTCAACATCTGGAACCACGCCAATTTCAATAATCCGGTGCAAACGGACGTAGGTTTCCCGGCGGGATCTTTTGCGCAGATCGTCAGCACCGTTGGCACGCCACGCCTCATTCAATTTCAGTTGAGGTACGCGTTCTAGTGGCGGCATCAACCACGCAGCCCCGCATCCCGCTCCTGGAGCGGGATCAGGTCACACCGGAAGTCGCCACCGTCTATGACGCCCTGCAAAAAGCGCGGGGCGTCGTGCCCAACATGTTCAAGACGCTCGCCCATACCCCGGCGCTGGCGCTAGCGACCGCCGGATACCTAAAAGCCTTGCTCAGCGACGGTGCCCTTCCCGGCTCCTACAAAGAACTGATTGCGATGCGCCTTTCGCTCCGGCTCGGGAGCGAATACGCCGTCAAAGCCCACGCCATCTCGGCCCACCAGAAAGGCGCAACCGAAGCCCAAATTGCCGCTGCCCGAGCCGACTTCGAATCCGGCCCCTTCACTCCGAACGAGAAACTCGGCTTTCGCGCCGCCGAACGCCTGCATCACTCTGCCGCCGAGATCACCGACGACTTCTTCGCGACGCTGAAGCAGCACTTTACCGCTCCGCAAATCATCGAGCTGATCGCGACCGCAGCCGCCTTCGAACTCTTCCCCCGCTTCGTAGACGCCTTGCGCATCCCCATCACGCCAAGTGTAGGGACGGGTCTCTGACCCGTCCAAGCCGAGCGCAGCTCGGCTGCGGTAGCGTCGGCGCAACGGTTGTGTAAACTAAGGTTCCGAACCATGAAACCCCTGTCATCCCGACTCTCCGTTCTGAGCGGCGAAGGCGCGCTCACCGTCTATCTGCGCGCCAAGGAACTCGAGCGCGCCGGACGTTCTGTCATCCACCTTGAACTCGGCGAGCCCGACTTTCATCCCGCCGAGCCCGTGGTTGCCGCCATGGAAAGAGCCGTACGCGAAGGCAAAGACCGCTACTGCCCTATGGCCGGTGTCCCCGCCCTGAAAAAAGAAATCGCCGCTTACCTCGGCCGCACGCGTAACATCACTGTCGAGCCCGAGAGCGTAGTCATCGCGCCCGGCTGCAAGCTCTCGCTCTTCTTGGCGCTCATGGCGATCCTCGAGCCCGGCGACGAAGTCCTCTGGCCTGATCCTGGTTTCCCCGGATATCCCTCGATCACGCGGGGCTTCGGCGGCATACCCGTCCCCTTCGGTCTCGAGGAAAAAAACAAACTCCAGCCTGATCCCGACGAAATCGCTGCCAAGATCACGCCGCGCACTAAAGCGATCCTGCTGAACTCACCCTGCAATCCCACGGGCACCGTCTACACCGACGCCGTTCAACGCCGCATCGCCGAACTGGCCCTCCAGCACGATCTCTACGTGCTCTCCGACGAAATCTACGCCCGCATCATCTACGGCCAGAAATACCATTCCATGCTCAGCTACCCCGGCATGGCCGAGCGCACGCTGATCATCGACGGCTTTTCGAAAAGCTTTGCCATGACCGGATGGCGCCTTGGTTACACCATCGCACCGCCCGAACTGGTGCCGCATCTCGTGATGCTCGCGATCAACAGCTACACCTGTACCGCCGAGTTCACGCAGTACGCCGCCATCGAAGCCCTGCGCGATTCGACCGGCGCTACCCCGCGCATGGTTGCTGAATTCCAGAAGCGTCGCGACCAGTTCATCAGCGACCTGAACCGGGTCCCCGGCTTCCACTGCATCCTGCCCGAAGGCGCGTTCTACGCCTGGGTGAACATCGAAGAGACTGGAACCACGGCCGAAGAAGTTTGCCGCATCATGCTCGAAGAGGCAGGAGTCGCGGCGATTCCTGGCGCAGCCTTCGGCGATATGGGAAAGAATTTCGTGCGCTTCTCATTCGCGTCGTCAACTGCGACCTTGAAAGAAGCCGTGGCCCGCGTTCAGAAAGCCTCGGTCGCCTGGCAGGGCGCCACGGTGTAGCGCCGGCGCCCCGCCGGCTCAAATGTTGGCGGAGCACCGGGTTGTCAAGTCAGCGAAGATTCGTATCAGGGCATCGCTTCAGCGATGCCGAAAGAGTCCGAAATTCGACGCGCCTTCAGACGCTGGAAAATGCCAATGATGAGAAACTTCTTCTTTGCTGTCCTCATTCTTCTCCTCGCGTCCTTATTTGCCTCGGCCCAGGCCCGTCCCTATCCCGGCCCCGAGTTGCCCCAGCTCTACCAGCACTATCTCGACGTCGTGAACAACATCCCGGCCTTTGACCACCACGCCCACCCCGGCTTCGCCGACGATCCTGACGTGGACGCCATGGCCGCGCCTCCTGGCAGCGCCGCCTTCCGCGAACGCGACACCAATCCCGAGCTGGTCGCCGCCGCCCGAGCTCTCTGGGGATACCCCTACGCCGATTTCTCACCCGAGCACTCGAAGTGGCTAGTCCAGAAAAAAGCCGAGATCAAGAAGCAGTACCCCGGCACGTCCTACTTCAACATGCTGCTCGACAAGATGAACTTCGATCGCGGCGTCGCCAACCGCGCCATGATGCCCGACTACCTCGATCCCAAGCGCTTCCCGTGGGTTTTCTTCGCCGATTCATTCATGTGGCCGTTCGACAATTCTAAGGAGACTTCCCGCAACGGCGACCAGCAGGTGTACATCCCGCTCCAGGAAAAAATGCTGAAGCGCTGGATGCAACAGGAAAAGGTCAGCGCGCTCCCCGCCAGCTTCGGAGACTACCTGAAGTTCATCAGCCAGGTGCTCGAAGATAATCAAAAAAACAAAGGCGGCATTGCGATGAAGTTTGAAGTCGCGTACTTCCGCCCGTTGCACTTCAACGACCCGTCGCGCGAAGAAGCGGAAGCCATCTACAGGAAGTATGTAAAGGGTGGGATCCCCGCCGAGCCCGAGTACCGGACTTTCCAGGACTACATCTTCCGCTACCTGATCACAGAAGGCGGACGCCTGAGGCTGCCCGTGCATGTCCATTCCGCCGTCGGCATCGGAGACTACTTCAATATCTCCCAGAGCAACATCATGCAGCTCGAAAACATCCTCCGCGACCCGCGGTATTCAGGCACGACCTTTGTCATGATCCACGGCGGATACCCATTCGAGCGCGAAGCCATCTGGCTGGCCGCGATCAAGAATGTGTACATGGATTCCTCGCTGCAGGAAATCTTCATGTATCCGGCTGCCTTCAAGAACTCCCTCCGCCAGTGGCTCGAAACCTTCCCCGACAAAATCACCTTTGGTACCGACTGCTTCCCCTACAACGACGTTCTCGGCGCCGAAGAAAGCTACTGGCTCGGAAACGTGTCTGCGCGCCAGGCACTGGCGGCCGCGCTCGCCGAAATGGTTTCCTCCGGTGAAATCACCGACGCCAAAGCCATCGAGATGGCTCACGCCTATCTCCACGACACCGCCATCAGCCTGTATCCTTCATTGAGCCACTGACATGAAACAAGCAAAGCCGAGGAAACTGAAGAGAAAATCCGCCGCTAAAAAGAAGACAGCGAGCCCTGCGAGCAAAGTCGCGCTCAAAGGCACAGTCTCAAGAACTAAGCGCAAAGCCGAGTTGCGCCACATCCCCTGGAGCTCGGTCGAAGTCGAAGCGCTAAATCCACTGCTGGGCCGCCACTTCATCGTCGGCCAGAACATCATGTTGGCTCGTGTGTTGCTAAAGAAAGGCTGCGTCGTTCCCGAGCACAGCCATCCCAACGAGCAACTGACCTTTATCGCCGAAGGCGCGCTGAAGTTCTGGATCGACGGCAAAGAAATCGTGGTGAACGCCGGCGAAGTCCTGACCATTCCGCCCAACATGCCCCACAAAGCCGAGGCACTCGAAGACACCGTCGATTTCGACGTCTTCAACCCGCCCCGCGCCGACTGGATGAGCGGAACCGACGCTTATCTGCGATAAGACGTTGGAGAAATGCTGTATGTCGGATCAGAAGTGCGCATTTCGGATCGGAGATCGTGTAGGCTTCAGTCCGGATGAGCGAGCAATTGGATGGTCATGTCCGACGTTCGACCGAGTGCGTTTGAAGCCCGGAGACATGGGCATCGTTACGCGGGTGCAAGATGGCGGCTATTTGTATTTAGACGACGAACGCGGCGGGTTCCATTGGGAATGCTTCAAGAAAGCATGAAGACTCGAAGGCGATGACTTTGTCCACTACGCCTATTCAATCTGTGGCCCAACTCCGCTGCATCTCCTGCGGTGCCACGCCCGATTCCGCCGCCCAGGACTTCCGCTGTGCCAACTGCGGCGACCTGTTGGAATTCACTTTTCCCGAATGGACTTACGACCCACAAGCCCTCAAGGCCCTCTGGCTTCACCGCAAGGCGCTGCTCAAACCCCTTGACCAGAGCGGCGTCTGGCGCTTCCGCGAACTGCTTCCACCTATTCCCGAAGAGCATGTCATCACTCTGCGAGAGGGTAACACTCCTCTCTATGAAATGCCCCGCTGCGCCCGCATCGCCGGAGTCGAAAATCTCCAAGCCAAGCACCAGGGCATGAATCCGACTGCCTCCTTCAAAGACACGGGCATGACCGTTGCTGCCTCCTCCGCGCACCAACAAGGATTCCGCTGGGTAGCCTGTGCCTCCACCGGTAACACCTCGGCCTCCATGGCCGCCTACGCTGCCCGCGGCAACATGCACAGCCTGGTCCTGATCCCCGAAGGCAAAATTTCCTGGGGCAAGCTCTCGCAATCGCTCGACTACGCAGCCCTCACCTGCCAACTCCGCACCGATTTCGACGGCTGCGTCCGCATCCTGAACGAACTCGTCCGCCAGAAGCCTGTCTACCTTCTAAACTCGGTCAACCCGTATCGCATCGAAGGCCAGAAGACCGCTGCCATCGAACTGATGGAGCAACTGGAGTGGGAGCCTCCCGACCACATCATCGTCCCCGGCGGCAATCTCGGGAACAGCTCCGCGATCGGCAAGGCGCTGCTCGAAATGCGTGACCTGAAGCTGATCTCGCGCCTCCCAAAACTTTCCATCATCCAGGCGCAAGGCGCGAACCCGTTTTACCGCACCGTAAAAGAATTCGGTGGTACTAAACTCGTGCCCATGACCGCCGACACGCAGGCCACCGCCATCCGCATCGGCAATCCTGCGTCGTGGAAAAAGGCTCTGCGCGTCCTGCGCGAGACCAGCGGCGAGGTCGAGCAAGTGACCGAACTGGAAATCGCCGAAGCGAAGGCCGAAATCGGCGCCGACGGCATCGGTTGCGAGCCCGCCTCCGCCGTCACGCTCGCCGGCCTGAAAAGCCTAAGGCAGCGCGGATTCGTCAAGCCTGGCGAATCGGTCATCCTGATCCTGACCGGCCACTTGTTAAAAGACCCCGACTTCACTATCAAGTTCCACCGCGGCGACCTGTTTGGCGGAACGCCCGACGATCGCCAGCCCCCCCAGACAAGCCGTCTGCAGCGCGCTCCGGTCGTCCTCGACGCCGATCTGGGCGCCGTCGTCGCCGCCCTCGACGCCGCCGAGAGAAATTCGTAGCAGTTCCGCCCGATCTCGTGTATAAGACTCGGTTTCGATTGTTTAACTTTTGACGGGGCCAGGCCTCGGCTAGGCCGCACTGCCGGGGCGTTAACCAGTTTGAACAAATGTGCTTTTGGGTGGAGCAGCGCTTCAGCGCTGCAATCAGCTCTGTTATTTGATCTGGGGCTTCAGCCCCTGAGGTTTCATGCCTTCGCGTCCCGCATCTTCGGACCGCTCCATTCGCCTGGCGCTCCCGGCGACCTCGGCCAACCTCGGCCCCGCCTTCGACACCGCGGCCCTGGCGATGGACTTCTACCTCCGTCTTCACGCCGAGCGTGCGCCCGACTTCTTCATCACCGCCGAGGGCCGGGATGCCCACATCTGCCGCCGCATGGATGATCACCTGATCCTCACGACCTATCGGGAGGTTCTCGAATCCGAGAATCGCAAAGTCGTTCCCCTCAGCATCCACATCGAAAACGAAATCCCGATCGCCAAAGGCTGCGGTTCATCGGCTTCGGCCCGCCTCGCCGGTATCGCGCTCGCCGTACACTACGGACATCTCCGCTGGAAGGCCGACCGCATCGTCGGCGAAGCCGCTATGCGGGAGCACCACCCCGACAACGCCTCCGCCTGCTGGATGGGCGGCCTCACCGTCGCTCGCATGGCCAACCAGGTCCAGGCTCAGGTAGTCGAGGTCAAGCCCAAAGGCCGGTGGCCGCTGCTGCTGGCCGTCCCCGACGCTCCGCTCTCCACCGAGCAGGCGCGCCGCGCGCTCCCCTTCCAATACTCCCGCGCCGACGCGGTCACCAACATCCAGAACTCCATGTTGCTCTTGGCGTCGTTTGTCTACGACCGCCCCGATCTTCTTTCTTCCGCGCTCGAAGATCGCATCCACCAACCCTATCGCGCTCCGCTTTGCCCGCTGCTCCCCGCCATCAAGGAACTCACCGGTGACTCCGGAATCCTGGGCGCTGCTCTGAGCGGCGCCGGCCCATCGGTGCTCGTGTTTCTGGATCCGAAGGTAAACCCGAAAAGAGCAAAGCAGAGAATCGCCGCCCATTTGGCGAAGCGCCGCCTCCCGGCCGAACTTCTGCTCACCCAAATCGCCACCCACGGCGGCCGTGACGGTGCCGATTGGCGCAAGAAACACGACACGACAAAGAAATAGGGGTCGGCGAATGCCGACGCCACCGAAGAGCCCGTGATCAAGGATTTAAGCCAGAAGCCAGTGGCTAGAAGCGAGTAGCTTTTCTACCGGCTCGCCGGCGGCACAATCCCGTTCATCCGCAGATACACCACCATCTGCCCGTAGTGATCGAACCCGTGCCACGCAAACACTGTTCCCATCCCCAGCCGCGGGGTCGTGCCTTCTCCAAAGGGATTCTTGATGGCCCCGACCGCATTAGTCTCGTTGATCGTCGCCACCGCCTTGTGGGCATATGCGTATGAGTCCTTCAAGAACTTGACGATGTCAGCCTTCGACTTCACGCTGTCCGGACCGTTTTCACCGCCCAACTCCACTGGCGGCTTCTCGCCCAAAATCGCTGCGCCAACAATGTAATTGACTGCCGCCACGTGCTTCGCCTGCATCGCGAACGTCCGCACGCCTTTGAACTCGCCGTTACTCGGAGCAAATCCAAACTTGTCCTCCGGCATCGCCTCCACCGCCGGAACCAGTTCGCTCTCGATCGTTTTCACCGTGCCGTCCAGCACGCTCGTGAGCGTCTTCTTCTGGTCCGCCGCCTGTGCCATCGCCAAACTGCAAAGAGCCAGCACCACTACCGATACAGCTATGCTTCTAGTCTTCATCTCGCCTCCGCTAGAATTGTGAATCCCAATCTTCACCAACCGTTCGTGTCCGGCCACTAACCACTGACCACTACAATCAATCCCGCACCACCGCCGGCGTCATCTCCAACTCGCCGGCCGTAATCCGATGCCCGCGCAGCGCCATCACTCCGCATGCCAGCACCACCGCCGCCACCGCCAGCGCGTTTGCGATGCCGATCTGCTTCGCGACCGCTCCCCACAAAGTCGCCCCGATCGCCATCCCTCCCTGCAGCACCAGCAAATACAACGACAAGGCCCGCGCCCGCAAATACGACGGACACATCGTCTGCGCCGCCACATTTAAACATGCCAGGATTCCGATCCACGCCCCGCCAGCCACCAGCATCACCACGCAAAGCAGAGCAAACGTCTGCGCCCGTCCCGAAGCGAACGTCATCCCCGCGAATACCAGGATCGCCACCACCACCACTCCGTCCACCGACAACTTTTCCCGCACCCGCGGCAACGCCGCCGCCCCAATCAGCGCGCCCAGCCCGAAGCAGCCCAGCAACACGCCATATCCCCGCGCTCCGAACGGTCGCGCGATAATCGGCATCAGTGCCAGCATCGAAGCCGCCGCCACGCTGAAAGTTCCCGTGCGCAGCAGCACGGACTTTGCCAACGAACTCTCGCGCACGTAAGCGAACCCGTCCCCGATCGCCGCCCACACTCGCCGCGGTGCCGTCGAAGCTTCCGTCGGCCGTTTCCAACGATAGAGAAACAGGATCACGCCAAAGAACGAAGCCGCATTCAACAGGAAAGTCGTGCCGCATCCCACCGCCGCCACGATCACTCCGCCCAACGCCGGTCCCACCGCACGCGCGACATTGAACCCCGCCGAATTCAACGCCACCGCCGACGCATGCTGCTCCCGCGGGACCAACTCCGGCGTAATCGCCTGCCACGCCGGATCATTCATCACCGATCCCAGCCCCAGCAGAAACGTAAACAACAGGAGCACCCAGGGCCCAACGCAGCTGGTCAGCGTCAGAATCCCAAGCGTCGCCGAAGCCAGCACCATCCATCCCTGCGTGACCAGCAGAAACCGTCGCCGATCCACCATATCCGCCAGCGCCCCCGCCGGCAGAATCACGAGGAACACGGGCAGCGCCCCCGCCGCCTGCACCAGCCCAACCATGAACGGATTCATGGTCATTTGCGTCATCAGCCAGCCCGCGCCCACGTTTTGCATCCACGTACCGGTGTAGGACACAACCGAAGCAATCCACAGTGACCGAAAAAGTCCTTCGCCGAGAGGTGCCCACGGCGAGACAGCACGACCGCGAACCGTAACCTCCTCCGCCACCGGCATCTTGATCATCTCAGCCATGAGATTTTCTTTGCGCCCTTCGCGATAACTCTGCGACCTTTGCGGTTTAGGATGTTGCTCCTCGCCGCGAACACTGAACAGCCGACGGCGATCCACTAACCACTAACCACTGCCCCACCAAACGGCCACTCCCCGCGCCGCCACGCCCGCACGCTGTAGATAATCAGCCCCGCCACCAGTACCACGCCCGCGTACCGAATCTCGCGCAAGAAATCCTTCCGCGAAATCAGGATGAAAATAAAACTCCCCGCCGCTACCAGCGCCGGCAGCGGATACAGCCACATCCGAAACGGCCGCGCCATCTCCGGCCGCCGAATCCGCAACACGATCACCCCAATACTCTGGACCAGGAACTGCAACAGAATTCGGATCACCACCAGCGCCGCAATCAAATCCGCCAGCCGCAAGAAGCAAAACAGCGCCGCCACCCCCGCCAGCGCCAGCAATGAGACATAGGGGAACTGGTGTACTGGATGCACCTTAGCGAATGCCCGAAAATAATTCCCATCCACCGCCGCCGCGTACGGCACCCGAGAATATCCCAGCATCAGTGAAAACACCGAGGCAAAGGCCGTCCACATAATAAGGACCGACACCACCGGCCCGGCCCAGCTTGCGCTCCCATAAGCTCTCTGCATGAATGTAGAAACGACGTAGAGCTTGCTGTTGGACGCCCCGGACTGCACCAGCTCCCGCCAAGGAACCACTCCCAGGATGCTGATGTTCATCACTACATATAGACACGCCACCGCCACAATGGATAGCAACAAGGCGCGAGGAATATTACGCCCCGGCTCCTTGATCTCATCTCCAAGAAAACAGACGTTGTAGTAGCCCCAATA
>JACXTT010015031.1_pt1 | contig 10068 bp, 6 predicted proteins | sample 9270951 | NCBI WGS metagenome assembly JACXTT01 (sample SAMN15532306, study PRJNA645909) | rock metagenome | isolation source: weathered quartz diorite | place: Puerto Rico | collected 2017-06-21
GTGATGGATCTCCTCAAGGCCGGCCATACGGAGGACGAGCTCGGCATCGGCGCGCTCGAGAGTCTCGCGCAGGCCGAGCTGGGGAGTGAGGCCCGCCCCTGGTACTGGAGCGCCCGGGTGCGCATCGGTGTGATCTGAGGACGCGCCTGGTTATTCCCCGACCACGAGCAGCACGAAGGTCTCCGGCAGGATGGGAGCCGGGCCGCCTGCGGCCGGCGCCTTGCCGGTACGTGCGGTGGGCAGGTAGATGCGGCCGGTGGTCTCATCCAGCGCCAGAGTGCGGGCGCCCGGTTGAGTCACGAGCGTCTGCAGCGTCTCGTAGCGGTCGGGCGAGACTTCCCGCAGCACACTCAGTGTCCCCTCCTTGTTGGAGGTGAAGATGCGCTGCGTCTTTGCGTCGAAGACCGCGCCGTCGGGATCACTGCCGATCGCAGGCGTGGCGACGACGTGACCGTCGTCGCTGTCGAGCACCGCGAGCTTCTGGTTGCCGCAGGCCGCAAACACCCGGTGATGCGCGCGATCGACCGCCATGCCGGTGGGCTCCTCGCAGCCTCCCAGCGCCCATTCACCCAGGCGCTGCAGCGTGTGGGTGTCGAAGACGTGGATGACGCTCTGGCCCTCGTCGTTCACGAACGCGCGACCTCGCCCGTCGAAGCCGATCTGCTCGAGCTTGCCGCCGCCGAGATCGAGCGTCTCGACGATGGCGTCGGAGCGCGGATCGATGATCGTCAGGTCGCCGCTCGCGCCGCCGTTGACCACATATAGCCGGCGGCTGTCCGGGTCGTACTGAATCGCGTCGGGCTTGACGCCGGTGTAACGGATGACTTTGCGGATCTGCAGGGTGGAGCGGTCGAATACCGTCACGCTGCGATCGAGGCCGTTGCTGGTGTAACCCTTACCGAGCTCGGGAATGAGCTCGATGCCGTGCACACCGTGCATGCCCGCGATCTCGCCGACCTTCGCGCCGCTGTCGGCATCGAGAACCTCGACCCGGTTCAGGTGCGCCACGAACACTCGCCGCGTCGGCGCGTCGACGCGCAGGTAGTCATATCCGGCGTCGTTGCCGCCGATGGGAAATTGCGCAATCATGCGATAGCCACCCGCGACGGGCGTTGCCGAGTGCGCCGGGACGACGACCAGGACGCTCGCGGCGGCGAGCACCGCAGTCAACAGCCGATGGTGACGTAACACTTGGTGTCTCCCGTGAGTGCGGCTCCCAAACTGCGGCGCCAGTCTGCCGGTCCAACCTGAAGCCAAGATGAAAGTTCTGATCGTCGAGGACCAGCGCAAGCTGGAGCAATTCCTGAAGCAGGGTCTCAGCGAGGCCGGCTTCACGGTCGGCGTTGCCGCGAGCTGCGCCGCGGCGCGCGACGCCCTGTGCGAAAGCAGCTACGACGCCGTGGTCCTCGATCTGGGCCTGCCCGACGGTGACGGGCTCGAGCTGCTGCGCCAGTGGCGCCGCAGCGGCTTCAACGAGCCGGTCATCATTCTGAGCGCGCGCGATGCCGTGCTGGACCGCATCAAGGGACTGGACGTGGGCGCCGATGACTACCTGCCGAAGCCCTTCAGCCTGCAGGAGCTGCTCGCCCGCCTGCGCTCGCTGCTGCGCCGCCACGCGAGCGTCAAGGACACCGTGCTCGAGCACCGCGGCATGCGCCTCGACCTGGTGGGACGGACGCTGCACTTCAACGGCGAGCCGATCGAGCTCACCAACCGCGAATTCGCGCTGCTCGAAGTCTTCATGCAGAACCCCGGGCGGGTGCTGCCGCGCACGCTGATCTGCGAGAAGGTCTGGTCCTCGCCTTACGATGTCGACGCCAACCTGCTGGATGTGTACATGAGCAAGCTGCGCGCCAGGTTCGAGAGCGAGGGAGCGCGGCCGTTGTTCAAGACCGTGCGCGGCGTCGGCTATAAGCTGCAATGAGATCGATCGGCGCAAGGCTCGCTCTGTGGTACGCGGCTGCCAGCACCGTGACGCTCGCCTGCCTGTTCGTGGTGGGCTATTACCTGCTGCGCGGCTACCTGATCCACGGGCTGGATCTGCTCAATCAATCCGAGTTCCAGCAGCTCCGCGCCCACCTCGGCACCGATTACGCCGCGTTGAGTCCGGCGGTGATCGACCAGCGCATCCGCGAGACCACCGACTACGCCTCGGTGCTGTTCTACATCGACATTCACCGCGCCGATACCGGCACGATCTTCTACTCGGGGAACCTGAACGGCCGCGCGATTCCCGACATCAAGGGAATGCGCCGCTACGACGTGCCATGGGACAACGGCCCGTTGCGTGTCGGCGAATTCATCATGCCGCCCTATGACGTCATCGTCGCGACCCCGGAAGCGCAGGTCGAGGGCGTGATGGAAGGCTACGCTGAGGTGAGCGCGGCGCTGCTGGCGCTGCTGCTGGCGATGAGCATCGCGATCGGCTTCGGCCTGAGCAAGCTGGCGCTGCGCCCGGTGCGGCTGATCCGCGCCACCGCCAGTCGCATCGGCTCGGCGAACCTGAGCGAGCGCATCCCGGTGTCCGCGGTCAAGGACGAGGTCTCCGACCTCGCGCGCCTGCTCAATGCGATGTTCGACCGTCTGGAAGCCTCGTTCAACAACGTGCGCCGTTTCGCCGCCGATGCCTCGCACGAGCTCAAGACGCCCCTGTCCCTCGTCAGGCTGCACGCCGAGAAGGTGCTCGGCAGCGGCATGCTCACCCACGAGAACGAGGAGGGCATGCAGACGGTGCTCGAAGAGCTGACGCGCGTCAACGCCACGATCGACGAGCTGTTGTTCCTGTCGCGCGCCGAGTCGCGCAATATCACGCTCGCCCCCACGCCGAACGATCCGGCGCTGCTGCTCGCGAGCTTCAGTGTCGATGCGCAGGTCCTCGCGGAGCACTACGGCCTCAAATTCTCCTACGAGCACGAGGGCCATGGGGTCGCGATCTGCGAGCCCCGCTGGTTGCGGCGGGTGCTGCTGAACCTCCTCAGCAATGCCATCAACGCCTCGCCGCCCGGCGGTCACATCAGGTTGCGCTCACGTCTCGGTGAGGGGCCGTGGCGCGTCGAGATCGAGGACGAGGGCGCAGGCGTCCCGAGCGCCGAGTTCGAGCGCATCTTCGACCGTTTCGTGCGCATCCAGCCGGCCGCGCCGCAGCGCCATGAAGGCAGCGGACTCGGGCTGGCGATCTGCCGCAGCATCATCGAGCTGCACGGCGGGCGGATTTTCGCCGAGCACGCCGCCGACGGCCGCGGCCTGCGCGTGGTGTTCGAGATACCTGCGGCGAGCTCGCCGGAGGGTCCGCCGCGGCGCGCACAGCCGCTCAGCCGAGATGAGCTAGCGCCAGCAACGTCAAGGTGATGGTGATCGCGCCGCCGATGCGGGTGGCGATCTGCGCGAACGGCATGAGCTGCATGCGATTGGCGGCCGTCAGGATCGCTACGTCGCCGGTGCCGCCCTGACCCGCGCGACAGGCGATCACTATCGCCGTATCGATCGGGAACAGCCGCATCCACCGCCCGACGAAGAATCCGGTCGTCACCAGGGTGAGCACGGTGGCGACGATAGTGAGGAGATTGCGCGGGGCGAACGCGGACATCAAGCGCTCCCAGGGCGTGAGCGCCACTCCGATCGCGAACAGCAGCGGATAGGTCACGGCGCGGCGAAAGAACTCGTAGACCACGTGCGCTCCGTGCTGGAGCGACCGGGGCACCGCCTGGACGAGCTTGAGCAGCACCGCGAGCAGCAGCATCGCGACCGGCGCCGGCAGGCGGAAGGTCTGGAAGCAGATCAGGCCGAGCAGATACAGAGTGATGATCAGCAGGCCGGCCGCGGCTATGTGCGTTACGTCCAGATCCACGGGCGCGTCCTGCTCGTGGGTGGCGAGCTCCTCGCTCTCTTCCGGCTGCAGACGGCCTTCGCCGCTCAGGTGCGGGAAGCGCTGGCCGAGAAAGTTGAGGGTGCCGGCGAGCAGAATCGCCGTCAGGCTGCCGAACATCACCGGCGGCAGCACCTGTGCAAACAGCTCCCCTTGCGGCTGCTGCCACAGCTGGCCGTAGCCGATCGACAGCGGGATCGCTCCCTCGCCCACGCCCCCGGCCATGACCGGGATTACGATCATCAGCAGGGTATGGCGGGCGCCGAGGCCGAGGGCGGTGCCCACCGCGGTGCCGACCAGCAGCGCCGCCAGCGAGCCGGCCAGCATGGGCACGAACAGCCTGAGGAAGCCCCTCACGAGCAACCTGCGGTCCATGCTGAGGATGCTGCCGACGATTACCGCGGCGATGAACAGGTAGAGAAAATTAGTGGACTTGGTGAAGTCGGTGACGGTGGTGACGATCTGCGCGGGAATCAGCTGCCGGTAATTGAGAAACGAGGGCACGAAGGTGGCGAAGATCGCCGCACCGCCGATCTGATTGAGGAGCGGCACGCGCCGTCCGAGCTCCGCGCAGGTGAAGCCGAGCACCGCCAGCACACCGATCATCATGTTGATCTCGGTGGGCACCTTGCCGGCGGCGACGAAATACGCGACCACACCGAGCAGCACCACGTACACCGGCACCGGAATCACGCCGATGCGCAGCTCCATGATGCGCCACCAGGTCTGCGGCCAACCGCGCGTCGTGTCGTTCATGCTCCTCCCCGCTCAGCCGGCTGGCGCTACGCGCACGTAGCGTTGCGCCAGCGCCGGCAATACCAACAGATTCAACACGGTGGACGACAACAGCCCGCCGAGCACCGTCACCGCCATCGGACCCTCGATTTCCTGTCCGGGGCGGTTCAGGCCGAAGGCGAGCGGCGCGAGCCCCAGCGCGGTGACGGCGGCGGTCATGAGAATCGGGATGAGCCGCTCGTTGGCGCCGCGCACCACCAGCTCCATGTTCCACGGCACCCCCTCGACCTCGACCAGATGCTCGTAGTGCGCGAGCTGCAGAATCGCATTGCGGGCGCTGACCCCGAACACCGTCACCAGCCCGACCACGGTGCCGAGGGAAATCCCCACTCCGGTGAGCGCAATCGCCAGCACGCTGCCGATGAGGCTGAACGGCAGATTGGCGAGCACCAGCCAGCTGTTGACGCGCCAGTGGAAGGAGACGAACAGGATCATGACGATCAACGCCAGGGCGAGCAGCGAGTAGAGCACCAGCTCGTTGCGCGTCTGCTGCTCGGCGGCGGCGGCTCCGGTGTACTCGAGGTAGACGCCCGGCGGCAGTGCCACGGCTGCGGCGATGGCGCGCTGCGCATCCTGCACCACCGACTGCAGTGAGCCGCCGCGGACGTTGAACAGCACGCTCACCCGGCGTTGGCCGCCGTCGTGCTCGATGCTGTAGCGATCCTGGGTGACGTCGATGCGCGCCACCTGCGACAGCGGCACGGGGCCGAGCGGGCCGGCGATCATCAGCCGCGCGAGCTGCTGCGGCTCGTGGCGCCATTTCGCAGGCAACAGCACCTCGACGTCGACCGTACGGGTGCCGCGGAAGGTCTGACCGACCTGGGTGCCGGCGTAAGCGGTCTCGATGGTGTCCAGCACGTCCTGCACCTTGAGCCCGGTGGCCGCGAGCGCCTGCGGTACCAGCTGGATCGCGAGCGCCGGCGTGCCGCTCTGAACCTTGAATTGCAGGTCGACGATCCCCTTGACCTTCCCGAGTGCCGCGACCACCTTGGCGGCGGTCGCATCCAGCACATCGAGATCATCGCCGAATATCTTGATCGCGACCTGCGCCGTCTCGCCGGACAGGCTCTCGCTGATGCGGTCGCCGAGGAAGGTGACGACCTCGCTTTCGATGCCCGGATAGTGCTCGAGGATGCCGCGCAGCTCTTCCTGGGCGTCCGCCTGATCAACCCTGGCATCGGGCTTGAACTCGACGTGGAACTCGCTGCGGTGCGGACCCCAGGTGTCCTCGCCGAGCTCGGCGCGCCCGACCTGCTGCTCGATGCTCTTGACGTACGGGAGCGCGAGCACCTCGGCGCTCACGCGCCGGCCGAGCGACAGCATCTCCTCGAGAGAGGTGCCGGTAATCGAGCTCGACACCTGCATGACGAAGTGCCCCTCGCGGAAATCCGGCATGAAGGTGCCGCCGAGGAACGGCAGCGCGGCGGCAGCGGCGAGGACCAGCCCGATGAGCACTGCGATCATGAGCTTGAGATGCCGCCCGATGTGATGCACCGACCAGCTCTGCCATGCCTTGAGCCGCTGCAGCCAGCGTGCCTCCGCGTGCTCGTCGTGATGACGCAGCAGCAGCGCGCACAGCGCCGGGGTCGAGGTCATCGCCACCACCAGCGAGGCGATCACCGCGAATATGAATGCCAGCGCCAGCGGACCCACGAACCGTCCCTGGACGCTGGAAGTGAACAGCTCCGGCAGGAAGACCACGATTACCACGGCGGTGGCGTAGATCACCGGTCCACGCACTTCGAGCGATGCGTCGCGGATGATCTCCAGGCGCGGCCGGGGCGATCCGAGCCGGGCGTTCGCGCGCAGCCGCCGCAGAATGTTCTCGATGCCGATGATCGCATCGTCCACCAGCACGCCGAGGGCCACCGCGAAGCCGCCGAGCGTCATGGTGTTGAGGGTCAGGCCCATGCGGTTCAGCACCAGGATGGCGGCGAGCAGCGACAGCGGGATCGCCGTGAAGGCGATCAGGGCGGCGCGCACGTCCCGCAGGAACAGGTACAGAACCGCGAGGATCAGCACCGCCGCTATTACCAACGATTCCTGCAGGTTGCCGAGCGCGCGCTCGATGAAATTCGCGGGCCGGTGCAGCTCCGGATAGAGCGCAATGCCCTGCGCCTGGAGCGCGGGTTTCAGCGCCGCCAGTGCCTGCTCGGCCGCCAGGGTCGTCTTCAGAGTGTTGGCGCCATACTGGCTGGCGAGCGACAGCATCACCCCCGGCTTGCCCATGATGAGCGCATCGCCGAAGCGCAGCGCCGGAGCCATCTTCACCTCGGCGAGATCGCGCAGCAGGAGCGGGGTGTTGTTGCGGACGGTGATAACCGCCGCGCCGAGCGCCTCGACGTCGGGCTCGGGTGTGGGCGACTTCAGCAGCACCCGTTGTGAGGCCAGATCGATGAAGCCGGCGCCGCGCAGCGGCAGGGCGGTGCGCGCGGCGTCGGCCAGCTCGCTGAGGGTGACGTTGTAGGCGGCGAGCTTGCGCAGGTCCGGCAGTATCTGAATCTGGCGGACGTCGCCGCCGAAGACGATGACGTGCGCGACACCGGGCACGGCGAGCAACCGCGGCTTGATCACCCAATCAGCCGCATCGCGCAGCGTGTAGCCGTCGACCCTGTCCGACAGCAGGCCGATCTTGAGCAGGTCCATGGTGCTCGACACGCGCGGCGAGAGCTTCGGCGTCCCGACGCCGGCAGGCAGGCTGCTGCCGAGCTCCGACAGCCGCTCTGAGATCCCCTGGCGCGCCACGTGCACATCGACGCCGCTCGCGAACGTGACCGTAACCACCGACAGTCCCGGTGTGGATTCGGAACGCAGCGTCGCCAGCCCCGCGGCGCCGTTCACCGCGTTCTCGACCGGCTTCGTCACCAGCTCCTCGACCTGCTGCGGAGCGAACCCGGGCGCCTCAGTCTGGATGTCGACCTGCGAGGGGACGAATTCCGGAAAGACATCCAGCGATGAATGCAACGCGCCCCAGGTGCCGAGTACCAGCGCCACGAGCGTCAGGGCAGTCACCGAGCCGAAGTGACGCACGCATAGTGCTACCAGCCTGTGCATGGGCCTCAGTCCGCCGCGGACCCGGGGTTGACCTCGCGCGCCAGCAAGGCCCCGGCCGAGGTAGTGACGATGTTGGCGCCGGGCGCGATGCCCGCGGTGATGAAGTAGCCGTCGTCGGTCGGCGTGCTGGTATCGATTTCCGTTCTCGAGTAGTGCCCGGGCTTGTCTGCGACGTAACACCAGTACTTACCGGCGCTGATCAGCACGGCCGCGGAGGGAACGATCACCCCGGCGGCGGCGGCGCCTACCGGCGTGCGTGCCAGCAGCCGCTCGCCCTCGCTGACATCGCTGCCCCTCAATACTGCGAAGTAGCTCCTGCCCGGCAGGCTGGCATCCGCCGGAGCACTCCATACCGTGCCCGACTCAAAACTCTTCTCGCCCTGCGTCTGGCCGATGTGCGTCAGGCGCAGTTTCGTCGGCTCCGTGGCGCCGAGCGCGCCGAGAGGAAAGGTCGCGCGCACGAGCTTGCTCTCGCCGCTCGCCAGCGCCGCCAGCGCCGGGCTGCCGTAATCGCCCTTCCACGGAGCATTGCGACCAAAGGTCGCGGACATGCGCCGCTCGGCCAGCGCCAGCGCCGCCGCATCGACGGTCGCCTGGCGCTCGGCGGTCTCCTGCATCTCGATGGCCGTGGCGCCGGGCGTGCCGGCGAGACCCTTGCTGCGCAACAGTGCGGCGCGACTCTGACGCGCGGCCGCGGCCGCGCTGGTAACGTCGGCTACCGCCTGCGCGATTGCTTCGCGCGTCAGCACCAGCGCGTAGCCGCTGCTCTCCGGCGCCTGGCGGGCCGCGGCCGCGGGCGTCGTCTTGATGCCCGCCTTCTCGATCTCATCGGGCTTCAGGCTCACGCCTTCACTCTCCGCCGGGGCCGGGTCCCTGGCTTCAGGCGGCGCCGCATCCACGGTGGGCTGACTGCGCTGACAGCCCGCGACGGCCAGCAAAGCAGCGCACAGGATCGCGAGCCGCTGCAAGCCCTGGATCGAATTCATCGCTGCGTTCCCCCGATTCCGTGAAGTGCTCAGTGTTCTTGCCGGCAGCCCTAGGAGCTCGCGGCTGCGCCGTTCCATCCGCCGCCGAGCGCCTTGCACAGCGCAACCAGTCCTTGCAGGCGCGCCAGTCGGTACTGCGTGAACTGGTCGCGCGCGCCGAACAGCGTGCGCTGCGCTTCGAGCAACGTGAGGAAATCCCCGGAGCCCTTCTGGTAGCGCAACCGTGCGCCCTCGAAGGCTCGCTCGCTCTCGGCCAGGCTGCCGCTCTCGAAGCCGCCCTTGGCATCGAGGTGCTGCAACGCCGAGAGCGCCTTCTCGACATCCAGCAGCGCCGCGATGACCGCGGAACGATAGGCCGTCAGCAGCTCGCGCTCCCTGGCTGCGGTCTCATCGCGCTGTGCCTGCAGCCGGCCGTGATTGAATATCGGTTGCGTCAGGTTGGCGGCGAGCGCGAGCGAAGGGCCGGCGCCGGCGATCGTCAGCACGGTCGCCGGCAGGGCGGGATTCTGCACACCGGCGCCGGCGGTGAGCGTGAGACTCGGCAGCATCGCGGCGCGCGCCGCCGCGAGATTCGCATGGGCGGCCTGCAGATTCGCTTCCGCCATGACCACATCGGGCCGGCGCGTCAGAAGCTCCGCGGGCAGGCCGGCGGCGACCGCGGGCTCGGTGAGCGGCTCGAGCGAGCGGCCCTCGACCTCAAAATTCTCGGGCATGCGGCCGAGCAATACGGCCAGCGCGGCGCGCGCCTCCACCTCGGACTGCTCGAGATCCGCGAGCGCGATCTGTGCGCCGTTGAGTGCCGCCTTTTGCGCCGCGAGCTCCACGGGGCTCGCGACCCCGGCGTCGAAGCGCGACTGCACGACCGTGAGAACCTGCTGCGCGTTATCCCTGTTGGACTGGGCGATCGTTATGCGATCGCGCAGCGCCAGCACCTGAAAATACTCGTCGGCCACGCCGCCGAGCATCGTCAGGGCCACCGTGTCCCGTTCGGCGCGCGCGGACGCGGCTTCTAGGGACGCAGCGTGCGCGGTGGCCCGGTTCTTTCCCCAGAAGTCCACCTCGTAGCTGGCGGACAGCATCGCCAGCCAATCCAATTCGTGGCCCGATCCCTGCGGCGAATGCCCTGCAAGAAAGTTGGCGCTCGCATTGCCGTCGACGCTTGGCAGGATCGCAGCTCCCGCCTGGCGCGCGCGCGCGTCGGCCTGCACGACGCGCTCGCGGGCCGCGGCCAGATCGCCGTTGTTGCTCACCGCGAGCTCGACGAAGCGATTCAGCTCCTCGCTGCCGAAGCCCCGGTACCAGGCCTCGGCAGGCCATGAACCGCCACGCGACGTGCCGTACCCGAAGGCGGCGGGGCCCCCGCGCGGC
>JACXTT010015032.1_pt1 | contig 10067 bp, 6 predicted proteins | sample 9270951 | NCBI WGS metagenome assembly JACXTT01 (sample SAMN15532306, study PRJNA645909) | rock metagenome | isolation source: weathered quartz diorite | place: Puerto Rico | collected 2017-06-21
CCACGACGTGCCCGTCGATTCGATTCCGGTGAGGGGGAACGTGAAGAGACTGCTGATGCCAGCGCTGCTGGTTTTCGCTTTTGGGTGCGCGCTGCCGGCCACCGCTGCCGCGCTGTCGTTTCAGGACGGCGTCGCAAGCGGAGACGTGACATCGGCGCGCGCGATCTTGTGGGCGAGGGCCGACACCGCCGAGCAATACAAGGTTGAGGTTTTCGACAACGCCGCGCTGCATCCCCCGAAGGTCTTCCAGGGGAAGATGAAGACCGATGAGTCGCGCGACTTCACGCTGAAGATCGACGCTACGGGGCTGCAGCCGAACACGCAGTATTGGTTCCGGTTCAAGAAGGACGAGGTGGTCAGCGACGTCGGCACGTTCAAGACGGCGCCGACGCCGGACACGGGCGCGAACGTGAAGCTCGCCTACACGGGCGACTCGGACGGGACGAAGGTCAATGGCGTCCCGTCCTTCAACGACTTCAAGGTCCTGCAGGCCTTGCAGGCCGGGAGCCCGGACTTCTGGGTCTTTCTCGGCGACACCATCTACGGTGACTCGCGCTTTCGCACGAGCCCGGCGACGACGCTCGCGGACTACCGAGCCGCTCACCACGAGGTGCGGTCATACCCGAACCTCAGGAACCTGCTCGCGTCCACCTCGACGTACGCGCTCATGGACGACCACGAGGTCGTGAACGACTACGCGGGACAAACGATCGACCCGGCCCGGTACGCGGCGGGGCGACAGGCGTTCCTGGAGAACTACCCGGTCCGGGAGACGGGTCTGCCGCACGACCCGTCCTGTGCGGGCGACCCGCTCTACCGCAAGTTCAGCTGGGGCAGCTCGATCGACGTGTTCGTTCTCGATGAGCGGTCCTGCCGCAGCGCGGAGGCAGTCGGACCGTGCCTGGGCGATCTCGCTCCCACGCTGCCCCCGGCCGCGAGGCAGGTGTTCCCGTTCAACCTGTTCCTCCAGCCGAACCCACCGGCGGGCTGCCTGTTCGCGCTGAACAACCCGTCTCGGACGCTCCTCGGGCCGGCGCAGAAGGCGCGGTTCAAACAGGATCTGCTGAATTCGACCGCGCAGTACAAGTTGATAGTGAACGAGGATCCGATTCAGCAGTTCTTCGTGCTGCCGTACGACCGCTGGGAGGGCTACCCCGCCGAGCGTTCCGAGATCCTGAACTTCATTCGGAACAACGGCATCGACAACGTGCTCTTCCTGACCACGGACACACACGCAACGCTTCAGAACAGCGTAGCCATGGACCGGTTCACCGACCCGGGCACGATCGCGAACGAGATGGTGACCGGACCGATCGCGACCGACACCTTCCAGGCAGAAGTGATCCGTCAGGCGGGATTCGTCGGGCTGTTCGCCGTGAACAAGGCGCTCGACCTGTTCAGCGGCATGCAGTGCCGGAACCTCAACCAGAACTCCTACGCGACGGTTGACGTGACCTCCGGCGGGACGACCAACATCACGTCGAGGGACGACAACGGCAACCCGGTGGTCGGGGTCGACACGAGCGGTGGTTCGTTGCAGTGCGCCGGGACGTACGGGCCATGACCAGCTCACACTCGTAACCGAGGTCTCCGGGAGGGGCCGAGGTAATGAGGAGGGCCGGCACTGTCGCCGGCCCTCCGCCTTTTGGGAGGGTCGGAGCCTGCCGGACTAGACTGCTTCCGAGACTTCGATCTGCCCGGTGAAGAGCTCGACGAAATGCTGATCGAACTGGGTCCCGGCGCAGCGACGAAGCTCTTCCAGAGCCTCGTCGAAGCTCATCGCCCGGCGGTAGGGCCGCCCGCTCACCATCGCGTCGAACGCGTCCGCGATGTGGAGGATCCGGCACGCTTCTGGAATCGCATCGCCCTCGAGGCCGTCCGGATAGCCGGTGCCGTCGATCCGCTCGTGCGAGTGGCGCACCCAAGGTACGATCGCCTCGAGCCCCTGGATCCGCGAAACCATCTCGGCGCCCCGGACCGGGTTCAGCTTGATCGCCTCCCACTCCTTCTCCGTGAGCGGATACCGCTTGCGAAGGATGTGGTCAGGGATGGAGACCTTGCCCACATCGTGGAGGATCGCGGCCATCTGAAGCAGCTCGAGATCACGCTCGGACCATCCGAGACGCGAGGCGATCGCCACGCAGTGCTCTGCCACCTTCCACGAATGCTCGTGCTGCACCGCCATGCGCTCGTCCACGGCACGCGCAAGTGCGGTGGCCCAGCTGAGCTCCTTGGCAGTCAGCTTGATGCCCGCCGGTCGGGCGCGACCCCGCTTGCCGACGTAGAGAACGCCGTCTGCGGAGCGTTGTAGCTCCTCACGGTCGGCGCCGTCGGTGGGAAAGCAGGCGACGCCCACAGACGAGGGCGCACGATCGGCTAGTGCCTTTTGAACCCGGGCGGCGATCACCGCGGTGTCGTCGGGCCCCGCGCCGGGAACGACGATCGCGAACTCGTCTCCACCGATCCGACCAACGACGTCCATCGGGCGCACGACCTCGTTCATCACGTCGACAGCCCAGCGCAGCACGTCGTCACCCGCCGCATGGCCGCGGGTGTCGTTGATCTCCTTGAAGTGGTCGAGGTCGAGCGTCACGAGGCCCAGCGGCCGTCCCGTCCTGGCCGCCCGACTCAACTCCGCGTCGAAGCGTTCCTCGAATCCTCGGCGATTGAGACAGCCTGTGAGGGGGTCGGCGCGCGACACCCTCGCCAGCGCTGTCCGGCGGCGGTCCTGATTGCGCGCGTGCCAGCCGCACAGGACTGCAACGCAGGCCAGGCAGAAGGCGAAGAATCCGACGTACTGCTGATCGGGGCGAGTGCCGGTGACACCCACGGCGACGTATGCGATGTAGTCGAGCGCGCTGATCGCGATCACCGACGAGAGCGGGTAGGAGAGCGCTGCGAAGACGACGGGGACGAAGAACAGGAGCGCGAGCGGGCTGGTCGAGCCACCGTCGGCCGCCACGACAGCCGTCGTGAGGGCGATGTTCGTGAGGCTCCAAAGCATGAAGAAAGGCTCGCGCCACTTGCTTCGCACTACGCGCTCGTGCGGGATGAGCACGAAGAGCAGGGCGACGATCGCACCGATGCCGAACAGCGATGCGATCAGGTTGCGATTGGACTTGCTCCACGTTGCCGCCACATACAGCCAGCCGGCGGCACACGTGGCAAGCGTGAGCCGAACGCCCACGCCGATGCTTTCCGCGCGTGAGCGGACCTCCGAAAAGTCGACGGGGTCGTGGCCGGGTACCGACGCCATATATCCGGTATCGGCCGGTCGGCTGGTCCCTTTACTGGTGGCTGCACCGTTCCGACATGAGGTGCGGAGCGAGGCCACCGCAGCGGTCAGGACAGTTTCCGCCTACGCTGCCCGTGACGCAGTGACGCCCCGCAGGCCAACAATCGCGCTCGTGTCAGTTGCCGCCGTGGTGCTGCTCGGCGGCTGTGGTGGCTCGAGTAATCAGGCCAAGCAAACAGTCCTCGCGGGAGGAGCGACCGGCTCGACCGGGACGAGTCCGGCCTCGCCCAAGCTTGGCCGAAGCTCTCGCGCTCCAGGCACCGGGGCCGGCCAGTACAAGCGAAAGCACTCGGGCGCCGCAGCGGCGACCAGCCCTCCGGCGAGCTCAGTGACCGCGGCCCCGAGGCGCAAGGCGCTGCCACCTCGCAAGCCTGGCCGGAAGAACGGCAGCACTCGGGCCGGGAGGACGCCCAATCACCCGGTCCATCCAGGCACCAGCCCCAAGTACGTCTTCGTCGCGACGGCAAGGCGCGTCTGCGCGACGCTCGGCCTCGATACCCTCGCCAAGCGCTATCACGTGGCAGCAAACGCCGAGTCCGTGGCGACCGCATACGCGGCGTCCTATCCGCCGAGCTATCGCACCGCCGTCCACGACGGCTGCAAGTCGGCGCTCTAAGCTCTAAATCCTCCAGATCACTGGAACCCCGGACAGCGGATCGGGTGCCAGGATCCAGGCGGCAGGCACAGATCCGTCCGCGCGGGCGGCTTCCCGGCCCGAATCTTCACGCGCGTGTACTTGCCGATGGTGTCACGCTGCGTGACGTAAACCCTCACCGTCGCCCCGGCGTACAGGACGCGCTCGAGTCTCTTGACGCGAACGAGGGCGGCTGCTCGCACCTGCTTCTGGAACGGGCAGCCACGGCCGTGACATCGAATGGAGACCTTTGCTCCACGCGGGGCGTCGACCACGAGCAGTCTGATCCGGGCCCCGCGCGGCAGGAAGCGGCCGGCGATGCGAACGATCGGGAACGGGTTCATGAGGCGGACGCCGCCCAACCGACTCGTGGTCACCGGCCCGGGAGGTCCCGGAGCGACCACGATCGGGAGCGACACCGAGGAGACTGACCCGTCGTTGTCGACCACGCGCAATCCGACTCGGTAGGTGCCCGGCGCGGAGAACGACCTGAGGGCGTTCGGTCCGCCTCCGTTGTCGAACCTCCCGTCGCCGTCGAGGTCCCAGGCCTGGTCGACCACCTTTCCGTCGGGATCCGTCGCGGTCGAGGTGAAGACGACCGGCTCGTTCGGGTGAGGAACCGTCGGCGCCCAGGTGAACGATGCGAGCGGCGGCCGATTGGCGATCGTGATCTTGCGGGTGGCGACGTCGCTGTTGGGCGGCTGGGCGGAATCCGTCACGCGCAGCCTCACCTTGATCGAGCGCCCGGTGGGGTAGGAACGGGTGATTGCCGGGCCCCCTGTCTCGAAAGTGCCGTTCCCGTCGAGGTCCCACTCGTACGAGGCGATTCGATTGCCGTCACTCCACACAAGCGAGGTCGATTGGAACGTCACCGTGTCGCCGGTCTTCGGATCCTTCGGATCGACGCGGAAGTCGGCGCTGACCCCATTTGCAGGCGGTTGGGGCCCGGGGTCCGGAGGCTGTGCCGGGTCAGGTCGGGCGGCGGGCGGGTGCACGATCGCGGCGAGCATCAGGGCCACCGGCACCAGCGGCGCCAAGACTCTGGACCCGACGCGAATCACATCGCCGACGGTACACGCGGCGCGGGTGGGGACGGGGGGTCGGTTGATGCACTTTCCGGGAATCGAAGTTCATCACCGGCGATGCCGCATCGAACGGCCCCGGACGATGTTGAAGCTTGTGATGGGGGTCACTCCCACCTATCCGGCGCTGGATGCGGCTGCCGGTCGGCTTCGCATTGGCGGGTCGGCAGGCAGCCCCCCTCGCCGTCCGCCCCGCGCCTATCTCTAGGGCCGCGGGCACGCGGCTTCTTCCGCGTGCGCAGCGCGGGTTGCGCGTGAATTGCCTGTGGACTCAGGTAGACGCGGGAGGCGCACCCGGCAGACGGCTCGAGTGCGCTTTCGCGAGCAGGTTCTGAGCACGCAGGATCTTGGCCCGCTCCTTCCGGTCCAGCCGACGCGAGCGCGCGACAAGCTTACGCTGGGCCCGGCGGGGGAGGCTCGCCTGCACCTTTTCCACTCGTCCCTCCCTCATAGGGATCACGAAACCTACCGATGGGTCAGAAAAAATTCAAGAATTAAATGACAAAAATCACGCAAAGTGCGGGACAAACGGGCCAAAAGACTCCGAATGTCCGCGCCTTTGTGGCCAATTCGGTGGCCTTATTGCGGCGTCGGCACGGGGATCGCCGCCGGCCAGCTGGTCGCGGCCGCCCTGCCCGGGGAGGCGACTGTCCATACCCGGCGGCTATCGCCGCCCGAGGCGCCTGCGGCGCCCTCCCTGACTTCCGCGCTCGACCACCTCGAACTCCTCGAGCGAGCGGCCCGATCCGATCACGACGCACGTGAGCGGGTCATCCGCCAGGCGCGTCTCCATCTTGGTCGACTCGTTCACCAACCGGTCGAACCCGGGCAGCAGCGACCCTCCCCCGGCGAGCATGATGCCCCGTTGCCCGACGTCGGCCGCGAGCTCGGGCGGGGTGCGCTCGAGCGTGTCGATGATCGTCTTCACGATCGCCCCGAGCGGCTCGGCGATCGCAGCACGGGTCTCCGCAGCGGTCAACGTCACGGTCTTCGGGAGGCCCGAGACGAGGTCGCGGCCCTTGACCTCCGCAGTCAGATCGTCGTCGACCGGCCACGCCGAGCCGATGTCGAGCTTGATCTGCTCGGCGCTCTGCTGGCCCATCGTGATGCCGTGCTTCTCCTTGACGTAGGAGATGATCGCCTCGTCGAGGTCGTAGCCGCCAACTCGCACCGATTCGAACACCACGATCCCCCCGAGCGAGATCACGGCGACCTCGCTCGTGCCACCCCCCACGTCGACGACCATGTTTCCGATCGGTTCCTCGATCGCGATCCCGGCACCGATCGCCGCCGCGATCGGCTCTTCGATCAGATTGACCCTCCGGGCGCCCGCCGAGAGCGAAGCCTCGACGATCGCGCGCTTTTCCACGTCCGTGATGCCGGATGGGGCGCACATGACCACGCGCGGATGCGCAAACCGGCTGCGATGGACGCGACGGATGAAATGCCGGAGCATCTGCTCGGTCACCTCGAAGTCCGCGATCACGCCGTGGCGGAGGGGACGGATGGCGGAGATCGTCGCCGGTGTGCGGCCGATCATGCGCTTCGCGTCGTCCCCGACTGCGTGGACCGCACCCGTGCCGGAGTCGACCGCTACCACGGACGGCTCGGACACCATGACGCCCTGCCCCCGGACGAATACGAGCGTATTCGCCGTGCCGAGATCGATCGCCATGTCGCGCGCGGTACCGAAGCCGTTCATGCCCCGAAGGATGCCCATCCCAGGCAAGCGTACGAAAAACTGTGAAAAGTCCCTCCATGCAGCCAACTTGTCCGGGGGTCGCCGGGCAGCACTTTGCGGGGTTCGCGAACCCGCGAACCTTGACCGCTGCACCGCCAGCCCGTTGAATAACGCCGTGAATGCGAGGTGAGGCGCGTCGCCGCCCTGGCAGGGATGATCGCGGCGACCGCATTTGCGGCAATCGCCGCGCCAATCGCGGGGGCTTCACCCGCACTCTCGATGACGGCTCGCGTGTCGGGGAGCGTCGTCGCAACCTGGCACGGCGACCCAGCGCGGGGTTGCGCGGCCGCAGGTCTCTGCAATTCGCTCGGATCGGCGACCTACCGGCCGGGCTTCGACGGGCGGCTGACGGTGGCGGGCGACAACGTGAGCTTCGCCGGAGCCGACACCGGCGAGCCACCGGTCGTCCGCGTCCGGGACTGGGCCACGCCCGCGCCAGTGGCGTGCGCGGACGTGCTGGAATCCATCTTCAGCCCCCTTTCGTTCGACTACCTCGGCGACGAGCTGCAGGTCTCGCTCGAGGCGCTGGACCTCTCCGCGGGACGCTGTGCCGGGCCTCGCACACTCGATCTCGCCCACGCCTTCCCGCGCGGCACGATCAAGACGAGCGAGCTGCGGCGCGCCGGGGGCACGGTCGACCTTTCGGCGCGCACCCGCTTCGCGGCGGGACCCTTCAGCGGTGAAGTGATCTCGACCGTGCGGGTTAGGCTCGGGCGGGTTCAGATCAGGAGAGGTGGTATCGGTCCCGGCGTCCTGCAGCTTCCCGGCTCGCGCGGGAAGCCGGGGCGGTTCTGGGTCCTCGACCTCCAGTACCGCATCGCCGGCGTATCCGGCGCGCTCGTGACCGACTTTCGGGGGATTGCGGACCCCGCGTGCGGTGCCCTCGGCGCCTGCGAAGCGAGCGGCTCCTCCTCCTACGCGTTAGGAGGGGTGAGCGGCCGGATCGACGTGCTTGCCGGCGCCCCGTTGCGCAGCGGCCACCGGCCGCCAAGCGTCCGCGTCGCGCTTCGGCGTCTTCGGCGCGGCTCCCTCGCCGCCTATTCGCAGAACCGGCTGTGGCAGGCAAATGCGACCGTCCGCGAGAGCTTCAGCTCTCCCGGCTCCAACTGCTCGGACTCGCTTTACACGGAGCCGCCGACCGTCGACTCCCGCAGTACGAGCAAAGGGCTCGTGCTGCTCCTGGACTCGAACGACCTCAGCCCGGTGGCCGACACGCTGCGGACGCGCTGCCCGGGGCCGTCCCAGGCCGACGTGCTCGGAGCCGCCTCACTCGCGCACGGGAGCGTCGATTTTGCGGAGCTCGGGTCGAAGACCCTCCAGGTAACAGCCGTGACCTCGCGCACTTTCACGAGCGGCGCGTACACAGGCTCGCGCCGCGGGCAGCTACAACTCGACCTGGGACTCCTCTGGAAACGGGTGCGCGTGGTGCGAGGATGAGGGCGCGAGCCCACCTCGCCTTGCTCGCGACGATCGCGAGCCTCGCCGCTCCGGCGCTCACGGAAGCGGCAAGGCCGCTCCTCGCTCGCGGGGGTCAGTCCGGGCGGCCGCTGGCGCTCACGATCCCGGTCGCGATCGAAGGAAGCGTTCAGGTCGACTTTGCCAGCAGCGTCGCGGCAGGATGCGACGGGAGGTGCAACTTCTCCGGATCGCTCACCTGGAACCCGACGGGAAGGGCCGATCTCGCCGTCGACGATGTTCGGAGCAGCGGGAGGAACGACTTGCAGGCGTCGCTTTTCTTCTTCGGCGGGCTCGGCCAGGACGCGCCGAGGACCACCGCTCACGTGATCCGAGATCAAGCCGGCCGGGCGGGGGTCTGTTCCGACGCTCGCGCGAACGCCCTTACTTTCCTCGACTTTTCCGTCGGTCTCCCGACCACGTGCAGGTGGGGCTGCTCAAGGGCCGGCCCGACGACGCCAATCTCTTCCGCTCACGGTGCGGGGGTCCGATCGAGCAGGATCTCGCGCCCGCGCTCCCGACCGTGACACTCGACCGAGCGCAGCTCACGAAGGGGAGCTCGACGGTGGATCTCTCGGGCACCCGGCCGTTCGCCGCGCATGGATTCGCGGGCACCGTGCGATCGACCGTCAGGCTGAAGCTTGGCCAACCACGTGAGGAATCCGCCGTTCACGGAGTTGCTCTCCCGCGCCGGCCGCCTGCGGCGGCGCCGCGCACCGTGATCGCCACCTACGCCGTCGAGCAGGTAAGCGGCAGCATCGTCACGAGCTTCTCGGGCGAAACCGAGCCGTCACTCTGCGAGCCGCTCGACGCCTGCGGGGCCGCCGGCTCAGTCCGCCTGTCCCCGGCGGTCTCGTCGGGGAGGGCCACGCTTGTCGCCTACGGACCCGCGGCGCGGTTTTCGGGGCGCGACCTTCGAGCGGCGCTCGGGCTGAGACCGGGGTCGCTGGCGCACGGCATCTCCACGTCGGGTGTGGCCGACTGGACGCGGGACGCCGGCACGGTATCCGAGACCTTCACCGGCCTCGGCGAGGCTGCCTGCACGGACACGGTGCCGCTCGGGGGCGGCTTTGTCACGTTCTCTGTGGGATCTCACCGCGTGTCCGCCAGCTATGGACGCAGCTCCGGGGCGGGTCCTGACCTGCTCCGAACGCACTGCCCGGGCCCGTCGATCTTGGACGCCGCCGGGAGTCGCTCGCTTGCCACCGGGGGCGTGTCGCGACGAGCCTTCGGCAAGCGTCGCGTGGTGATCACGCTGTCCCGGGGGAGGCAGTTCGAGGCCAAGCCCTACGCGGGCGAGACGCGGCCGGCGCTGACCATCGTCCTGCGCCGCGTGAGAGTCCGCGAGACGCTCAGCTTCGACGTGCTCGCCGGGCTCTGAGAGGTTGGCTGAGCGCAACTGCGGTTAGACGTCTAAGAACTTTTTAGTTAGACGTCTAGTAACCCGACCGTCGCGCCAGCCGCGCCGAGACCACGATTCTCTGCGCGGCGCTGTAGAGGGGATGGCAGGCAGTCAGCACGAGCCAAGTGCCGCTGCGGTGTCGCAACACGCTCACGTCGCTCGGCGAGACGATCTTGGTCCCCTCGACGCTGTAGGTGAACCTGCCGTACGGCATTCGAAGCTCGATCAGGTCGCCCGGCCGCAGATCGTCGATATGCCGGAACGGGGCGAGGAAAGTGGTTCGGTGACCCGCGATCCCGACGGTGCCAGGGGAGCCGGGGAGCGTCGTGTCCCTGTAATGGCCCGGACCCTTCTCGAGGTCGCCGGTGCTCGTGCCCTGGACGAACACGAACTTGGCCCCGATCCGGGGAATCACGATCCTGCCGAGCGGGCCTCCGTCACGGGCGCGCTCGAGAAGC
>JACXTT010015033.1_pt1 | contig 10067 bp, 11 predicted proteins | sample 9270951 | NCBI WGS metagenome assembly JACXTT01 (sample SAMN15532306, study PRJNA645909) | rock metagenome | isolation source: weathered quartz diorite | place: Puerto Rico | collected 2017-06-21
GCAGGGTCGTAAACTTCGCCGCTCTCGTTATTGGCAACCTCAATGTAACCGTCAATAAAAGCGTTATAGGTATCGTGTACTTCGGTAGCAGTAGGTTTCTTTTTGTTCGTGGCGAACATGTTTTGTATCAGTTCGAGGGTCTCGTCGGTCACCTTGCGTGCTTTTTGGTTCTTATGGTTACCGCTGATCAGGCTGTCAAAGCCTTTTTCTTCAAATTCTTCCAGCGCCTGCATAAATCTGCGGTGGTTTTCGGGTAGGGTATGCTGTACTTTGTGTTTGGATAGTAATGTGGGCTGAAAGTCGGTGGCATCTTCGCAGAGCGTTTGGTTTAAGCCTGCCATCGATATTCTCTTGGTCAGCCTTTCCGATACGCGCTCTTTCTTTAGTGCCAGTACCGCTTTTATAACGCTGGCGTTGGTAATGTACCGCTCCTGGTATTCCGTATCCAAATAGCTGCCATCTTCGAACCTGAACGTTCTGAAGAAGCGTACCGCCTCGCCGTCTGTTTTGTAAAACCGCTCCAGTATGTGGCTGCATTTGCGGGGGTCGCCGAGCGCCTGCTGTATGTGCGTCTCCAGGCTGTCGAATAATACCAGCAGCGGCTGGTTCCGGCAGGCCCTGCAAGCTTTTTTAATACCGTATGCCTTATCAGCGTAACGTTGTATCGCCTTTTTTAGGCTCTCAGTGCTATACCAAGGTGCAAGTTCTTCCTTGGTTACTACCAGTATTTCGCTATTGTTCCAAAAGTGGGGCATATTGATTAGGGTGTTTAGGTTAATACTTTGGTTCCCGCCGCGCGGCGATGGCGCGGTTACGCTTTCGGGAATGTGTTGTTATTCGCTCAGCAGGTCGTTGTAGATGGCTTCGTGCTGTTTTACCGCGAACTTCATCCTGTCGTAGCTGCCATATTTGAGGCGTGCCCCGACACTCGAGTCCGTGCTCCAGCGATCGTAGCCGCCGTACGAGAAGCCGAGGCCCGAACTGTTCTTAATGAAATAGGGCTCGTAATCCTTATCGCCTTCAAAGCCTATATGCATGGCTTCGTTAATGATCATCAGCTTCGTATGCGCGTTGCTGCATTTTTGCCTGCCGGTTAGTTCATCGCCTTTAAAAGGCAGTTCGGCAATAGGGTCAAGGTTCAGGGCGACACAGGCAGCTTCGTAGCTTGCGCCGTAAATGGAGTAGGTTTCGTTCATGATGTTTATTAATTTAAAAGTTCATTGATCTTGTTAACTGTATCCTCGCCTTTGTCATGCCCGGCGATAACTCTGCTAATCCAGGTATAGGAAACACCTATCTTTTTTTGATACCAGGTAAGCGACCTGCCCGATTCCTTTATCTTCAATTTGAGTTGTAAATTTTCGGGATACTTAACTTTTTTCTTTGGGGTTCGCATATATTTATATTTTTGTAAACAGTTTGTAGTTGTGTGTCTGTGAGTACAAATATAAACGCAAATTGAGATAAAATCCTACATCTACATTTCATTATGAAAGAAAATAAAGATAAATCGCTGATTTTGAATAAAATAAAATTTCATTATGCGTTAAAAACCAACGCAGATTTGGCGAAATTCTTGGACAAACCAGAGTCTACCATCGGAACTTGGTACGCGAGAAACTCTATTGATTATGATTTGATATTCGCAAAATGCGTTGATATGGATAAAAATTATCTCATTGATGATGTAGAGCCGGCTCTTGAGTTAAATGAGCCTACTACAAAATACCTTTTGCGTACAGATAGGTCGTTGGAAAAGCAGGCTATTCCCTTATATGATATCCAGGCTGCGGCTGGTTTAACTAAAATATTTACAGGTAACGAGAATATCATTGATTATCTTTCCATTCCCAATCTCCCAAAATGCGATGGTGCGTTATATATCACCGGCGACAGCATGTATCCGCTGCTAAAAGCCGGTGATATTGCTGCTTACAAAATTTTAAAGGATATACCTGGTGGTATCCTGTGGGGCGAAATGTACGTGTTATCCTTTCTGCTTGATGGTGATGATTTTATCACAACCAAATTTGTACAGAAGTCCGATGTCGGCGATGATCATGTGAAACTGGTTAGTCAGAATACGTACCACTCTCCAAAGGATATTAAGATAGATGATATTAATGCAATGGCGATGATCAAAGCCAGCATACGTTTTAATTCAATGAATTGAAATGACAGAATTGAAAATAACACTTACCTTATTCAAAATTAACTATTACTAATGACTATAAAATTTTACCATTATGAAAAAATTGATGATACTGTTATGCTTTTTAACCTTTTCTATTTGCTGTAAAGCACAGTTAGGGACAACCGATGCCCTTGAGGGTAAAGGCGGCTATAAAGGAATTTTACTTGGTTCTGATATCGCCGCAATTAAATCAAAACTTTTTTCGATTGAAGGGAATGCATCGCCTGATGCGGATAGTTGCGTCACGTTTGAATACCGGGATGCTGAGGCATTGAAAATAACTGAATCCACTTCGCTGATGCAGATTGGAATTAGAACCTATAAAAACAAAATTCAATCGATAATACTACTCTTCAATAAGTCTGACGGACCTGAGCTTTCAGTACTATTTATCAAAGCATTCGGTTTGCCACTCAGAGATAACCAGTTTATGGATATATACAAATGGAGTTCCTCTAATGTTGGGCTTTCATTGAATTACGAAAATAATCCTGGTTATGCTATATATACTTGTAAGCCAATTCAAGACCTGATAGACAAAAACAAACTCACAGCAACCAACAAAGCCGTAACAAAGTTGTAGCAATCGCATACACGTTTGTACACAGATGTATGCGCGCACAAGTCTTTTTTAAAATGCTGTTTTTTTAAACTATGTGTATTTAACTCATTATCAGGAAATTAAATACCATATTATTTTAACCATGCCGGGACGTATGGGGGGTACATAACGCATTTTTTTGGACAAAACAGCCCTTTTTTTGCACGTATGGGGTCAGATAAGCGCAAAAAAAGTACATGTATTGTCCCCCCAATTGTCCCCCCATTAGTACCTGCATAGCTAATTTTCGGGTATTTTCGGCACAAAAAAACATAAAAAAACCGGGCTTAACCCGGCTGTAATTGCTCTTTAAAGTCAATTTAATTGGCATTTAAAGGCTGCTTTATGCACCCATTTAAACGCTTCTTATATGTTTTATGGCACTTTTCACCCCATAATAGGGGTATTAAATAGCCTTTTGTAGTAGTAAACTGGTAAATGGTAGTAGGTGGTACAAGCTGTTTTAGCCACAGGCACCGCCATTAAGCCGCCAAAAACACGCCACACATAACCAAAACGCCGTTTTTTTCAATTTCGCCGTTTTCCTTCTATTGTACATTTAGTTATACCCCCTATAGTCGTTTAAAACATGGGTATTTATGGGTATCTTTTCAATGATTGATTTATTGAATGACTGATTGACAGAATCATTTTTTCTAATCAATAAATCAAAAATCACTCAATCGATCATTCAAAAAATATGGGTATTTATGGGTATTCGAAAGAACGCTTTGCGCTCAGCGCCATGTGCCTCGCTTTCACACAAATATACGAAATAAGCATCAGAATATCACCACCTTTTCTACAATAGCGTGACCCCAAACGAGCCGTTTCTTCTTATCTTTGTTTATCAAAATATGAATATTCAAACCGCAACATTTGGCAACGGATGCTTTTGGTGCACCGAAGCTATTTTTCAATCCATAAAAGGCGTTATTTCTGTTCAATCGGGTTATATGGGTGGTAAAACCGATAATCCTACTTACATGGAAGTATGTAATGGCGATACCGGCCATGCCGAAGTAATTCGAATTGAGTTTAATGCCGATGAGGTATCCTTCGAAACTTTACTGGTTGCCTTCTTCAAAAGCCATAACCCAACCACGCTTAACCGCCAGGGCAATGATGTAGGCACGCAATACCGCTCAGCTATATTTTACCATTCTGATGAGCAAAAACAACAGGCTGAAGCGTTGATAAAGCAGCTTAATGCAGAGCATGTGTTCGATAAAGCCATCGTTACCGAAGTTACCCCCGCAAGTACTTTCTACATCGCCGAGGGCTATCATCAAAACTATTATAACGATAATAAGATGAAGCCTTATTGCCTGTTTGTGATACAGCCTAAAATGACAAAGTTTGCCAAAGAGTTTCACGATAAAATGAAACCTGAGTATCTGTAAGAAAATTTATCATTAAGCTTTTGTTAAGTGTGCCTATGTGTAAGCCATGTTGTTTAACTTTGGTGTAAACACAACTGATAAAATGAAAAACATACTTTGCGTAGCCATTGCCCTGGCTGCCACAGCATACGCTTCAATGGCCCAGGTTCCCGGCAAAATACATGCTACACAACAGGTTTTATTACCCAACGGCTGGAAGTTGAGCCCGGCAGGCCGCTCACTGCAATTAGGCGATTTGCCATTGAACATGCAGTTATCCGCTTCGGGTAAATTACTGGCAGTTACCAATAATGGCGAGAGTACCCAAAGCATTCAACTCATCGACCCTAAAAGCGAAAAGCTGCTCGACGAAAAAACGGTAGGCAAAGCCTGGTATGGCTTAGCTTTTACCCGCGATGAAAAAAAGCTGTATGTAGCCGGAGGGAATGACAACTGGATACTTGGTTTTAACATCGAGGCTGCAAAGATCGGCAAAGCCGATACCATAAAACTTGGCTTGCCCTGGCCAAAAAATAAAATATGCGCTACGGGCATTGCATTAAATGCGGCCGGTACCAAACTTTACACCGTAACTAAAGAAGATAGCTCGCTATACGTCATTAATCCCCAAAGCAAGCAAATAATCAAAAAAGTTAAGCTTGCCGCCGAAGCCTACAGTTGTGTGCTTTCGCCTGATGAAAAAACATTGTACATATCCATTTGGGGTGGCGACAAGGTAACAGTTTATAATACCCTAACCGAAAAAATCACAGGCAACATCGCCACTCAAAACCACCCTAACGAATGATTGCTCAATAAAAAAGGCACATGGCTTTTCGTGGCCAATGCCAACGATAACTCGGTATCGGTTATCAATGCCAAAACCAATAAGGTTGCCGAGGTGATATCAACAACATTATATCCTACCAAATTAACCGGCTCAACTACAAATGGGTTGGCGCTTTCGCCCAATGAAAAAACTTTATACATAGCAAATGCCGATAACAATTGCGTGGCTGTTTTTGATGTATCGGCGCCCGGCAGCAGCCACAGCAAGGGCTTTATCCCGGTAGGCTGGTACCCAACCAACGTAAAAACCGTGGGAGGCAAAATATTGGTAAGCAATGGCAAAGGTTACGAGTCAATGCCTAACCCTCAAGGTCCGCAGCCGGTAAAAAAAGATAACGGCGGTTATCAAAAGTCGCCCACAAACAGCAAAGAGCAATACATAGGCGGCCTGTTTAAAGGCAAATTATCCATTATCGATGTTCCTTCGCCTGTAAAGCTAAAGGCTTATACCAAACAGGTTTATGCCAACACACCTTTTACGCCTGCAAAAGTATTGACAGCGCAGGGACTGGCAGGTAACCCTATCCCGAGAAAAAAGAGCGATAAATCGCCGATAAAATATGTGTTCTACATCATCAAAGAAAACCGCACCTACGACCAGGTTTTGGGTGATATGACTAAGGGCGACGGCGATACATCGCTTTGTATTTTTGGCAATAAGGTTACGCCCAACCTGCACTCCATTGCCAATGAGTTTGTGCTGATGGATAATTTTTATGTGGATGCCGAAGTGAGCGCCGATGGCCACAACTGGAGCATGGCAGCCTACGCCACCGATTTTATCGAAAAAACATGGCCTACCAGCTATGGCGGCCGTGGCGGTAATTACGATTCGGAAGGCACACGCCACGCAGGCGACCCGAGGGACGGCTACATTTGGGATTATTGCAAACGCGCCGGTATAAGCTACCGCACCTACGGCGAGTTTGTTGATGATGATAACGGCAAACCCAATATAAAAGCCCTTGAAGGGCATAATTGTAAACAGTCGCCGGGTTTCGACCTGGATGTTACCGACATTCACCGTGCGCAGGTTTGGGCGCACGATTTTGATTCGCTGTTGGCAAAAAACGCAGTACCGAGGTTCAATACCCTGCGTATATCGAATGATCATACCAGCGGGCAGGCCAAAGGCAAAATATCGCCCATCTCGGCTGTTGCCGATAACGACCAGGGCGTAGGTATGATGATAGAACATTTGTCACACAGTCCGATATGGAAGGAGTCGGTTGTATTTGTATTGGAAGACGATGCCCAGAACGGCCCCGACCATATAGACGCGCACCGCTCGCCGGTGTATGTTGCCGGCGGCTATGTTAAACGAAACACGGTTGTACACAACATGTACACCACCACAAGCGTATTACGTACCATCGAACTGATACTGGGCCTGCCGCCTATGAGCCAATATGATGCTGCCGCCACGCCCATGTTCGAGTGTTTTGACAATACACCACATGAAGGTGCTTATAGTTTAAAAGCGGCTCAGGTGGCTTTGGATACACGCAACCCCGGTACCACAAAAACCGCCAAGAAATCGGCCTTGTTTAATTTGAAAAAAGAAGACATGGTGCCCGACAGGGAAATGAATGAAGCAATATGGAAAGCCGTAAAGGGCGAAAATGCCGAAGTACCCGCTCCAAAACGCAGCGCTTTTGTGATGCCGGTGCCTAAAAAGAAAGACACGGACGATTGATATTTATAAAAACAATAATCCCGAAAGGCTTCTTTAATAAGAAGCCTTTTTGCTTTATACATATTTGGTATATTTATCGCTGTAAACCATCCTAACCATGACAACAATCGAAAATGAATACCTGCGGGTAAGCATCAGGCCCCAGGGTGCCGAGCTGACCTCGATCTTTAACAAAAAAGAAAATATTGAGCATTTGTGGGATGGTAACCCCGATATATGGCCCTGGCACGCGCCAAACCTGTTCCCTATTGTTGGTGGTTTAAATAACGATACCCTGCACGTTGATGGCAAAGAATATCACATGACGAGGCATGGCTTTACCCGTACATCAACCTTTAAAAAAATTGAGAGCACAAAAACACATGCCAAATACTCCCTGCATTTTACTGATGAGACACTTGCGGTTTACCCCTATAAATTTGAGTTCCAGATATTGTACGACCTGATAGATAACGCCTTGCGTGTAAGCTACAAGGTGATAAACCATGATGATAAAACAGTTTACTTTTCGGTAGGTGCGCACCCGGCATTTAATACACCGTTTAATAAAAGCGAAGCCTACGATGATTATTACCTGGAGTTTGAAGTAGATGAGAAACTGGAAACACATGTTTTATCATCAACAGGCAACTTTAACGGCGAGGTGGCTCATATACCAACCGATGGTAATAAACTGCATTTAACAAAAGAGTTGTTTGCAAAGGATGCCCTGGTGTTTAAAAACATCAGATCGCGCGAAATATCGTTACGCAGCAAAAAACATAACAGTTTTATTTCGGTAGAGTACCCGCACCTCAATTACATGGGCATTTGGGCCAAATACGGCGCCGATTTTGTATGTATCGAGCCCTGGCTGGGCTGCTCAGATACCGATGGCGAGATAACCGACATTAAACAAAAAGAGGCTATTCAAAAAGTGGCTAAGGGCCACGTGTTCGAGGTTGAGTATTTTATAAAAACCAGCTATTGATATATAATTAATTTTATTTTGCTGACAGCAAACAATTTATTGTTTTAAACCTTATTTACTCAATAATTTAAATTAAACTTTAAAACAACTATGAAAATTAAACTGACTCTACTTGTAGCCGCAATTATGTTTTTATTTGCCGCTACTACCCATGCAAAAGCTGTAACTACCGACCCGGCTACCTCGACTTGGAAATCGTACACCCAGGAAGAAGTTAAAGCCATGACACTCGACCAGCAAAAAGCCCGCGTGGTTGAAATAAAAGCCCGTATTGCCGAAATAAAGGCGATGGACAAATCAACTTTAACAAAAGATGAGAAAAAGGAACTGCGCAGCGAATTGAAAAGTATGCGCAGCGAAGCCAAAGTAATGAATGCTGCCGCAGGCGGTGGTGGTATTTACCTTTCGGTAGGTGCTATCATTATCATTATCCTGCTGCTGATACTGATACTAAAATAGTACGCTGATTGATTATAGTTTTGTTAAAAGCCCCCCGACTTTACGTCGGGGGGCTTTTTTTATAAACCAATATCGAAAAATTTGTTGCTTGTTAATGCGCGCCAACGCGTACCTCGTCAATTACACGGGCAAGGTCGCTCAGGTCGAAGGGTTTGGGTAAAAAAGACGAAGCACCGGCCTGGCTTGCCAGTGTTTCAATATCGTTGTTTGCCGAAAAGTAAACTACCGGGATATGCTTTAGGTTATTATCGTTTTTAAGGGTTTGTGTTGCCTTGATACCCCCTGAATCGGGTATCCAGTTATCCATCAGGATCACTTCGGGTAAAATGCCTGCAACTTTTTCGACTATCTGATTACAATTGGTAAAAGTATGCACCTCCCAGCCATCTTCTTCTAAAATATACCGGCAGATGGATAAAATATCCTCATCATCATCAAATACGATCACTTTTTTCATAAAAATGCTGTCAAATAAAAATAAATAGTTTCTCTGTAGTGTAACTACATCGTGTGTCTGCAATAATTTGTTTAAATTGATCGCTTAGGGTAGCGGTTTGCTTTAGATATAAAGCTCAAAATACCGTTTAGTAACGGTGTAACATATTCAGCTGTTAATTGTTTGCAATGGTGAAAAAAAAATCGTAATTTTTTCAAAAAAACTAAACATACCGATCACCACCTTCGTATGAGTTGATATAGCCGCTACTCAAATTTAGTTTTTTTCGCCTTCTTAATTCCTCCCTGTAATTAATTTACACCTGTTGACCTGCTGTTTGTTTGTGATAAACGACAGGAAATGCCTGTTGTTTACTCAATTTATTGATTTTCAGCAAATTAAAATCGAAAAATTTTAAAACCAAATACCGTATCAATTGTTGAATTAATTGGTTTGATACGTGCCATGGAAATCATTGCTTAGATATCCGGAGTTTTTTTGACAAACATATTCCGGTTCGATATACACTTTAATACCCGCTTGTGGCGGCAATATTTATCACAACGTTATTTTATTTGTTAACCTAAACAAAAAAGTATTTATGGAACAGGATCTGCTCGAGATCGCGCTCGAGAAACCGCACCTCAACGGAAGCCACGATGACTCACTGGATGTGAAAGAGCTTTTGAAAGTGCTTTCGTTTGTTAAAAATGGCAAGCTCAATGTACGGATGCCTGTAACACAATCGGGCATAAATGGCCGTATATGCGAGGTACTGAACGACATCATCGAGATGAACGAGCGTTTGGTTGCCCAGATTTCATCTGCCGAGATCACCATCGGTAAAAAAGGGAACCTGTCAAAACGTATCGAAATGCCCGACGCCAAAGGCGAATGGGCTTCCGGCGTAAATTCACTCAATAACCTGATATCCGACCTGACTTCGCCTACTTTAGAGATCGCAGGTATGATCAACTCCGTTGCCAACGGCGACTTATCCAAACATATTCCATTAGAAATAAGCGGGCACCCCCTAAAAGGTGAGTTCTTACGTATCGCGAAGGAATCTAACCAGGAGCTTTCAAAACTGCGCCACTTTTCGATGGAGGTAACGCGGGTTGCGAGGCAGGTGGGTTCCGAAGGTAAACTGGGCGAGCAAGCCAAAATTAAAGGTGTAGCAGGTGTTTGGGCCGAGCTGACCGACTCTGTAAACCAGATGGCGGGTAACTTAACGGCACAGGTACGTAACGTAGCTGCGGTAACCACGGCGGTGGCGAAGGGCGACTTATCCCGGAAGATAACGGTGGAAGCGAAGGGTGAGATATTGGAGCTGAAGAATACCATTAATACAATGGTGGATCAGCTCAACTCCTTCTCGTCCGAAGTAACGCGTGTGGCGCTCGAAGTAGGTACCGAGGGTAAACTCGGTGGCCAGGCGAAGGTGCCGGGCGTTGCGGGTACATGGAAGGATTTGACCGAC
>JACXTT010015034.1_pt1 | contig 10067 bp, 9 predicted proteins | sample 9270951 | NCBI WGS metagenome assembly JACXTT01 (sample SAMN15532306, study PRJNA645909) | rock metagenome | isolation source: weathered quartz diorite | place: Puerto Rico | collected 2017-06-21
ATTTGAAAGTTCAGGTGGCGGCTACAAAGTGACCGCCCAAAATAGCGGTAAAACTCTAAACATTTCGAAAGCTTCAACTGCACTCTATGCTAGGCTTGAACAATACAAGTTTACTGGAGTGACGAGTGAAATCTTTAAGCTCTCAACAACCACCGATCACTACACTCGGCTGCAAAGTCTGCGTAGTGGGCTTTATTTCAACCTTGTTAAGGCTAACATCAGTGACGGGAACCCTTTCGAGCAATACTCAGATACGATAACAGATCCGAGAGTGTGTGCAGAAAAGTTTAAGTTGGTTTTAGTTGCGGCCTCATCACCTCCGCCATCGCCAACTCCCAATCCTTCACCAAGTCCGATTATAAAGCCATCACCGACGCCGACGCCGCCACCACCACCCACTGGAGCTCGTGACCCATTGATGCAACCCTTTGCTTCGAATAGTATCTGGAATATGCCCATCGGAAGCGGAGCTGTTTTTGCGCCAGCGAACTTCTTAGAGAATTCAAATCCAGGCAACGCGAACCAATGGGCCGCATTTCCGGGAATAGACCATGAGCACATTGTTCTGACTCCCACAGCTCCGCTAACCAGCGTCTACTATAGTGGTGCAGCCTGGACTGGAGCCAACCGATGTGGCGCCACGGGAGCATTGCGAACTCAGGTCCCAATGCCAAGTAGCTATATCGTTCCCAATACAAATGGCAATGAAATGGCCGTTTTCCTGATGCCAGATAAACGTAGTCTCGTTGAAATGCAGCCTGTGGCTCGTTGTACTGCCGGCGGATATGCGACCAGCTATGCTTTCTGGAATCCAACAGATCTCTATGGGGATGGACGCCTGGGGAGTCACGGAGGTTCTGGTTTATCAGGCTTTGGTGGATCTCTTCGCATGGGTGAGCTGCGTCCGGGCCAGCAGGGTCCAAGACATGCTCTGAAGTTCACTGTGTATGCCAATGCAGTTCTTTACAATTGCTCGACGTTTGCAGATTGCTTCCGCTGGCCGGCGGCGACAGCTGACTCAGTCGCTCTGTCAGCCTATGGATCCGCGAATAACAATTCGAACAAAGAAATGAAAATGGGAGCATTGCTTGCGATCCCAGGGACTGTGGACATTACCAATTTGGGTCTCGAGACAGAACCTGGTCGCCAGATGGCCTGGACTCTTCAAAACTACGGAGCCTATATTGTCGATAACGGAGCTCCTGGCATGTATATCAGCATCGAAGATGGAGTTGCGGGAAACAAGACCGCCGAATTCCAGAATGACTATGGCTATGCGTTCGTACAGAAGGTCGCCGCTCCAAATGCTTGGTTTCGGGACATTCAACGCTTAGCCAAGGCTTTGATGGTCGTCACCAACAACAGTGCGACTTCCATCGGCGGTGGAGGCACTCCTCGACAAGCATTGGCTCCGCCAATTGCTCCATAAAAAATGAGATAATGTAAATCAGTTGCCGGGTCTTAAAAAGGACCCGGTAGGAATTTGCCCTAGTCGCCGCCATTAGCCTGTAAAAAGTCAGTTCAAAGTAAGTTACAAAAATTTAATCCGCAGGAAGCGGACACCAAAGTTGGAATTGACGGGAGGTCAGCCCGCCATAGTTGTCATTTTTTTTGAAGCCAGAAACCAGTCTCTATGCTTATAATTTTAGTTCTCATATTTTCTATCATGATTATTTTTGCTAATCTCGATTTTTTTAATTATTGCTTGAATATCAGATATCATTTGGTTCTGACTTGATTGACTAGTATCCAGAGTCGTATAATTTTCGTAAGTGATAAGTTTCAATTTTTCGATAAGTTCTTCTCGGGAGCGTTTTGCTTCTTTGTATTTTCGAGAATTTAAATCTTCCTGAATAGTTAGTACCTCTCTCATAAGAGATTTTCTTATCCTTTGGATTCGATCAACAGTATCTTTTTTAGAATCGTCCTCGTCATCTAAAACGCAACTTTTATCGATGATATTAAGTCACCGCAAGCCTTGCAGCGACTCGACTTAGAATCAAGTGTCTTTATTCGGGGCCAACTGTCACTTTAATAGATTTCACTGCGCCGAGTGAAGTCTTATCAAGAGTTCCACCGTATTTTTTCAAAGCCACATCTGCGCGGACCATTTGAAAACTTTTTTTATCAAGTTTGAAGCCCCACTGCGTTTTCACAACGGTAAAGCTTTCTGGATCTTTCCTTTTCTCAGTTTTGAAAGACGCTCCACTCAAAGTACCTTCAATGTCATAAGTGACTTCAAACTGTAAGTTACTTATTTTTCGAATCTTATAACTTGATATGACAGTAAATGTGTCTGGGCCTCCCATACACTCAGGGCAAGCAACCGCGGAGTTCCACCACTCATTTGTTTGGAGAAATTCACCATTTGCATCTCGCTTGACATATTCACGAACAAGCTGCTCAGGATTCAATCCTAAATCTTTTTTAACGATGCCATCGGTATAGAATTCTTTGCCGAATACAGAGCAAGATATTAACATTAATAGGATCCAAATTTTCACGGTTCCTCCAATACAAAATATAAGAATTAAGGCAGCTCATATCAACCTATTTTGCAACATTTGGCAATCTAGCTCATGCAACTTTGACCATCAAGATCATGTTCGAGATTTAAATTAGCGCGCCAGAAGCTGATAATAGTGTGTCCAGAGAAACATCATTAAGATATACACTCCAAGCAAATTGGAGTGTATATCTTAATGATGTTTCTCTGTAGCGAAAAGGTGAAGCGTTTAACATACCAAAACTACACAGTGATTGATGCAACACAATCGACACAACAGCAGGTAATTTTTGATCTCATTTCAATAGCTAAAAAAATCGAGGTTTAAAAAAATGATCACAATGATAAAGATAATCCAGAAATAAGAATAAATCCTTTTGGGGCTAAATTTGAAATTGTATTTACAGAAGCGGTTTCGTCAACAAAGGCAGAGCCGCTTTTTTATTTTGAGCTAAAGAAAGAAATGTTAAACTCCGCAGTCATATTTCCTTAATCTTTTTAGTTTGATCTATTGTAAATGCTTTTTTTGTTATTTTGCTTTGAGCGGTGGCCGTAAATTCGTCATTTCCTTTTACCTTGACTGTTACTGACCAATTTTTCATATCACATGAGTTAGGTATTCCATCTTGGTCGTACTTTAGCTCGTCTAAGTTTTCTGTGTATGGCCTAGTGACAAGGCGATATGCTTCAGCATTATAGATGCGTATAAGCATTTCCTTGCCGGCTACGTCGGAATGCTTACATTTCGCTTCTGCGGCAAATGTTCTTGCTGAAATAAGAACAAGAATCATCAGTTTTAATTTCATTTTGTCCTCCTAAAAAATAATATTTATTTGGACTACCAATAAGATTCTGCTCAAATATTAAAGTCAATAAACAAATCTCTAGAGGCCGTCGTCAGATCGGCTTTACACTGACTTATGGAGGGACCGGGCCTATTGATTATTAAGGTATGCTTTATTGACTTTACCGATCCCTGAGGACTTGTGGGTCCAAAAGCAGAACCCGCCTTAAAAGCCTCTCACTTCTGATATGACCAGCCTGATTTTAAGGTTCGTCTTTTGTAACAGAGGCTAATTTCGCTTGGCCATCTTGCCAGCGGTGCCACGAGCAATCAGCAACTTACAGAGATTTATTTTATAGACAACAAAGATAAAGTCGCTAATCTAAGGGTTACAGAAATATTTGAGGTAACAGTGGGGAAAAATAAAAAAGGGCAAAAGCTTAAACAGGATTTTAAATCAAGCAGTGATTCAATCAGCAAATATAAGAAGATCACTGATGAAAAATTCGTTCCGGGTCGCCCCGGAGAAGAATACTACGAAATAACGACTGAAGACGGAAGAAAAATTCAGTTGTCGCGAGATCAAAAACGGAAACTTGATAAACTTAAAAAATGATTGGTGATCAAAATCTCTATGATCTGCCAGTTGCTCGCGATACCGCTGATAAGGTGGCCGAACGAATTTGGACTTTGCTACAAAACGCACCCTCTTAGTTCAGTCTGGTCAAAAACGTCGAGCTAGGTTTCTAAGCCAAGAAATGGTTTCCTCCTACTCATGCAGTACCCGGTCAGAATCGTAAAAGTTCAAAGACTCATCTTGATCAAAGCCTGCGGTCCTAGGACGACAGCAAATCCCTGGAGAATCTATGTGTCAAAACTTGCAGCAGAAATAGCCGTTGCTCGTAACTAGGTCCTATGATCTCCTGACTACTGAAATTGAATGAAGCCTGGGGGAAATATGAAAAATATCGCTTTGGCCCTATTAGTTTTCGCGGTCGGAACTTCCGCGTTTGCGGAAATGATACCGACTTGCACTAGCATCAAGCCTAAGTCCGCGTCCATTGGTGCTAAGTGCGCTACATCGAGAGGTGCGGTCTATGAACGCGTTTCACGAGATAAATTCGGTGAAGCCTGGAAGGGACCCGACGGATTGATTTGGAGCGCTCAAATTGGTGAATATCTTCAATATACCCAATCTGATGCAATCAGTATGTGCAAAAATCTGGGTGCGAATCTTCCCGCAGACGATGATTTTAAGCAGGGCGAAAAGAATGGCTTCCGCGAAGTACTGACGGATTTGAAATACAATATGTTTTGGTCATCTACAGCTAATCCAACCGATTCGCGTGTGGCAGACTGCTTCAGTGGTGATGACGGCCATTTTTACCCCACTCTCCTCAACAATGGTGATTCTGTCCGCTGTATCGCAAGATAATCGTGATAATTGAACTGAGCTGCCAGATGAGAAGGAAATATAGCAAGTCTGTGCGTAACTCTGCATATTCATAATTAAATCACGATGTCTTTGAGGCGATTTTTTCATTGTGAAAGCGAACGATATCGGGCAGACATCGTGAAAAAATAAGGTTTGAAAAATCGACGCTAAAAAATCATGCGACTTAAATTTTTGAAAATCTCTTCTCAATCGACCTAGATCTGCTGTGCAATCATTTGAATGATGGACATAATCAAGAAAAAGCTCTTATACTAATGAAGTGTCAAAATATCTTTTTGGATTGATATTAGCTGGGTTTTTTATTTTCGCCTCTGGTCAAGTGAAGGCCAATGAACAACATGAGTACAACGACCTTTGCAAGACTGATACTGACTGCGATATTCAACAATTTAGTGAGTATTGGGTAGCCGTGAACAGACTCCATCCTGGTAATTTGATCGCTCTCGGAGGACCAGGCTGTAAAAATAAAAAACTTGATGAACGGAAACAAATAAAGGTTCGCTGCTTGCAGCTTCATTGTTTTCTTACCGATAAAAACGGGAAACTTGCGGATCGCCGTTTTATTACTTGCATGGACAAAAAAAAATAAGAACGACACAAATCTATTGCCATTTGACTTGCCTTCAAGATCGTACCATGGAGTTACGATGGTGTTTTTTTAAGAATGATTGTCAGACGTTCAATGGGCCACTTGCAAAGTGAATAGCAAATCACTCAATCTTAGCTAGATCATTTCAACGTTAGCGCTGATTAAAAATACGTGAGCAAACTCGCGATCAAGTTCGCGAGTGTTTTATTCACCGAACCAGTATTGTCATAAAATTCTATTACTGCTCTGGCCTAGAACCCGCTTTATTTATTCAGCTTAATTTTGGAAAACTAATCGAACAAGCATCCAATTCACTTGCGCAGCTTCCTGGGCATTGCTATAAGTCCAAATGCAAAAAAAATCCACGAACAGACTCAGACGCAAAAGATTTTATTCGTGGTCTCGCTTTAAAACTAAAATTTTTATTGGCTGCAGAAGCGCCGGCAAAGTCTGTAAAGAAAAATCCTCACTTTATCGAAATGCTTAACGGGCGCCAATCTTTAAGTGAGTTGATCCCTCATACTTCTTCAACTCGAAGTTAATTTAATTGTAATCGCATCAAATTGAGACGGATGCTTTTATTTCTGTCTCGATTTATAAAACGAGAATCAGCGTCTCAAAATTAGAAAAATTAATCTATTGAAAATGCGCGGTTCGAATCAATCTGGCCGCGGCGGGATCGTTCCTGCTCCTTTCTGTCGAATACGGATTTGACAGTTGCATTCATTGCTTTACAGAAAAGGAGCGGGCGCTTCCTGTATGAACTGGGTGCTCCGGGAATTGTGTTGCTTCTAAAATCACCTGGAAATATCGTAAATAGATCGGCATGAAGAGCGGCCTCTTTTTCCGCTTAATTAAAATATTGGTCTGAAAAGGGAGGGAGTAGTTATGATTCTTCGATCTCTGTTTACGGTTTTAACAATCATCATTTCCGGATTCAGCGTTTCCGCTATTGCAGAAGAAGTGATCAATCCATTCCCAGAAAATGTGATTTACACGCAAAATGAAAAGCTGAAGACGATTGACGTTCCTAAGTCTATTGATAAGGCGATGGAACATGCGGGGCTGGAAACCTTGATTGGTTTTGGTCTTGCGACAACGGCAAACGCTTTTGATCAAATGCACCGGATTTACTTCCCTAGAAATGGGGGCTATGCAAAAGATCATCGTCTGGTTATGGTGAAAGCCGGAATTTTACCTTCGCAAACGATTAATAAAGGAGAAGTTTACAAGGCCGGCCAGGATGCTTTCATTATACATTTTCAAACGCAGACGGCAGGCGAAATTTCGGTCTACTTTAGCTTGTTCGGATTGGAGGCCGTTCAAAGGATCAGAGACGAAATTCAACGGACGCTGCAAAAGGACGTCGTGCAATCGGGAAACCCCCTGCTCCGTATCTTTATTCCGAGCGCGCGGGCTGAGGACCGTAATTGCTTTAATCCACTTGCTGATCGCACAAATCCAGGACCTGAAGAGAGTCAAAACATGAAGAACTTCTGGGGTTGTACGAAGGGGCTCGGCGCTGGAACCTGGAATGCAACGGGAGGAGCCGTCGTTTCATTAGTGAAAGGCGTCGGCACTATCCTTTTTCGTCCCGTTGAAACCTATGAGAAAGCGGCCTCGGGATTTAGGAAAGCCGAAGCATTTGTTTCCAATCTTCCTGAAAATCTCAACAACATGTTTAGTGAAATTGCCACTGGATTTTCGGCCTTGCCGGACCAGGTGAAATGGAAAATCGGGTGTGAGCTGACCGCCACCATCGGCGTTCCAGTTCTGTTGGCCATCCTTACATCAGGTATTATGGCGCCGAGAATTCTGCCGGCAATCTCTTCAGCTTTGACAAAAATTGCGGCCCGCCTTCCTGCTGAATCCGCCATTGGGGCTAAACTTCTCGCTATGTCCGCGAGCATTGGCAAGCGTATTGAAAAAATTAATGAAGCGGAAAAAAATCTAAACGCAATCATCGCGTCCTCGGATAAGCTTCGAGACGCGGCAGTGGTTGCCACGGACAACGTTTCGAGAGACAGTTTGGGCCGTCTTGCGTTGGAGATTTCGAAGTCTGAAACTGCAGCAAATGCAGCTGATGATGGCTTTGAAGGGGCCGCAAATTACGCTCGATTTTTTGCAGAGGAAACCTCGAAGCTGAAGGCGGCTGACATAAGCGCGCAGCTCGCACAGGTAGCCGAATCAAAAAAGTATGAGAAAGCTTTTCGAGATCTGGTTGCGCTGCAAAGATTCGGAACTCCGGGCGTCAACTTGGCCAGAAAAGTTGGTACACTGGCCTCTGTCAATTGTTCTATTAGAAAGACTGCCGAATCAAGTGGAAGGGCCGCAGCGCCACTGAAAAAAAGCTCCGCACGTTGATTTCGAAAGGTGTCTATGCTTTTACTCTTTGCGTAAGCCTAATATAGAGATCAAAATATGAAGTGGCAAACTAAATTCAAATGAAGTCTCGACGTTTTTTCTCAAGCGAGGCTCGTTTGCAACTAGGCTTTAGTTAGAAAATGATTCGATTCGATTTGAGGTGAACTAAAGTACTGACCGCCGAAATTATTTTAGAAATTTTTTTTGGTTCCAAATTCAACTCAATTCTCAATGGAGAATTCAGGTTTCATTTTTTTTAGGCGCTCGCAAACCCCTTCAATCTTGATTGATGCCTCTTTAAGAATTTACTGATTAAGCCGGCGACGAAAAGTTTTTGGCTTTTTTTTATCTGTATTCTTGACCAGGGGACGTCACTCTAGCGCCGCGGACTTTGCTACTCAACTGCCTTAGAAACCTCACACACCTAATTCTAAGCCGCATTTTGCTATCGTCTCAAAGCTTGTGTCAGATCGCCGGCCGGCAATTAAAGAGGATCTTTAAATGATTGATTAAGGTACCCTGCAATAATAATATCTATGACCTGAAGTTATGTGTTGGGGAGAATTGCAATGACGAAGCTAAATTATTTTCAAGTTTATGAAGAGTACGAAGTGCAAGAACATGCGTGGAACCACGAGCGAACTTATGTCATCGGAAAATGCTTTGTCACTGTTTTACAGACACCGTCAATCCAAGAGATGAAAGTCTTGGAAGGTGTCCTAGGACATTCGTTGTCCTTGGTGGGCGAGCCGGTTCGATTTCACAAGCCGCCCTGGAGTTACGACGTTACACTTCAAAAAAGCAATGTTGTGCAGTTGATATTGCGTCACTCGATGGCGACCCATTTCCAAGATCAAAATTTTGACGAAATTCAAAAATTAGAGGCCCTTTTTGAAAAAGAGAAACTTTCAGTGACTGACTTCGGTGGACGCAATCTAAACCTTCTAGCGCCGCCTTTTGATCTTCACTCGCTGCAAAGTTCTTCCTCCAAAAGATTAAGGGAACTGGTTTATCTCAGCAGCAATGCGGATGATTTTTTTAAACCAACTTGAAGCCAAGCTTATTACGAGCGAGAAAATCGTCAATACATCGAGTGCTTTTAAGTTAACATCAAGTAAAACAAGTTGCTAACATACTTTTCAGCAAACAGAATTACCAAATGCGAATCAAGACAGTTCTGTTGTCATGGACTTGCCTATTCTGTTTGATCTCTTGCGTGCGGGCGCCAAAAAAGCCAAATACTACATATTTGATTGATGCCCATTTGAGAATTTCCCGATTTAGTCGGCGACGAAAAATTTGTAGCCTGGACAACTTATTCTATCGCTGCAATAATCAAGTCATAAAAACTCGTTCTTCCAATTATAATTTTGCTAACGAGACTTTTACACTCTGGGTCGGCCGGTGCGACTGAACATTGAAAGAACCTGGAGCCGTGCAATTTGGCTTAGACTCAACGGCGGTTCCCCAAGAGCAGTATGAGCAGTTTAGAGCTAAATTCGGGGGAATGAAAAAACTAAATCACTAAAGCTCGTAAAAGAAAATGGTCAGAAGGAAGTACACAGAAGTTTGAAGAAAAACGAAACCACGTTTTTCGAAGGAACATATGAAAGTCACGGATCAAACAGTTTCTGAGTTTTTAAGGCTCTGTAATCTTCTTCAGTTAGTGGAGCAACCACTGCATTCGCTCAAGAGCGGAAGCACTCAAGAAGCCCGAGATGGAATAGTAAAAGTTCTCGCGGAGCTCGAAAGCGCGGAAAAATCCTTTGCGGATTCTGAAGTAAAGGAAACAGCATCGATGTTCGCCCAAGTCTGTCGGTCTCAACTAGATTCGTTATCTAATCCGTTTGAATCCGAACCAGGACAACAAAAGAAACTGGTGGAAGTCAAAAAGCTTCACGCTAATTTCGAAAGCAAATTCTTAGCAGTAAAACTGGCTATTCATGCTCATCAGAACCCTAGCTTAACGAATGGTCTTACCTCTTGGCTTGCTAGACTTCTCGATAAGTTTCGCGTTTAGGCAAGCATTCTGGGTACGAGACGATACGTTTGGTATTGATAAGAATTTTTCTGATCGCATGAATTGTTGTGATCTTTCTTGTTTTTTTAAATAGCGATGAGTTTTAAGCATACAATATTTTTCAAATTGTTTACATCTTGCCATTTGTCTAAAATACGGTGATTGAACCGGATACCGAGCTCGCTCGAGCAAAACACGGTTGAAATGACGGATAAGAGAACGCTGTTGATCCTCATTGGCAAATGGGACGTTCAGCGGCTGCAAGATAAGGATTTTCTAATTACAAGTTATCGGTTTCAATCGGCTGGGGTTAAGGTCTGTGCTTCATCAATAGCCTCAAGAACTTTT
>JACXTT010015035.1_pt1 | contig 10066 bp, 7 predicted proteins | sample 9270951 | NCBI WGS metagenome assembly JACXTT01 (sample SAMN15532306, study PRJNA645909) | rock metagenome | isolation source: weathered quartz diorite | place: Puerto Rico | collected 2017-06-21
CTCGCGCCACAGTTTGTGATTGCTTCACCAGTGGATTTGAAAAATGTCTGGCATCAGTTACAGACTCAACAGCAAGAAAAAGTCGTCGCCGAACCTGTTGAGCAAAAACCTGTCCGGTCACAGACACAAGAAATGGCCATGAATTTTGATTTTAAAATCGACGAATCTTTTAAGCCGATCGACTTTGGTTCTGACGATGTCCAAATTGATAGTGAACCCGTTGTCGTGCCTGAAGCACCTGTCGCTGACAATTTTGCCAATGTTGAAGGCCCCGCTGGTCTCAATCAAGCGCCTGCAGGGATTGCTTTAAGCTTTGATATTCCAAGTGAAAAATCTTCGGTTGAAAAGTCAATTATCTCCGAGACCGGTGAGCGCAGCTTCGAGATGCCAGATACAGATAAAAATCTTCGTTTTCAAAATCCTGATTTGGTTCTGAAATCTCCTCCTCCGCAACAAAAACCAAAGTCGCCGCCATCTCCCACGCCACAGCAGAGACCTCTTGCGCCACCACCTCCTCCACCACCGCCCCCAGCAAAAGCTCAAGCGGCCGTGGTGATCGAGATGCCAATAGATGATGAGCCGAGCCTATCAGGCAAAAAAACGCTCAAGCGAAGCTTCAACAATATTAAGTCCAATTTTGAAGAGTGTAAGAGTTTTGAAGAAATTGCCGATCTTATGTTTTTTAAAATTCGCGATCACTATGATATGTCGATGCTCATGCTCTGCCAAGACACAACCTTGATGCCATGGTATTGGTCAGGAAATTTCAAGCCGAGCACTGACGAAAACTCACAGACCATTCAACTCCTTCAAGCATCGATTTTTAAAGTCGTTTTTGACTCGAAAAAGCCTTATCATGGTCACGTGATTGCAAACGCTATCAACTCTAAGTTTTTTAACGAATGGAATTCAGGCGAAATTCCAAAACATGTGACTATTGTGCCGATTTTTGTCGATAAGGTCGTTGCCGGAATGTGGTTTGCGGCCACCAATAAAAATATTGATCTCGAACTTTCGCTCTCGGAGCTTGACGCTCTTGCCGCACAAAGTGCCGAATCATTTTTGCGGGCCCTTCAAGAAGCCGCTTAAAAATAATTACTTAAATTCGTAAGAAATCTCTCGTGAATCATTATCTAAAAGTTTGATATGAACTAAAAGTTTTTGCCAAGTCATAGGCAATTTTTGACTGCTCACTTTTTCAGACCATTCAATAACAACTAAACTCTTTTCGTTTTCAAATAAATCCCAAAACCCAATCGACTCAAGATCTTCTTCATTTTCAAGACGAAAAAGATCGAGATGCTCAACATTCATCTTCGCGGTTTGATAGGTATTGTGAAGCGCGAATGATGGCGAAGTGGCGGCTTCTCCTCCGAGGAGTTCAACTAAGAGCTTAACAAACTCGGTTTTGCCGGCACCCATTTGGCCACTGAGTAAAATAATATACTTTTCTGTCAAGCGAGGCAAAATTTGAGATTGAATCCATTTTTGTAAGTCTCGAACCGAGTTAATTTTTTGAACCAGCATTAAGATAAAGCTCCACTCATCAGGCGACTGATGAGAGACGGAAGCTGATCACGCAAATCACTCGCCAGAAGGGCTCGTTTATCATTACCAAACTTGACCCATTCATCAGCCAAACGACCATGAAGATAGGCTGCGGTCGCTGTCGCCTGAACGACTGGAACATTTTGAGCAAGCAAGCCGGTGATCATGCCTGTTAGAACATCGCCCGTGCCGGCCTTGGCCAGCGCTGAGTTTCCGGATAAAATAATGAGGGCACGCTTATCGTCAGCCAAAACGCTTCGATAGCCCTTGAGCAAAACATGGCAACCCACTTTTTTTGCAGCATTTTCTGCCGCCTCAATGCGATTCTGCTCGATTTGCTCTGAAGTTATTTTTAAGACGCGCGAAAGCTCTCCCGCATGCGGAGTCATCACCCAAGTTTTTGGCAGCGGAAACAAATTATATTCCACACAAGTGGTAATTGCATCGGCATCCACTACAACATTTTGAAAATCCAGTTGAATCAATTTCTTTAAAATTTTTGCGGTCTTCTCACCGATACCGAGGCCTGGACCAATACCAATAGCTGTGAATTTCTTAGATTCAAGCAGCTGCTCGCTGAGTCCAGAGTGAATAAGAACCTCAGGAATTTCACCGATAATTTTAGAAGCATCATCGAAACTGGCAAGACTCACATAACCTGTCCCAATACGAAAAGCGCTACTCGCACATAAAACCGCAGCCCCCCAAAAACCTGAACTCCCGGCAAGCAAAAGTGCATGCCCATGTTTGGATTTGTTGCTTTGATCGGATCTTCTCGGCAAATATCGTCTGGCAATTTTATCGGTGAATCCAAAACGAGTGGTCGCTATTTTTCTAAGGAGTTCGTACGGAAACCCGATCGGCAGAATTCTCAGCCTTCCGACATGTGAAGGTCCCTCAGAAATAAAAAATCCTGGCTTTGCGAGTCCAAAACTTAAAGTCATAGAGGCGCGAACTGCGGCCCCCAAGATGATCCCACGATCGCAATCGAGGCCTGAAGGAGTATCGATACTCACAATCGGAACCTTAGACTGGTTCATGAGTTGAATCGCACTGGCAAATTCTTCACTCACTTTTTGATTGAGCCCGATTCCAAAAATCGCATCGACAATCAAACTTGAACTCTTAATTTTCTCAAGAGCCTTAGGCTCATCGCTCGAATCGATAACGTTAATTCCCTGCAGGTGAAGACGTGTCAGCTGCTTTTGATAAAGCTCAGATCTTAAGTGACCCAACAAAAAAACCGCAAGATCTCGGTAGCCTGCAGAATGCAAGTGCCTGGCGATGACAAGTCCATCTCCGCCATTATTTCCAGGACCACAAACAATCGAAATACGACCATGATTAATTTCAGGAAAATAGGCTTGTTCGATTTCACGGGCAGCACTGACGCCGGCCGCCTCCATCAAAACTTCGCTCGGAAGCTGAAAATCCTTTTGCGAGAGCTCGTCGATTTTTTTACTTTGCTCAGTACTCGCTAATCTCACTCTAAAATCTCCTGGTCAGGAAAGCGATTTCTCAAGGAGGGTGGCAATCTCTTCTGCAAAACGATTAATTTTATGTTGATCAGGACCCTCAACCAAAACTCGAATTAAGGGCTCAGTTCCAGAAAATCTCACAAACACACGACCCTCGCCGTCGAGCTGATCAATGATGCTTTTATGTAACTCTTTATAGCCCGGAATCAGATTGAGCTCTTCTCGCCTGCGGACTCTGGTGTTGACAAGAACTTGCGGGACGTCTTCCATTTCTTCATTGAGTTCAGATAATTTTTTGCCGGTTCTCTTCATGACCGCCAAAACATTGAGGGCGGCGATACAGCCGTCACCTGTGGTCGAATAATCCATAAAAATAATATGACCAGACTGTTCGCCTCCTAAGACATAGCCATTTCTTCGCATCTCATCGACCACATATTTATCACCGACATCCGTACGCAAAACTTTTACGCCGATTTTTTTCATGACCTTATCGAGTCCAAAATTACTCATTTGAGTAGCGACAATCGTATTATTTTTTAAAGCTCCTCGAGACATTAAGTCTTTTGCACAGATGGCAAGGATATGATCACCATTGACGATATGACCTTTTTCATCCACCAAAACTACACGATCTGCATCGCCATCTAAGCTAATACCAATGTCAGCACGATACTGCTGAACGGCCTCACTCACCTTCACAGGATAAAGCGCGCCCGACTTATCGTTGATGTTGAGTCCATTAGGTTGATTGCCGAGAACAATCGTTTCAGCACCCAACTCATTAAAGATACTTGGAGCCACTTTGTAGGCGGCACCATTGGCACAGTCGAGCACAATTCTCATCCCATCGAGAGTATACTCGAGCGGAAAAGCATTTTTTGCGTAAACTACATAGCGTCCTTCAGAGTCATCAATACGCTTACTACGGCCAATCTCCGAAGACTTCGGCAGCAACTCATTCAAATCCACTTCCAGCACCAGACGCTCAATTTCCTTCTCCATCGAGTCTGGAATTTTATAGCCATCAGGCCCAAATATTTTAATTCCATTATCCATATAAGCATTGTGCGAAGCTGAGATCACGACGCCGGCATCGGCGCGCATATTACGAGTCAAAAAACCAATTCCAGGAGTCGGAAGTGGTCCGACCAACTGCACATGCACTCCCATTGAATTGAGTCCACTCGTTAAAGCCTGCTCGACCATATATCCCGAGAGTCTTGTATCTTTACCGATGACGACTTTTGGAACTTTATTTTGCGTCGGAGAAGACTGCAGAATATGACCCATCGCTTGGCCGATTTTTAAAATAATTTCTGGAGTCATCGGAAACTGATTGGCAGTTCCGCGAACACCATCGGTTCCAAAGAGTTTCACTTTGTTTTTTTTCTGGCTCACAAGAAGTTCCTCACAATTGATCTCAATAATTTAAATTTTACTGCTCTCGAACGTCGGCTGCCTGCGCATTTTTCATAAGCGCGACGCTGATCAGATCAGGTGTGACAGAAATTACTTTTACACCAAAAGGAACTTCCACATTTTTTGCGGTAATCACCACTCGATTATTGCCGATATGTGCCCTGGCCAAATCAAGAGTAATTGTCCCGGGATTTTGCGAAAATCTTTTAATCGCAATACGCGGCCCACTCACCTTCACAATCACTCGTCGATCGATATTTTCAGCTATCACCATATTCTTGGGAAGCAAAAATTCGACATCAACATCCTTGCTCAGTATGAAATCACGCCGCCCCAAGATCGTCACCCACAAAATAAGGGTCACAAATAAGGCTACCAGTTTATAACTGCCATTCTCTAAGACTAAACTCTCCCATTTCGATGGAAGCTTCGATTGGGGAGCTGGCCCCTGACCATCCACATTCGGCTTTTTCATAGGAGTCATGACGCCTCCACTGGCATTCCGCGCAGCTTTAAGCCAAAAGTTTCATAGAGAGATTTTCGCAGCTCATTTTGATCAGCGACATGCTTGATTTGTCCCATTTCAGCAATGCCCACCTGGTTGGTTTCTTCGCTCACCACGATCACAAGAGCGTCGGTTTCTTCGGTCAGCCCAAGGGCCGCACGATGACGGGTCCCAAAGTTTTTATCCACCTGAGGATTTTTTGAAAGAGGAAGAAAACAACCTGCCGCAAAAATTCGGCCGGAGCGAATAATAACAGCTCCATCATGAAGCGGACTCTGAGCTAAAAAAAGTGAATTCAAAACTTCAGCGCTGACAGCGCTATCAAGCGCCGTTCCGAGCTCCACAAAATATTCTAAATTGATTTCACGCTCAATCACGATCAATGCCCCATTGCTTCTGGAAGCAATTTGCATGGCGGCCTTTGAAATCTCCTCAACCATCTGTGTTTCGTGGGCCTGACTGACGCCCGTGAGAAATGGATTGCTCCCGATATGAGCCAAGGCTCTGCGAATTTCTCCCTGAAAGAGAATCACCACAATCAAAAATAAATTGTTAAAAAATTTCTCTAAGATCCAATTGAACGTATAGAGTTCGAACCAAATACTCACGAGATAAGCAATCGCGAGAATACCGAGCCCCGAGAGCATTTGAACAGTGCCGGTATGGCGAATTAAAATCAAAACCCGATAAACGACAACCCAAACCAAAAACATATCAACGAAATCACGCAGCCGTAGCTGCGTGAAGATGAAACTTAAGTTTTCGATAAGGTTTTGCAAAATCACGCGGTCACAGGACCTGAGTTTCCTACTGGTGTCGAACCAGCTAATTTTTTATCTTCTTCGGCTTTTAAGTCTTTATGACCTTGGGCCTGCTCTTTTGCCATCTCACGCTCTTTGTTGGCGCGCTCTCTTCGTAGATCATCAAGCGAGCCCCCCTGAATAAGAGCTTCGACTTCATTGCCATCGATCGTCTCGTAATCGAGGAGTGCCTGAGCCAGCTTATGCAAATTATCGATATTATCAGTCAAAATTTTCTTAGCGCGATTGGCACCTTCACTGACAATTCTAAAAACTTCTTGATCAATCTCTTGAGCTTTTGCATCTGAATAGTCACGAGCCGGAGCACCACCCATTCCTAAAAATACTGGGCCTTCGCTTTTTTCATAGGCGAGAGGACCAAGCTTTTCGCTCATTCCCCACTCACAAACCATGCGTCGAGCGATGTCTGTCGCTCGCTCAATGTCGTTTCCAGCACCTGTTGTGAAATCATTAAAGATCACTTCTTCTGCCGCACGTCCACCGAACAAGAACACAATCATATTCAGAGCTTTTGATTTCGACAAACTATGAGACTCTTTTTCTGGTAAAATCTGCGTGAGTCCTAAGGCCATTCCACGAGGAATAATGGTCACCTTATGAATCGGATCTGTCCCAGGAATCATCTTACCCACAAGAGTGTGACCCGCCTCATGGTAAGCCGTGATTTTTTTATCTTCATCACTGATGACCATCGATTTTCTCTCGGAACCCATCATCACTTTATCTTTTGCACTTTCAAAATCAGCCTGAGTGATGCGCGTCTTATCTGTGCGAGCCGCATTCAAAGCCGCCTCATTGACAAGGTTCTCTAAGTCCGCGCCAGAAAATCCAGGTGTACCACGCGCGATTTTATCCAAATCAACAGTGGTCGCAAGTGGTGTTTTACGAACATGCACATCTAAGATCTTGCGACGGCCGACCACGTCAGGCTTATTCACGACAACACGACGATCAAATCGACCTGGGCGTAAAAGTGCTGGATCCAGAACATCTGGTCTATTGGTCGCAGCAATCAAAATAACACCGTCATTCGATTCAAAACCATCCATCTCAACTAACAACTGATTGAGAGTCTGCTCACGTTCATCGTGTCCACCGCCCATGCCCGCACCGCGATGTCTACCAACCGCATCGATCTCATCAATAAAGATCAAGCAGGGAGCATGACGCTTACCTTGCTCGAATAAATCACGCACTCGACTAGCGCCCACACCGACAAACATTTCAACGAAGTCACTTCCAGAAATCGTAAAAAATGGCACACCCGCCTCACCGGCAACAGCTCTCGCAAGTAAAGTTTTACCAGTGCCCGGAGGACCAACAAGCAAAACTCCCTTTGGAATTCGGCCACCCAGTTTAGTGAATTTTTTTGGATCTTTTAAGAAGTTGACGATTTCTTCGAGATCTTCTTTGGCCTCTTCAACACCGGCAACATTTGCAAATGTCATGCGGTTCTTATTCTCTGTCAGAAGTTTAGCACGCGATTTTCCAAAGCTCATGGCCTTGCCGCCGCCCGCTTGGATTTGTCTCATCAAGAAAATAAACATTCCCACGATTAAAAGAAGCGGTAAGTAGTTCAGCAAAAATTGCTGTACAGAATTTGAATCGGCATTTTCATAATTAGGCAGAAGATGAGTTCCGTTCTTCTCACCAATTTCGCGAACGAGCTTAAATCCTTCGCTGTCGGTATTACCATTGATATTAAAAAACTTGCTACCTTTGTAATCAGCTGCAAATTCATCTTTAATCTCGCCGGAGATTTCTTTGGCTTCGGTTCGAAAGGTAACTGATTTTACTTTTTTGTTTTCAAGAGCCTCGATGAATTTTTGATAGTTAAAATCCTCGATTGTACTCTGCCTGCGATGCTGAAACATTTGGTAAAACACCAATCCCGCAACAATTAAGACAGCCCACAGCGCGAGAGTTTTTTGGGTAGATTTCATTATGACTCCTTCATGACTTTAACATGACTTGAACACAGCTTTAACTTCATTCCTCATTCAACCGATCCATCGATCAAATATCCACACAGATCAAATACAAGATTTTATTTACCAAAACATTTACCAGCAATTCACCAGCTACAAATCTTGTATCCATTTTTAATGCCAATCACAAAACCGCTTTAAGAATAACATGCCTGAAGAGCGACGAAAAGAAACTTTACGAGACAAAAAAGTCTAAATTATCGGGGCCTCAACACATACTCTCTTCACATAACAAAGATTGAGAGTTGGCATCCCGACCAGTCGATGATCCAATTTTCGATCCAAACCCTGACCCAAATCTCACCCGCCCGCATTGAGCCTCTCTTATTTCAAAAGAACTCAAAATAAAGCCCCCAAAATTTGATCAACAAGACCAAGCTGGGCCAAATACAGGACAAGCCAAAGTCGAGTCTCGGTTAAAAGTCCTTCTTGAAATCAGCTCAAACAACGCACAAAAATTTGCTTTGCGTCAGCTTGCCATTCACAACCCGCTACAATGAATTTGAGTTGCTTTCGATTTGTGTCAAGGCGTTTACAGATCTCTTGGACCATATTCTGCGAATAATTTTGGATCTGATTCTTCAAAAGCAAACTCACAATTTTCTCATTTTGCTGCAATCGATTCAGAGCTCGAAACTCCTCACGATTCAGACTCCGCTCATAAAGACTATCCCTTCGCTTCACATGACTTTCGCTCACGAGGAGTTCAAGAGAGCGAGCAAATGCTTTATTTGATCCTGGTCGCTTTTTCTCAAGTTCCTTGATCCAAATATGGCGAATCCAGTTGCGCAGATAATGGACGTCTCGATTGCTGGGATCATCGAGATAGGATATTTTCTTATATTCAAGATAAGCTTGCATTTCATTGGGCCAATGACCCAAAAGGGGACGTAACTTTTTGCCTCGTTCGAGCGGCATGGACTCAAGCCCTCGAGTTCCGGTGCCGCGAATGAGACGAATCAGCCTGGTCTCAAATAAATCCTGGGCATGATGGCCGTAGGCCACATAATCGAAATGATTTTCAATGCGCATTTTTTCTAACAGATGAGCGCGCGCCTTTCTTAAAGCCTCCTCACTCTGCTTGTTCTGACTTGAAGTTTCAAGTTCAGCGCTCATTTTGGAATCAAATTTTTGAGTCAAAAACTGTAGAGAATATTCTTGAGCATATTCTCGAGCAAATTTCTGCGCGCGATCGCGATAAGAATTCTTGATTTCTTCTTCACTTTCACCGTGATGAATATGAGCAATTCCCAACTCAAGATTGAGACGAGATTTCATTTCCACCAGGAGACTTAAAAGCGCACAAGAATCCCTCCCCCCCGAGAAGGCCACCAAAATTTTCTTTCCTTTAAAATGAGAAAGTTTTAAGGATATTTGATACGCCAAAGGCGTGAGTTTCTTTTTCGCTAAATCCATCTCTTCAATCATCGAATTCGCAGCGGGATTTGTCACAGCTTTTACCAAGCTGTAAAAGTTTTTGACACCCTCCGTAGTGCCTCGTTCAGCCAGGTCGCTAGGCGAGCAAGGCCCAACGTGGCACGTCGATTGCTCCCTTAGTCTTTATGCTTAAGCTTATGAAAAATTCAAGAATTTCTGGCACTCTGATTTTGTGTCTTATTGTGCTTTTTGGAGCAGCAGCACCCGCTGTGGAATCACAAAATTTAATCTTGAATGACGCCGCTCATGGTCCAATTGCCAAAAGCAAGGCCCTTGAGCTCTTAAAGAAAACACGTGAAAGTCAAAAAGATCAACTGACGAAATTTGATCAAGATATCAAAGCTAAAATTGCTGAAACTCAAGCCATGCAAATCAATTCATCAAGTACAGCTCAGGAGCGAGCCTTTGAAAATAAATTATTGAGTTATGGTGAGAGTCTGCGCGCCCTATCTGCCAAGCGATCTGAACTCCTGCTCAAACAAAAATTTATCGATCAGCTCATGTTTCAGATTGATTCGAAATGGAATGGAACAGCTTTGCGGCCCTTTCTCGAGCATGCACTTTTAGACATGGCTCTCAGTGAAATGACTGATCCCGCACCGAATTTCAATCAGGCTATTTTTGACAGCTATGTCAGTATTGGTATCCGCGAAATTCCTGAACCCACTGAGGATTTAATCAGCTTTACGATTGCCTATCTGAATTTTTCAGGAGTTTCAAAACCAAAGTCTCCTCTGGCGTTTATGAATGTTCGCAGCTACTCGAACGGCACGAAGAGCGTGAGTGCGAAGTTATCCAAAGCTGAGGGCATTAATAAACTCATCGAACACCGTCTTAAAGTGATTGAGGAGCTGAAAACGCCCGAAA
>JACXTT010015036.1_pt1 | contig 10066 bp, 9 predicted proteins | sample 9270951 | NCBI WGS metagenome assembly JACXTT01 (sample SAMN15532306, study PRJNA645909) | rock metagenome | isolation source: weathered quartz diorite | place: Puerto Rico | collected 2017-06-21
GTCGGTCTTGTTGACGTGCTGCCCGCCCGCACCGCTCGCGCGGTACGTGTCGATCCGCAGGTCGTTCTCGTCGATGTCGACATCGCCGTCATCGGGGAGCAGGGGCGCGACGACGACCTTCGCAAACGCGGTGTGCCGGCGGTGCCCGGCATCGAACGGGGAGAGACGCCCAAAGCGGTGCCCCCCGCGCCTCCCCCTGCGCCCGCCCTACGCCGTCCCCCCCCTCCCCAGATAACGGCGTGTAGGAAATGGAGGGGAAGGACCTGCGGATGAAAACGAACCGGGCGAGGGGTGCGGGCGGGAAGCACGGCAACAAGACCGACTCCGCGGTCCGGATCACGCACCTCCCGACCGGGATCGTCGTCCAGTGCCAGAACGAGCGGTCGCAGATGTCGAACAAGCAGACGGCGATGCGGATCCTGCGCTCACGGCTCGCCGAGCTGCAGGAGGAGCAGCGCGAGGCGGAACTGGCCCGCGAGCGCGGCGCTGCGCAGGACATCGGCTTCGGAAGTCAAATCCGCTCCTACGTGCTGCACCCGTACCAGCTCGTCAAGGACCACCGCACCGACTTCGAGGTCGGGAACGCGCAGGGCGTCCTCGACGGCAATCTGGACGGTTTCATCCGCGAATACCTCTTGACCAAGGCCGCCGGCGAGGGCAGCGGCTAGGCCGGGCCCGAAGGGTGGCAGCGAGACATGTCAGCTACACTGGAGCCTCACCTCGAGCCGGAGCGCCCTCCACGGGCGCGACCAGGACCTGATTCGGTGCGGGACGCGCAGGTCAAGGACGACGACCTCGACATGATCGACACATCTTCGACTGCGGTTGCCGAACGAGAGATCGAGGTGCCCTCGACACCGGTGGCGGCTGCATCCGGCTCGGCGATGATCGTGTTCGAGGACGTGCACAAGGTGTACGAGCCTCGCGTGACGGCGCTCGACGGCGTCTCGTTCACGATCGACAAGGGCGAGTTCGTCTTCATCGTCGGCGCGTCCGGCTCCGGCAAGTCGACGATCATCCGGCTCCTACTCAAGGAGATCGAGCCCAGCGAGGGTCGCATCGTCGTCGGCGGCCGCGACCTGACGCGGCTGAAGCGCTCGCAGGTGCCGCTACTGCGCCGCAACCTCGGCTGCGTCTTCCAGGACTTCAAGCTGCTGCCGAACCGCACGGCGGCCGAGAACGTCGCCTATGCGCTCAAGGTCCAGGGCGAGACGAGCTCCGACATCCGCAAGAAGGTGCCCGACGTGATGAACATGGTCGGGCTCTCGCACAAGATGAACTCGCGACCCGACGAGCTCTCGGGCGGGGAGCAGCAGCGTGTCTCGATCGCCCGTGCGGTCGTCAACCATCCACCGTTGCTCATCTGCGACGAGCCGACCGGCAACCTCGATCCCGACACGTCCGTCGGGATCATGCAGCTGCTCTACACGATCAATCGCGCCGGCACGACCGTGCTGATGGTGACCCACGACCGGGAGATGGTGGACAAGATGCGCCGGCGCGTGATCGCCCTCGACAAGGGGCGCCTTGCCCGCGACGAGCGCCGCGGAGGCTACGAGTCCGAATGAGGCGGCTCCGGCTCGTGCTCGCCGAGGCGCTGCGCTCGCTGGGCGCAAACCTCTCGACGACCGTGGCCTCGACGATGACGGTCCTCCTCGGGATGTTCCTGCTCGGGCTCTTCGTCCTGCTCGGGACGTGGGTCTTGTCCTGGTCCGACCACGTGAAGCGCCAGCTCGAGGTGAAGGTGTGGTTCACGAACAAGCCCACGAACGCACAGGTGCGTGAGGTGCGGACCTATCTCGCAGGCCAGGTCGTCGCCGGCCGGGTCAAGGAGTACCGCTTCATCACTGCCGCGGAGGGGCTCAAGCGCGCGAAGAAGATTTATCCCGACTACGTGAACGAGGTCGTCTCGAACCCGATCCCGGCGGAGTACGAGGTGACGCCCATGCACGCCGAGAACGTGAAGGCGGTCGCGGCCGGCATCCGCAGGCAGCATTTCCGCGGCGTCGACGAGGTCCAGGACGGGAAGCAGACCTCGAAGCGGATCCTGGAGGTGGCGAAGTGGATCTGGTGGGTCTTCCTCGTCGCCGTGATCATCCTGCTCGTCACGTCGACGCTCCTGATCGGGAACACGATCAGGCTGTCGATCTTCTCGAGACGACGTGAGATCGAGGTGATGAAGCTCGTCGGGGCGACGAACTGGTTCGTCCGCGGTCCGTTCGTGCTGGAGGGCTTGATCTGCGGGTTGCTCGGGTCGCTCGCGGCGATCGTCCTCCTGCTGCTCGGCCGGATCGGCTGGAACGCCGTGGTCAACTTCGACAAGTCGACCGACGTGCGGGCGCTCTCGTTCTCGCTGACGGCGCTGATCCTGGTCGGCGTCGGTCTCGGCGTCGGCGCGGTCGGCTCCGGCCTGACCATGCGCCGCTTCCTCAGGATCTGACCTGAGCAAGCGAGGGCGTCGCGCGCGCCGCACGCTGCGGCACGAGCCGCGCCGCCGCACGAGCGGTGCCGTGCGTGCTGCCGTGCGCCGGGCGGAGAGCGGCATCGAGATCCTCCTCCCCGAGCGCCGTCGCGACCCGGAGTCGGTGGTGGCGCACCTCGGCCCGACCAATTCCGGCAAGACCCATCACGCGCTGGAGTTCCTCAAAGAGCGGGGGAGGGGCGTGTATGCGGGGCCGCTGCGCATGCTCGCGCAGGAGGCGTACCGCAGGCTCGCAGCCGAGATCGGCGAGCAGCATGTGGGGCTCGTCACGGGCGAGGAACGCGTCAACGAGTCCGCGCCGATCATCTGTTGCACCGTCGAGATGGCGCCCTCGAGCGGCGAGGTGCTCGTGCTCGACGAGGTGCAGTGGGCGGACGACGACGAGCGCGGCTCAGCGTGGACCCGTCTCCTGCTCGGCGGTGACTACCGCCACATCCTCCTACTGGGCGCGCTCGACGCCGAGCCGCTCGTGCGCCACGCGTTCCCGCAGGTCGAGGTCAAGGTGTTCGAGCGGAAGCTGCCGCTCGAGTGGATCGACGCCGTCTCGCTGCGCGCGCTGCGTCCGGGCACGGTCGTTGTCGCCTTCAGTCGGAAAGCGGTGCTCGCGCTCGCGGGCGAGGTGAACCGGCTCCATCCCGGCCGGGTGGCGGTCCTCTACGGCGCGATGCCGCTTGCGTCGCGCCGCGAGGAGATCGATCGCTTTCTGGTGGGAAGCGCCGACATCGCCGTCGCCACCGACGTTCTCGGTCACGGCGTGAACCTCCCGTGCGAGACGCTGCTCTTTGCAGAGACGACGAAGTTCGACGGCGAGGCGCGGCGAGACCTGTTGCCGTGGGAGCTCGCCCAGATCGCAGGCCGGGCCGGGCGTTTCGGGCTGGTCGAACGAGGTCATGTGGGCGTGCTGGCGGGTCTCGCCTGGGCGCATGCCGACCCCGTTCTCGTCGAGTCGGCGCTCGAGCCCCACATCGCGCTTCCGGGTGGACACCGCGGCTACAGAGTCGTCGACGAAGCACGCATCAGGCCCAGGCTCGCCGACCTCGGTATCGAGGACCCGCGTGACCTCGACGCGGCGCTCTCGGCCTGGCACCGCGTGGCGACCCGCGAGTGGGCGTACGAGAGCTGGCTTGCCGTCGAGTCGCTGGTGCCGATCCGGGGCCGTCTCGCGGCCGTGCAGAAGAGGCTCGTCGAGCGGCGCCGGCGGCTCTCGCTCGAGGACACGTGGACGCTCGTCAACGCACCCGTCGACGAGGATCATGTCGACCTGCTCGCGACGCTCGCGCTCGCGCTGGCCGGGGACAACGCCCAGCGGCCGCTGATCGCGATCCTGCTCGACCCGCTGCGTCTGCGGGACGCGTCGCTGGAGGAGGCTGAGCAGGCAGGACGTGTGGCGAGCATCCTCCGCTGGTTCGCCTTGCAGTACCCGGATGTCGGCGGCGTCACGATCGAGCGTGCCGCCGAGCTCGAGGAGGCTGCCGCCGCCCGCGTTGTCGCGCGCCTCCAGGCCGAGGTGGCCGCCCCCACCGTCGGCCGCTGCCGCTCCTGCGGTGCGACGTGTGCGCCGTGGTATCCGCTCTGCGACCGTTGCTTCGCAAGGTCACGGTGAGCTCCGAGCGCGTCCTCAGCACCCGCGACCTCAACCGGGCGCTGCTCGCGCGCCAGCTGCTGCTCGACCGCTCGCGGCTCCCGCTCACCCGCGTCCTCGAACAGGTCGCCGGGTTGCAGACCCAGTACGCGCCGTCCGGGTACATCGGCCTCTGGTCGAGACTCGCCGCGTTCAAGCTCGACGACCTGACGCGCGCGCTCGAGCGCCGCCGCGCCGTGCAGGCGACGCTGATGCGCTCGACGATCCACATGGTGTCGGCCCGCGATTTCTGGCTCTTTGCCAACGGGTTGCGGCGGAGCAGGGAGGAGTGGTGGCACCGCACGCACCGGAAGCGCCTCGGCGACATCGACATGGCGGCCGTCGCGGAGAGCGTACGCGAGGCCCTGGGTGATGGTGTCCGGCATCGGGACGAGCTGATCGAGATCTGCCGCCTGTTTCGACCAGACGATGGGACGGCGGTCTGGAACGGGCTGGCGCTCGAGCTCGTGCGCGTGCCGCCGTCGGGCACGTGGGAACGGCGACGGGCTGATCTCTACGCGTCGGCGGAGTCGTGGCTGGGGCCGTCGATCGGTGATGAGAAAACCGGTCTGGAGCTTCTGCTGCGGCGCTATCTCGGCGGATTCGGCCCGGCGCCACTCGCCGACGCCGCCAATTGGGCGGGAGTGCAGACGGGAACGCTCCGGCCAGTGGCGGAACGCATGCGGTTACGGATCTTTCAGGATGAGCAGGGCAAGGAGCTGCTCGATCTGCCGAGGGCGCCGCTTCCCGGCGGCAATGCCCCGGCGCCTCCGCGGTTCCTGCCCACCTGGGATGCCACCCTCCTCGTTCATGCACGGCGGACGCAGATCCTGCCGGAGCGGTTCCGGCCGCTCGTGTTCGACGTCAGGACGCCCCATTCGCTGCCGACGTTTCTCGTCGACGGCGCCGTCGCAGGGAGCTGGCGGGTCGAGACGAGTGCTCGCAAGGCGACGCTCGTGCTCGAGCCTCTCGAGCGGCTCCGCCCCGGTGATCGTGCGGCGTTGCGCACGGAGGCCGAGGGGCTCGTGCGGCTCGTCGAGCCGGCCGCGACGTCCCACGCGGTGCGGGGGTAACTTCCGCGGATGGCCAGACCGACCGGGACGAAGCTGATCGCCGACAACCGCCGCGCGCGGCACGACTACGAGCTGCTCGACCGCGTCGAGGCGGGTCTGGCGCTGACCGGCACGGAGGTGAAGTCGCTGCGCGAAGGCCGCGTGCAGCTCGGCGGCGCCTACGGCGACGTGCGCGGGTCGGAGATCTGGCTCGTCGGTGCCTCGATCGCGGATTACGCGGCGGGGTCAGTCGGAGCACACACCCCCGAGCGCGACCGGAAGCTGCTGCTGCACCGCCGCGAGATCGACGACCTCGCGGCCAAGGTGCACGAGAAGGGCCTGACGCTCGTGCCCACGCGCCTCTACTTCAAGGACGGCCGCGTCAAGGTCGAGCTTGCTCTCGCCCGCGGCAAGGAGCGCGGCGACAAGCGGCGTGCAATCGCCGATCGCGACGCGCAGCGCCAGATCGAGCGGGCGATCAAGAGCCGCCGCTGAGCGGCCCGCGGACTATCACGAAGCCCGGTTCGAGCACGTAGCCGTGGCGCGTGTTGAGCCGGCGGATCGGCTCGTTCCGCTCCTCGTTTATCGTGTGCAGCCGCCGGTAGCCGTTCGCCTTCGCCCACGCGATCTGCGTTCGCTTGAGTGCCCCGGCGACGCCACGTCCGCGCCACGCCCGCTTGACACCGGTGAGGTCGTGCCAGGCGACGTCGCCACCGCCGCGTGAGATCGAGAGCTTCGCGTAGCCGACGACGTCGACGCCCGAGACCGCGATGAACGTTGCGTCCGAGCGGTCACCGGCGCCCTGCATGTCGTTGGCGAGCCACTTCTCGAACGGTGGTAGCACCGCATCTTCCTCTCCGGGGATGTCGGGTGATGCCTCGCGATACACGTCGTAGACGCCTCGGATGAGATCTGGTCTCTCGGCCCAGGCGACGATGTCGACGCCGGGGGGCGGATCGGCAGCGGGAATCATCGCCGTCGTCAGGTCGAGTGCCATGATCGAGTTGCGTCCGACCTCGAAGAACCCGCGCGTTCCCGCCCACGCAAGACTCGGAGCATCTTCGGTGTAGACGCTGGCGGTTGCACGCTCGCAACCGTTCCCACCAAGCCACTCGCCGAGGCGTGCGAGCAGGGTCGCGCCCGTGCCTCGGCGTCGAGCTCCTTCAAGGACATGGACGTCGAGATGACCTTCGCCAGGCGGCGAGTGCCAGCCGGTGATCCCGAGACCCGAGCCGACGACGACATCGCCGTCGACGGCGAGCAGCGACACCATGTCGGTAGCCTGGCTACGCCAGTCGACGAAGTCCTCGGGCGAGAGCGGATCATGGGCCCAGTTCGTGTTCCGAACTGCGACGAACGCTGCGAGCTGGTCCTCGTCGATCTCGCGGATCTCGACCACGGCAGTAGTTTGGCGCGCTGCGGGCCGAGGAGTAGGCTCGAAGCGCCTCCGGGCAGAAAGGAGACGCTCACGTGCGACACGTCGCGCTCACCGTCAACGGCGAGCATCGCGAGCTCGAGCTGGAGCCCCGCGAGCTGCTCGTCTACGTTCTTCGCGAAAGACTCGGCCTGACGGGGACGACCGTCGGGTGTGACACATCCTCGTGCGGCAGCTGCACGATTCTGATCGACGGGGAGTCCGTCAAGTCATGCACCGTGCTCGGGGTTCAGGCCGACGGGCACGAGATCACGACCATTGAGGGGCTGGCCACGAACGGCTCCCTGCACGCCGTGCAGCAGGCGTTCCACGAGCATCACGCGCTCCAGTGCGGCTACTGCACGCCAGGCATGGTGATGGCGGCCGTGTCGCTGATCGAGGAGGGCGAGGCCGGCAGCGAAGCGGCGATCAGGGAGGGCCTCGAAGGCAACCTCTGCCGCTGCACCGGCTACCACAACATCGTGAAGGCGGTTGCGGCGGCGGCGGGAGCGCCGTCATGAGCGCGGTCACCGAAACCGGTTCCACGACCTACGTCGGCTCGCCCGTCAAGCGCAAGGAGGATGCCGCGCTTCTGACCGGCCGCGCCAACTGGGTCGACAACATGACGCTGCCGGGGATGGTCTGGATGGCTGTGGTGCGAAGCCCGTACGCGCACGCGCGGGTGAAGGGCGTCGACCTCGCGGCGGCACGAGCTGCCGAAGGTGTCGTGGCAGCGTTCTCGGGCGCCGACCTCGAGGCGGACTGGAAGGCCGGCATGCCGTGCGCCTGGCCCGTCACCGAGGACATGAAGAACGGCACCCACCGCCCGCTCGCGACCGACAAGGCCCGGTATCAGGGCGACGGCGTCGCCGTCGTTCTCGCCGACTCGCGGGTCGCGGCGAAGGACGCGGCGGAGCTTGTCGAGGTCGACTACGAGCCGCTCCCGGCGGCGGTCGACGTCGAGGCGGCTGCACGGGACGGTTCGCCCCTCGTCCACGACGAGCTCGGCACCAATGTCAGCTACGTCTGGAAGCTCGAGTCGGGCGAAGTTGACGCCGCGTTCGCAAACGCCGCCGCCACCGTCAAGGAGCGCTACTACCACCCGCGCCTGATCCCGACGGCGATGGAGCCGCGCGGCGTCGTCGTGCAGCCGAATCCGGCGACCGGCGACGCGACGATGTGGTCGGCGACACAGATCCCACACATCCTGCGCCTGCTCGCGGCGGCGACGGTGGGGATGCCCGAGTCGAAGCTCCGTGTCGTCGCACCCGACGTCGGCGGCGGCTTCGGCTCGAAGCTCGACGTCTACGCGGAGGAGCTGCTCGCACTCGCGCTCGCCCGGCGGCTGGGCAGGCCCGTCAAGTGGACGGAGGAGCGCTCCGAGGGGTACGTCGCCACGATCCACGGCCGCGACGTCGTCCAGGAAATGGAGTACGCCGCCGGCCCGGACGGGAGGATCATGGCGGTCCGGGTGAGCCTCACCGCCTCGATGGGGGCGTATCTCCAGCTCGTCACGCCCGGTATTCCGCTGCTCGGCGCCTGGCTCTACGCCGGCGCCTACGACATCCCGGCGTACAGCTTCACGTGCACCGGTGTGTTCACGAACACGACGCCGACCGACGCCTACCGCGGCGCCGGACGGCCCGAGGCGACGATGGCGGTCGAGCGCGCGATGGACGCCCTGGCGCGCGCGCTCGATGTCGACCCGGTGGAGTTGCGACGCCGCAACTTCATCGCGGAGTTCCCGAAGACGATCTCGTCCGGTCTCACGATCGATGCCGGCGACTACGCGGCGTCTCTGGACAGGTGCGTGGACATGCTCGACTACGAGGGGCTGCGCGCCGAGCAGGAGGGCCGCCGCGAGCGCGGCGACACCCGACTCCTCGGGATCGGCTTCTCGACGTACAACGAGATGTGCGGTCTGGCTCCATCGCGGATCCTGGGCGCGATCCGGTACGCCGCCGGCGGCTGGGACACGGCGACGGTGCGCTGTCTGCCGACGGGATCGATCCAGGTGATCACAGGCACGTCCCCGCACGGTCAGAGCCACGAGACGGCGTGGGCGCAGATCGCCGCAGACCTCCTCGGCTACGGCATCGACGAGGTCGAGGTCCTCCACGGCGACACGGCGTTCTCGCCGCTTGGTCTCGACACGTATGGCAGCCGCAGCCTTCCGGTGGGAGGAGTCGCGCTCTGGCACGCGAGCCAGAAGGTGATCGAGAAAGCGCGTCAGATCGTGGCGCACCAGCTGGAGGTGTCCGGCGACGACCTCGAGTACGCCGCGGGCACGTTCACGGTCAAGGGCTCACCCGACAAGACGATGACGGTCAAGGAGGCGTCCTGGGCGGCATTCGCCGCCCACAACCTCCCGGACGGCATGGAGCCCGGGCTCGAGGCGATGGCCGTCTACGACCCCCCGAACTTCTCGTGGCCGGGCGGCGCCCACGCGGCCGTCGTCGAGATCGACGTCGAGACGGGTGACGCCCGCCTCGTCCGCTACGTCGCGGTCGACGACGTCGGCACGATGGTCAACCCGCTGATCGTGGAGGGCCAGGTCCACGGCGGTATCGCGCAGGGCGTTGCCGCCGCGCTCTACGAGGAGGGGCGCTACGACGAGGACGGCAACCTGCAGACCGCCAACCTCCTCACGTACCTCGTCCCGTCGGCGCACGAGCTGCCGTCGTTCGAGCTCGACTCGACGACCACGCCGAGCCCGACGAACCCACTGGGCGTCAAGGGGGTGGGGGAGACGGGGACGATCGCGGCCGGTGCGGCGGTGATGAATGCCGTCATCGACGCCCTTGCGCATCTCGGAGTCACCGATGTCCCGATGCCGGCCACGCCCGAGCGTGTCTGGCGCGCGATCGAGGAGGCGAAGCAGTGATTCCCGCAGCGTTCGACTACGAGGTCGCAGAGAGCATCGACCATGCGATCGAGCTTCTCGGCGCGGACGGCGACGCGAAGCTGCTGGCGGGCGGGCATTCGTTGATACCCGCGCTACGGCTCCGTATCGCCCGGCCGTCGAAGCTCGTCGACATCGGCCGGCTCGGCGATCTCTCGTACGTGCGAGACGCCGGGACGCAGCTGGCGATCGGCGCCCTGACGAGGCACAAGGCCGTCCGTGACGACCCGCTCCTGCAGGAGCACTGCCCCATCGTGTCGACGACGGCGGGGATGATCGGCGACCCCCAGGTACGGCATCGCGGCACGATCGGCGGCTCGCTCGCGCACGGCGATCCAGCGTCCGATCTGCCCGCGGTGATGCTCGCCCTTGGCGCCGAGATGACGATCCGCGGTGCAGGCGGTGACCGCACGGTCCCGGCCGCCGGCTTCTTCACGGGTGTCTTCGAGACGGCGGTCGGCGCAGGGGAGGTGCTGACAGAGATCCGGGTGCCGAAGCTCGCTGCGTCCACCGGCTGGTCGTATCTCAAGCTCAACCGGCGAGCGCAGGACTGGGCGACGGTCGGCGTCGCCGCGCTCGTCCACCGCGACAACGG
>JACXTT010015037.1_pt1 | contig 10066 bp, 9 predicted proteins | sample 9270951 | NCBI WGS metagenome assembly JACXTT01 (sample SAMN15532306, study PRJNA645909) | rock metagenome | isolation source: weathered quartz diorite | place: Puerto Rico | collected 2017-06-21
TTCGAGATGAAGCAGCTCGTGCGCGAGACCGGCGCGGCCGTGATCTGGATCAGCCATGACCTGGCCGTGGTCAAGGACCTGGTCGACCGCGTCTGCGTGATGTACGCCGGCCGCGTGGTGGAGCAGGGCCCGGTGGCGGACATCATCCAGCGACCGATGCATCCCTACACGCGTGGCCTGCTCGATTCGCTGCCCGCCCATGGCACGCGCGGGCGAACCTTGCGCGCGATCCCTGGCGCGGCGCCGGCGCTGCATGCCTTGCCGCCCGGTTGCGCCTTCGCGCCGCGCTGCACGCGGGCCAGTGACCGTTGCGCACAGGCACCACTCGAAGTTTCCGTGCGTGGCCGGTCGCTGCGCTGCGTTCACCCCCTGGAGGCGGCATGACTGTCCTGCTTGAAGCGCGCCATCTGCAGAAGAGTTTCTCGCCCAAGCCCGGCTTGCTCAGCCGGATGACCCGCCAGCCGCGCGCGCGGCAGGTAGTGCATGCCGTCAACGATATCTCGCTGCAGGTCCGCAAGGGCGAAGTGCTGGGCGTGGTAGGGGAGTCCGGCTGCGGCAAGTCCACGCTGGGCCGCATGCTGGCCGGGCTGCTTGCGCCGAGTGCCGGCGACATGCTGTGGGAAGGGGAACGCGCCGATACGGCCACTGCCTCATACCACCTGGCCGTGCAGATGGTGTTCCAGAATCCCTATGCATCGCTCAACCCGCGCCTGCGTATCGGCCAGGCGATCACGGAAGGCGCGCTGCATCACGGGCTGATTGGGCGCGGACAGGCAGCGGCGTTTGCGCGTGACATGCTGTCGATGGTCGGGCTCGATGCGTCCTATGCCGAGCGCTATCCGCACGAGTTCTCGGGCGGCCAGCGCCAGCGCGTGGCCATTGCGCGGGCGCTGGCGCTGCAGCCGCGCCTGGTGGTCTGCGATGAGGCCGTGTCCGCGCTCGATGTCTCGGTGCAGGCACAGGTCATCAACCTGTTCATGGACCTGCGCCGGCAACAGGACCTGACCTACGTCTTCATCAGCCACAACCTCGCGGTGGTAGAGCACATGTCGGACCGGGTGGTCATCATGTACCTGGGCCGCATCGTCGAGATGGGCGATGCGCGCACGGTCTTTGCCGAGCCCGGCCATCCCTACACGCGCGCCCTGCTAGCCGATGCGCCGCGGCTCGACGGCAGTGCCGCGAGCCACCAGCCGATCCGGGGCGAACTGCCAAGCCCGCTTGCACCGCCGTCAGGCTGCGCGTTCCATCCGCGCTGCCCGCACGCGAGAGCGCGGTGCGCGGCCGAGGTGCCGCTGTTGCGCGATATCGGTGGCGGCCGCCTGTCGGCGTGCCACCTCAATGAACCAGGCCACATGAAAGCGGCCTGATCGCGCGCTGCCCGGGGGGCGGCGCATTTCCACGGGATTGCCGCACGGCATCCGCTCTGGTCATCGGCGCGGAGGGCGGCGCTCGCGCTTTGTTCCGCGCGGGCGCATTGCGGTGGGTTGATTCAAAAAAGGGAGAGGGAGAACAGCATGAAGTCATACAGTCTGGTCGGGCGAGCGTGCCTGGGTGGCGCGCTGCTCGCGGCGTCGGCCGGCGCGCATGCCGCGTTGACGCTCTATGGCCGCGTCGATACGGATATCGAATATCAGCGCGGTCCGCGCGGCAACGCCGCGCAGATGGTGGACAACGCGTCGCGCTGGGGCATGCGCGGCAATGAGGACCTCGGCGGTTCTCTGCGCGCGGATTTCGGTCTGGAGCAGGGTTTCCAGGCAGACAACGGCACAGCCACCAACCCGCAGTTCCGCAATGCCTACGTGGGCCTGAGCGGAGTCTTCGGCGCCTTTGCGCTGGGCCGGCTCGATTCGGCGACCCCGGTTGGCTCGCCGATCTACTCGCAGATTACGCAGAACGTGGATTTCGTCATCCACGATGCCGGCGCCACCGCCATCGGCACCAAGGTGCTGAACGCGCGCAACCGCGTGTCGAACGCGCTCGGCTACGCGACGCCGGATTTCGGGGGCTTCTCGCTGCGCGCCCGTATCAACCTCGCCGGACCGGATCCGGCCACGCCCAATGCCCCTTCGCCGGTGAAGGCCGAGGACGATTTCCGCCAGTACGACACCGGGCTCAACTATGCCTCGGGCAACTTCTCGGCGGGTCTGGGCTACTCGCGCGATGCCAAGACCGGCGGGCTGGTCGCGAACGACTTCCGCGACAAGGTGCAGGCTACGGCCGCCTATGACTTCAAGGTCGTCAACGTGTACGGCGTGTACGGGCGTGATCGCTACGTCGGCACGGCCAGCACCCGCACCGACGTTCGCTACTGGCTGGCCGGCTTCACCGTCCCGTACGGGCTGCACAGCGTGACCGCGAACTACATGGAGCGCGACGTGCAGAACAGCACCAGCGGCAGGCTGCGCAAGGCACAGGCCGGCTATGGCTATCGCCTGAGCAAGCGCACGCTGCTGTACGTCTTCGTCGACTACGAAGACGGCAACAACCGCAAGGCCGGCGATACCGTCATCACCTACGGCGTCGGCATCCAGCACAAGTTCTGAGCGGGCCCGCGCCGCGCCGTCAACTCGTTTCCGTCTGTCTGTTCCATGTCTGATCCCTACACCCTGATCGAACCTGCCGTCGCTGCATTGCCGCTGGTGGTGGACTCTCCTCACAGCGGTCTCCATCACGACGAGATCCTGCCGATGTCGGCCACGCCGGACGAGCTGCTGAGCGGCTGGGACGCCTATGTCGACGAACTGTTCGGCCATGCGCCCCAGGTGGGAGGCACGCTGCTGCACGCGCGCTTCCCGCGCTGGCTGGTGGATGCCAACCGCGCGCGCGATGACCTCGATCCCGATCTGCTGGAAGGGCAGATGCCGTATCCGCTGCGGCCCAGCGACAAGGCCCGGCGCGGCATGGGCGTGCTGCGCCGGCTGGCGCTGCCGGGCGTGCCGGTCTATGCGTGCAAGCTGCCGGCGGTATTCGCCGAACAGCTGCTGCAACGGTACTACGATCCCTACCATGCGGCGATCGCCGGCCTGCTCGATGCGCGGCACGCGCGCTTCGGCGCGGTCTGGCATATCGACGGCCATTCGATGAAGTCGCGCGGCAATGCGATGAATATCGACAACGGCAACGTGCGGCCCGACTTCGTGGTCAGCAACCGCGACGGCGGGACCTGTTCGGGGGCGTTTATCGAGGTCGTGGCGGACAGCCTGCGCGGGCTCGGCTACACGGTGTCGGTCAACTGGCCCTACAAGGGCGCCGAGCTGGTCCAGGCGTATTCGGACCCCGCGCGCGGCCGGCACAGCCTGCAGATCGAGATCAATCGCGCGCTCTATCTGGACGAGGCCCGCTTTGCGCGCCACGCAGGGTTTGCGACGCTGCGCGGGCACCTCGACCAGATGCTGGAAGCCGTGGCGGCGTATGTGCGCAGCGAGGTGGCGGCGCTCAGATGACCTTGGCCGGATTCATCAGGCCCTGCGGGTCCAGCGCCTGCTTGATCGCACGCATCATGGCCAGCTCTACCTCGCTCTTGTAGAGGCGGTTCTCCTCGCGCTTGAGCTGGCCCAGGCCATGCTCGGCGGAGATCGAGCCGCCGTGCGAATGCACGCTGTCATGGACGATGCGGTTGACGGCGTCCTGGTTGCCCAGGAAGGCGTCATGGTCCACGCCGGCCGGTGGCGACACGTTGTAGTGCAGGTTGCCGTCGCCTAGGTGGCCGAAGGTCACCATGCGCGCGCCCGGGAACGACACCTGCAGCAGCGCATCGGTGGTCTCGATGAAATCGGCCACGCGCGACACGGGCACGGCAATATCGTGCTTGATGTTCTTGCCTTCCTCGACCTGCGCGAGCGGAATGTGTTCACGCAGGTTCCAGAAATCGCGCGACTGCTGCACGGATTCCGCCACCGCGGCATCGACGGCCACGCCGGCATCGAAGGCGACCTGCATGAGCTTTTCAAAGATGGCGCGCGCGTGGTCCTCGCCTTCGCTGTCGGAAAGCTCCATCAAAACGAGCTGCGGGTGTACGTCCGCAAACGGGTAGCGCAACTGCGGGAAATGCGTGGTGACGAGCTGCATGCTCAGCGCCGACATCAGCTCGAAGCCGGTCAGCATGGCGCCCGCGTGCGACTGCGCGATGGCCAGCAGCGCCAAGGCGGCGCGCGGGCTTGCCACGGCCGCCAGCGCGGTGACGCTGGCGCGCGGCAGCGGGAACAGCTTCATGACGGCGGCTGTGATGATGCCGAGCGTGCCTTCCGCGCCGATAAATAGGTCGCGCAGGTCGTAGCCGGTGTTGTCCTTGCGCAGTCCGCGCAGGCCATGCCAGATCTCGCCCCTGGGCGTCACGACTTCGAGCCCCAGGCAGAGTTCGCGCGTATTGCCGTAGCGCAGCACCGCGGTGCCGCCCGCATTTGTGGACAGGTTGCCGCCGATCGTGCAACTCCCCTCGGCCGCGAGGCTCAGCGGAAACAGCCGGCCGTGCTCGCGCGCCACGTCCTGCAGGTGCTGCAGGACCACGCCGGCTTCGACGGTGATGGTGTTGTTGAGCGGGTCGACGTGCCGCACGCGGTTCAGCCGCTGCAGCGAAATCACCACGGAATCGGCGGTGGCCGGCGTCGCGCCGCCGCACAGGCCGGTATTGCCGCCCTGCGGCACCACGGCGATCCGGTGCGCATGGCAGGCATGGACGGCGGCCGCCACTTCCTCGGTACTACCCGGGCGCAGCACGGCGATGGCATCGCCGGTGTAGCGCTTGCGCCAGTCCGTGAGGTAGGGTGCCTTGTCGGCGGCGTCGGTCAGCACCTGCTGGGGGCCGAGCGCCGCGCGGCAGAGTTCGAGGAAGGAGGCGTGGTGCGAAGCGGGCATGTGGTGTCCTGAATGCGGCTACTTGCCGGCGGATTTGCCGGACGGGGCGGCCTTGGCCGCCCTGGCGCGGCGCTTGTACGGGCGCAGGTAGAGGATGGTGCCGAAGAAGTACAGCAGGGTCAGCGCGACCTCGATCCAGGCCAGTGTCGAAGACGGCGCGCGGTCGCTGGTGGCGCGCACGATCCCTTCGGTGAAGAACAGCAGGATCAGCATCGACGACCACTGCATGGTGTAGCGGTTGCGCGTGAGCACACCGCGCAGCGGCAGCAGCAGCGGCAAGAACTTGATGACGAGCCACGAGCCGCCGGGCCGCAGCGGTGCCAGGAACCATTCCCACGCGATGCACAGCACGATCAGCGCGATCAGGCTGCCGACGCTGAGGCGGTACAGCCCGACGTTGTGCAGGGCGCTGTCGCTGTTGTTGGCGTCTGCCGGCGCGGCGGTCATGCGCGGGCTCCGGTCAGGCGCAATGCGGCCTCGGCCAGCCGCTTGCCCATGGCCAGGGCCAGGGCGGCCTCGTCATCGGTGATCGGCCCGCGGTTGTCGCCGTGGGCGTGGTGGCTGGGACCGTATGGGGTGCCGCCCGCCTTGGTGGTCATCAGTGCCTTCTCGGAATAGGGCAGGCCCATGATCAGCATGCCGTGGTGGAGCAGCGGCAGCATCATCGACAGCAGCGTGGTTTCCTGGCCGCCGTGCAGGCTGCCGGTGGCGGTAAACACGCAGGCCGGCTTGTCAGTGAGCGCGCCCGACAGCCACTGGGCGATCGTGCCATCGAGGAAGTACTTCATCGGCGCGGCCATATTGCCGAAGCGCGTAGGGCTGCCCAGCGCCAGGCCGGCGCATTCTTCCAGGTCGCGCAATTCGACATAGGGCGGGCCGTCGGCGGGGATATCCGGCGCAGTGGCCTCGCATACCGTGGAGACTGGCGGCACGGTGCGCAGGCGAGCCTGGGCGCCGGAGACGCTGTTGATGCCGGTGGCGATCAGTTCTGCCAGCTTGCGGGTGCTGCCGTGGCGGCTGTAATACAGGACGAGGATGTCGGTCATGGGGCGGGGTGGCAGGCCGTGCCGGGGACGGTCGGCATGAGGTCCGGCACAATCAGGGAGGAACAATCGGGCCAGAGCAATCCGCGTATTATAGTTGTGCCCCCGCCACGTCAGCGGGACCCGCCCGTTCGCCACATCACCACACAGGAGCCCGCCGCAGCATGTACGGAACCCGCGTTGCCCGCCTGCGCAGGGAATGGAATCTGCAGAAACTGCGCGCACTCGCGCGCTATGCGCTGCGCCGCGCGGGCGAAGGCCGCCTGCCGCAGGTTGCCGCCAGCCTGACCTTCACCACCTTCCTGTCGGTCGTGCCAGTGCTGACGGTGGCGTTCGCGCTGCTGGCCGCGTTCCCGGTATTCAGGGAGTTCCGCGCGGACATCGAGACCTTCCTGTTCCAGAACCTGATTCCCGGCAACGTCAGCGAATCGATCTCGCGCTACCTCGGCCAGTTTTCCAAGAGCGCGCGCGGGCTGACGGCGATGGGCCTGGGCGGGCTGATGCTGACCTCGGTGCTGACCATGCTGACGGTGGAAGACGCGCTCAATGCGATCTGGCGCGTCAAGCAACGCAGGCCGCTCGCGCAGCGCGTACTGGTGTTCTGGGCCGTGCTGACGTTTGGGCCGGTGCTGATCGGCGCAAGCTTGTCGATCAGTTCCTACCTGATCTCGGTCTCGGCCGGCTATGTCGGCAATATGCCGATCGGCCTGGGACTGCTCGTGAGCGCGACGCCGGTCGTGCTGTCGGCGCTGGCGTTCGCGTTTCTCTATACCGCGGTTCCGAACGCGTATGTCGAGTGGCGCGACGCGATTGCCGCGGGCCTCGTAGCGGCCATCGCGTTCGAGTTCGCCAAGCGCGGCTTCGGGTATTTCGTCACGCATATTCCGACCTACACGGCGGTCTACGGGACCTTCGCGGCGCTGCCGATCTTTCTGTTATGGATCTACCTGAGTTGGCTCGTGACGCTGCTGGGCGCCACGATCGCGGCCAACCTGCCGGTCGTGCGGCAGGGACACTGGCGCCGCCGCACCTTCGCGGGCAGCGAGTTCTTCGATGCGCTGGGCGTGCTGCTGCTGCTGTACAAGGCGCGCGACGAGGTCCCGCGCAGCGTGGGGGAGCTGGACCTGGGGAGCAAGCTGCGCGTCGAAGCCGACTACCTCGCCGTGCTGCTCGGCAAGCTCAAGGCCATGCACCTGATCGGCAAGCTGCAGCAGGAACGCGGGCAGGCGCACTGGGCGCTGCTGTGCGATCCGTCGCAGGTCACGCTGCGCACGCTGTATGACCGGCTGGTGCTGAACCTGCCGCGCCTGCCGCGTACGGCGCTGGCGCAGCAGTTGCAGGGGGCGGAGGCGCTGAGATCAATCCTGGTCAATCCGCAGCTGGACGAGCCGTTGGAGGTGGTGTTCAGGGCGCAGGTTGCAGGGGCCTCTGAGGCGATGGAGATGGCCGCTGCGCGACCGGCGTTGGAAGTGGTTCCACCGGGAGCTAGAGGATAAGGGGATCTGCCCCCGTCGCCACGGGCGACGACCCTGATGGACTCTTACCAGGACCGGCGCGCAGCGCAGCCGAAGGCGTCCCACCGACGACGCTGGCAGCAGGCGGCCAACACCTGGTCGGGGCTCGTTCAAAAGTGGGCTGACGTCAGGCACCGCGCTGAAAAACTGCGCGTAGCAGGGTCGAACGGCCGACCACCAAGACTGCGTCCAAAGCCGTTTGAACCACTGCCACCGTGGAATTGATGCCGGCGGCTAGCGACGCGTTTTTTGGTTACTTTTTGTCGCTCGGACAAAAAGTGACTCGCCGGCTGCGCCGGCGAAACAGCGGCGCCCGCCAAGCACCATCCCCAATTCAAAACAGAATCCGTCCCCTCAAAATATCCCCATACATCACCCAATCCCCCATCAGGCTGTAGAGCGGATGACGGAACGTGGCAGGCCGGTTCTTCTCGAACACAAAATGCCCAACCCATGCAAAGGCGTAGCCGGACACCACAGCCCCGAGCAGCCACCAGGCATTGCCAGTCACCACCAGCATCAGAAGGCAAAGCAACGCCACAGTCGACCCAGCAAAATGCAGTCGCCGGCAGGTACGATCCTGATGCTCACTCAAGTAGTACGGATAGAAAGCCGCAAAGCTCTCGAATTCCCGCGTGTGGGCGCCCGCCATGGCTGTCTCCGAATCCTTGTTCTGATAAGCCTAAGTGTAGTCCGCCGGGTGCGGCAGGTGCGGACGGCGCCACGCGGCCCCGTCCGCCGGTGCGATCGCTCAGCGCGTCGCCACCACCTTGCGCGCAAAGCCAGCCAGAGCGTCGAGCACTTCATCTGGCCGTTCACCCATCATGGCGTGGCCGCAAGGAACCGACACCATGCTGGCATTTGCCATCTTCGCAGCGAGCGCCTGCGCGGCCTTCGGCGAGGTCATCATGTCCTTGCTCCCCGTGATGAACAGCGCCGGGCAGGCCAGGGCCGCCGCGGCCTCCTCGCCATGCGCGTAGGTATTGCAGGCCGTGAAGTCGTGATGGAACACGTGGACCGAGGGGTTGTTGCGCGATACCCGTTCCATCAGCCGCTGGCTGCCGCCCTGCATCCATGCGCCGGGGCCGGGTGACGACGGCTTGTTGGCGAGGCTCGAGTGCGACCACGCGTTGACCATGGCAATGGCCTGGCCTTCGCGGTTGAGTGCGGCGTCCAGCAGCGCATCCGACACCTTCATCGGATAAGCCGTGGCGAGCAGCCCGATGCCGCGCACCGCCTGCGGGTGGCGCGCCGCGCATTCGAGCGCGATCAGCGAGCCCATGCTGTGCCCGAACACCAGCGCGGGTGCGGTGACGCCCGCCGCAGCCACCAGCGACATGACCCAGTCGGCCATCTCCTCGACGGTGGCCGGCGGCGCGCCCTTGCTGCGGTTGTGGCCGGGCAGGTCCACCGCCAGCACGGAGAAGCCGTGGTTGGCGAACCAGCGCGTCTGCAGCGCCCAGACGCTGTGGTCGTTCTGCGCGCCATGCACGAACACGGCGCAGGGCAGGGCGGGATCGAATGGCTTGCCGCCGGTGTAGGCGTAGGCCGGCTGGCCTGCGATTGTCAGTTCCATCAGGCTTGCCCTCCCTTGCCGCTCATCGCCTTTTCCGCCGCCTTCAGGCCGCGCTTGAGGTCGTCGATCAGGTCGTCGGCGTCTTCCAGACCGATCGACAGGCGGATGGTGCCTTCGGTGATGCCGGCCGACTGCAGCGCCGCCGCGTCCATGCGGAAGTGCGTGGTCGAGGCCGGGTGGATCACCAGCGAGCGCGCGTCGCCCACGTTGGCCAGGTGCGAGAACAGCGACAGGCTTTCGATGAAGCGCTTGCCGGCCTCACGGTTGCCCTTGAGGTTGAAGCTGAACACCGCGCCGCAGCCGCGCGGCAGCAGGCGCTTGGCGAGTTCGTAGTCGGGGTGCGATTCCAGTTCCGGGTAGGCGACGGCTTCGACCATCGGGTTCGAGGCCAGGAACTGCACCACGCGCCGCGTGTTCTCGACATGGCGTGCCATGCGCAGCGGCAGCGTCTCCACGCCCTGCAGCAGTTGCCACGCGGCCATCGGATTCATGCAGGCGCCGAAGTCGCGCAGGCCCTCGCGGCGCGCGCGCAGCAGAAACGGCGCCACCGTGCTTTCCTCGGTGAAGACCATGTTGTGGAAGCCTTCATACGGCTCCGACAGTTCCGGGAAGCGACCGGAGGCCTCGAAATCGAACGTGCCGCCTTCCACCAGCACGCCGCCGATGGTGGTGCCGTGGCCGCCCAGGAACTTGGTGGCCGAATGGTAGAGCAGGCCCGCGCCGTGGTCGAACGGACGCAGCAGGTAGGGCGTGGTGAAGGTGGAGTCGACCATCAGCGGGATGCCGTGTTCCTGGCCGAGTTGCGACAGGGTGGGAATGTCGAGCACGTCCAGGCCGGGGTTGCCGAGCGACTCGCCGAACAGCAGGCGCGTGTTCGGGCGGATCGCGGCGCGCCAGGCGTCGATGTCGCGCGGCTTGACGAAGGTGGTCTCGATGCCGAAGCGGCGCAGCGTGTAGTGCAGCAGGTTGTGCGAGCCGCCGTACAGCGCCGTGGAGGCGACGATATGCGAGCCGGCGCCCATCAGCGTGGCCACCGCCAGGTGCAGCGCGGCCTGGCCCGACGCGGTGGCCACGGC